>WNFZ01000142.1_pt1 | contig 68171 bp, 59 predicted proteins | sample 5400081 | NCBI WGS metagenome assembly WNFZ01 (sample SAMN13153365, study PRJNA577476) | soil metagenome | isolation source: 80 cm soil or saprolite under grassland replicate 1 | place: USA:California | collected 2016-06-15
TTCTTGGCGAAACTTGCACCCAAACCCCGGTTCGCGCTTTGCTTGGCGCGGACTCAACTCGCCGAACCGCCGGATGCGGACCCGCATGTCCGGTGGTGTGGCAGGGGAGAGTGGGCGACCACTCCCCCTATGCCGATTGTGGGACTGGATTGTGTGGGGACGGCCGCCCCCGGCGGTGCGGTGGAGCGAAGCTCCAATGACTACTGGCGAGGATGCACCAGCCATCCGGCAATATCGAGTGCAATTCGTCACTCCTTCAAATCCACGTGACCGATGTCGCGTATTTCCTGTCCCCAAAACAACGTCCCTAGCCGGCGAAACTTGTTCACCGAGTCGCTAACGAAGAACCTTGTTTGCGCTGGTGCCAAACCCTCATTCATGTTTCCGACTTGACCCTTTAAAGGTCCCGCGTCCTCAGTTCCAAAATTGAGCAGGTTCCATACCGCAAGCGCGGTGGACTCGGCCGAATCCACCAAAGTTACATTTTCAGGAGCAATACGGCGAAGCACCGGCTTGAGCAAAGGATAATGTGTACACCCCAGCAGCAGAACGTCAGCGGAACGAAAGCCATCACTGAATGCTTCATCGAGATAAATTCGCGCGATCTCCTCGGTTACAGGATGGCCGACCCATCCTTCCTCGACTAAAGGCACCAACAAAGGACAAGCCTTCTCCTGTGCTTCTATGCCACGGGCGGCCAGTGCTTTCTGGTAGGCATGGCTGCAGACAGTCGCCTCAGTTCCTATCACGACAACTTTGCGTGAAACAGATGCCGCCGAAGCCCGTTGTGCGCCCGGCTCAATCACTCCCAAAACCTTTACCGATGCCGCTTGCCGAATCTGCTCGAGCGCGAGCGCAGTCGCGGTATTGCAGGCAATCACCAACAGTTCAGCGCCCTGCTGCTCAAGAAACCGCGACGCCTCGCAGGCGTACCTGGCAACGGTTTCCACGGATTTTGACCCATAGGGAAGGCGAGCGGTATCGCCAAAGTAGAGATACTTGGCTTCCGGCAGAACTTCAAGTAAAGCTTTAAGTACGGTAAGGCCGCCGAAACCCGAATCGAAGACGCCAATGGTGGTAGAGCGGGGAGGCAAGCGGCTATCGCTCATTCATCTCGTCCCGCGTATATGGACCGCTGGACTCAACACCTGCCAATTTTTTCTGCCGCGCATTGTAGGCCGCGAGGTCTCCGCAACACTGTCCTGCGGGAATCGGCGCTCCATGTGGACAAGTCTTTGGATGTCCCAGGAAAGTGCATATCTTGTCCGTCGCTTCCGGCGAAAGAATATGCTCAAACTTACAAGCCTGCTGCTCGATCTCCGATTCGCTCTCCAGCGCCAAGCTGTCGGTGAAGAGCCGTTCTGCAAGGCGATGGCGGCGAATGATGTCCGCAGCCCGCTGCCGTCCGCACGAGGTCAGCTCAACAACCATGCTGCCATCGCCGACTGACACGCCTGCCGGCTTCAGCGCATCGTGACACGGATTCACAAAAGGTTTGTGATTGTGGGCCTCAGGCGGGTGCGGCGCGGTCGCGACTAGTCCCATGTCGCGCATCTTATCCACGGCCAGACTAACGGGCAATGCGCCGTGCACTTCCATGTGCTCTATCTCGGCGATTTCCCCGTTTTCTTCCAGCACCCAAAGCTCTTCCAGCACCTCCTCGAACTGCTCTTCATCCGCCATGGCAAAGACTTCCTGCACCGCGATCTTTCCGTGATGCAGTTCGATCCGGCGATCGCTTAACCGCGCCACAACCGGATCATGAGTCACCATGATGATCGTGCGGCCTTGCGCATGAAACGCGCGTAGTAGGCGCAACACGATTTCCTCGTTTGCGGCGTCAAGGTTCCCCGTGGGCTCGTCCGCAAGAATGATTTTCGGATCGTTAATAAGCGCCCGCGCGATGCAAACTCTTTGCTGCTCGCCGCCGGAGAGCTGTGCCGGCAAATGGTCTGCTCGATCCTTGAGTCCTACACGCGCCAGCGCCTCACGCGCTTCCTGCTCGTCGGTCATGCTGTGAAAATACTGCGCCAACATGATATTTTCGAGAGCGCTGAGGTAAGGAATGAGATGAAATTGCTGGAACACGAAGCCAATTTTCTCCGCGCGAATGCGAGTTAAAGCGCTGGAACTGAGTCCTGCCACGTTCTCGCCGTCCAGCCAGATCTCACCGTTGCTGGGACTATCCAGGCAGCCGATCAAATGGACTAAAGTTGACTTGCCTGAGCCGGAAGGTCCCATCACCGCGATCCACTCGCCCGGCTCGACTTGCAGGCTGAAGTCATCCAGCGCGCGAATCACGCCTCCGCTGGCAGCCGCCTTGGCCGGGTAGAGCTTGCTGACTTGTTCCAGCCGGATCATCATTCTCCTCTCAAAATCATAGCGGGCTCAATGCGGCGCAACAATCGTAAAGGAAGCACCGCCGCAAGCAGCGTGACCGCGAGGCATCCTAGCAGAACCGCCGGAAATAGGCTGAAACGCGGCGCCACCGGCGCATGAAAATTCACTCGTCCGATCCAGCTCGCAATCGCCGTACCCGCGGCGAATCCCAGCAGCGCGCCCGCGCAACCTAGCACCATAGCTTCTCCGGCCACGAACATGGCAATCAGGCGATCGGATGCTCCGAGCGCCTTCATGATGGCGAAATCGCGCCGGCGGTCAAATACCCAGCCCATCAGCGTCGCCAGAACGCACAACGCCGCCGTGAATACAATGAACGCTGCCGAAGAGAGCAGAGTTGAGCGAGTTTTGCCCAAAACGTTGGCCTCACCTTCTGTGACTTGCCGCACCGCGCTCACATCGGCAGCTGAGAGAGTCTGCTGGAGGCTGCGAAGAAACGAGCTCACTTCGTCAGGAGGGCCGGACGCGGCAATTTCCACGACGGAGGGTTCTCGTCCGGTCCAGGCACGGAAATCCTGCAAGGAAACATACACTCGGCTATCTTCGCCGGCGCCGGTGCGCAACGTGCCAGCGGAGTTGAGATGCATCTCGTGTCCATCGAACTTGAGAAGAAATGCCCCACCTGCAGTAGAAACCAGACTCGCTGCTCGTACGCCCAGAAGCGCCTCGCCGGGAGCCTTCGGCCATGACGAAACTGACCACCAGGGATTCAGCTTTCTGACAAGATCAAGATCCGTTCCAGTAATAACAATTGACTCGTCTTTCTCGGTGCGCGCCACCGTATACGCGAAAGGAACAGCCAGACCGCGCCCTGCTACTGCAGCGTCGATTTCGCGCAGAGCTTCCGGCGTGAAACTCTGCCCACCTTTTGCTTCGACAATAATGTTCGCCCCAAAATTACGAAACTCCTTCCGCAACTTCGCCTGCACGTCCACAAATAAGTTAAGCATTGCAGTCGCTGCTGTCGCGGCGACTACAGTGGCGATCAATGCGGAGGCAGCACTCCTCTTCCGCAGCATGGCGGCGCGCACCAGCATGCGGAAAAACATTGAGCTTTGCTTTCGTCCGTGGGTGGTCCTCACGCTTCTCCTCGCAAGGCCACGACCGGGTCATACTTTGCGGCACGGCGGATTGCGCTCGCGCTGCCGACAAATGTGACGATCACCGCGAGGCTTAGGACCAGCGGAAGCAGCATGGGGCCAACGACGAGGCTGGAGCCGAAGATCGTCCGTCCAAGTTCGCGAGCGAGAAATGCGCCTGCCGCATAGCCCGCCAAACCTCCAAAGCAGGCGAGCAAAACAGCTTCGGTGATGAAAAGTGCTGATAACGAAAATTGTCCCGCGCCGAGCGCCTTCATCAATCCCACTTCGGTGCGTCGTTCCAACATTGCAGTTGCCATGGCGGCAGAGACCGCCAGTCCGGAGGTAAACAGCGCGGCCAACGTAATCAGCAACATCAAACCTTTAATACGCGAGAGCACGTTGCCTTCATTCTGTGCGACCTGGCGAATCTGCTCGGCGCGCGAATGCGGAATCACTTCGTGCAACTGATAGGCAATCGCCTGCGGATAAGGCGAGCAGTACCAACGATCGCGGTCGGCTGGACTAAGGGAATCGGGGTTGCGGCGGGCAAAAGCATCTTCCGGCTTAGTCACGGCGCTGACAAAAATCCTGCGCACCGCGCCTGGCTTATTCGCAACCGCCTGCGCGATTGCCAAAGGCGCGACGATCTGGCTATCCTCCACTCCGCCGGTCGATAGGATTCCCGAAACAAGATGCGGCTTGCCATTGATCGTAACCGCGGAACCGGATTTCACCGCCAGCGCGGCAGCCAGTTTCTGTCCGACGAGGACATCTTCCGAATCATCGCCAGGCCACGCGCCATTTACTCTCCACCAGGGGAATGTAGCGCGTGCCCCGGTTGTGAACGACTGCGCGCCGAATCGCAACGCTTTAGAAAAGTATGTACCCACCAGTGTGGCGCCTTGTGGCGGAAAGTGTGGCGCGGACCTGCCCTGAGCGAAGTCGAACGGGGCCCCCGCCCGCGAATCCCGGACTTCAACATTCGCCGAAAGACTCGGTGCGAATCCCACAATGTTATTCCGCCAAAAAATCCCTTTGATCTTGGGCAAATCGGATTCGCTCAGGTACGCGCCATCTCCGGCAGGCTTCAGATTCACGCTCCCAATTTGCACATCGAGGCTATCTTCTTCGGGAGTGACAATCAGGTTCGCGCCATAGCTGCGGAGTTCGCGACTGATCTTGTCCCCGACATCCGTGGCAATCGCCAGCATCGCGGTCGAAACCGTCGCGCCCAGAGTCACGGCCACCGCGACCAGCAATTTTCGCCGTGTCTGCCGCCGAAAGGATTCATAGACCAGACGAACGAACATAGCTCAGCGCTGGAACAGGCGCGCCCTCCCGGCAAGGTCCGCTTCTTGAATCATAATTGCATCTCCGCGGATGCTCGAAGCCAACGGCACCGGATTGCATCCGCCAGGGGTCCCCACCGATTGTGAATTAATGGGAGAAGAGCAGTTCTTGCAGACTAGCCCGTTTTGTCCTTTGTAGAATCCGACTGCGCCACAGATTTCGCAGGCGTCGAAGATGGCCGCAACTTTCCCATCAGGCTTTTGATAGAGCAGGAACCGAATTTCCGTCTCGCCCTCGCGCGCCGCATAGCGATGAAGATCGCCGTCAGAAACCTGAGCCACTGGAATGCTGAGTGCACCGTTGGTGAAACTAACCTGGGTCGCGGGAGAAAGGGCGCTCACGCCCTTGGCATAAATGAACTCGGCAGTAACCAGAAGAATGAAAGTGAACGAACTGGCTAAGATGGCAGTCATCCATAGCCGTTCGCGGCGCGCGCTCCATATCGCTTTGCGTTTATCAGCAGCCGACTCAGGCAGAGGCACAGGCTGTCGGCGTCGCGCCTCGAAGAGAATCATCAGTCCGGCTAACGCGAGTATCGCCACGAAGAAAAACGAATCGTTGCGCACGATCGGTCCAACAATTGCCATTTCTCTCTTGGAAGAGCCGAGCACTCCAGTTTCCGAAAGCTCGTGCAGTCCGGAGACTAATAGCTGTGCCGCAACAAAAAACAGAATGACAGTGGTGACGCGAAAGAACTTTTGCAGGTTGATGCGGACACTTCCTTTTACGAACACCACACCGAACAAAATTGAAACCAGCACGCCCAGCAGCGTACCCAGAAAACTCAACAAAGCACTTGAGTTCAGGGAAACGGCCGAGAGTATTAGGACGGTTTCGGCGCCTTCGCGCAGCACCATGAGGAAGACAAAAACGAAGATGCCGATTTGAGATCCGCGACCGGCCAGCGAGCCAATCTTGCCCTCAATTTGACCCTTCAACTTGCGGCCGGTCTTCATCATGAAGACGATCATGGTTACGACGAAGAACGCTGCGGCCAGCATGACCCAACCCTCAAAGAGATCTTCGTTGACCTGGAAACGAGAAAGCAGGATGGCCACGCCAATGCTTGCAAAAAACGCGGAGACAAGGGCCGCAAAAACCGACTTGCGGAGCTCAGGCCGTTGGATCTTGTTCAGATAGGAAAGCGTAATGCCGATGATCAGAGCGGCTTCGACACCTTCGCGCAATGTAACGATAAAAGCCTGGAGCAAGGAGATCTTCCTCGTTGTAATCTGTTGCAACTGAGTTGCAACTATCAAGCTTCTCTAAGAATATCATGGTCAGGATGTCAGGGAGAACCTCCCGTTTTAGCGCGTACCCCATCCTCGTCTCTCCGTTCTGTGAAGAGACAGGACCGCCCTGAGGCAGTCGATCGAAGTGAGGATTTTTCTACAACAATTTCAAGAACTCTCGAGCCTGTCCCAACTGGGGAAACATCTTCTCCTCTGCCTGGAACTCCGAAGAATGCACGCAGCGCCGGCTGCCGCGCAATCTCACCGGATGCTTCAGGTGCAGCATTTCGTGGTAAACGATGTACTCGACGGCGAAGCGGGGAATTCGGGGATGATCAAAGATCCGGCTTACAACGATCGTATTATGCGCAGGATCGTAGTGGCCCAGGCGATTGCGCGCGTGTTCGCTGCTCCAGGTCATCTGCGGCCGCGCCAGGAGTCCATGAAAAAACTTCGTATTTAGGTCCTCGAAGATGCTTTCGAGGTCGTACGTATGTCCCTGGGCCGAAGCAATCCGCTTTCGCCCCCGCAGTTGCCGGACAAGATGCGCTTTACGTGACATATGCTGCGCCGAAATATATCGCCGGTATCGCGTGGCGTGTTCACGATCAATCGGCTTGTGGTACATCTTCGCCAACAGAATGTGCGCGATGGCGCGCAGAACGTAATCTGGCGCCCCTTCGAGCAGGTCAGAGACCCGCACCAGCAACCTGCCCTCACGCAGGCGGACGGTGTTGTTGATATTGGAAAATTGGAAAAATTCAACCCGCAACTCCGGCACCGCAGACCGCGGACGGAGCTCGCGATAGATTTCTTCGAACAGTTGGATCAGGCCGCGTTGCACAGAAGATACGTCAGATTAGCACGAGGTTCCATACCCGCACTTATTCCGGACGACCAGTCGCGACCTTATGGTCTTGCTTCTTCTTGTGCTTGAAAGTTTCTTCCTGCTCAGCAAGAAGATCGCGATGATCCTTAGCCCCCGAATCTACCGCCCCTAGTGCGCTTCCTAGCAAAAATTCGTAACTCTCTGCCTCATTGCCGGATAGCGAAGACTTGAAATCACGCAGCTTTGATCCAAACTCCGTGTCTGCCTCTATGACCGGCTTCAACGCTTTGCGAAGGTCCTCGCCTCGGTCCGCGAAGGTATCTACGTTCAAGATTAGCTCGTCGTAAACATCGGCGAAGTCCTGGATCGCAGCGCGTGTCTGGTCTGTGGTCTTCGGATCGGAATGGACCTGTTGCAGTTTTTCCAGCCGGGCGCGGGCAAACCCAATGTAAAGCTTCAGGCGGATTTCAGGTTCCTGAGCGGCATCCCGGACCTTGTCAACTTCAGGATCAGTCAGCGGGTCTCGATGATGCTGCTGGGCAAATGCAAGTGACGCAATAACCGCCAAGAGCGTAATTGCGAGCCATGGTCTAATCATTGTTCTTCGATCCAAACATGCTCTGCAGCAACTCGGTCCGAAAGATCTCCAGCTTATCAATCGCGGCTTGCACATTCGGCTGATCGTCCATTCCTACATTGAGCTTCAAGTCGCGCAGCCGGCCGGCGATCCGGCGCAGCTTGATCTCGGTATGCTTGACTCGTTTACGAGCTTGTATCGCAGCAGTATGGGCCTTATCGGCATACGTCACCAAAGGCTGGAGAGCAGCGCGACCTTCTTCGGGTTTATTTGCTTTGTAAGCTTCGACCGCAACCTTCAGTTCGCGGTCTGCAATCTGCACGTACAGATCCGGCTGCTGAGCGGGTTGCGCGGATTCGGCGCGAGCGATCAACTGTTCGAGGCTCTCCTGGTCCCGGCTGAAGGAGAGTAGGCATGCCACCACTAGAAAGATCAGGATCGCCCCAACAGTCTTCATGGCCCCAACCGTCGTCATGGTTATTTCTTTGGCATCACTTCTTCGGTTCAATTGCTATAAGCCGGTGTTTCGCCTGCCACTCCTGGTCGGGATACTGGCCGGCGGCAACTGCCAGGAACTGATGATAATACTTGGCCGCTTGTTTCGCGTCACGCAGGTGGTCGTAAGCCGTAGCGCGCAAGAAATAGCTCATCGGAATCTCTGGCAAGTATTTTGCGCGAAGATCGGTTGCCTTGATCGCCATCGCATAGTCTTTGTTCTCACTCGCGGCGACGGCGAGATCTCCGTATGCCCCTCCCAGGTCCGGCTGTAGCTGCACCGCTTTCAGTAGCTCTGGCTCAGCTTCCGCAAACTTTCTTTGCTTCAAGAGCGCCCGCCCGAAACCGTGGTGCAAGCTGGCATCATTCGGATATGAGGCTAGAAGAGCGCCATAGATGTGCTCTGCCTTCTGAAATTTTCCCGCGTCGGCAGAGAGGTCGGCGAGATCGCGCTGGGCCTTGCTGTCCGAAGGATCGAGCTTCAATCCGGCTTCGAGCTCTGCAACAGCTTCTTCGTTCTTACCGGCGATCGCCAGCATGCGCCCCAGTTGCAGGTGTGCGCCCGCGTCATTGGGACGAAGAACCGTCAACTTCCGCAGCAGCGACTCCGCATCGGAAAAGCGCTGCTTGCGCATGTAGAGATTGGCCAGGGCCGTGACCGCATCGGAAGAACCGGGGGCGATGACGAGCGCCTGCTGATATTCCTTCTCAGCGTCCAAGGGATGTTGTTTTTCGAGCAGGGAACCCGCCAGCAGTCGCGGCTCAGGATCATGCGGGTCAAGGCTCGCAGCCTGCTGGAAGGCGCTGGCCGCCTCTTCGGGCTTGCTCGCCTGCAGAAATCGCCCGAGAGCCATGCACGCGCGTTTCTGCCCCTGCGCAGGATCCGAAGTTGGTTTCAACTTTGTGGCGGCCCGAAGAAATTGCTCGGCCTCGGGTTGATTGGCATCGGCCAATGCGAGGCCAAGGTTCAAATTCGCTTCAAAAAGTTCTGGACCGGCGGCAACAGACTTACGGTATGCGGCGATGGAATCGTCACGCCGCCCGAGCGCATGATAGACAAATCCCAAGTCATACCATGCTGAATAGTTTTCCGAGTGCTCTGCGACCAATTTCTTCAGTAGCGGTTCGGCGCCGGTATAGTCGCCTTTTTCAATTTTTGTTTCAGCTTCAGCTAGAATCGCTGCTGCGGGATCCTCCTCTTCAATTCGATGATGGCGGACAGTCCTGCCGGTCGACTGTGCCTGCCCTAATCCGGAGAACGCGAGCGCAACAACAATCGTAAAGGCGAGAACACGGATTGTGCCCGGCGGCTTCGAGGTCGCGTCACTGATTCCCATTGGAACGCACAACCTCGTGTTGATCCAGGACCCGAGCCAAGAATTTGCCGGTGTACGAATCCGGCAACCTGGCGATCTTTTCCGGCGGACCCTCGCCGACAACGTAGCCCCCACGGTCTCCGCCTTCAGGTCCAAGATCAATCACCCAGTCGGCCGTTTTGATCACTTCCAGATTATGCTCAATCAACAAAATCGAGCCACCTACTTCGATTAGACGGCGGAAAGCGGAGAGTAGTTTACTGATATCGTCAAAGTGCAATCCGGTGGTCGGCTCGTCGAAAATGTAGAGCATTCGCCGCCGCCGCGACGCCCCATTGCCTGCGCGAGAGGCGGCTCTGGGAGGTTGCAGATGGGCCGCCAGCTTGACTCGTTGCGCTTCACCACCGGAGAGCGTCGTCGCTGACTGTCCCAGACGGAGATAGCCGAGCCCAACTTCATCCAGCATCCTCAATTTGTCTGCAACTTTCGGAGCACTGGCAAAAAAATGCATCCCCTCGCGCACCGTCATGGCAAGAACTTCGTGAATGTTCTTTCCGCGATACCGCACTTCCAGAACTTCAGGCTTGAACCGCTGGCCCTTGCACTCCTCGCAGGTGAGCTCAACATCCGCGAGAAATTGCATTTCAACCACGACTGTGCCATCGCCCTGGCAGACTTCACAGCGTCCGCCCGGAACGTTAAACGAAAAGTGTCCGGCCGAAAACCCGCGCTTGTGCGCCTCTGGAGTGCCCGCAAACAAGTCGCGGATTCCGTCAAATGCTTTGATGTAAGTGACTGGGTTCGATCGCGGCGTCCGCCCAATGGGAGACTGGTCCACCAGCACCACTTCATCAACGAACTGATCGCCCTCGATTTGATCCAAATATGGAGCGCCGCCCGGGATGCCATTCGGCTGATTTTTCGCCCCAGCCAGCGCCCGATAGAGCACATCGTGAAGAAGCGTAGATTTTCCAGATCCCGACACCCCCGTTATCGCAACCAGCATTTCCAACGGCACAGTCACATCAATGTTCTTTAAATTGTGGGCGCGAGCCCCTCGGATTGTGATCTGCTGCACGCCCGGCTTGCGCCGCTTACTGGGAATTTGGATATGGAGATCGTTCGCCAGATAACGACCCGTGAGCGATGCCGGCATGCGCTGGATTTGTTCGTAAGTTCCGGTCGCAATCACTTTACCGCCATGCTCCCCCGCGCCAGGACCCAGATCCAGGATGCGGTCGCTGGCGCGCATCACGTCGGGATCGTGCTCAACCACGAGCACCGTATTTCCCAAATCCCGCAGCCCGTGCAGAATTCCGATCAGCCGGTGTGTATCGCGGCTGTGCAGTCCGATCGAGGGCTCGTCGAGGACATACAGCGTCCCTACTAACCGCGAGCCCAGCGAAGTTGCCAGTTGAATGCGCTGCGCCTCGCCCCCGGAAAGAGTAGAAGTGAGCCGGTCAAGCGCCAAGTATTCCAGCCCAACATCGTTCAGAAACCGCAACCGCGAACGAATTTCGTCGAAAAGCCTTTCACCGACTTCAAATTCCTCCGCCGTCAGACCGGCTGTCCGATCCTTGCGCTCGGGTGCCCCATTCTTTCGCGCCTTTTGCGAAAGGGTGGGGTCTTTGACTTCAAGCGAGAATGCCGCGTCCTTATCGCTCGCGCTTTTCGAGAGATAGGGCGGGGATTTTCCCTCAGCAACCGAATCAAAAAACACCGCTGCATCTTCCACCGTCATCGCGCAAACTTCGCAAATATTCTTCCCGGCAATTCTCACCTGACGAGCTTCGAGCCGCAGCCTCACGCCATTGCAATCGCCACAAACCGTGTAACCGCGATAGCGGCTCAGGAAAACGCGAACGTGCAGCTTGTACTTTTTGCGTTCCAGGTTCTGAAAGAAACCACGCACTCCCATGAACCCTTTGTCGCCATCTATGATCTTCTGCCGCTGTTCATCTTCCAGCTCCAACCAGGGAACATCGAGGGGAATGCCAGCCTGCTTGGCGAACCGCTTCATCTCCGCGGCCAGCGTCCGGTACTTCGGCTTGGTCCAAGGCTCGATCACGCTTTCGCTCAGCGTTTTCGACTTATCCGGGACCACCAGGTCGAGATCGAAATCAATAGTGTTGCCAAAGCCCTGGCAGCGCGGACACGCACCAAACGGATTATTGAACGAGAACAACCTTGGTTCTGGTTCCTCGTACCGAATGCCACACCGCTTGCATTCAAAGCGCTGCGAGAAACGTAACTCCTGTTGCGGCTGATCCTCGCGCGGCGCAGTTTGGAAAATTATTTCTCCGCTTTCGCGAAAGCTGATTTCGGTTGCGTCCACAATGCGAGCACGCGCCTCAGCGGAAACCACCAGCCGGTCCACCAGCACAAACACCGGTTCCGCAAAGTTGATCTCCAGCAGCGACTCCGGTGTAGAGAACTCAAAAATCTGCCCGCGCTGGAACAGACGGTTGAATCCCCTCTGCCGCAGCTCGAACAAGCGCGCCTTGATAGCCTCCAACGACGCCTCTTTTGACTTAGTCCCTTTCCGCCCCTTCTTGGTCGCTGTCAATCCGAGCGGAGATTCTTCATGAGCCCGCGAATGATGAATTGCAGCCGAGGAACCTGCTTTTTGCCGGGCAGAATCAACCCTCTCGCCTGTTCGAGAATTGCTCGCCGCTGCGGATTGTCCCGCCAGTGGGAAAAGCACATTCAAACGCGTGGCTTCTCCAAGCGCAATGATGCTCTCCGCAACCTCGTCGACGGTATCTTTCTTAACTTCCGCGCCGCATTGCAGGCAGTACGTTCTCCCGACGCGCGCAAACAGCAGCCGCAGGTAATCGTAAATTTCAGTAGCCGTCCCAACCGTGGACCGCGGACTCCGGGTCGTGTTCTTCTGGCGAATGGCCACCGCCGGCGCGATGCCCTCAATGTGATCGGCATCCGGCTTCTCAATGCGCTCCAGAAACTGCCGCGCATACGCCGACAACGACTCGACATAGCGCCGCTGCCCCTCGGCGTAAATAGTGTCAAAGGCAAGCGAAGACTTCCCCGACCCCGACACCCCAGTCACCACCGTCATGGCGTTGTGCGGAATCTCGAAATCGATGTTCTTGAGGTTGTGGACACGCGCGCCGCGCACCACAATGCTGTCATTGGAATTCAAGTCAAACATCAATGTCGCCCCGGACGCCCTCGTCCGGGATAGTTTCGGACGCCTGCCAGAAGCACTTTTCCGCGACCGCAGGTCGTCAGACGCTTCCGCGAGGGCTGCCGAGTCTTTCTATTATAAGACACGCAATCTGCAACACCTGGATTGACGAGCAACGATTGACGAGCAACTTTCCTTCACGCAGGGGGTTAGCTGGACAAATGAAAACGCCGCTTCCCTTAATCGCTTTTCTTGTCTCTTGTACAGCGGCTGCTTCGAATCAGCCCCCAGCCGGGAAGCTCATCACCGCGCAAGGGACTCTGTCCCAGGAGGGCGAACTGCATTGGCGAGTTCACCGGGCTGCTGAGCAAAGAATGCAGGTCCAAAACCGAGAAATAACAACAATCGCGTTTGCGGTAAGTTCGATGGATCAAGTGACTTGGTGTCGGAGGTACGAAGGGAAAAACGTAGAAGTCTCGGGCGAGGTGGAGTCTGTTGTCGGCAGCACCGCGACAATCAAACTCCATACGGCAACCTTGGGCGAGGTTCAACCGTCGGCTACCGAACTGATCCGGAAGCTTTCCTCCGGTATTCCCGGTCCTCATGAGCACGCCCCAGGCCAGCCGCTTTACCGATTTGCCTACTATCTCTCCTTAATGGACGCGCCGAGCGGATGCGAGCGCTGCTATGTCCCGCTCTTGATCACCCCTGACCCGCTGGAGAATGCGGTCAGGCGAAAGGAGAGCCTCGCCGCCATTTCCATCACCACTTATGAACGAGATTCCATCTGGCAGGTAAATCGAAACGTTACAGTTACACCAGAGGCGCTGGACGTAAAAGCCCATCTCATTCACTATCGCGGTAAAACATATCGCTACGAACAAACTACCGATCAACAAGTCCTCAACCTGCTCGAGAACCCGCTCGGCACAATTCCAATCTCCCGGATTCATTCACCGCTGATGTGGTCAACCGTCCTGAGCGATCTGACTGCGGACTTCCATGCAATATTCCGCGTACGCGAACGCAAGGTGAGCTCTGGCATCAATTTCAACCTGACGAGGAATAATTCGAACGGCAACTCGTCAGCTTTGACAGAAGGTTCTGCCTTCACCTCCGAATTGTCCGTCCTCGACAATGGAAACGTGCAATATCGGCTCGCTCCCAGTTGCACCAGTCAAACAATCCCGGCTGATCTGGCAAAATCGCATGTTGTCGCGGAGAGCTGGAATTGGAGAGAGAGACTTGTCCGGGAAGCCAAGCTACCGAAAGGCTCTACGAGTACAGCCTACCGCCAGCCAAACTCACTCGCCTGAAAGAATTACTGGATCGGCAGGAAGTAACTCACGCCATGGACAGTTTTATGAACGCTGGATCGGGCGTCGGAGACTTTGAAATCGAAATTCCACGCTCGGACTCAACGCAGCGTATCCCGATTGTGTCATTCATGCCCCAACATTACTCGCTCCGAGAACATCCCGCGATTACCTATATCATTTGCGAGGCGAAAGCAGTTGAGCAAGGCGCGTTGCATGATGCGCTTCCAAGATGGTGCGAGAATCTGCCGCCACTGAAATGAGCACTCTCTCACCATACGCGACACTGATTCTCTTTCACCATCGGCTGACCGGCCTTGCAACTCCACGCTTTCTGAAATTCCGGCATGTTCTGAACGACGCCATTGGCCCGGAAGCGTCCCGGGGAATGCGGGTCCACCGTCACTAGCATTCGGGAGTACTCGGGCTGCCGCTTCTCACACCATATTCGGCCAAATCCCAAGAAGAAACGCTGTTCCGGAGTGTAGCCGTCGATCTTTTCGGCAGCTTTTCCTGATTTATCTTGCGCGATCATGTTTTCGAGCGCCATTAACGCAATGCGTGCTCCACCGTTATCCGCAGTGTTTTCGCCCAAGGTTAGCTTGCCGTTCAGCTTCAAGTCATCAATCGCAACGAAGTTGCTGTACTCATCAGCCACACAACTGGCGCGCTTCTCGAATTCTTTGCGATCCTGCTCCGTCCACCAGTCGCGCAAGTTGCCTTGCGGATCGTACTTGCGCCCCTGATCGTCGAAACCGTGGGTCAATTCATGCCCGATGACCGCCCCAATGGAGCCAAAATTAACGCTGTCGTCTATAGTTTTGTCGAAGAATGGCGGCTGCAGAATTCCAGCAGGGAAGACGACTTCGTTGTACGAGCCGCTGTAATAGGCGTTGACCGTCGGCGGCGTCATACCCCATTCCTTGCGATCCAGCGGCTTGCTGATCTTCGCAATCTGGCGGCGCGATTCAAATTCGTTGGCTCGCAGAAAATTTCCCATCAGGTCTCCCGGCACGACGTTCACTTTGCTATAGTCGCGCCACACGTCGGGATAGCCGATCTTATTGCGGACGGCCTGCAGCTTGATCTTTGCCTGCTTCTTGGTCTCGTCCGTCATCCAGGGCAGCGTGCCGATGTCCTGGTCGAGCGCTTTCTCCAGCGCATCCACCATTTTCAGCATTCGCGTTTTACCCTCTGGCCCGAATGTATCTTCCACATATCGTTGGCCGAGAGCCTCGCCTAATTCACGATCAGTTGCCTCCACGCACCGCTTCCAGCGCGGCTGAATTTCGGCTTGACCAGTTAGTGCATGGCGGAATTTGAAATTGGTATCAACATAAGTTTTCGACAGCCACGGTGCCGCGGCGTTCAGCATATGCCACTGCACGTAAGTCTTCAACGCATCCAGGGATTCAGACTCCACAACCCCATTCACCTGCTTGAAAAAATCAGGATTCGCTACGTTCAGGTCGGAAAAACCCGGAGTGTTGACGTCCGTGAAGTAACGGGACAGATAGAAATTCGGCGCCAGCGCCAGCGCTTCATCACGAGTCATTTTGTGGTCGCGGTTTTTCGGATCGCGCCTCAGCGTACGGTCCATCGAAGCCTTCGCCAAGGCGGTCTCAATTCGCAGCACGGTTTGCGCGGAATCCGCCGCTTGCTGCGCCGACTGACCAGCCAGAGTAAACAACCCGGTCACGTAGTCAGTAAGGCTCTTGCGCAGCTCAACCATCTTGGGATCATCTTTAATGTAGTAATTTCGGTCCGGCAACGTCAGGCCGCCCTGGTCAATGTTAGCGATCACCATATCGGCATTGTGCAAGTCAGGCGCTGAATAAAAATTGAATAGTGGATTTGGTCCAATCAGGTGAATGCGGGCGATCGCATCAATAAGAGCGCTCTTGTCCTTCGCAGCAGCGATGCGGTCCAGTTCGGGCTTCAGGGCGTCGAGCCCCTTGCTCTCAACGGACTTTTCGTCCATGCAAGCGCCATAGTAGTCGCCAACTTTCTGGTCAATGGGATTGCGATTCGGTCCGCTAGCGGCTGCAGCCTTCTCCAAGATGCCACGCAAGGTGACCAGGTTCCGTTCATCCACTTCGTTGAAGCTGGCCCACCCGGGCCGGTCAGCAGGAATCTCCGCTTTCTTCATCCAATTTCCACAAGCGTACTGGTAGAAATCCACGCACGGATCTGTTGCTTTATCTATGTTGTCAATACTGAATCCGGCCGCTGCTGTCTGCGGTTGGGACGTCTGTCCCAGAGAGGCCGGGGCGATCAGAACAATCGAAGCAAGCAATATAGCTGTCACACGCATAGGAAACCTCGCTGAGATAGGACTGCCGATTCTAAGCCGAAGCAGTTTAGACGTTCAAGGGCAGCTTAGGTTAGGTGTGATCTCGCGAGTCTGCCGCCGCGCTCACACTGGACGAACCTGCGATGCCTGCGTATTTCATTTAGCCGGTTTCGGGATGGCTGGAGTTGGAGTGGGTTTCGGGAGGGCACGGCTTCCAGCCGTGCCGTTGAGTCCTTTTGTCGATGGGGGCTTTAGCCCTGGGGGTGCAGCCATTTAGCGTCCAAACTGCAGCAGCGCGAAAATATACAACCAAAGCACTGCCATGAAGTGCCAATACCAACCCGCAATCTCAACCACAATCAGCCGTTGTTCAACGGCCCGGTGCAGCACAGAAATGACCCCGGAATAGAGCAGCACAAGGATGCCGGCCACCAAATGTACTGCGTGGGCTGCAGTAAGAATGTAGATAAACGGTGCGGGTGTATCAGCGGAAACTGGGAAGCCATGAGAGCGCAAGCTCTGCCAGGCTATCCACTGTCCGCCAAGAAATAGCAGTCCCAGGCTGACCGTGGTTGCAAGCCAAGGCACTTCGCGCTCTCGCTCCAACGCAATTCCCGGGACCGCGCGCAGCGGCGCCAGAGCCACTTCTCGCCTTACCGCTCGACGCGCCATTTCCATGCTGACGCTACTCAGAACCAATAGGAAGGTATTCACCAGCAAGATCCGCAGCGGCAGCACGATAGGTATCCATTCGTGCCGATATCCTTGAACACCCAGGTTCGTTCCGAGCCCATTTCGACGCAGAAAGAAGATTGCGCCGGTCACGACAAAGAGCATTGAAATAGAGGCCAGCCCGAGAAGTAATCCCAACCTGGCTCGACGGAGCCTGCGACCATAATCGGGAGGACCATCGCCCGGCCCGTTGTCACCGCCTCCGCCATATTTCGGAGGATGGACTCCGCCCGAGCCTTCTCCGAAACTTGGTTTCCGAACTTCTACCGAAGGAGTGAATGTCGGCATACTTCACCGCGAACGCCGCAGGCTATTTCTTCGTCTTGCCCAGTTGGCGCACGTATTGGATGACATGGCTGATCTCTGCGTCGCTCAATTGATCCGCGAACGGCGGCATGTTCGCCTGCCCATCGTGCACTATTTTTGTGAGCTCGGCGTTGGTTCGCTTCTGAACATCTTTAGAGCGAAGATCGGCCGCTTGCAGTTGTTTGCCGAGGGAAGTGTTTCCTGCTCCATCGGCGCCGTGACACAGCGCGCATTTGCTCTTGAAAACACTGGCGCCAGCAGAAGCTTTTCCACTCTCTTGTGCTAGAGCGGAATTAACGACGAGGAGAAGCAGCAGCAACATCCAGGAAGCTGACGGCAGAAGTCGTACTTTCACCAGTTTCGCCTCCATATTTTTGCGATCATGCATCCGCCTTGGGATCAGATGTTTTCGATGATACCCGAACACTCTGCGATTCTCAGATGCAGCCAGTCCGGTAAAATGCACACTTTATGCTCAAAAAATCGTCCGCCAAGGGACATACTCCAAAGTCCTTTCCGCTAAAGAGAAACTTCTGCTTCGCTTGTGGACAAGACAATCCAAAGGGCATGCGCTTGAAGTTCGCTCAGGAAGGAAAGCGCTTTGTGTGCCGTTTCCGGCTCGGCAAACGCTATACCGGTCCGCCTGGTTACTGCCACGGCGGCATCATCGCGACCATCCTCGACGATGCCATGGGCAAGCTCTGCAAACTTCGCCAGGTCGTCGCGGTGACTTCGAAAATGACCGTTGAGTACGTGAAGCCTGTCCCTTTATACGAGCCTCTGCGCGTCGAATCCCGCGAAATCAGCAAAAGGGGACGACGCCTGACCCATGCGGCCGAAATTGTGGGTGAAGAAGGAAGAGTACTGGCGCGGAGCAAGGGTGTGTTTGTTGTTATTGACCCCCAGCGAATATTTGGACGCAAGTCCTAACTTCACCATTAGCTTCGTAACTCAAAAAATGTGGGGACAGCCGCCCCCGGCCGTCCGCGGGTCGCCAGACCCGCTCGCTGCTTCGAAGCTTGCAAACAAACCCTCCCCGGCGCAGAATGCCGCGAGGCCCTTTGCATGTCCACAACGGCCGATAATCCGCCGAGCTTAAGGACCTTCGCACCCGCGCTGGCCCTGCTGGCCATCTGCTTTCTCATCAACTACGTTGACCGTGGCAACGTTTCGATTGCGGGCCCCCTGTTCAAAAGCGAGTTCCACTTGTCGCACTTGCAACTCGGCATTCTGTTCGCCACATTCTTCACAAGTTACACCGCGATGCAGTTCGTCATGGGTTGGCTGGTGGATCATTTCGATGTGAATCGCATCCTCGCCGCCGGATTTCTTCTATGGTCTCTGGCCACGGCGACGACCGGCTTAGTACGGGGATTCGTCCTGTTGCTGGCGATGCGCCTGATTCTGGGTATTGGCGAGTCCGTCGCCTTGCCCGCCGGCTCCAAGATACTTGCGCGGCATCTGCCGGAGCACCACCGCGGATTTGCCGGGGGTGCGCTGATGTCCGCTCTGCGCGCTGGGAATGCGGTTGGCACTTTCGGTGCAGGATTCCTGATGACGAAATACGGCTGGCGACCCGTTTTCATTGCGATTGGATTAGTCAGCTTGTTATGGCTCCCCGCATGGGCGAAGTGGATGCCCCACAACGGCCTAACTGGTTCCGTTAAAACCAGTGCGGACAACACTTCTAAAAAGCCCGGTCCGGATTTCGCTGCTATCCTAGGGCAGCGGTCGTTCTGGGGCACCACCATCGGGCATTTCTCCTGCAACTACCTTTTTTACTTCATGATTACCTGGTTGCCCAGCTATTTGTCGGACGAGCGGCACCTGTCAATGATAACCATGACCCGGATCGCAGGCCTGTACTACACGGTGGATGCGGTCTCAGCAATCGCTGCAGGCTGGCTCCAGGATTTCTGGATTCGCCGGGGCTACACTCCCACATTAGTGCGCAAGACAGCCATGGCAATCGGATTCTCCGGCGCGGCAATCGCAGTGATGGGCTGCGCGCTCGCCCAGAGCCATTTCGTGCCCTGGCTAATGGCGGCAGGCGTGGGCTGCGGAATAACTGGTCCTGGAATTTACGCGTTCTGCCAGAGGCTGGCAGGTCCCGAGGCAGTCGGAAGATGGTACGGCCCGCAAAATGGCTTCGCCAACCTCGCTGGCGTGATCGGCCCGGCACTCACCGGATTCGTCGTCCAGCGCACCGGAAATTTTCTATTGCCATTTGCGATCACTTCAGCGCTGTGCGTTGTAGGCGCGCTCGCATGGGTTTTAATAGTCGGTCGGATCGAGCCTGTAAGCTGGGCGCCAAAACGCGGCGCGTGTGCCATGGTCCAAGGCTAAACAATGCAGGGTTCGTACGATTATCGCCTCGTCGTGCTCTCGGTTGTGATCGCAATCTGTGCTGCCTACGCCGCGCTTGATCTCGCGGGCCGGACCACAGCCGCGGCGGGCAGAGTGCGTCTTGCGTGGCTGGCAGGCGGCGCTTTCGCTATGGGACTGGGCATCTGGTCCATGCACTTCATTGGAATGCTCGCCTTTTCCTTGCCCGTAACTGTGCTCTATGACTGGCCCACCGTGCTGCTGTCCCTGCTGGCGGCGGTGTTTGCCTCTGCCGTGGCCTTGTTTGTCGTGAGTCGCAAGCAGATGGGCTGGATTCGAGCGCTGGCTGGCAGTGCAATCATGGGCGGTGGCATCTCCGCTATGCACTACATCGGTATGGCGGCCATGCGACTGCGCGCTTTGTGCGCTTACGATCCCTTGCTCCTGACTTTGTCCGTCATCTTCGCAATCGCAATTTCGCTGATCGCGCTCTGGCTCACGTTCCACTTTCGCGAAGATGCAAGAACTAAGACTGCGCCTTGGTGGAAAACAGGCATTGCTGCCGTCATGGGGGCCGCCATCCCCGTGATGCACTACACAGGGATGGCCGCGGCCCGGTTCACGCCATCTTCTGAGGTCCCCGACACCGCCCATGCTGTCAGCACCTCGACTCTCGGTTTTGCCGGCGTTAGTTCCGTGACTTTGCTGGTGTTGGGCGTCGCCGTAATAACGTCAGCCTTCGATCGCCGTTTTTCCGCGCAAAGATTACAGCTAAACGCCAGCGAACGCCGCTTCCGAGGCCTGCTGGAAGCCGCACCGGATGCAATGTTGGTCGTCGATGATAAAGGCAAGATCGTCCTCGCCAACGATCAAGTGGAAAAGCTGTTCGGTTACAGTCGTGAGGAATTGTTAGGGCATGATCTTGAGATGCTCGTACCAGAACGCTTCCACAATAAGCATGGCGGCCACCGCAACAATTTTTTCCGCGACCCACGGGTGCGGCCGATGGGAGCTGGCCTGGAACTCTACGGCTTGCGGAAAGATGGACACGAATTTCCGGTCGAGATTAGCCTCAGTCCGCTAGAAACCGCAGAGGGAATTCTGGTCACCAGCGCGATTCGCGATATTACGCAGCGCAAGCGCGCCGAAGAAAATCTTCGCCAGCTCTCAGCTCGGCTCCTCCAGTTGCAGGACGAAGAGCGAAGACGCATTGCTCGCGAACTGCATGACAGTACAGGACAAATGCTGGCGGCCCTGAGCATGACTCTTGCCCCGCTAATCCAAAGCAACAGCACACTTGATCCTGCCTCAGCAAAAGCAATTAAGGAGAGCCTCGGCATCGTCCGCGAGCTCACCGACGAAGTGCGGACAATGTCACACTTACTGCATCCTCCGTTGCTGGACGAAGTCGGCCTTTCCTCTGCACTTCGTTTGTACCTGGAGGGATTCGCCGATCGCAGCAGGATTAAGGTGGATCTGGAAATGCCCGCAGATTTCGGTCGCCTCCCGGCTGAACTCGAAACCGCGATCTTCCGGGTCGTGCAGGAATGTCTCACTAATATTCACCGCCACTCCGAAAGCGCCGTGGCAAAGATTTCCATTTCCCGCACCGACAGCGGTGTTCGGATCGAAGTGCAGGACCGAGGCAGGGGAATCTCACCGGCGAGGCGGTCGGAAATCGAGTTGGCCGGCAAGGCTGGGGTCGGAATCAGAGGGATGCGAGAAAGAATCCGCCAACTTGGAGGCACACTGGAAATCACCGCTCCGCGCGAGGGCACAGGAACAATAGTTGTGGCCTGCTTTCCGATTGACAAGACCTCCGCGAGCGCTACCGCATAGGCTGAGCTAGAGGTTCTCCATCATTTGCGCGATACCTATCTTAATCCATCCCGATAAGAATTGGGGGAGAGCCAACTCCACCGAGAGTGGGTGCTCTCGCGGCCCACTCGTACGATTGGAAATAGTGCGATCCGAAAAGAGTCAGTGCTCCTTCGCGCGCCTCGGCCGAGGGGTTAGTAGCAACCTAAAATGTTCGCGCAACTGCTTGACCGCGCGATCGAACGGTTCTACTGACCGATAGGACCTGGATAGCATGACTCCACCTTCCATCACCGCTAACACATATGTCGATAGGGCCTCAGGATCGGTATTCTTGGGTAGTCGGCCCTTCATCTGTTCGACGCATTCCCGAACCGCTCCGATCCAGCCCTGAAAGTTTTTGGCGATCAACTTGTGCGCCGGACGATTCTCGGGATCAATCTCAAGCGCTAGACGCCCCAGCGGACAACCATACTTGCAGCCGGTTGCGAGAATACGCTCTCGATAACCGGCCAGGATTGCAAAGATGCGCTCGACCGGTTCGTCAGTCCGCGCGAAGGCGGGGTTCACTATGACTGGCCTCAACCCCTGTATGTACCCTTCCAAAACTGCTCGCAGCAATGCTTCCTTGCTTTCAAAGAAGTGATAGAAGCTCCCTGAATTGACCTCAGCATGAGTCAACAGATCGGCCATGCTGGTTCCGGCAAAGCCTCGCTCCCAGAAAAGATAGCGCGCTGAGACGATAAGACGGTCGCGCGTGTTCACGACTTTGGGCATGAAGAATGTTGTTGCTTTTTCCAGCATAGTGAGATTTACTTGAACGATCAACTAAGTACGGACCAAGTAACGACTAACCATCAACGAAGTAATAGCCAACAAAGATCCGGAGAACTGAATGAGGCGTCTCTTACTCGCAATAATTACCACAGCCGCGATTGCAACCGCTCAGACTCCACCAAAAGCGACGCCGCTGGCCACAACTGAGAAGGCGCTGGTCGTCGAAATCACAATCCCCGCGCCGCGCGCGGCAGTCTGGCGCGCATTCGCAACCAGCGAAGGCTTGAGCACGTGGCTGACACCAGGCGCGGTGGTTGATCTGCGGCCAGGCGGCGAGTGGACGGCGCACTATCCCGGTGGGAAAACCGGCGGCGGCAATATCATCAGCTTTGTTCCAGAGGAGGAACTAGTCTTGTCCGCGATGGCTCCGGAACAATTTCCCACAGTTCGCGCCCAGCGCACGCGTGCGCGATTTCAGTTCCAGTCCAATGGCGATTCAACGATTCTGCGACTCGTGCAGACAGGATGGAAGGACGGGGAGGAATGGGACAAGGCTTACGAGTATCTGGTTGCAGGTAACGCTCAATTGTTAGCCACCCTGCATCGCCGGTTCGTCAACGGCCCTCTCGACTGGAACAAGGAGTGGGGAACAAGTCCGAAGAAATAGTCCGACCAAAAACTATTGAGGCGATCAAGTGACATTTCACACTCTGAACCCTTGGGCAATTCTTGCTGCGGCAGTGTCGGCGTTTGTGCTCGGAGGCCTATGGTATTCGCCAGTCGCCTTCGGCGCAGCTTGGAAAACGGCAAACGGATTCGGAAGCGACGACCCTCCGGCTCCCACCGGAAAAGTATTTGCTATCTCGTTTGTGTTGAGCTTGGTTATGGCACTGAACTTGGCAATGTTTCTCAACGATCCGAAAACGACCTTGGCCTGGGGAGCGACCGCCGGCTTCCTCGCCGGATTTGGCTGGGTCGCAATGGGCATCGCCATAGTTTCTGTCTTCGAGCGGCGGCGATGGAGTTACGTGCTCGTGAACGGCGGCTACCTGACGGTGGCGCTGGTACTCATGGGAGCCATCCTGGGCGCCTGGCGATAGGGTGAATGGCGTTCGATTTCACACTCGCGATTTCAAACCTCGCGACTCCAGCCGCGCGACCGATTCCTCACCATGTCATCCCGATGTCGTTCGCTGAAAGCGAACGGCAGACGGACCTAACGATGCTTACGCAGCGCCACGAGCGCAATGCGGGATCACGCCCTACGCGCGTCCCCAAGCTGTAGAATAGAGATAGCAGGGCGCAACCTCGCGCCCACTCTCACGATCCGAAAAGGTTCACTATGTCCCATAACAACGGTAATCCCACAAGCCTTCGCCTGAAAACTGGCCTCGCCGAAATGCTCAAAGGCGGCGTAATAATGGACGTGACGACTGCCGAACAAGCCGTCATTGCCGAAAAGTCCGGCGCCGTCGCGGTCATGGCACTCGAGCGCGTCCCTTCGCAGATTCGCGCTGAAGGCGGAGTCGCACGCATGGCCGCGCCAAAAAAGATTCGCGAGATCATGGCTGCGGTTTCTATCCCTGTGATGGCGAAATGCCGCATCGGCCACTTCGCCGAAGCCCAAATTCTCGAAGAGCTAGGTGTGGATTACGTCGATGAATCGGAAGTTCTGACCCCAGCCGACGAAGCCCACCACGTTGACAAGCACGCTTTCAAAATCCCATTCGTATGCGGCGCGCGCAATCTTGGCGAAGCTCTTCGCCGCATCGCCGAAGGTGCCGCCATGATCCGCACCAAAGGCGAAGCCGGCACCGGAGACGTAGTCCACGCCGTCAAGCACATCCGCCAAATTGTTCAGGACATGAAAATCCTGACCGTGCTCAGCGAAGCAGAACTCTACGCCAAAGCCAAAGAACTACAAGCGCCCTACGAACTGGTGAAGCTGGTGGCGAAAGCAGGGAAGCTGCCCGTACCAAATTTCTGCGCCGGAGGCATCGCCACCCCAGCCGATGCTTCGCTCGTCATGCAGCTCGGCGCCGAAGCCGTCTTCGTAGGCTCCGGCATCTTCATGAAAGATTCCACCACCTTCGCTCCTCCCGAAGAAGCCGAGCGCCGCGCCCGCGCCATCGTAAAGGCCGCCACCCACTTCAACGACCCTAAAGTGTTACTTGAAGTCAGCGAAGACGTGGGCGAAGCGATGAAAGGGCTGGCGGTGAGCGCGCTTGATGAGGCCCAGATGCTACAGACCAGGGGATGGTAAGCTCAGTGTCTTAATCTCTGAATGAATCAGCCAGCGATACCTTTCTTTCTATTTGATCGCAAGAAGCACTTCATTGATCTGTGCGAAGCGATGGAAATTGGGAAATCTGTCTCGCGGCTGACTTTAGTTAGCGGATGGGATTCTCGTTGTATCGTTTACGACTCCGCGGGGCTTTCCTGGGGTTTCTTTTCGAATGCTCCAGACAACGCTACTCGTGGCTGGATAAGTTCCTCGCCCAGTTCTACAACCCTGTACGGCCCACGAGTGTTAGTTGGCACTCACATCAGAGTTATGCATTCTCTGAACTCCAGAATGCATACTTCGATGCCCTAGCTCACGATGATGACATTCTGACCCAGTTCGTGGAAGAGAAGGATCTTCGTCAGCGAATTCAGCAGTGTTCTACCTTTTCGGACCTGGTTGAAACCTGGCGCTGGATGAGAACAGATTCCGACTGACTCTGAGCGCTCGGTTCGGTTTTGGGTAGCCTTTGGGTGGCGCAGCGCTTCCAGCGCTGCGATTCAAGCTCGCAAATGATCGGCTTTAGCCGCTGAGGTAACGGGTCCGGCTCAAATTCCGGGCAAGCTGAACTGTAAGGATATTCCGAAGCCACACTTACCAACCTTTTCTTGACCGGATTTAGGCGAATATATTTTTTGAATGCGTGGTACTCATGCAGACCCCTCACTCGCCGATCGTAATAGCTCGGCTGCCAGATCTCCCGTATGAATCCCAGTTCCTTCTTTGCTCGGTAAGAGAAACCACCCTTGACCAATTGCAAAGCTCTCTCCAGTGTCTCAGTGGGAGTGATCAGCAAATGGAAGTGATCTAGGCATCACCACAAACTCATGCAGAAGATATTTTTTCTGAAGGCGGTAGTGCTGTAGAACTTCCAAAAACAGCCGCGCCATTCTGTCCGATTGGAATAGGCTCTGTTTCTGAAAATGCAGATGGGGTGATGAAATAGCAACTGTATCCTGTGTTGCCGCGCGGAGGGGCAGCCATAAGGCACCTCAGCGGCTGGAAGCCGGTCTGAGGTAGCCACTTTATCGCAGCGCTGGAAGCGCTGCGCCACCCAAAAACAAGTTTATTCAGGTGTTGTCCCGATTCGGGAGTCTCTCACGCGGGTTACCCCGTAAACTTTTTCAGAAAAAGCAGCTCTCCAAGCACGTTCCAAACTTGTTTCTGGCAGACTGGCTGTTTCGGATTTCAGCAAAGAGAGCTGCCTCGCTGGCTCACTTCCAGCTAACCCTAATTCAGAAATATGGTGTAAGACTGTGTGAGTCCGTGGAGGATTTTCTCTTTTGGCGCACCGCGCAGGGCCGATTGCGCAGTCCAGATCAAATCGCCGCCTAGCCAAAACAGATTGCCTACATTCTCCCACTTCGCACTAGACGGCGCATTGAGCTGCTTGGTGGTAGGACGTGGTTGCCTTTCACCAAGAGCTGGGTCGGACAAAAGATCAGATGGTACTCCTCCGTAGGGAACTAACTTCGCATAAAACTTCTCACCAAGTTTCAACTCTACAATGTCCTTTATCCGGCTGCGAAACAGGAGCGCGAGTAGGCCAATCGTGACGGGCCAGCCGTAGGGGGCTAATGCGGTAATCAGTGGAATCAAATCCTGTATCGACATGGCTAGGGAAGTTTAGCAGTACAGGTGAGGCCCGGCGTTTTAATCTGGCGAATGGCCAGGACGGGGCCGCCCTAACCGACATCTCCACACCCGAGGGTGCCCCGTCCAAACTCCGCTTGGGCGGGGATTTTCCTCCTGTGGATTGAAGGTCAAAATCCCCACCCCTAACGTCGCAACGAACGCGCCGTTAGGATGGGGCACCCAGTCTCACTCTCAGGGAAGGATTCCAGCCTGCTTTCGTCTCCTCTATCAGCACGAGAAACTATTTCTGCATGGGTTGCCCGAATGTGATCCAGAATCGGTTGATGTCGCGGATAATGAATTCCCGCATGCCGTAAAACGTATCGTGAGGGCCCTCGACCACCTCCACTCGGTCCTTGAGGCGTTGGTACAAGTCATCGACGTTCTCGGTCAGGATGTACAAATCCACTTCACGACGATGCTGCGTGCTCGCCTTTCCACCTTCATTGAGCATGATCTCGGCGTTTCCGAATGTGAGCGATGCCCAGTTCATTTGGCCATCCTCTTCGTTGTATCGGTTCAATTTGAATCCGATCGAGGTGTACCAATCAGCCGTGGCTCTGACGTCCGGTACATGGATCATGGGAATGACTTGCTGTGGCATGGATTTTCTCTCGCTGGAGTTCAGTCACGAGCGTGGACAATGCTCCTCTGAGTCTATACACGATTCAAGCCGGAGGAGCTCTCCAAGTCGGTGCCAACATAGGGCACCGTGCGTTACGGTTCCGTTTGAAGCCGAGCCTGAACCTGTGACAAAATCAGCCGTTGAAGGACGAGAGGAGAAACACGATGGCAATCCAGCTACCAGAAACTATCACTCGTTTGGTCGACGGCCGCAACTTCGCCCATCTAGCCACCCTCATGAGTGACGGCTCTCCCAATAGCGCGCCGGTGTGGGTGGGACGCGAAGGCGACCGCCTCATCGTCTGCACTGATGACAATTCAGTCAAAGGCAAGAACACGAGCCGCGATCCACGCGTAGCCATTTCCATGGTTGACATGGACGATCCCTACAGCGAGGCCCAGCTACGGGGCCGCGTGACGGAGCGCCGCCGCGATTCCGATTTCAAATACATCGACGCCGTCTCGCGCAAGTACGTGGGTAAAGTTTGGCCGTATCGTGAAGAAATTCCGGTCGCCTTGGTGATTGAGATTGACAAGGCTCATTACTCGAAACAGCCATTCGAGCACACGCCCTCTTCAGCGGTGAGGAAGCCAGCATAGCAGGCGCCGGAAGACGAACGGAGCCGGCCCGAGCGATAGGAAAAAGGATGTAACGTCTGCCCGCATTCCCGCCACCCGCAGCTCGTCCCTCTTACATGTCTGTTGATCACTTTGTAGCAGCGAAGGTGCCTTCCGACGGACCGCAGGGACGTACAATCGCCGCGGTTGAGATTGGGAATGCCAGTTTGTTTCTGGAGATGAATCGTTATGCGCCTACTGTTTTTAACTATTTTCCTTTATTGCCATGTCTTGTCGCGCTTGCGCAAAACGAAATGCCTAAGCCGGCATATGATTTTGCGCTGGCGCGCGAGGCCAGAATCAAGCTTGCCGAGAGTGCTGCGCCAGATGAAATCTCGAGTAAGGCCGCGGTGTACGTCTTGGAGCGCAGCGGGTATGTAAAGATCCGCGAAAGCAGCAACGGATTTTCCTGCCTCGTGGACCGTCAGACTCCATGGAATTCCGAGCCCACTTGCTTTGACGCAGAAAGAAGTGCGACGACTCTCCCCACACGTCTTTTTGTCGAAGAAGAACGGGCTAAAGGTAAGAGCGAAGAGCAGATCAAAGCAGAGCTTGAAGAAGGCTACAAGACTGGGAAGATTCAAGGCTCCGGGGAAGCCCGGAATCGTATATATGTTGTCGGACAGCCTGTACCTTCTCATCAAAAATCGGATAGTTCACGGGCCACCGCACCTCATGTTCTACGCGCCGTATGCGACCGATAAAGACATCGGTTCACCAACAGCGGGTCACAATATGCCGCATCTCATCAGGGCCAGCCAGCCTGACGCCTACATTATTGTGATACCTGGCGGACAATAGTGACCGCGCTAGGTTGCCTGTGATTGTTCTGAGCCCAATGTCTCGAAAGCTGCATCTGTGCTGATACCAGATACTCCCAAGCCTTTGGAGAATCGCTTGCGATCGAGGGAATCCCGATGCAGCACAATCTAGAGCACACAATATCGCTTCTCACTCGCACCCCCGCTGCTCTCAATTCACTTCTGCGTGATCTGCCAGACGCGTGGACGTTCCGGAATGAAGGTGAAAAAAGTTGGAGTGCATTCGATGTCGTCGGCCATCTGATTCACGGCGAACGCACGGACTGGATGCCCCGCGCGCGGATGATTCTGCAATTTGGTGACACTCGAGCGTTTGAGCCGTTTGATCGCTTGGCACAGGTGCGTGAGCGCGAAGGTAAGTCGCTGGGGCAGTTGTTGGATGAATTCGCTCGATTGCGCTCAGTAAATCTGGACGAACTGCGCGCGTTGAATCTGCGGCAAGAGGACCTCGAGCGGCGTGGACGACATCCTGCCCTCGGAGTAGTTACTCTGTCAGAGCTGCTGGCGACCTGGGCAGCACATGATTTAACTCATCTGCACCAAGTTTCAAGAATCTTGGCCCACCAATATCGCGAGGCTGTTGGTCCGTGGAGCACATACCTTGGCGTGCTGCACTGCGCGGGCCACAGCTCACCTTAATAACCTCTCCGAATAGACCGCGAATTACTGCACGATCAAGCCCGTGGTGGCCGAGGCTTGCAGAGAGCCCGAGTCCGCGGTAACGGTAATCGTGTATTTGCCGGCTGCGGTGCCAGAGGTATCGGCTGATGGCCCGCCACCGCTACCGCTACCGCACGCCTGCAACAATATTCCGAGGCCCAGTACAGCGATCACCGCCACGGCGCGGACGTTTGCGCTACGTTGATTGCCGCTGAGCAGGAGTCCAAAGCATCCGAATCCGGGAATCACATAAGCCAAGGTCTCCCAACCACGGTGCAATCTGGCCGTGACAGGGGCAGTCGAGACGGTGAGCGTGGTGGCAGCCGCCGAGGCACCTGGATCGAGCACAGCCGGTTTGAATGCGCAAGAGGAACCGCTGGGTAAATTGGCGCAGGCAAAAGAAACGTTGCTCACGTCACCCGATTTGGGCGTGACTGCAACGTGGTAGGTGGCGGCTCCTCCAGGCGCAACCGTCACCTGCCCGGGCGAGACCGCCATGGAGGCATTCAGCGGACTCGGCGCACTCGATGTACCGTTGTCAAAAAACTCGCTCATGTCAGGCGCAGATTGTGCCGCTCCCGGAAAGGTGGTCAGCCCCAAAGCCTCTGACATGGTCTTGAGCACGCTCGGATGCTGATAGAAAGTTGTGGACCGATAGCCGGATTTGACGTTGGGGCCGATCACCAGGGTCGCAATGCGTCCACCACCTTTGTTTTCAGGAAGCGGTGGGCATGAAGGTGCGGGACGACAATCGGAATCGAACGACTCGTCCCAGGTAATTATGAGAATGCCATCCTGCTGGAATTCCGGGCTCGCGATGAGCGGGGCGATGTTGGTCTTCAACCATTTGTCGGCAGCAGCTAGTGTCCCATTGTGCGCGTCGTCCAGCAGATTCGGCGTGATGAATGCGTAATTCGGCAGATTGTGGTTGGCGATGTCGCTGGCCAGTTCTGTGAAAGGCACGATATTGTTCTTCTCGCTGCTATTGGCTACGTCGGCGAAGTATGGGAACGGATTGTGGCGCTCGACATAGTTGCCGACGTTAAAGCCGGTGTATCCCGCATAGGGCAGGCTCTCGGCATATTCCTTCCACGTCTTTCCAGCTACCTGCAGATGATCAACGATGTTGTCCACATTGAACGTCGCCCGGGTATTGTCGTTCATGGTCACGGGAGCCCCGGCCGTCAGCCACATGTAATTGGGAATTGAATAGTGCGACTTGGCGTAGTACTGCGTGGCCAGCCCATATTGCTGCGCCAGCGAGTTGAAGTAGGGCATGGCAGAGTTACCGATTACACTCTCGTAACTATGGTTCTGCCCCACTAATACGAAAACGTGATTGGAGGGCGGAACGGCGGCGACCGCTGCTGTACTGAGCAGAATTGCTGCAAGCAAACTGCAAAGCAAACAATATTTCGTTGAAATGGTGATCGAAATCTTCCGAGAAGATTTGCGCATACCAGAAATGACTTCTCCTAACTGCATAGGGATTGCACGGCACTACGTCTGGACATGTCCGCATAACAGTGGTGCTCGTCTTATTGGTAATGCAGTTGGAATGCCAGAGGAGTGACACAGAAATAAATGCTGAGCGGACTTTTCCCTACAACAACTTCCGGCTACGAGATCTAGTGTGGATCGTTCTAACGCAGGTTCGGCAAGGGTGCTGATTCAAAACAGCGTGTCGGGGAGTTGACGCGTTGTCGAAACACTGACTGAAAATGCTAAGCGTTTTTGACTAGCAAGTCAGTGCCGCGTTCGCGCCGCGCGGACCGGCGTGCCGGCCTATCTTTTGAAACCAAGCCGCGACCAGTTCTCTCATTGACAATTGTTTACGCAACATGCCGGATAAACGTTCTGTGCTGCAGCGCGTTCCCGCAACTTTCCTGCGGCAGCAGTGTTTGCACTTATGTGAGACGGAGGTAACGAGATGAAGAAGACGAGTTTACTTCTGGTCTTGGGATTGGCTCTGGTGTTGGCTTCTGCAGCTGTTCCGAAGGCGAATGCTGGAGTCATAGTTGGAGTTGGGATCGGAGCCCCGGTTTATCCGGTACGTGCTTATGGCTATTTTGGACCTCGGTATTTTGCACCGAGTTATGTTGCACGTCCGTATTACGCGGGTCCTTATGTTGGGCCCTATGTGGACTTCGTGCCCGCGCCAGTTTATTCGCGCGTTTATGTAGCACCGGCGCCGGTTTATTACAGGCATTGGTATCCGCGACGCTATGCTGCCCGACGAGACTTTTACCGCTATCGGCGGTAACGCAACACGAGTTAGAAGGACGGGCTGTTCGTGGCGCAAGTTCCAGGCGATGAACGGCCCTTGCTGTCTACAGTTGAAGACCTGGAACGAGTTAGGACTTAAAGAAAGGTGAATATGAAAGTACGGACGTTAGTTCTTGGTTTGGGAATGATGGCATCAGCGTTTTCATTCTCTGCGCAGAGTGCAATGGCCTCGACGCGGGGGACGGAAGCAATCGATAAACAAGTTAAACATGAGTTGAATATGCTGCCCTATGTGAATGTGTTCGATTACATGGCATTCACCGTGGATGCAGACAACACTGTCACGCTCACTGGAGAGGTCACGAATCCGGTACTCAAGAGCGATGCGGGCAACGTGGTCAAGAGAATCCAAGGCGTCGAGCGCGTGGATAATCAGATTCAGGTGCTGCCGGTATCCTTGATGGACGATGGCTTGCGCCGCCGGTTGTACCGCACGATCTATGGCTATCCGGCGCTGCAGAAGTATGCGTTGGGCGTCAACAAGTCGATCCGCATTATTGTGGATGGCGGCCATGTGACACTGATGGGTATGGTCGACAGCGAAATGGACAAGAACATTGCCGGTATGCGAGCGAATGGCGTCCCGGGAATTTTCTCCGTCGATAACCAGCTAAGAGTTGTAAAGGGTTAAGGCGGGTGCCCCGCTCAAGCTTCGCTTGGGCGGGGATTTTCTGTCACTGGTGGCACTCTCACTTTGGAAGCGCTCTCCTCCTGTTGCCGCCTTTGAGCGCAGCCGGATGCGTCAGATCTCGAGACCTGGGAACCTACATTCCCGAGCCTTGCTCGCGCGGGAACCCACATCACAACTCAGTCATCTTTTTCTGGAACGCTTGCTCATAATACGCTGCGTCCCTGGTTGCATCTTCGTGGTACTTGCGAAGACTCTCCGCCAAGTTAATCAACCGTTCTTCGCAGCGCAGGGCGGTGTCGGAACTGGCATCACTGACCAGATTGGCAGAAGCGTTGCTGCTCGGTCCCGAGCTCTGTTTTAGCCAGGCTGCATAGGATGCAGCCAATTCTTTGTACTTCGCCCTACGTTCGGCGTAGAGTGCAGTGCGTTGCTGAAGCTCCGCAGCAGCACGTGCGCGGTCGAGCGTCGCTTGTTCGCGCTGCAAGGCTTTCACTTTGGCTGGATCCGGGCCGGGATCAGCTTCGCCCGCCGTAGGGATTATCGGCAGCTTTGCGATTTTGGCCTGGGTCGCGCCCGCAATCTGTTCGTGGCTGCCCGGCGCAGCCGTGATCGCCTTGTCCTTCGGCGTGAACTCGTCCTCAATCTGCACCATGCGCATAAGAAGCGCCGCAATGTCGTTTTGCCTGGCGACATTTGCGGCCATCTCGTTGGGCGCCTTCATCGCCCGTTGCTGCTCCGCAGCTGTGTGCTGAGCCACAGGCGCAGAAGGCCCCATGGCCTTGCGCATTTCCGCTTCCTGCTGTTCCGGCGTCATCTTCTCGAAGCGTTCGCGATATTCAGGATCGTTCATCACACGCTGCATTACCGCCTGCATAGCATTGGACGTCTCCTGATGCCCGCCCGCCATACTCTGCTGGTAGCTACCCATAGCCTGCATGGCAGCCGCCTGCTGTTCCTGTTCGCTCATCTGCGAAATTTTTTCGGTCCCGCCCATCCTGGAGATGATGGCGTTGTTGTCAGCCTCTGTCTTCGCGCGCTGCGCCATCGCCTCCTGATTCGCAGGACGCGCATCCACGGCGCCTTTGATGACGTCGCGAGCGGCTGCCACGCGCTTGCTGAACAGCTCATAAAAAGGGCTGAAGTCGGCCGTGGACAAGCTGACATTAAGGTCGGTGCCGTAGGCTCGTTTTCCCGCTTCTGCAGTGCTGGCCGGCATGGCCGGGGCCGCGTCGTACAACACCGAGAAGTTTATTTTTCCCAGAACATCCTGTGGTTGTTGTTCCGCCAACACAAACATGGCGAGAGCCGTAAATCCGAACAGCGCCACTACAGGTTTCGTCAACGCGCGCTTCATGGGTCCCTCCTTAAACGTGAGATATTGGCCGTCAACTCCTTGATTTGCCGGGAGAGTTATATCACTTCTGGAACATGACTGGAAGAGTTTGGGTCAAATTCCTTTGCGGCGTATCTCCGGCCGGGTTCCCCGCGTCTAGCGGTTTTCGAGCGTGGGGAAAACTCATCCCTACGGGAGGAGGCGTTTTCGCCCGTCATCGAGATCGCCGCGGATGTATCCAGGTCAGAAGTCTCAGCATCAAACTCAAAAGTTTCGTATTAAGCGTAAGCACCTTTTCACCGATTGTGTTGTTTTGAGCTTTGTAGAACAACTTCAACTCACCAACGTAGAATGTTCCACAAGACGCAGTGGCGCCTCCCACTAGTCGGACGGCCGCGCAAATCAGTAGCCCTAGTCGAGGCTCCACGTTCGTCGAAATAGGTTCTTCCGAGTCGCCCTCGGAGTAGTTTCGCTGTGAAAACAAATTCCTTTCCCCGTTTCCTGACCCCCGCCGCATTACTTTGTCTTGCAGTCTTACTTGTCGGTTGCGGGAGTTCCACACCTACGCCTAGCGGTTCGGTGCCGCCGGCAAGCACCACTCTCCAAGCCGAAACTGGCAACAATACCAGCACGGCCAACTCCTTCGCGGGGCAAACGAACGGCAATGCCGGCGCCGGCAACGTCAGCAAACTCCCGATCAGCTCTCTCCTCTATACCGGATCGACAACCAAAATCTACGCAACCTGGCTCGGCTGGTTCGGCCAGCCTAATCACATAAGTGTTGGCTATATCTCGAACACTCCCGCACAAGTCCACGCGCAAGTCGAAGACATGATCAGTCGCGGCATGCAGGGCGCCATTGTCGACTGGTATGGCGTCGCCAACACCACCATCGAGGCCGCCACCACGCTGCTCAGAAACGAAGCCGAAGCCCATGCGGGCCAATTCGAGTTTGGCATCATGGAAGATAAGGGCGCCCTCGGCGCTGCGGCCAGGAGCAATGGATGCGACGTCACCGATCAACTCATCTCCGATTTGACTTACATCGCATCGCAATATGAAACTTCGCCGGCATACACGCGGTTGAACGGGCGTCCAGTGGTGTTCTTTTTCGATGTGGACGCTTTCTACATCGATTGGAACCGGGTAATTTCATCCGTCCCCGGCAACCCGCTCCTGATTTCTCGAGGAACTAACGGTTTCACTCGCACCGTTTCCGACGGCGGGTATTCGTGGGTAAATATCCACTCGAACAACCCCTTTGATCCCGAACTGAATTTTCAGGACTCGTTCTTCCAGGCAGCGCAGCAAGCCCCTCAAAAGGTCGCATACGGCACGGCATTTAAAGGTTTCAACGACACGCTTGCCTCGTGGGGCACGAACCGCGTCGTGGATCAGGACTGCGGCCAAACCTGGCTCCAGAGTTTCAGTGAAGTTGGAAAATTCTATTCCAGCAGCCATCAGTTGCCCGGGCTCCAGATCGCAACCTGGAATGACTACGAGGAAGGGACCACCATCGAGTCCGGGATTGACAACTGCGTTTACCTGGCCCCCGCGCAATCTGGCACTACTATCAAGTGGATCGTCAACGGCAACGAGAACACCATCGATCACTACACGGTCTTCATGAGCACCGACGGTAAAAACCTGTCTCCGCTAATTGATGTCCCTCGGGGCACGCATGCTGTCGATCTGAGCAAACTGAATCTTTCCGCGACGGCAACGTATTCGGTGTACGTGAAAGCTATTGGCATGGCCAGCATTCAGAACAAAATGTCGTCTGCCATCGCCTACCACGCCGGCGACCAGCCTCCAGCCGTTTCACTCAACGTGTCGCAGAGCGGAGCGCTGACCTACACCGCATCAACGTCGGGATCGTCAGGTAATATCGCCAAATCCACGATCGATTTCGGCGACGGCACGGTCGTGAACAGCGCATCCGCCGCGCACACATATAAGGGCGTAGGGAAGTATCTAATCACTGCCACTGTTTACGACTCAGCCGGCGCCTCGTCGGTAGATGTGCAACAAATCTCCGCGAAACCATCTTCCGGCGGCATCACTATCTTCTCTCCCGGCAACAGTTCGACCGTAAACTGGCCGACCACGCTCGTCGCTTCCGCGAATCCCGCAAGTCCGGTTTCTGCAATGCGCGTCCTGATCGATGGCCAGCAGGCCTATGCGGCCCACGGCGACACGGTCAACACCGCGCTAAAGGTCTTCACCGGAGCGCACAAAATTACCGTGCAGTCGCTCGATGCCTCCGGCAATCCCACCGCCAGTGCATCGTTGAATGTAGTCGCCGAACCCGGCGACATTCCGCCCGTCGCCAATATCACGCTGACCGCGATGCCGAACATATCTCCCACGACCGTCCTCGCTTGCACCGCCACGTCCACAGATGCTGACGGCTCTATCAGCAGCCATAGACTGCAATTCTCGGACGGCAGCAAGTTCTCTTCGCCAGCCGCGCTCGAAACCTTCCCCGCGCCGGGCACTTACACCGCAACCGCCACCGTAACCGACCAGTTCGGCGCCACCAATACCACGTCAACTACTTTCACGGTGCCGTAACAAGGCCTGAAGTCGGAGGGTGTGCCGCGCACGTGTCGCGCGGACGCCCACGTCCGCGTACTTGCTCAGCAAAGCAATATCCGCGCGGCCTTAAGTTTCTTTATCTTCCATCGCCTGGATGAAAAACCAGCGCGAAGGCATAGCGCCGCTGTAACGGATCTACCTGCGGCACGATCATCGGCACTAGTGACGAGTGTTTGTGCGCGAGATGGCTCATGTGCGTGTCATAGACGTAGCGTCCAATAAACCAACCCATCGCACCACCGGCGACGACATCCGAAGCGAAATGTTTCTGCGCTGCGATTCGCGCCGCACTTACTATTCCGGCCAGACTATACGCGGTTATACCGACGATTCTCTTGTGCTTGTACTCATGATCCAGCAACGATGCGATCGCCCAGATCTGAATCGCATGACCGGACGGGAACGAAGTTCCTCCGCCCCAAAAGTCGCCGGGGTTTTTCTCATCAGGACGATTACGCCGAAACACTTCCTTCAAAACTCCAGCGACAATCAGGGTGTCAAGCAGCGACTCGGTTCCGAGAACACCAATTTCTCGTCCTTTCGGATTGTCCCGCCAAGCTCCATAGACGTAGGACCCGGCAACGATAGGGATCAATGTGTAGGACGCGCCGATATCAGAAATCCGGCCACCCCAGCGAACCTGCCCACGGCTGTTCTCAAAAGCATTCGCGATGTGCGTATCGCTCGCAATCAGTGCTCCCGTTGCCGCCATCGGCACTAGCCATTCCAAAGCGTTGTGCCGATTTACATGCAAGGGGCTGGTGAAAATGTCTTTCTGATCGAGCGCAATGTTCAGAAACAACTTTCGCAAGAGCGGTTTGGGCCGCTCCGTGTCCCCGGGATAAAAGATGCGGTCACGGCGGTCTAAAGCCGGTGGTGGCTGGTTTCGGGAGTCATCGCTTGTAGCGTCGGCTTGGGCCGTATTGGTTCCAGCCAAAAGAGGTTGACTGGCAGCTGGTTGGGTGGGGAAAAACAAGTCATCGCTTGCCCTTGCGGAAGTGGCGAGAGTCCCCGCAATGACGAGTATTTGCAGCAACCGAAGTGCTTTCATCGTATTCCTTGAGTTACCCCATCTCTTCGATGCGGGTTCGGCTCTTACGTGTTTGGTCACCTCCTCTGAAAAGTCGCAGGCCGATTCCGCACCTGATGAAAATCCCCGCCCAAGCAAAGCTTGGACGGGGCACCCTCGATAACAGGTAATCAGACCGGGGCGATCATCCGCGGAATCTCCGCCTGGCGGCTTAGATCATCTTCAAGGCCCACTATTTACCGCCCACTATTTCTGCGGCGCTTTGATCGCTAGTCCGTCGTCAACCGGGATTACGATCACGGACAATGGCGTTCCGGCGTCGTCCGACACTTGAGGAAGCAGGCTACCGAACTGGTTATTACCTAACATCGAGTTCTCATAATGCGGCGCGAACACCATCAGGTGAGGATGCCAATGGCCGATCCCTGGTCCGAGGTGTTGGTCCGCAGACCACATGTAGCCAAAGGAGACCTCGTTCCTCTTCGGGAGCTCGCCCTTGACGTAGGCCGCCTGAACACCTTCGGCAATCTGGTCTGGCGTCTTACCCTCCATGCCAAGTTTGTGCCGCAGTTCGTAGTAGGGCATGACGGTTCGCGAAGCCACTGGGTTGAAACAGATGGGCGCGCGCACGGCTGCGCCATAGACGAGGCTGCGGAACTTTGCGGGGGTGTAGGTGGGCGCAGGCCAGCCGCGCATTACCAGGCAGACAAAGCCGTTGTCACCTTCGCGGGTCACTTGGAAGCCTGACGCGGTTAACACCTTGATCGTCGCCCGGTCCGAAATATTTTTCGGCGCCGCACTTTGGGCGAGTGCTATCTCAGTGTCGCGATCCATCATGTAGTCGCCGAGTGGAGGATTCGTGGAAGCCTGCGCCCAGGCGGAGACAACTCTCAAGTTCGCCAATAGTAAGACCAGAAAAACCATGTTGTTTTTCATCTCAACTTTTCTCCCTCAATCGGTAGTTGCATTCTTTAATACGTCTGGGACTCTTCGGGATACGTGCAGCGAGCGGCTGTTAGGACGGAGAGTTATGTGTTGGCGCTGATCCGGGGCGCACCTCGAGCACCGTCGGCGTACGAAGCCGGGGTGTGAGATTACTTATGGACTGCCCACTACGACCGAGATAGCCGCCGGCAGGACCCAGGGACAATGCGTGTAGTCCACGATGCGCTCGACCTGTCCGTTGATCATGCTGAGCCGGATGATTGAGTAAGGCGTCCACCTATCATCGGCACGGTGTAGCGTAACCAAGACCGGTTCGCCGTCCACCTCGCCCACCGCCATCTTCCAAGGAATCTTCAAGCCAGCGTATTCGCCGAAATAAGGCGCATTTTCCACTCCCCCTGCAAAGCAGTCGGCGACACGGATACGGGCATCGGCGCTGATTAACTCACGCACTCCGTCCCAGTCACGAAGATTGAAACGCTCGACGTAGAGATGAAGCAATTTGGACAACTCCGGAGTCGCCATGCGCTGAATCGGTTTGTGGTCAGGCAACGAGGCCAATTTGGAGCGGCCACGGTTGAGAGCTGCTTTCACAGCGCCGACCGTAGAGCCGACGAGATTCGCGATCTCGGCAAGCGAGTAATCAAATACGTCCTTCAGGAGCACACACGCTCTCTCTTTGGAGGGAAGGTTGACGACCAAGCGCTCGACAGCGCGGCCGAGACTCAGACCAGGAGGTTCCACGGGCGGAACCGAGTCGAGTCCCTCGGTGGCCGCTTCTGCCTCCTCACGGACCCCACGTTTGCGCAGGAAATCAATGCAGCGATTGTGCGCGATGCGGAACAGCCACGGGGTCAGGGGGCGGCTGTCATCAAATCTGTCCAGCTTCCGATAAGTTTCGAACAAGGCTTCTTGCACCACGTCTTCACCGTCTAACACCGAACCAGTCATGCGCGAACAATAACGATGCAGGCGTGGGCGGAGTTCAGTGATCGTCTCCAGAAACGCGCGATACCGCGCGTCGAAGAGGCCTATCGACTCGATGTCAGATTGCGTCTCCATATATCTATATACGCAGTCGAACATCTTTAGGATACGTCGCAGCTTGGTGGCAGATTCTCGTTAGCCTTGCTTGGCCAGGAACCGCTCTTCACCCAAATCCAGTTCGTGTTCCAACTCTCGGAGTAATTCATCACTGATACGGCGTTCATGGCGAAGTCGGACCGCAGTCTGTCGCTCGATCCGCAACAGTTTGCGCGACACTTCTATGTAGCGGTTGTAAAACTGGGGACCGATGCCATCTCCTGCCTGCCCATCTTGGTTCAAGGTCGCTAAGCGGGCGCGATAGTGCTGTGACAGGTCGTCGTACACTTCGACAAGGTCGGGCTTCGCCTGGTCTCGAACTTCGTCGAGATAGCTGAGCGCTGCTTCCAGAATGGACCGCCTCGCTTCTTTCTCCTCGGGATGTTGCAGAGTGCCACCGGCCAGGCCCAGCGCGCGAATGAGCGGCGGCAAGGTGAGGCCCTGAAGCACAAGCGTAACCAGGATGGCGCTGAAGGCGAGAAAAATAATCATGCTCCGTTGGACGAACGGAGTGCCGTCGGCAAATGTTTGTGGCAGAGCGATGGCAGCAGCCAGCGAAATGACCCCGCGCATTCCTGTCCAGCCAACAACGAATATCTGGCGTGCTCCAGGCAGGCGCTCGTTCTGATGAAGAATGCGCCTGCGGATGAGGTTGGCTACGTACGCACCGGGAAAGGCCCAGATCAACCGCAACAGGATGAGAAAGGCACTGAACATCGCGCCATACACTAGTAATGTTCCAAGATTATGGTCGCGAATGGTTCCGAGCACGTAGGGAAGCTGTAGTCCGATTAATACAAATACCGCTCCATTAAGAATGAAGGTCAGAGAATCCCACACCGCCCCGACTTGCAGGCGTACGCCGGCTGAAAAGTAATGCGAGCTCTTGCGGCTCAGATATAGTCCGCAGGCCACGACTGCCAGCACGCCCGAAGCATGCAGCGCCTCGGCAGTCAGATAAGCAACGTAAGGCGTCAGAATACTTAGGGCGATTTCGATTGGACCGTCGTCGATGCGATGTTCAACAAAGTGTACGATCTCGCCGATCACCAGTCCGACCAGAATGCCCACGGCGATCAGGTTAGTGAGCCGCAACAGGCCGAACGCGAAAGTCGGTCTCTCGCCGCCAACCAGCAATGCGATTCCGAATTCGAGCGCAAGCAAGGCGGTGGCATCGTTGATCAAGCTCTCGCCTTCCAGAATGTCCACAATTCGTTTGGGCAATCCAATGCGCTTTGCGATGGAGCTCGCGGCAATAGCATCGGTCGGCGCAACCACGGCGCCGAGCACCAAACCAACTCGCCAGTCGAAACCTGCGAGAAACCAGGAACCGGCTACTGTCACCCCAAGTACGGTGAATGTAACCAGGCCGAATGCTAGAAGCAAAATGCTGACCAGATTGTAGGAAAATTCACGCCACGAAGTGAGCCAGGCCGCGCTGAAAAGCAGCGGCGGCAGGATCGCAAAAAAGACCACATCAGGGTTCAGGTTGATCCTTGGGATCCCCGGGACAAAGCTGAGCAGCAGCCCGCCAATCACAAGAACAATCGGATACGGTGTCTTCAATTTCTTCGAGAGGACGCCGAAGACCACGACGAACAGCAGCAGAAGAAGGAAGACGATCTCAAGTGCGTGAACATTCGACTGCATAGAGACTCTCCCTTTAAAAATACATCAGCTCACGACCCGTGGGGATGAGAAATAGGTTTGGCGCCATCGTGATCGTCAGCACCATAACTAGCTCTGGGAGCGTGTGGGTCGGACATTCCTGTCCGACAGTATCTGGAGTAAAATTCCTCGATCATGCCTCCGAAGGCCGGGTTTTCGACGCCCATGCTTCACGTCGCCGACGTCGCACGCTCCATCCACTTCTACGAGCTGCTGGGGCTTGAACTCATTGACACTGAAGGCCCGGCTGGGCGATTCGGCTGGGCACGCATGCACTGCGAAGGCGGCGCGCTGATGTTCCTGCTGGCCGAGGAGACTGTCGATGCTTCCTCGCAGTCTATCCTGCTTGCCATGTACGCGCCCGATCTACCCGCGCTGCGCGAGCACCTGCTGGCCAACGGCGTGAACGCGCCACCGATCACCTATCCGGAGTACATGCCGAGCGGCCAGATCACGCTCCACGATCCCGATGGCTACATTGTCGGCATCAACCACTGGGGGGATGCGGAGCACGAGGCCTGGTTGAAGAGCGTCGAGCAGAAGAACAAAACCGGATCACTGCTGGTCGCTAGTCGTTAGTCATTACTAATAAGTCGCTAGTTGCTAGTTCGTATTTACGCCGAATCCCAGAATCATGTTGACCTCAACTGCCTGAGTGCCACGGAATGCTGGCGTAAATTTCCAGCCGGGCAAGGCTGCCAGAATTTTAGACTGAAAATCGGCAGCTTCGGACTTTACGACACGCGGGTTCTGGATGACTCCGTTGCGATCGAGTACGCACCGGATGACCAAGTGGGAGCGCTGCACATCTGAGGGGAGTTCCGCGCGCATGGGAGTAGGAGCGGTCAGGTCTTCCGCATAGGATTGGGTTGCGGAAGCCGCATCGGCAAATTGCATGACGACGGTTCCCACCGTCGATGGTATGTAGATGGTGTACACACGATCGCCTTTGAGTGCGCCGTAAAAGTTCAAAGCGCCTCCGGACCGGGGACTGGCAACGACGGTGATTCCGTTACTGGCTTTTCTGGCGATATCGGAGCGGCCAGCAGTAGTTGGCGGAGGAGTGGCGCCAAAACTGGGTAGGGACACAACATTTTTTCCGCCGGAAACTGAAACCCCCGGCACCCGTGGTCGGCCATTGCTGAGGTTTCCGGCGCCTCCCGGACCCGGATACGGCGAGCTCCCCGCGTGATCGAAAGCTCCTGCGCCTTTTCCGGCGTTGGCTGAAGCGGAACTTGCACCTGAGCTCGCTCCTGAGGATGCGCTAGCGGAGTTTGCTCCACCAGCAATGCCCGCGCCACCGCCCTCTCCCCCGGTGCCTATAGCTGCTGTTCCTGTGGGAGACATGGCCACCGTAGCCTTCTCCGCATTCGGCGGCAGTCCGGGCTTTTCGCCTGGACGCGGTGAAACAACAACCCCTGCGGCTGGAGAGAGCGATGCCTTGCGGTCATCGGTTCCAGCGGAACGGCTGCTGTTTTCTGACGACGAATTCGGCGGTGGGATAACTCTGGCTTCAGAACCATTTAACAGTTTCGGTTGACGCACGGAGTTGAAATCAACCACCGGGGGCACTACCGCGGCGCTACCCAATCCGGCAACTGCGCGCCGTGGCACATTCTGTAGTTCTTGTTGGGGAGGCGCAACCAACTGAGTTCCGCTCAATGCCCCGATCGACGCAGCGTGAGTAGGTGCTCGCACGGTAGCTATCTCCACAGGAGGCGGCGCCACCGGCAAGGTAAATTCATTGGCCTGCTGCTTCGATTTGGCCGCGCTACCGATCTCCGGACGCGGCGCCACTACCATCTCGACGGGAAGGGTGAGGCGCGCAAGCTGGCTGGTCGCTCGCGCCGGAGCGGACACCGGAGGCGGCACAACCACTGCCGCGATCGCGAGGCGACGGTTGGCGGTGAGATTCTGCTGCGGCAACTCAACCGGCGGCGGAACGACTGCGGACATCGCAAACTGCGTCGCTCGCAGTTGAGACTGCGGGAGCTCAGCAGGCGGAGGCGCCACAGCTAAGACTGCACCAAAGGACCGCTGGTTGCGTGGCAGGGTTTCAGCCGGCGTGGGACCTGCGTCTTGGCGAAATGCCAGAAGATTCGAAACCTGGGAATCAGATTTCGGCAAGTCGAAGCGGGGGGCATCCGTGACCCTTTCACGAGGAACTGCGTCACGGGCAACTTTGATCACCTGCGTTGGATGATGCATGGAACTGCCGCCGCTTTTCCCGCGCGGTCCACTTTGTGCTCCGGCCACATCTTCCGTTCGCGGAAGTTCCTCAGCGGAAAAATAAATCACGTCATGGGGGCGCTCTGAAATACCTACCGGCGCTAGTTGGATGGGATTGGCAGGCTGAACGATTGCGACGGCAACTGCGGCGAACTCCAAAAGCAAGCTGATCAACAGTCCGCGAAAAGGGAAGAGTCCCGCCCGTGCTTCCATGCTGAGCCGCGGAGGAGAACGCCTTAGCGCAGGGCCGATGGCCGAGACAAACTCCTGCCACGGAGAAGACCACTCGATCAGTAGTTGCGGTGCGTCGTTCACGCGGCCAACTCCTCGGGCCGGTTCGCGGTAACGATCTCGATCTTGTCACCCATAGCAGTGCCGCTTGTACGGATGATTCCCGTTGGCAGTTCCAGCACAGAAGATGCGCGCAAGTGGACCGGAGCAAACCGCCAGGCTTGTACATTTTCCTGCAACGAAATCACGGCGTTGAATTGGTCAAGATAAATCAGATCCAGAGGAAAGCGCATCGCCAGAGTGTGAACACCGCGGCAGGGCACGATCCACAAAGCCTGCCCTGGCTGGAACGCGGAACGATCGGTACCGACCAATCCTCGCAGGCGCGACCAATGGGTGCGGGCGATCCGCACATTTTCCGCGAGGCAAGTTCGGCGAGTGCGGTTGAATGCGGCAATGGGCGCAGAATGGGACATACAAAACTATCTTCTGATCGTGGGATGCAGGTCGCGAAACAATTCAATCAGGGCCGGCCCAAGGGTTACGAGCAAGAGCGGAAGCAGCGCGAAAACGACCAGGGGAATGATCATCTTGATCGTCGTCTGTGCTGCCAGTTCCTCCGCCCGGCGGTGGCGTTCCGTACGCAATGCGTCCGAGTAAACGCGCAAGGCTGCTGCGATGCTGGTGCCAAACCGGTCAGTCTGAATCAAAGTTGCCACGAGTGAACGGAGATCGTCCACTCCAGTACGGTTCGCCAAATTGCGCAGGGCCTCCGGCCTCGGCTTGCCGGCACGCATTTCGAGGTTTGCCAGACGAAACTCTTCGCTTAATTCAGGATGCGCATATTGCAGGTCTTCGCCTACGCGAGTCATCGCTTGATCAAGCGGCAGCCCTGCTTCCACGCATACCACGGTTAAATCCAGGGCGTCGGGCAGGCCGATCGTGATCTTATGCTGACGCTTGGCGATGAGGCGTTTCAATAAGAAGCGGGGAAGGAACAATCCCAGAGCGGCGGCGCCCACGAGCAAGAGAATGGATTGTAATCCCACAAGCCCCAGGGTCAAGCTGGGCAGAGTAATTGCGCAGACAACCCTGCTGGCTACATAGATGGCGAGATGGCGTTGTTCGCGAAAGCCCGCTTGCACCAGCCAAGTGCGAGTTCTGGACACATCGCCTGCGGATAGAGGAACTGCTTTGGTGAGAGGATCGAGTATTCGGTCTATACGCTCTTTGATGGAACTTTTTGGGACCTGCGCGGGACGGTCGAAAGCCAGCGACTTGAGTCGTTCGCCAAGCACTGACGAGGGGGCATATGCCGCCACGCCGAACGAAAAAGTCGCGACTACCACGGCCATGACAAAGATGCTAGCAAGCACCGTCAGCATCTTAAACCTCTACTCGAATAATTCTTCGGATCACAAAGTATCCAACCGTTTGTAATGTGATGGCAGCGGCGACGAAGATGTGCCCAACCGGATCAGCAAACAGCGGCTGAATGAACTCGGCCTTCATCACCAACATAGTTACAACGATGACTGGAGGCAGCGCCATCAACAACATCATCGTCAATCTTCCCTGAGCCGTATAAACGCGCACCTGACGAAGAATCTTGAAGCGCTCGCGAATCATGTAGGAGAGATTGTCAAGAAGCTCGGCCAGGTTTCCGCCGGTTTCCCGCTGCAGCATTACTGCAGTCACAAAAAATTTGACGTCCACCAGGGGCATACGCGTCGTCAGATTCAACAGCGCGTCGCGTACTGGCATGCCGTACTTCTGCTCCTCGTAAAGCTTGCGAAACTCAGTCGCCACCGGCTCCGGCAGTTCATTGCAAACGATCTCGAGAGCCATGGTGAACGCGTGTCCCGCTCGCACGGCGCGTGCCAGGGTATCAATCGCGTCGGGAAATGTGGTTTCGAATTTCTGAAAACGGCGAGAGCGTCGCCAGGACGCATACAAATAGGGCAGGCCCCCCCCTAACACTATTCCCACGCAGGTCAGGAACAAAGCGTCATTGGCGGGAAGCGCCTCGGCAAGAATATATGCCGTAACGGCCGTCACGATGCTGAGAAACAAAGAAACAATCAGCAGGTTGCCGGCGCGAATCGAAAGGCCCGCCTGATCGAGAAGGACTTGCAAGCGGGAGACCCGCTCGGACCGCCGCAGGAGAGTGTCGAGGGCGGGAATTCGGCTGAACATTTCATCGCGCAGCAATGCAAGGGTTTCGCGCTTGCCTTCAGCTTGCTCGGCCGCCAGTCGTTCGCGGATAAGCCTCGCCTGCGCGCTTCGCTCGTCGAGCAGCAGCCCGACAATAAACGCGACGCAGGAAACCGCAATGAAGACCAGGATGGGGACCGCTGCCTGCAGCATGCGTGCTCTAGACCTCCACCTGCGAGTCAAACAACTCCGCCGGCAAAACGTAGCCGGCGGTGGCCAGCCGCTCGGTAAAGCGGGACCTGGCGCCGGTCCCACGAAAGACGCCGTGAACCTTTCCATCCTGGTCAATCCCCACGCGGTCGAATGCGAAGATGTCCTGCGTCCAAATACTGTCGCCTTCCATGCCCGTGACCTCTGAGACGGAAACAACTTTGCGTGAGCCGTCCGTCAGCCTGGCAATCTGCACCACCACGTGGATCGCCGAAGCAATCTGCTGGCGTATTGCCCGCTCCGGAATATTTAGGTTAGCCATGGAAAACATGCTTTCCAAACGAGCCATGGCGTCTCGCGGGGAGTTGGCATGGACCGTAGTCAGTGAACCTTCGTGACCGGTGTTCATTGCCTGCAGCATGTCAAACGCTTCTTCGCCGCGCACCTCACCGACGATGATGCGATCGGGCCGCATACGAAGGCTATTGATCACTAATTGCCTTTGTCGCACTGCGCCCTTGCCTTCGATGTTGGGTGGCCGCGTTTCAAGACGTACTACGTGTTCCTGTTTGAGCTGCAGTTCGGCCGCGTCTTCAATGGTCACCACGCGTTCATCGTCGGGGATAAATCCAGAGAGCACATTCAACAAGGTCGTCTTGCCTGCGCCGGTGCCGCCAGAAATCAGCATATTCACTCGGCCCTTGACCATGCAGGCGAGAACTTCCAGCATGGCATCGGTGAGCGTCCGGTTCTCGATCATGTTGCGGGCAGTAATGGGCTCCCGCCCAAAGCGCCGGATGGACAGCACCGGCCCGTCGATCGCCAGCGGAGGAATGATCGCATTCACGCGCGACCCGTCGGCCAAGCGCGCATCCACCATTGGCGAGCTTTCATCCACGCGCCGCCCTACCCGCGAAACGATGCGATCGATGATCTGCATCAAGTGCTGATCGTCTTTAAAGCTCAAGCCAGTTGTTTCCAACTTGCCGGCGCGTTCGACGTACACCTTGTTGTAGCGATTCACCAGAATGTCGGAGATGGTGGGGTCTTTCAGCAATTGCTCAAGCGGGCCGAGCCCGAAAATTTCGTCCAGAATTTCCCGCGCAAGACGTTCGCGCTCGGCAAAGCTCAGGGGCACCGCCTCGCTATTGACGGTGTTGCGTATGACCAGCAAAACTTCTTCACGTGCAGCCGCGCTTGGGGTGCGGCCCAATTTTTCTAGATCGAGCCGGTCAAGGATCTTGCGGTGCAGGTCCGCCTTTACCTGCTGGTATTCACGCCGTTCGAAAGCCTTTACATTCTGCATAAGCTAGCTACCCGATTTTGAACAGGGACCACGCCGGACGCTTTACCACACTGTCTGCTTCGGTGAGCCTGGCGGCCAATCCACTAAACGATCGCGCCATGTCGGAGCGATCGTGCTGCATCACTGGGACGCCGCGATCAATTGCGCCCGACACTGCCAGGTAGTGATTAGGAATTTTCCAGAGCAGTTTCATCCCAGAGGCATTCTCAACGTCTTCTTCCTCGAAGCCCGGAATTTTGCGGAAGCGGTTTAATACCAGCTGCAACCGGTCGTGGTTTCCACTCTCACTCAAGTATGCCTGAATTCGCGCGGCGCTCCACAGGGAGGTAACGTCCGTGCCGGCGACGATGAGCACGGACTGTGAGATATCACAGATCAAGCGCGTGACCGCATCCATGCGCGTCGAAAGGTCCACAACCACGTAGCGAAAACAGACGGCAAGAAGCTCGAATAATCGCGCGAAATCCGCGGCGGTGGGGAGCGCCTCAGCCGGTGATGCTGCGCCAGCGAGCAGCTGCAGTCCGCCTTCGTGACGGGTGGTGAAACTTTCAAGCAGGGAACTGTCGAGGCGATGCAGATTCCGGATGGCATCGTAAACGGTAAAGGACGGCCGCAGATTCAGGTGCAAGGCTGAGTGCCCCAATTGCGCCACATCCACCAGCGCAGTTTGGCTGTGAGCCGACTGCAATGCCAGTGCGAGATTCACCGCGATGGTTGTGGCTCCGCACCCGCCCTTGGCATTGACTATAGCGAAAACTTTTCCGCGAACGTTCTCCCGGATCAGGCTTCGCTGAGCTGTCGTCAGCCGGACGAATGCCTCCAGCAGGGTGGTTGTGGTCACCGGCCGCTCCAGGAATTCCTTCGCGCCCGAACGCATGGCGGTGACAATGACCTGGGGTTGCGTCATGCTACCAACCGCAAATAGCGCGGCACGAGGCAGTTCCTGGTGCAAGACTTCGATCGCGCGCAAGGCCGAGGCCGTGTCCGTAGAGGGGAGATCTAGCAAGACTACATCCGGGTTTTGATCATGAATGCGGCGAACGACCGGATCGGTGGACGACAACGGAAAGCTGGCAAAGCTTTGTACCGGGCGAGCCACCCGGGTTCCTTCGACGAGAAGCTGCAAGATGTTTCTTTGCTCGCTGTCCCGGGTTACAACCACTACCGCAAGCTCAGGCATAACTACGCAGCACTCCTATACAGACGAACTTCAATAGACAAGCCGGCTACAGACAGATAAACCGGAGCTCATTTTCCACCTCCAGGCGAGCCGCCGTCGAACTTACCTTTATCGAGGAACGGCTTGGGATACTTGGGAGTTCCGGGAACTTCATTAGTAGGCGATATCCGATGTACCGTACACATCACGACCAACTCGGTGGCGCTCTTTTGCCCGTTCTTACTACGAAAGAGGTTGCCCAGAACTGGAATGTTCCCCAGGCCGGGGACCTTGCTGTACTGGTTCGTGACCCGGTTGTCCATAAGGCCGGCGATCACGAAGCTCTGGCCATCTTGTACTTCGAACTCGGTCTGCGCACGGCGAGTGCTCAAAGCCGGAATCGTGAAGCCAGATATTGTCAGCGCGTTGGTGAAATCGAGCTGGCTGACCTCCGGCACAACTTGAAGATGGATGTTGTTGTTCGGCATGATCTCCGGGGTGAACTTCAGTTTCACCCCAAACTCGCGAAACTGGATGGTCACTGCCGTGAAGCCCTGGCCGGGCTGAACGATGGGAAAAGGAAACTCGCCTCCGGCCAAAAAGCTGGCCTCTTTCCCATTGACCGCGATCAGATTCGGTTCTGCCAGGATCTGTAGCAGGTTTTTCTGTTGCAGCGCTTGCACCACTGCGCCCAGATTAATGTCGGAGCGAAAGAGAAATAGGTTTAAGGGCTGGTTCAAATTGATGGTGGTCTGATTACTGTTAGTGCCTCCGGTGGTGTCGCTCCCGGCGCGGGAAACTTGGAATCCGCCAAACTGGCCGGTTGTGCTCGTTCCGACGGTATTGCCGATGCCAGGACTAAACAGGTTCACACCCAACTGGGTCACCGCGGTACGGTCCACTTCGGCAAACTTTACTTCCAACAAGATTTCCTGTGCGCCTACGGGGCCAAAACTCAGCACGTTAATCACGTTCTTAGAGTACGCTGCGGCAACCATCCCCGCGTGTTTGGCCGCGTCTTCGCTGGTTACGTGGCCGGAGAGAACTATGGCCGAGCGAGATGCAGAAATGTCAATTTGTTCTTCAGGAAAGATCCGCTTAACTTCTTCGGTTGCGGCTGTCACGTCCACATCCACTCGCAGATCAAAACTCCGGGAACGCTCGTACTCGTCCCAGATCAACAATGATACTTCGCCGGGAGAGCGCCCGTGAACAAGCACTTGAGTCGACGTGACGACCAGCGCGTCCGCGACTTCGGGATCGGTGACCGAAACGCGTTTTAGGCGGTCCGTGGTGTTGATGAGCAGGGACTTGCCGACCATCACCCGTAGCGGAGCCGGCCCCTCGCCGTCGGCTGTCGCCTGCTGCGGTGGAGGTGTACTCGCAGCCGGCTGCTGTCCCATACAAACGGACGAGAACAGCAATAGCACGAGAAGCGGGAACCCATCGAAAATTGCGAGAAGCTTGCGCATTCAGAAAGCCCTTACCGTGTAGTGTTCAGTTCGGCAGCTTGGTTACGTCCCGCTTATCGCCCTTAATTACTTCAACCGGGTAAGCCGACGGAAGCACCGGTGCCTGCGTGACCTGTAACGGCTTTGGCCGCTGGTGCGTAATCGGCGGCGGAGTGCCCTGCTTTTGATACAAAGCATGAGCGTTTACGGCGGCGACGTCATTAGGGATTGTGTCCAGCGGGTTGCGCAAAGCTAACTGAATATGACCCTGATTAGTTGCTAGCGCCAGCTTCTGGGCATCATCGGGAGAGACGAGCAGCGTGATCACTCCGCCACTTGGCGATTCTCCGGACAAAAGATTTCGGTCCAACTTCTGGCCATTCGCCAGCACTGCAATGTTCTTGAGCACTGTGATTGTCTGCGGCTCGTTCGACCCAGCGGGGTTTCCGGTCATCAGCACGTCCACCCGCGTACCGGGAAGCACGAATCCCGCAACCGAATTGGAATCGCTTACCCGTACCGCCACCGCCCGCATTCCAGGCGGGATCATGGAAGGCAGCCCGGAACCGCCATTTTCCGCAGCAATCTTGCCGGGCAGGATGAACTCCCCGGCGGCGATTGGGAGGATGACTCCGCGGCCCACGACTTTGTTTTTTTGGGCGAATCTTCCGGGCGGTAAAGCTTCCGCCGGCATCCGGACCACGCGAATATCCTTGTCTTGAATTCTGGTGCCAACGATGATGTCGCCGGCGGCCACCACCACGTCTTCCCCCTCCGATTGCGCGGCGACAGCACGTGATTGCAGAAGGCGAAATGCCAGAATACTGGCGACCGCGCCCACGGCCAATGCCAGAATGCCTATAAAAATCAACCGAGTACGATTCATCTAAACCGCTCCACAAATTATGGGGTTGTGCCCCGCTTGCGCCCCCAACCCGGCAGAGCCTTTTCCATCCGGCCGCTGCCTCGCGTTGTTCAATCCGCCCAAACCGGCAAGGGGGAGGGCTACTCTGAAGTGCTGACCATGATACCGCGCCGGACGGCACACAAGCGATATTTATTGCGATGCGGGCTCTGGGGGTCTGCCGCCGCCGATAAGAGCGAAGCCTCGGAGATCACTCGGAAAGTGTAGTGTAACGAACATTCCCGGACATGCGGCAAAGCGTTGCAGTCAACCGCTTTCATGCTATCCTGCGCTCAACTTCTGCTGTTTGGGATTGACTGTGCTGGTTGAACTGAGGCTCGAGAACTACGCCGTCATTGATCATCTGGCCATTGAGTTTGCGCCCGGTCTCAACCTGCTGACCGGGGAGACCGGCGCTGGGAAGTCCATTTTGATTGATGCCCTGGCGCTGCTCATGGGTGAAAAGGCGTCCCCCGATTTGGTCAGGTTTGGATCTGAGCGGGCGGTGCTTGCGGCTGTCTTCGAGGTTGAGGGAGGGGCTGAGAAGCTGGTCGCCCGTATCCTGGAAAACAACGGAATCGATTCAGACGAAGGGAGCCTGATTCTGCGCCGTGAGATCGCCGCAAAAGGCCGGGTCTTCGTCAATAACCAGCCTGCGACGGTGGCTGTTCTCAAGCAACTCGCGCCGCATCTTGCAAGCATTCACGCGCAGAACGAGTCTCTGGTTTCCTTCGATGCTGCGGTGCGTCTGGAGCTTCTGGATACGTATGCCGGCACGCTGCTCGATCCTGTCGGTGATGCTTTCGAGAAGTGGAAAGAGATCACGAGTCGGATTGACGATCTTGAACAGGGAGAACAGGATCGTCTTCGATTAGTGGACCTGTGGACCTTTCAAAAGCGCGAGATCGAAGATGCGAAACTTCAGCCGGGAGAAGACGAACGTCTCGAAATCCAAAAGCGAGTGCTTGCCAATGCGGAGAAGATTTATAACTCAGCCATGCAGGCGTTCGATCTTCTTTATGAAGGCACGGCCTCGACGTCGGCTTCGCTCCGTACCGCCCAGAAGCACCTGGAAGAGCTCATCCGCTATGAGCCCAAATTCCAGGAAGCTCTGGCCTCGCTCGATACCGCACGAATCAGTGTGGAGGACGTTGGCGCAAGTCTTCGAGATTATGCAGGAGGCATCGAGGCCTCGCCGGAGCGCCTGGCCGAGATAGAAGATCGGCTTGCACTTCTTGATAGGCTCAAACGGAAGTATGGCCCGACGCTCGATGACGCGATCAATCTCGGCACAGAGGTTACGCGCAAGCTTTCAGAAATCGAGAATAAAGATGAGATCTTGCGTCAGCTGCGTGCCGAACTCGCCACCGCCGCGGAGCACTATCTGCAAGCTGCTCGCGCGGTTTCGAAGAAACGATACGAGTCGTCGAGAAAGCTGGAGAAACTGGTCGAGTCCGAGATCAACGAACTGGCTATGAAATCGCAGTTCCGCATCGAACTGAGCGGAACCGATGCGGAAGAAGACTGGAGCGGATCCGGCTTCGATCAGGCCGAGTACATGATCTCAACTAATCCGGGTGAACCCATGCATCCTCTCGAACAGATCGCGTCCGGTGGCGAACTGTCCAGGGTCATGTTGGCGTTGAAGGCGAGCGTCGATGGGGGACCTTCGCGAAAAAAGGCATCCGGAGCGCAACGTACCTTGATCTTCGATGAGATTGATACCGGAATCGGGGGGCGCGCCGCCGAAGCGGTCGGGAAGAAACTGAAAGCGCTCTCGCGTACGAGCCAGGTCATTTGTGTAACCCACCTCCCGCAAATCGCAACCTTTGCCGATCACCATTACTTGATCGAAAAGAAGAAAGCAGGTGACCGGACGCGGACTACAGTACGCCAAATTACTGGTGACGAGCGTACTGAAGAAATCGCCAGAATGCTGAGCGGCGCGAAACTGACCGAAACGTCGTTGAAGCACGCAGAACAGATGCTTAAGGCCAACGCGTAAAGGAGCTTGGTGCCGCCGTGCATTTCTGCAAATAGTCTCGGGGGGCACGGCGGCAAGCCGTTGCCTTTCTGAAAACGCGCTCGGGAGGGCACGGCTTCCAGCCGTGCCGTTAAGTATCGTCTGTGATCGGGGCTTTAGCCCCTGAGGGAGCCGCATCGCATAACGACTGCATCCAAGCCTGGTACGGATTTCAATTGAGCGCAGATCAAATCGTCGAAATCGAAGGCAAACGCCTTAAACTAACCAACCTGGACAAGGTGCTCTATCCTGCAACTGGATTTACCAAGGGTCAGGTGATTGATTACTACGCCCGCATAGCTCCCGTGCTAGTTCCGCATCTCGCCAACAAGCCGCTGACGCTGAAGCGTTATCCGAATGGCGTTGACCAGTTGCCCTTCTTCGAAAAGAACGCAACTAAGCATCGCCCGGATTGGATAAAGACGGCGCCGATTTGGAGTGAGGGAAATCAGCGCAACGTTAATTACATTCTCGCCAACGATTTGGCGACGCTCGTCTGGGTAGCGAATCTTGCCGCCATCGAGCTGCATCCGTCGCTTTCGCGGGCGAACGACATTCTCTGTCCACGAACCATGGTCTTCGATCTTGACCCCGGCCCGCCGGCAAATATCGTTCAATGCTGTCAGGTCGCAACTTGGCTGCGCGCGATCTTCGATCATTTCAAGCTGGAAAGTTTTCCTAAAACTTCAGGCTCCAAAGGCCTGCAGCTTTACGTTCCACTGAACACGAAGACCAGCTACGACGAAACCAAGCCTTTTGCCCACGCTCTGGCGCGATTGCTCGAAAACGAACACCGCGACTTGGTGGTTTCAGATATGAAGAAGGCGGTGCGAGTAAACAAGATTTTCGTAGATTGGAGCCAGAACGACGATCATAAGACAACCATCAGCGTGTATTCACTGCGTGCGCGAGAGCGGCCTACGGTTTCAACGCCGGTCACCTGGGACGAGATCGAACGTGCGCTAAAGAAGAAGGACCCGAGCCTCCTGGCATTTGAGGCGAACCAGGTTCTGGAGCGCGTCGAAAAAATGGGAGACCTGTTTGCCCCCCTCCTCAAGCTGAAACAGAAGTTGCCCAAAATGGCCGGGATCGGCGAAGGTGCACCTGAGGCAATTGCGGCGGGCGTGGATATCGCGGCACAGGCAAGCGGAGAATCGCGGGCAAAGCGACCCCCAGCATCCAACCGAGCCGCAACAGGGAAGCGCCGGAGAAAGATATAATTCGGCGCGCAGAAAATCTGTTCGCAGACACTTTGCCGGTCCTTGCGGACTGGGGCAGGCGGAACGGACTTGGGACCGAGTGGAATCACGACGCTCCAGCTCCGGAGGAGCGATATACGTTAGCCCAGGGCGTTAAGCCCCGGGTGGCTGCGAGAAATAGACCGAGTCCCGGAGGGACGACAGAAAAACGCAAGGTGGGGACGCGACAACCGATACGGGCGCCGCCCTACCCCACAGAATGATTTTTTATGGCTCAACTCCACGTCGGCACATCCGGATGGGCTTACCCGACGTGGAAGCCCGCTTTCTATCCCGAGAAACTAGCCCAAACAAAATTCCTGACGCATTACTCCACCCAGCTCAACACCGTCGAAGTGAACCTCACCTTTCGGCAGCTACTGAAGGAAACTACCGCCCAAAAATGGATCACGCAAACGCCCGAGCATTTTCGCTTCGGCATCAAAGCACACCAGGTAATCACTCACATCAAGCGTTTGAAAAATACCGAGGACTTCGTACCACGTTTTCTCAGCACTATTGAGCCGCTGGCTCGCGCAGGGAAACTCGGCCCGGTACTCTTCCAGTTGCCCCCAAATATGAAGGCTGATCCAAAGCTGTTGGAAGAATTCATTGCCACAATTCCGAGAGCCGTCCAGACGGCATTTGAATTCCGCCACGAATCCTGGTTTGGAGATGACATTTTTTCGCTGCTGAAGCAGCACAACCGCGCGCTGTGCGTAGCCGAAACCGAAGAGCGGGTCACGCCCGACGTGGTGACTGCCGACTTCTGCTATTACCGCTATCGCAAGCCGGAGTACACTCCGGAAGAACGCCAGGCGATGGTCAGCCGCATGCAGGAGCACATAGCGAATGGGCGCGATGTGTACGCCTACTTCAAGCATGAAGAGACGCCACAGGGAGCGCTGTACTCGGTCGAGGTACTAAAAGAAGCTGCAAAACCTGCCACGGATTAACACGGATTCGCACGGATCAAAACCCAAGATGTTTATCCGCGAGAATCCGTGTGAATCCGTGCCAAGAATCTGTCTTAGCACTTCAAACAGCGTCCGATAACGCGCATACTCTATCTGTGTCTTCCGAAGCCAATTCACGTGTCCTTTCTTCTTTCATTGACTATCTGAAAGTTGAAAAAGGACTCGGCGCGCTAACGGTTTCGGCATACAGCCGCGACATCGGTCAATTCGCGGCATTTCTCGATCGAAGTAAGCGCACGCTGATGAGCGCGCGCAGAGATGACGTGCGCGGCTTTCTACAGCAGTTGTTTGCGAATTCGGTGGATGGGCGCTCTGTCGCGCGAAAGCTTTCGGCGCTGCGGCACCTTTATCGTTTTCTCTTGCTCGACAAGCGCGTGGATCGTGATCCAACGTTGAATATTCCCACGCCGAAACAATGGAAGGTATTGCCTAAGTCTCTGGCGCGTGAGGAAGTCGAAACCGTGCTTGTTGCAGAAACTTCGCAGAGCTGCGGCCAGAATTCTGAAGGTTTGACGCTGCGAAATCGAGCAATGCTTGAGGTCTTCTACGCGGGAGCGCTGCGGGTATCGGAGGTCGTTTCGTTGAAGCTTGAGGACGTGAAGCTCGATATGGGATACGTCCTGGTGCGCGGCAAAGGCGACAAAGAACGCATCGTCCCCTTGGGACGTTCAGCGCAAGAAGCTCTAACCCAGTATTTTCGGGAAGCACGGCCGAAATTGGCGGCAGGGAAGTCTTCGCCGTTGCTGTTCATCGCGCGCGGTGCGAAGAAACTTACGCGGCAGCGAGTGTGGCAGATGGTAGGTCTGGCGTCATCGGGTGCCGGACGCCATGCCAGCCCGCACATGCTGCGCCACAGTTGCGCCACCCACATGGTAGAAAACGGCGCCGACCTGCGCACCGTGCAGACTATCTTGGGCCACGTTGATATTTCGACCACGCAGATTTATACGCATGTGGCGTTGGATCGATTAAAGAGCGTGTATGCAAAACATCATCCCCGGGCGAAGGCAAGGTGATTTCACCACGGAGCACGAGACACGGAGAGCGCACAGTAGGCCCTGGGTAGCCTCGACATGACGCTGCACGGGTGCGGCTAGTCTTGCGGGTCGCACGCAATCTGCGCTGGGCGCTAGGCCGGCCTCTCGTGTTGATCCATGCACCCTGAGAGCGGTTTCTGTCGTCCCTCCGGGACTCGGTTCCTCGTTGGGGCTACCCAGGGCTTACGCCCTGGGCTAATATATTCCGCCCTTCCAGGGCTGGTCGGAAGGTCAGGTCCTGGGCTAAGTTATGCCGCCCCGTTTCGGGCTGGCGTGTTCGCTGGGTTTGGGCTGGAAACAGCGAGGGGGATTTGGAAAATGTTGATACCAAAGCAAAACAAAGGCACCGTCCAGAATGCAGTGGGGAAATTCCTTAGCTCGTTGCGCCAGCGCAACGCCTCTCGTCACACAGTCAAGGCCTACTCCGGCGATTTGGCAAACTTCTCCGCTTACATCGGTTCGCGCAAATGGCGCGAGATTGACCACGTAACCATCCGCGGATTCTTGTCGCATCTTTACGAAAAAGGGCTGGGCAAGACCTCCGTCGCACGCTCGCTGGCGGCTGTGCGCTCCCTCTACCGCTGGCTGGCGCAGGAGGGAGTGGTCGAGCAAAACCCGGCGGCGTTGGTATCCACTCCCAAGCTGGCCAAAAGACTTCCGCGCGTCCCCACGATGGAAGAAATAAATTCCGTGCTCGATGGCGCGATGCCCGAGATCGCATCCTTCCCCGAGCGTGACCACCTGATGCTCGAACTGCTCTACGGATGCGGCATCCGTAATTCTGAACTGGTTGGCATCAATGTGGATGACGTGCGTCTGAGCACAGAAGCAATTTTGATTCGCGGGAAAGGAAAGAAGGAACGCTATGTTCCCTTCGGCGACGCGGTCAAATCAGCACTCGCGGTTTATCTGCCGACGCGGCAAACAGTACTCATGAAATTCCGCAAGAACACTCCGGCGCTTCTGATCAATCAGCGTGGCGGACGTCTCACCACGCGCAGCGTTGGACGCATCATCAAGAAGATCGCCGTCGCCAAGGGACTCTCCCCTGACGTGCACCCGCACACTCTGCGCCACGCCTTCGGCACCCACATGCTCGAAGAAGGCGCCGACCTGCGCGCCATCCAGGAGATGCTCGGCCACGAGCGCCTCTCCACCACCCAGCGCTATACCCAGCTCTCGATGAAGCACCTACTCAGCGTGTATGACCAGACTCACCCTAGAGCGAAATAGCTGGCAGGCGTCAGCGTCAGTCTTGTTCCAGTCTAGCTGCACGCAGCCGAAAATCTATCTCGTACTCCAGCAGCGAGACGTTAGGCACCGGTAGTGCTGCAAATTGCAGCTTCTCATCCATATCTCGTGCAACGATGATTCCGTACACCTCATGCTGGCCGGCCAGGATTTTCTTTACCCAACCCATATGCGGAGGAGTTGGCCCATCGCCCTATCGGGGCCTCGTGACAGTTTTAACTCGAAAACAATGAGATTCCCGCTTTCGTCCTCCGCCAATATGTCGATTGGACCAACGTCAGTCGGATATTCAACGCCATTGCTGGGCCTACGAAGAGCTTCAGCCGTTTGTTGGTAATCGGGAGGGTGGCCAGATTCCGAGCAGTGAAGTCCCGCAGATGACTTTCTAGCACAAACTCGAACTGTTCCTCCTCAGAAACTGCCTCCTCAATCCCTTCTCCTAGTACTGATATCGCGTCCGCGTCTTCCGCGACTTCGGGTCGCACAATGCGTACCTCTTCTTCTGTTTCTGTCACGGTCCAGCCGCGCCTTCTCAATCCGTCACGCAGTTGATGCGAATTGTGGTGATCGGCTGTCATGCCCGCCGGGGTCTCGTCAGCATGCTCTCGCAGCCACTCCTTCATCGGGTGGAGTTCAATGGCTCCGGTCTGCCCTTTGGTTACGATTAGGAACCGCTTCGGCATGTATTTGATTTCCTTCCGTCCCGCGAGATTCGCGAAGTTTAGCAGAAAGGATCAGCGCAGAGGCTTGAGACAATTGGGTCATACGGCGCAACCCTAATGTTCAGGATGACAGCGGTTGAGCTCTGCAGATTCCCTTCCACATCTCCACCACCCTCTTCTTCAACTCAGCCGTAAACTTCGCATACGTCTCCTCCGACGCTTCCGATTCTGGCGGCGGCAGCATCGGCTCCCCAATCTTGATTTTGATCGGCGCAAATTTCTGGAATGACTTGCCGCGCGGCCAGGCGTCGTAGATTCCGTCCACCGCGATGGGGACGACGGGGACTTGAAGATGGATGGAAAGTATCGCTGCACCTTTCTTGAATACCTTAGGTGAACCATCGATGCTGCGCTCGCCCTCCGGATAGAGGACCAGCCCCAAGCCGTTCCGCAGGCCGAAGGCTCCGGCGCGCATTGCGGGAATGAGGTTGGCATCGGGATCGACCACAACCACACGCATCAGCCGAGCCACTCGCACCATGAAGCCGGAGCCAAAAATTTCGCTGGTCCCGACCGCGAATAGTTGCAGGATGGTCCGCAGCGGAAGCACGGCGAGCAAGATCACCGGATCAATGAAGCTCTGGTGGTTCGAGCAAAGAAGATAAGGACCAGAGCGGGGGATGTTCTCCAGTCCTTCGACCTCGATTCGGGCAGCGATGCGCCAGACCAGTTTTACAAGCCGAGTGAGGAGGAAAATGAAGCGGTCAACGATCGGCCGCGGCGTAGTGATGGCCAGCACGTCCGGGTCTGTGGGATCCTCTCGCAGCACCGCGCTCCAGCCGGCAAATGTTGGTGTGGGGCGGGCGCCCTCGCCCGCCTTCTCGCCCGATGCCGCGCTTGCGAGCACTACGTCTAGCAGCTCGCGAACGGTGTAGATGCCGGAGAGCTCCGACTCCGGAACATCACCTCCCAGTTCATGTTCCACCGCGACTAGAAGTTCGACACGCCGCATGGAATCTAGGCCAAGATCGAGTTCGAGATTGTCAGTAGGGCGAATATTTTCGGGAGGATTGGGCGAAAACTCACGAATAACTTTCAAAGCGTGTTGAACATGATCCTGTTCCAGCCACGAAGCATCTTCCGGTGTGAGCGGCTTGGTGGCGGTCAACTCGTTTGGGTCGGACATTCCAGTCCGACGTTTTTCGGTTTCCGAGCGCACGCGCTTCTCAATTTCAAATCGCTTCAACTTCCGAGTCGTGGTCCGAGGCAGGTCCTCCTGCCAGATTTCATAGCCGTTGATTCGCTTCGTTGAGGGGAATTTTGCCGACAGACCCTCGATATCAAATCGAATGACTTCTTTGGTGTTTACAACTTTTCGTTGCCGCAACACTTCAAAGTTCGGCACAATCACGGCGTACAGCTTCTCCGAACCCGCAGTTCCTTCCATTCCGGTCACGCAAATCTCTTTGATGAACGGCGAGTGCAAATAATGGGCTTCGATCTCCTCGGGATAGACGTTCTTGCCGTTGGCAAGAATAATGACTTCCTTTTTGCGCCCGGTGATGAACAAGTTGCAGCTTTCGTCGAGGTAGCCGAGGTCTCCCGTGTACAGCCAACCGTCCTTGAGCACGTCAGCGGTGGCCTCTGGACGCTTCCAGTAACCCTTCATCACAATCGGCCCGCGCATGACGATCTCGCCGCTTGCGGGTGAGCCGTCGTCGGAAGCTTGCGGCTCGACGATCTTCACTTCTACCCCTTTCAGCGGCTGACCAACCGATCCGATCACGTTCTTCCCCGGCGGGTTAACGAACGCTCCACCGCAGGTTTCCGTGAGTCCATACGCCTGGAGCACGTCAATCCCCAGCGAATAGAAATCCCGCCCGATTTTCGGATCAAACCGCGATCCGCCGGTGACCAGGAGCCGCATGCGTTTGCCGAACAGATCGTGAACGCTGCGAAACAAAATCCGTCCAGGATTGAATCCCAACCGGCGGCACAGCACGGTTGTGCGCCTCATCACACCGAAACCGAATCGTGTTACCGCACCGCGCTGTTGGACTTCCTTGAAAATCCGCTCATGAATCAGATAGAAGAATTGCGGCACAACCGCAAATGCTGTGATCTGGCGGTCGCGCAAGGCCCGCAGCAATTCAGTGGTATTGAGCGTGGAAAGATAGACCACGCGTGCTCCCGCGACCAATGGCAGTAGAAGGTTCGCCATTTGCGAGAGCACATGGAAAAGCGGGAGCACTCCAAGAACAGCATCGCCCGGTCCAATGTGTGCCCATGCAAACACCGCTTCGGCTTCGCCGAGGAGGTTGGCATGGGTGAGCATGACGCCTTTTGGATCAGCGGTCGTGCCGGAGGTGTAAAGAAGGGAAGCGAGGTCACCTGGCTGACGTGGCACGGGGTGAAAGCTCTCGGGTGGCTGCGCGAAGATTGCGTCGAGGTCCGCCACTGCCTGTGTGGGGACAGCCGCCTCTGGCTGCCCTTCGGGGCGCCGCCTCGAATCCGTCAATATCAACTCAATCTTTGAATCCGAAATGGCCTCGCGAGCAGTTTCCAGATACTTGTGATCGCAAATCAGCTGGGAACTACCACTGTCTTTGAGGAGCTTCGCTACCTGATCCGCGTGATATGCCGTGTCGAGGGGAACGGCAGTGCCGCCGGCGGCGATGATGCCTAGATACGCGGCCACCCATCGCGGATGATTGTCGGCAAGAATCGCTACCCGCGCACCTGGCTCAAGTCCACGTGTAACCAACCGAGCTCCAAGCGACTCCGCCATCCCCCGTAGCTCGGCGTAGGTGTGACTCTCGACGCCATCCGGACCCTGAATTTCCACCGCGACATTCTGCGGCCATCGCTCAGCGCATTCGACAAAGCGGTCGTAGAAAGTGGGCATTGGTTGAGGAAATATACCTCAAAACCATCAGTGTGGCGCGGGCGCCCTCGCCCGCGTAAGCGCGACCGAGGGATTCCCTTAGCGCGTCAGAGAACAAGAGTGAGCAACGCGGTTGCATATTCGAGCCCTCTGCCTTGTCAGTCCGTTCGCGAACGAGTCATGACGGGTAACTAACCAGCGACTCGCGGGCGAAGGCCCCATTCGACTTCGCTCAGGGCAGGTCCGCGCCACACAATATCTGAGCTGCATCTAATATGCTAGGCTTCTAGTTAGCGGGCGTGTGCCCTCCGAAGGACTTCCGGACTTGATTAACACCCTATTAGGTAAAGTTTTTGGGACCAAGAATGAGCGCGAAATCAAGCGCCTGATGCCGCGTGTGCTGGCCATCAATGCTCTTGAACCCGAGATTCAGAAACTCTCGGATGAACAGTTGCGCGCCAAGACCGAGGAATTTCGCAAGGAAATCCAAGACCGTCTCAGCCGAATCCAGGATGAGCCGGATGCTGATCCTGATCGCCTGAAACAACTCGGAGACGAGCGAAGGCAAGCGACCAATGAAGTCCTCAACGAGATTCTTGAAGAAGCGTTCGCGGTCGTGCGCGAGGCGGGACGCCGCGTCTTGAATATGCGGCATTTTGACGTGCAGTTAATCGGCGGCATGGTCCTGCACCAAGGCACGATTTCTGAAATGAAGACCGGGGAAGGTAAAACCCTGGTCGCTACGCTCCCTGTCTATCTGAACGCGCTGACCGGGCGCGGCGTACACGTGATCACGGTGAACGACTATCTGGCCAAGCGCGACTCGGAATGGATGGGCCAACTCTACCGCTTCCTGGACCTCACGGTTGGTGTCATCGTCCACGATCTCGATGACCAGGAGCGACGTGAAGCCTACGCCGCAGACGTGACTTACGGCACCAACAACGAGTTCGGCTTCGACTATCTGCGCGACAACATGAAGTTCGATCTCAAGGAGTGTGTCCAACGCGGCCACAACTTCGCCATCGTGGATGAAGTGGATTCCATCTTGATTGACGAAGCCCGCACTCCGCTGATCATTTCTGGCGCCAGCGAAGAGTCCACCGACAAATACGCGCGCGTGAACCGCATTATTCCCAAGCTTGAGAAGGGCGAAGAGATCCCCGGTCCTGCCGGCGAGCCGGCGCAAATGACTGGCGACTACGTCGTGGATGAGAAGCGTCGCAACGCGACGGTCACAGATGAAGGATGGGAAAAGGTTGAGCAGCTTTTAGGGATCGGCAACATTGCTGATCCGGAAAACTGGGACCTTAAGCATCACGTCGAAACCGCGGTTAAAGCTCACTCTCTCTACCACCGCGATGTGGAATATGTGGTGAAGGATGGCGAAGTCATCATCGTGGACGAGTTCACCGGACGCCTGATGCCCGGACGCCGCTGGTCCGATGGCCTGCACCAGGCAGTTGAGGCGAAGGAAGGTGTAAAGATCGAGCGCGAGAACCAAACCCTCGCCACTATCACGTTCCAGAATTATTTCCGCATGTACAAAAAGTTGGCGGGTATGACTGGTACGGCGGAAACCGAGGCCACCGAATTCGGCAAGATTTACAACCTGGATGTTCTTGTGATTCCCACGAACAAGCAACTCCTGCGTGTCGAGAATTCCGACTTGGTCTACCGCACGGAAAAGGAAAAATATTTTGCGTCTGCGGACGAAATTCAAAAATTGAACGATGCAGGGCAGCCGGTTCTAGTCGGCACAACTTCCATCGAGAAATCTGAGCGCCTCTCAGACCTGCTAAAGAAAAAGGGAATCAAGCATGTAGTGCTCAACGCCAAGTATCACGAAAAAGAAGCGGAAATCGTTGCCCAGGCAGGCCGCAAAGGCATGGTCACAATCGCTACCAACATGGCGGGGCGCGGAACTGACATTCTGTTGGGCGGCAATCCCGAGTTCATGGCGAAGCAGGAGTGTGTGAAGAAGGGAATCGCTCAGCAGCTCCGCGCCGCTCAGGGCAAGATTCAGATCGCCGTGGACGAGACCAAGAGCACAGTTTGGTACTACGCGGGAAACGAATACGCAGTCCCGACCGATCAGTGGAATGAAATCTTGGCGCGTTACAAGGCACAAACCGATAAGGAGCACGATGAGGTAACCGCGACTGGCGGTCTTTTCATCCTCGGTACCGAGCGTCACGAAGCCCGCCGTATCGACAACCAGCTTCGCGGACGCGCAGGCCGCCAGGGAGATCCAGGTGCGTCTCGTTTCTATCTCTCGCTCGAAGATGACCTGATGCGCATCTTCGCCAAGGAGTGGGTCTCGAATCTGCTGCAGCGGCTCGGAATGGAAGAAGGCGTGCCTATAGAGTCGCGCCTGATCAGCCGTCGAATCGAAAAAGCACAGCAGGCAGTTGAGGGCCAGCATTTTGAGGCCCGCAAGCACATCCTCGAGTACGACGACGTGATGAACAAGCAGCGCGAGGCGGTTTACGGCTTGCGTCGCCAGTTGCTCAATGGAGTGGACCAGAAAGATCTCATCCTCGAAGACTATGTCGCCGGAATTCTCGGTGACCTGCTCGATCAACATGCTCCTGGAAAAACACATCCCGCGGATTGGGACGTAAAGGGTCTGAAGGACGCGGTGTTTACGCGTTTCGGCGTTGACATTCTCGCAGAGGGCGTCAAGCCCGAGACGCTGAATCGTCAGGAGCTTGGCGACGCAATCTTCGACAAACTGAAAGCGCGCTATGACTCGAAAGAGAAACTAATCGGCCCCGACGCCATGCGCTACCACGAGCGCATGATCATGTTGAGCGTCCTCGACCAGCAGTGGAAAGATCACCTGCTCAACATGGACCACCTGAAAGAAGGGATCGGGCTTCGCGGTTACGCGCAGAAAGATCCTCTCGTCGAATATAAGCGCGAGTCCTTCGATATGTTCGAGGCCATGATGCAGCGCTTCCAGGAGGACACGACCCGTTACCTCTACCTGATGCAAATTATCGGGCGAGGCGATGCAGGCGCGGTCGGTCCTGACAGCGGAGGCCCACAAGACCAAGATCAAGGTGGCCCGGCGGGAGTTCCTGCGATCCGCTCCGGTAGCGGAACAGACGGAAACGGCAAGCGCCCTCCGCAGTCGGTTGCAACATCCATGGATGATCTCGAAGAAGCCTTCCAGCGCCGCAAACGCCGTGAGCTCGAACAAGCCCGCATGGCCGGAGCCGGCGACCGTCAGCCGGTTCAGCAAGTCGTCCGTAGCGGAGCTAAAGTTGGCCGCAACGATCAAACCTCTCGTCAGTCCGATCCGTCTCTTCCGCGAGGAGCCTGACGTGCCCTGATCCTCGAGTCCCACTGTTCTTAGGCGCTCTGTCTCTTTTCCCGTAAGTGGCTCTAAGGTCAGCAACCACGCGGGATTCTAGCCACATCTCAGGGGCAAATGTTGGCCGGAATGGAATGCTTGTGTCCGGCCACTCAGGAGAGAGTTCAGATGTCAGGTGCAATCAGGTTCTTCTTTCATCGTATGTCGCTGCTTGCCGGGGCGGTGATTGTTTGTTTCACGATCCCGGCAGCTCAGGCGCAAGCTCAGGCCTCATGCACCTTTCACATTTTTAGTCTGCCGTCGAGTCCACAGATTTACGTCAGCGGCGTGAACGACTATGGAACTGTCGTCGGCCTTGCGGACTTTGGGAAAAATGCATCCCCGCAATTCAAGGCCTTTATCCATTATTCAGGTGGTAGCACCACCTATTGGATACCGCCTGGAGCCACCGTCAGTTTCTTCGGCGGTCGAAACGATGCAGGTGTCACAAGCGGGAGTTATCTCGATGCGTCAAACCATCGGCACCCCTTCCTGCGGAAAGGCTCAACGCTGACTCTGATTTCCACTCCGACTAGCGATGCGCCTGTCGGAATCAACAAATACAACAGCGTTGTCGGGAGCTATTTAGATAGCAACGGAAAGGAGCATGGCTTCAAGCGTTACAGCAATGGCACCATCATTCAGTTGAACTACCCTGGAGCAACCGACACGGGCGCGGCCGGCATAAACGACCGTGGCGTTATTGTTGGCACCTACTTTGGCACCGACAGCGCCGAGCATGGCTTCATCTATCACCATGGCCAGTGGGCAAAGCTGCAGTTTCCAAATGCCCCACTATCAACCGAGCTTTTTGGAATCAGCAACTCGGGTGTGATTGTTGGGCAAGGGCAAGCCCACGCATATCTGTACAAAAGCGGCACCTCGAAGGAAATCTCTGTCCCAGGTTCAACACAGACGGAAGTCAGGGCGATTGCTTCTGGCGGACTAATCGCTGGCATGGCGGACCTGACGCACGGATTCTTAGCTAGCTGCCATTAGACGTGCGGTACTCATCGTCTGTGCTGAAGCCAACCGGAACAAGGTCTTTCTGCCAATTTCGCATGGATGCCGTTCTGGCTGCCACTGTGGAGCTGCGGGGGATCAGCAACGCGGCGGTGATTGTCGGCCTGCACTACGGCAATTCATTCCTTTACGCGAATGGCAAGGCCAAGCTCATATCGGTCCCCAATTCGATTGGCACTACCGTTTATCACCAGGCGGACTGATCGCCGGCCGGGCGAAGATGAGCGACGGATATCATGGATTCACCGCGACCTGCCACTGACAATGCTGGCTCGCTCGCGAGCTGTTTGACTATGGGCCCACAGTAAGTGAGAATTGGTCTGCATACTCTTTTCTCATTGTGGGCCTGTGGCGCAGCTGGGAGCGCGCTTCCATGGCATGGAAGAGGTCGTCGGTTCGATCCCGACCAGGTCCACCATCTTTTCAACTACTTACGAATTCCCCTCCTCTCGATTTGGTAGCATTTGGTAGCAAAACGCTCGTCTCGCGCGTGACCTCTTCCAAATTAGGAAGGAGTCGAAGCTCGACACTGATGGCGTCGACTGTCTTCTGCACGCTTTCCGGAATCTCCTGCATGTAAACGTCAGTTGTCGTTGCCATGCGGGAGTGTCTGAGCACGCCTTGGATGTCCTTCACTGTCCCCTTCTTCTGGGCCAGCGTGGCAATCGTGCGCCGGATCACTTGGAACGTCAGCTTCGGCAGTTCGAGTTCCTGAGCCAAGCAGTGCAGAACCCGCTTCCGGTAGTTGTTGCTGTCCATGAACCCGCCTTTTTTGTTGGGGAAAATAAACGCCTCCGGACACGAATTGGGGCTTCCCTGCTTCCAGATCCAGAGGTCGTCGGCCAGTTCCTTTGGAACATGGACGACTCCCAAGCTCTTTCGGGTCTTTCCCCAGGGACGGATTTTCCCTTTGTATACGGTTTCCACCAGCCGCATGCTGCATTCGGCATGGTTGAAACAGTGCCAGCGAAGCGCGAACAGTTCGCCTGGACGGAGCGCGTTCGTCATATCGAGTTCCAACAAAACGCGGTCCCCAGCTTTGAGAGCGCACCCCGCAACTGTGGCCAGGTCAAGGTAGTCCGATCGGTGTCGCGCAACTGAGTCGGGACCGTGACCTTCCTAGCTGGGTCTTTGACGAGGAAGTCTTGATCGACTGCCTCAGCGAAGATATCCCGCAGGTAGGCTCTGATTTGGAGCACTCTATCCTTGGAGTTTGTTTTCGCCAAATTGTTGAGGTGGACTTGGAGGGTGAATTTGTCGAAATTCTCCAGAGGAGTCTTGTCGAACGGATCGATAAGATCCCTTTGGATGAGGAGTTTCTTCACCTTCGCTGTTTCTTCCTTCCAGCGCGCTTCTTTGATAGGGAAAAAGCGGTTCCGAACAAACCATCCGAACGTGACAGAGCTATCGTTCATCACTCTGCCGGCGTTCGATCCGGTCTGCCCAGTCTGCTTGGTTATTTCTCGTTCCAATGCCTCTCGGGCTTCAGTAGCCTTCATCTGGCTCTTGGGCCCGAGAATTACCGAAACGACCTCGCACTTTTGCTGATTGATGATCGGATCAAAAATGGTCCGGCGAAAATACCCGTACCATTTCTTCCCACGGGGAACGACCCAACCCCTTTGATACGATTTACCCATTCATTCCTCAATTTCTGCGGGGGAATAAGTGGGCCTGAACCCATTTTACGCGCGCTTTCGCCGGTGGTGAGTCAGGCGCTCTCGTTGATCAATGAATTCCTCAACACTGCTCGCACGATACCTAAGAGTTCCGTCGCCCACACGAATGACGGGAAGGAATGGAGCTTTGCGGGATGAATGATCCCACACCCAATCTCTCGTTACTCTGAGCCGCTGAGCGACCTCCTCTGCGGTGAGAAGCGGATCCAGTTCAGGGACGGCCCTGCTGGCCGTGTTCTGTAAAGTGTAGGACTGACGTGATCGGTCACCGACGTCCCAAAGATTTGAGGAGTGTTCGATACGCAAGCTGCCGACCTTTGAGTTGGACTGCTCATTCTGCGGATCGTCTGGCTGGGGGAACTGCCTTACTTCGGCGGAACTCATATGCACCTCGGGAACAACTCAGTGAGTAAAACCTCACTATGGTAAGTATATGTATGACAGTCATAGGAGTTTTGTCCAGCGAAAAATAACCTTTTCCCGCCGGGCCTCCCCAAATTATGCATTGTCGAAGCGTAGGGCTTCACCTGCCCACATGTCAGGGGCACGCGGATGGGGTCTTAGTCGACACTCTTCTTTCATCGAGACAACAAAAGCCAACAAAAATCAACAACTCAGGGTGGGGAGGGATTGGTTCCGACACAACAAACATCAACAAAAATCAACAAAGATCAACAGAGTCAGCAAAAGTCAGCAAAAGTCAGCAAAAGTCAGCAAAAGTCAGCAAAAGTCAGCAAAATCATCGCCGGTCGCCGGGGCAGTCAGCAAAAGTCAGCACTTTTTGCTCCGTTTTGTAAACAGGGTGGAGCGCTCCTCAGAGCCAACAGCGCTATTGGAACATAAAGGAGTGTGTCACAGGTGGGTCGGGAACGAGTTGCAAGTTCCTCTTGCAAACTGATTTATAGTGTGGCATATATCTCTACCATAGTGACACACTCTTGCCACAGCGATGAGGAGGTTCGGCGATGCCTTTACGCGGTCTTAGGCTCTCGGATGATCTAAAAACACGGTTGGAGCAGGCCCAGAAGCTGCGCGGCTATCGCTCAGTGAATGCCTTCATCCTGGAAGCGATTGAGGAAAAGCTTCAGCGAACGGACGCGGTCGAGTCCGTTTCGGAGTCGGAAGCGCGAATCGCTGCCGACTTCAGCCGGATCGTGCGAGAAGTTCGCTCCGTCCACAATACCCAACAGGCTCAGTACGCCCTGCTCGATGCTTTGACCAAGTACGTATCAACGTGCGTGGTAGAGCCTCCGCAAGATCTGCTGGTATCGGCCAGGGCGCGGGGCAAACTGCGCTACGAGAAGCTGCTGCGCGAGGCTGCAAAGACCATTACCGGAGAATGCGAAAATCTCCTCTTAGAAAGCGTTGCCAGTGCAAACTAGCGACAAAGAACGACCATTTCGGCTGCGGCCTCGTCGCCCGTTACCTGGCTCATCAGGCCAACGGAAACGTCCCTGGGCGAGCGGCCTCGGAACCCTTTTGCGACTCGTGCGGATGCGCGGCTACCGCAAGAAGATGAGTGGAGGCTACGCGCGAAGGGGCCGGGCGCCATTGAGCCAGCGGTGTGCCGTGCGGGTGACCTATTCACGGAACAAGAACGCCGGCCAATGGAAAGCGCACGGCCACTACCTCGCACGCGAACGGGCGACCGAGAAGGCCAAGAAGAACGCTGCCGGTTTTAGCCGTTCCGAGAAGAGTATTGACATTGCGCGACGGCTGGACACCTGGCAGCGAGCGGGCGATGAGCGGCTCTTCAAAATCATCGTCTCTCCCGAGTTCGGGGACAGGATCAACCTTGAGGATCACACGCGGGAACTCATGGCCCGGATGGAACGGGACCTTAAGACCGAGTTCGAATGGGTGGCGGTCATCCACTACAACACCGAACACCCGCATGCCCATATCGCTTTGCGGGGTCTAGACAACAGAGGCAAGCCGCTCCGTCTTCCGCGGGAGTATGTGAAGTCTGGCATCCGATCTCGCGCACAGGACCTGATTACGAAGGAACTCGGCCATCGCACACTCGACGGTGCTATCGAAGCCCAACGCCGCGAAGTTAACCAGTTTCGCTTCACCAGCCTGGACCGCGTGATCCAGCGTCAGAATCCAGCCCAAGCCGACCACTTCGTCGTCCAATGTGATCCGGCACAGCCGAAGGTCGGAAGCTTCTCCCGGATAAAACAGCA
>WNFZ01000259.1_pt1 | contig 67930 bp, 56 predicted proteins | sample 5400081 | NCBI WGS metagenome assembly WNFZ01 (sample SAMN13153365, study PRJNA577476) | soil metagenome | isolation source: 80 cm soil or saprolite under grassland replicate 1 | place: USA:California | collected 2016-06-15
TCCTCAGAGCCATAGGCGGCGGAGGAGATGCCATCGCAGGACAGCACGCCCAGGGCCAGCGGCCTGGACAGCCGCTCCTCGGCGAGCTGCTCGTTGATCAGCGGCGGGCCGAGCAGCCGCCGCTTGATCGAGTACCCGAGGCCCTCTGGCAGGTCCCTGGCAGTCCCGAGGAGACTGCCCGCTCTGCGCATCGCCACCCCGCTGCGGCCTCCGCTCGATCGCGCCACCGAGTTGTCACGGCTATGAATACTGAAGTCACGCTCGGGACTGCGCGGCTTCTTGGTGCAGTAAGAGTATCCGCGCTGGCGTGTGGGAAGCCGAGACCGTGCGGCCAGGCGGAGGCCGTTTTAACGCCGTATTAACTCGCGGCGGGCATGGTGAGCCGGGCTGCGCGCCGTGGCAGGCTGGCCGGATAGAACTGGGCTGGCCCGGTAGGGGAAGAAGGCAGGCCGCCGGGCTACCCGAGCAGAGAGGCAACGCCATGACCACGACACCGGCTGCGCCGGCCCCGCAGGCAGGCAGCTCGCGCACGCTTCATCTGTCTGAGCTGCTGCGGCGCCCGATCGCCGACCGGGGAGGCGAGTCGCTCGGGCGGCTCTCCGACGTCATTGTCCAGCTCCGCGGCGCGGAGCGCCCGGTCGTGACCGGGCTTGTCGCGGCGGTGGGCGGCAGGGAGGTCTACGTGCCGATCGGGCAGGTGGGCTCGTTCGACGGCGAGGTGCTGAAGCTGACCAGCGCCCAGCTCGACCTGCGCAGGTTCGAGCGGCGCGACGGGGAGGTGCTGCTCCGGGCGGACGTGCTCGGGCACCGCCTGATCGACGTGGAGCGCGCGCACCTGATCAGGGCGGCCGACCTTGAACTCGAGCAGCGGGATGGCGACTGGGTGCTCAGCGGGGTGGACACTCGCCGGCGTGCGCACCGGTTCCTCGGCCTCGGCGGCGCGGCCGCCAGCGAGCCGGCCGGGCACCCGTTCCGCGAATGGGGCAAGTTCGAGCCGCTTATCGGGCATTCGGGCAGTGCGCTGCTGCGCGGCCCGTTCGCGCGGATCCGGCGGCTGAAGCCTGCCCAGATCGCCGACCTGATCGAGGAGGCTTCCAAGGAGGAGGAAACCGAGATCCTCGGTCACGTGCACGCGGATCCGGAGCTTGAGGCCGATGTCTTCGAGGAGCTTGACGAGGACCTGGCCACCCGGCTGCTCGGCGCCCGCACGGACACCGAGATCGCCGGGGTGCTGGCCAGGATGCGTGCCGACGACGCGGCGGATGCCATCGCCGAGCTGCCGCAGCGCCGCCGCCAGCCGGTACTCGACCTGCTGCCGCCCGGCCAGCGGACCAAGGTGCTGACGCTGATGGGGTTCAACCCCACGAGCGCCGGAGGCCTGATGGGCGTCGACTTCCTGGCCGTTCCTGCCGGAGTCAGTGTCCAGCAGGCGCTGGATGCGGTCAGCCAGTCGACCGGCCTGCAGCCCGAGGCGCTGACCAGCGTGCATGCGCTCGATGAGCGCGGCAGGCTCTGCGGTGTCGCCAGGCTGGTCACCATCGTCCAGGCGGACCCGGCGGCCTGCCTCAGCGACATCTACGACGATGATCCGGTGCGGGTCGGCGCGGACACCGACGTGGTCGACGTCGCGGTGCTGATGAGCGACTACAACCTGATCACCATCCCGGTCGTGGACGACCGCCGCAGGATGATCGGCGTGATAACGGTGGACGACGTCCTCGAGGTCACCCTGCCTGAGGACTGGCGGCGGCGCGAGGCCGCGCAGCCGCCGGACGCGCACCGCGGCGAGCCGACGTGAGCGATGCTCCCGGCCGACAGGTTCCGGGCGGCCAGCGGCCGGCCGGCGGCCGGCGGCCTCCGGGCGAGGAGCGGCCTCCGGGCGAGGAGCAGCCTCCGGGCGAGCGACAGCCTCCGGGCGAGCGGCGGCCACCTGACGGTCAGGGGCCACCGGGCGGTCAGGGGCCACCTGACGGTCAGCGGCCTCCGGGCGAGCGGCTCCTGGCCGGCCCAGTCCGGGTCCGGCCCAGGCCCGCCGCCCGCTGCCCGCCGCGCCCGCGTTGCCGCAATTGCGTACGCTCGGCTAGCCTGGGAGATCGCGTCCGCGCTATCGCCAGAGCCAGGGCGCCCGTGTCAGGCCCGAGCGGAGGAGGTGGGGGTCATGCCAGGCGAAAGTACCAGCAGCAGTTCGAGCGATCCTCACGAATCCGCGCAGACCTCGCAGCGCTGACCGCACGTGCCGGCCCCCGGATGCCTCCGGGGCCGAGTCGGCCTGGACAGCCCTGAAGCTCCCGGATCGCCGGCTGACTGCTGCCCGCCGTGACTGAGCGGCGGTAGCTGAGTCCCGCGGGACATCCGTTCGGCATCTATGTTCGCCTGCCCGGCGGCGCACGTCGCACTGTGCGCACGGCCGGGCCCGGCGGGCTGGTTCGGCCAGCGGTGCCGGGTCTGTGCCCGAAAGCCCTCAAGGGGCAAGATCGGGAGACCTGTCATGCCACGATTCCTGCTCTCCGCGGCGCCGCGGGCACGCCTGGCCGCCGCCGTCAGGCTGCCCCGCCGTGTTCTGCTGCCCCGCCGTGTTCTGCTGCCCGCGTTCGCCGGTGCCGCCGAGACCGCCGGCGCCGTTCCCGCGGTCAAGGACGTTGCCGCCAGTGCCCAGGCCGGCACCATCGCGGCAAGCATCGCTACCAGGCCGCCCGCCCACAGGCCGCCTGCCCGCAGGACGATCGCGCGCGGAGCCACCGCCAGCCGGGCCGCCGGTCACCCGACCGGCACCGCCACGAAGGGCGCAGCCGCGATCGCCGCCGCCCCGGCGGACACGGCGCACCTGGACGACATCAAGGGCGCCTTCGGCACGGTCAGGGCCGGCGCCCACGACGAGCCTGCCAGCTGGTCCCGGCGGCTGCGATGCCTGCTTGCGATCATGGGTCCCGGCCTGATCGTGATGTTCGGCGACAACGACGCCGGCGGCGTCTCCACGTACGCCCAGGCCGGGCAGGACTACGGCACCCGGCTGCTGTGGGTCCTCGTGCTGCTGATACCCGTGCTGATCGTTAACCAGGAGATGGTGGCCAGGCTCGGCGCCGTCACCGGGGTCGGCCACGCCCGGCTGATCCTCGAGCGGTTCGGCCGGTCGCTGGCCGCCTTCTCGGTCGGCAACCTCATGCTGCTCAACGGGCTGATCATCGTCACCGAGTTCATCGGCGTGGCGCTGGCGGGCAGCTACTTCGGGCTGCCGCGTTGGATCAGCGTGATCTGCGCCGCGGCCCTGCTGGTCGGGTTCACCATCAGCGGCAGCTACCGGCGCTGGGAGCGCTGGATGTACGCGCTGATCGCGGTCAACGCCGTTGTCATCCCGTTGATCCTGACCGCGCATATCACGGCGGCCCCGGTCGCGCACGGCCTGGTTCCCGGGCTGCCCGGCGGGCTGAATGCGCGCGTCCTGTTGCTGGTCATCGCGATGGTGGGCACCACGGTGGCACCGTGGCAGCTGTATTTCCAGCAGTCCATCGTGGTGGACAAGCGGATCACGCCGCGCTGGATCGCGTACGAGCGAGCCGACACGGTGATCGGCTCGTTCGCCGTGGTGCTCGGCGCGGCGGCACTGATCGCTGTCACCGCGTTCGGCTTCGCCGGCACCGCGCTGCACGGCAGCTTCGGCGACGCGGGGGGAGTGGCGGCGGGCCTGGCGCACACGGTCGGCCATCACGCCGGCGGCATGTTCGCGCTGCTGCTGCTCGACGCGTCGCTGATCGGCGCCGCGGCGGTCACGCTGGCTACCTCGTTCGCGGTGGGCGACGTCGTCGGCGCCAGGCACTCGCTGCAGCGCAGCGTCAAGGATGCGCCGCTGTTCTACAGCTTCTACGCGTTCTTCCTCGCCGCGGCCGGGGCCGTGGTGCTGATTCCCGGCGTGCCGCTCGGCCTGATCACCGAGGGGGTACAGGCGCTTGCCGGGGTGCTGCTGCCCGCTTCCACGATCATCTTGATCATGCTCTGCAACGACAAGGAGATCCTCGGCCCGTGGGTGAACAAGCCCTGGCTCAACGGGGTGGCCGGGGTCATCGTCGGAGTCCTGGTGCTGCTGTCCCTGACGCTCACGGCGGCCACCCTTTTCCCGCACCTGACCGGCAGGCAGCTCGCCGCCATGCTGACGGGCGGGGCAGTGCTCGGGCTCGGCGTTGCCGCCGGCTGGCTGCTCGCGCGGCTGATCTCGGCCAGGCGGCGGCCGCTGGCCCGGCTGAGCGGCGCGAGCGGGGCTGACGGGGCGCCGCTGGCCGCCGATCGGCTCACCTGGCGAATGCCGCCGCTGGCGCTGCTGCGACAGCCGGCCTGGTCGGCGCGGCGCAGAGTCGGCCTTCTCTGCCTGCGGTGCTATCTGGTCGGCGCGGTGCTGCTGGTCATACTCAAGATCGTCCAGCTCGCGGCGGTGCACTGACCTCATCGCCGCGCGCGGAACTCGCCCCGGTGCGGAACTCGCCCCGGTGCGGAACTCGCCGCGCGCACTGAGTTGGCCGGGCGCACGGGGCTGGCAGCGCGCGCGCACGACAGCGGCATGCCCGATGACCGTGGTCAACCCGCGCGGATAGCTGCGCTCCCTTCGGTACGCTGCCACCGGGGCGCGGGCATCAGCCCGCCGCCCGGCACCAAACTGGGCATACTGAGACTGGGGAGTTGGCGGACAGTCATGGACGTGACCGGCGACCAGCAGAACACGGGCAACCTGAGCTTCGCTGAGGGTGGCGTCGAGGTGGCCACCGAGGCGGGCTCCAAGGAGAACAGCGATCACGTGATCACGATTCGCGACGGCAAGAACCCGGGCGGCCCGAAGCTGGTCTTCACTCCGGCCGAGTGGGATGCCTTCGTCGCCGGGGTCAAAGACGGCGAATTCGACCTGGCCTAGATCCGGCCTGGCCTAGAGTTGCCACCCGTGAGCGGGACGCACATGACGGCGCCAGCCGCACCCGGTGGCGCGGAGCAGGCCGACCGGCAGGCCATCGGGCGTGCCGCACGGCTGACGCCGGTGAACCTGGTCATCGCGGCCGTGACGGTGCTCGGCCTGGGCCTGCGGCTGTTCTACCTGACCAGGCCCGGCTACCTGCTGGGCGTCACCGAGTACGACGACGGTTCGTATTTCGGCAGTGCGGTGCGGCTCGTGCACGGAGTGCTGCCCTACCGGGATTTTGTGTTCGTGCAGCCGCCGGGGATCACCCTGCTGATGACGCCGGTCGCGCTGCTGAGCAAGGTGATCGGCACGGACGCGGGACTGGCGGTCGCGCGGGTACTCACCATGCTGGCCGGCGCCGCCGGGGTAACGCTGGCCGGACTGCTCGTGCGGCACCGGGGCGCCCTTGCCGCGCTGCTCGCCTGCGGGGTCGTGGCGGTCTACCCGGACAGTGTCTCCTCCGCCCACACGCTCCTCGTCGAGCCGTGGCTGGTGCTGTTCTGCCTGGCCGGGGCGGTGGCGGTGTTCGACGGCGACCAGCTCACCAGCAGTCGGCGGCGGCTGATCTGGGGCGGTGCCGCCTTCGGGTTCGCCGGCGTCATCGAGGCGTGGGCCATCGTCCCCGTACTCGTCATCGCCGTGCTCAGCGCCCGGCTGCGGCGGCGGACGGCGGCCTACCTGGGCGGGGTCGCGGCCGGGTTCCTGATCCCGGTGCTGCCGTTCGCGGCGCCCGCGCCGCGGAACTTCTATGACAGCGTGATCACCGCCCAGGTGGGCGGCAGGGTGAACGCCGCGCGGATGCCGCTGTGGTTTCGGCTGCGGCACATGAGCGGGTTCGCCAACGAGCCGCACGTCCGGCATCTGGCCATCGCCGGCATGCTAGCCCTCATCGTGGCGTTCGTGCTCGCTGCCTGCGCGATCGCGCCGCTGCTCAGCAGGCGGCTGCCGCCCCCGCTGGAATGGTTCGGCTACGCCAGCGCCGCCGCCGTGGCCGGCATCTTCTTGTGGCCGTCCCAGTTCCACTACCACTTCCCTGGTTTCCTCGCGCCGTTCCTCGGCCTGTCGGTCGCGCTGGCCGCGAGCAGGCTGCTGGCCGCGATCGCGGGGCGGCCCGGCAGCCCGGCCGGAGCCGGCCCGCCAGACGGCGACGGGCCAGGCTCTGCTGAGCCCGGAGCTGACGGGGCCGCCGCCGGTGTTCCGGCCGGCGCTCGGCGCCGGGCGCAGGCCGGCCGCGTGCTGAGCTGGTCGGCGGCCGGGCTGGCGGTGGCCGGGCTCGCCGCCGGTACCTGGAACCAGGCAGCGTTCGAGAGCAAGCTGAAGCCCGACGCGCCGGTCGCGATGATGGCGGCGGGCCAGCGGATCATCCCGCCGGGCTCCTGCGTGCTCGCCGACAACGTGGCCTATACGGTGACCGCCAACCGGTTCGTGTCCAGCGTGCCGGGCTGCCCGACCATCGACGACGGGACCGGCGCCAACTACGCGCTCTCGAAGGGGCGCAGTACCGCCACCGGGGCGGGCCGGGTGCCCGCTGTGGCGGCGGTCTGGCGATCCGCGTTCGAGCACGCGCAGTACATCTGGCTGACCGCGCTTAACCGCCGCCGGATCGCCTGGACGCCCGCGCTCACCGCGTACTTCAAGGCGAACTTCGTGCACGTCGCCAACCACACCCACGACCTGCGGCTGTACGTCCGCAAGGGGCTGCACACCCGCTAACTGCCGGCGGTCAGCCGACGCTGCCGCTGGCGCGCAGGGCGGCGATCTGCGACGCGGTGTAGCCGATGCCGCGCAAGACCGTGTCGGTGTCCGCGCCGGGGCGCGGCGGCGGCTGCGGTACACCGGCCGGGGTCCGGCCGAACCGCGGCGCGGGTGCAGGCTGCGTCACGCCGCCGACCTCGATGAACGTGCCGCGCGCGGCATTGTGCGGGTGGGCGGGTGCCTCGGCAGGCCCGAGCACCGGCGCGACGCAGGCGTCCGTGCCGTCGAACACCTCGGCCCACTCGGCCTGGGTACGGCCGCGGAATGCCGCGGCGAACCGCGCCCGCAGTACCGGCCAGCCGGCCCGGTCGTACTGCCCGGGCAGGCCGTGATCGCCGGTCCGGTCCCGCCCTGCCTCGCCCGGCCCGGTCCCGTCCCGCCCCGCCTCGCCCGGCCCAGCCTCGTCACTCGCGGCCCCGTCCGGTCCGGCCTCGACCGTTCCGGCGAGGCCCAGGCCAGCCAGCAGGGCGGCATAAAACTTCGGCTCAAGCGCGCCCACCGCCACATAGCGGCCGTCGGCCGTCTGGTAGGTGTCGTAGAAGGGCGCGCCGCCGTCGAGCAGGTTCGTTCCCCGCTCGTCCTGCCAGGCGCCGACCGCCCGCAGGCCGTAGAGGAACGAGGTCAGCAGCGCGGACCCGTCTACCATCGCCGCGTCGATTACCTGGCCGAGGCCGGACCGCTCCCGGTCAAGCAGCGCGGCGAGCACGCCGAGCGCGAGCAGCATGCCGCCGCCACCGAAGTCAGCGACGAGATTCAGCGGCGGCACCGGCCGCTGGCCGGCCCGGCCGATCGGATCCAGCGCCCCGGACACCCCGATGTAGTCGATGTCGTGCCCGGCGGTGGCCGCCAGCGGGCCGTCCTGCCCCCAGCCGGTCATCCGCGCATAGACCAGCCGCGGGTTACGCTGTGCGCAGTCGGCCGGCCCGAAGCCCAGCCGCTCGGTCACCCCCGGGCGGAACCCCTCTACCAGCACGTCGGCTTCCTCGGCCAGCCGCAGCAGCACGCTGATCCCGTCCGGATCCTTGAGGTTGAGGCCGATTGACCGGCGGCCGCGGACGAGCGGATCGACCGGCGCGGCGGCTGCCGGGCCGCAACTGTCGGCGCGCTCCACCCGCAGCACGTCCGCGCCAAGGTCGGCCAGGATCATGCAGCCGAACGGGGCGGGCGCCAGGCTGGCGATCTCGATGACCCGCACTCCGCCGAGGGGACCCAACCCGCTCGCCTCCCGCCTAGCCCGCACCGCCGGTTCAGTCCCTGCACGCTATAGCGGACCTGCCGAGTGCGCACACCCGTGCCCGCCGGGCCGGGCGAGCGCCCGGGCTCCTCTTTCACGGTCGTGCCGGGGCCGATCATGTGCCCGTCGCTGGCGCGGGCACCGGCTCAGGACCGGGACCGGGACCGCCTGGCCAGCCGGCCGTGATTTCCGCCGATCCGTCCGCGCGGACGAGCCGGGCGGGCAGCCCGAGTTCCCGCAGCCATCCCACCGCCGACGGCCCGCGGATGATCGCCGCTGTGCTCGCGATGTTCGCGTCGGTGCAGCTGCCGGCCGCGACGCTCACGGTGCGCCAGCAGGAGCGTGCTGGCTCGCCGGTCGCCGGGTCGACGATGTGGTGCATCCGCCGGCCATCCCGCGTCCAGGCGCGCACGGTGGTGCTGGAGGTGGCGAGCCCGCCCGTGCTGATGGCGACGGTCTGGCCGGGCGCATCCGGCCCGGCCGCGTGGTCGTCGGTGACCCTTATCCGCCAGCCGCCCGCGGGCGCCGGTCCCGCGACCGCGATGTCACCGCCGAGGCTGACCAGGACGCCGCAGCCGAGCCGCCGGGCGATGATCTCGGCGCAGCGGTCGGCGGCCCAGGCCTTCGCGGTAGCGCCGAGGTCCAGCTGGGCCCCGCCGGCCAGCCTGGCCCGGGGCGGGTTCTCCTGCAGCAGCACCCGGCGCCAGCCCGGCACCGGGCTCCCCCGGCGCCCGGACCCAGCCGAGACCGTGCCGTCGGGCGCCATGCCGCCGGGCGCCGTGCCGCCGGGCACCGTGTCCGCTCTCGAAGTGCCCGCTGCGCCAGTGCCACCTACGTCCCGCCCTGGGAGACGCTGCCGCACGAGCGCCTCTCGCCCCGCGCCGACACGTCCGGGCAGCGGATCGCTGTGCTCCGCGGTGCTGGCTGCCGCGGTGCTGGCTGGCACAGTGCCGCAGCTCTCGGAGCTAGCTGCCCTGACCTGGGTGAAGTCACGGTCGTAGCCGAGGTCGGCCATGGCCCGCCCGCAGGTCGGGTCGACGGTGCCGTCGGTCAGCCGGGCGGCGCGCAGCGCCTCGCCCAGCAACTCGGCGAACAGCCCGCTGACGCCGACGGTCTGCCCGGCCGCCGCGTTCAGCATCGACAACTCCGAATCGGCACGGAACCTGCTGCACGCCAGGTCGACGGCGGCGAGCTCGGCGTCGGCTAGCTGCCGAGCCGCTGTCAGCACCCTGGCCTCGGTGACGAGCAGCGTCGCGGTGGTGCCGAAGATGCGGAACGTGTCTCGCGCGGTGGCCGCCGCGGTGACCGCGGTCATGAGGCGCCGTCGTCGCGGGCAGCCGTCGCGGAATCCATGCCATGCCGCCGCATGATCCGATCCTCCTGCCTACCCGGCCCGTCCTCGCTGGCGCCCGGCACCTCCGAGCATGCACGCCATACCTTAAGAATCGCTGACCGGCCCAGCCGGATTCACCAGCTGGGCCTCCCCGGCGGAACCCGTTCGATGTGACATCGAGCGGGTTGGTTGCCGCCCCGCCGCATTCAACGGGCTGCGGCGGGGCGGCGGGCCGCGGCGCAGGCCACGGGGGGCGGCGTGGCGGGAGCTGCGGCTGGGCGGAGCGTATCGTCACAGCATGCGCGGTTACACCCAGGACAAGGACGCCTATCTGAAGCGCTTGCGCAGGGTCGAGGGGCAGGTACGCGGCCTGCAGCGGATGGTGGAGCAGGATGAGTATTGCATCGACGTGCTTACCCAGGTATCCGCGGTGACCCGGGCATTGCAGGCGGTCGCGCTGGGGCTGCTCGAAGATCATCTCGGCCATTGCGTCACCTCGGCCATCGAAGCGGGCGGGCCGGATGCGCAGGCCAAGGTGCACGAGGCAGCCGAGGCGATCTCCCGCCTGGTCAGGTCGTGAGGCTCCGCATGGTCGGGTCGTGAGGGCCGCTGGTCGGGTCGTGAGGCTCCGCGTGGTCAGGTCGTGAGGCCGGGCTCGCGGCCGTCGTCGCCCGCCAGCCGGGCGAACGCGCGAAGGTTCGCCAGGCTCTCGCCCCGCTTGACCCGCCAGGCCCATTCCTTGCGAATGGCGGAAGCGAAGCCGATCATCAGCGCGGCGTCAAAATTCTCGTCCGAGTAGCTGAGCACGCAGCCGAGCAGCCGGTCGATCTCATCCGGCGTAATGCTCGCCAGGGGCAGCCGGCCGACCAGGTAGACGTCGCCCACCGGATCGAGCGCGAAGTGGACGCCGTACATCCGCCCGCTGCGCTCCAGCAGAAACCGGTAGAAGCGGGCATGATTCTCGTCCGGCTGACGGCAGAAGAAAGCCTCGACATGCAGGCTGTGCGCCCCGGCGATCAGCCAGGTCATCGTGGCCAGCTTGTGCTGCCCTTCCAGCCGCACCAGGCAGGCGCCAGGACGCGGTGCCTCGAACTCCAGGCCGAGGCTGGCCAGGGCAGCCTGCACCGCCGCGGCGGGGCCGGCGCCGCCGCTCACGCGTCGACCGCGGCCGCCACAGTGCTCATGGCACCGGTATACACCCTGAGCAGAGCGTCGACCGTGGCGCCCCAGCCGAACCTGGAGGCATGCTCGCGTGCCCCGGCGGACAGCCGCGCGAGCGCCGCCGGGTCGGTGAGGAGCCCGCGGACCGCGAGAGCGTAGCTGGCCGGGTCATGGCCGTCCACCAGGATGCCGGATACCCCGTCGCGCACCGCAGTGCGCAGCCCGCCGACCGAGGCGGCGACGACGGGGGTGCCGCAGGCCTGCGCCTCGACCGCCACCAGGCCGAACGATTCGGAGTAGGACGGCACCATCACGACGGTGGCGGCCCGGTACCAGTCGGCGAGCTCGTGCTGCGGGCACGGCGGCTCAAGCCGGACGACGGGGGAAATCCCCAGGGCCGCCGACAGCTCGGTCAGCCGGTACGGGTCAGCCCGGCCGGTGCCGCTCGGCCCGCCGACGAACGCCACGCAGAGCCGCCGGGCCAGCCCCGGGTCGCGGGTCAGCAGGGCCGCTGCGCGCAGCACCACGTCCGGCGCCTTCAGCGGCTGCACCCGGCCGGCGAACATCAGCACGACCGCGTCGGCCGGCAGGCCGAGGCGGCGCCGCGCCTGCTGCCGGGAGCCGGGCCGGAAGACGGACAGGTCCACGCCCGGGTTGACCGTCCTGACCCGCGCCGGATCCGCGTCGTAGAGCCTGATCAGCTCCCTGGCTTCGTCGTCAGTGTTCGCGACCAGCCGGTCCGCCGCCGCCACGACCTCAGCCTCGCCGCGGATCCGCACGTCGGGCTCGGCCGCGTCACCAGCCGCCAGCGCCGCGTTCTTGACCCGGCCGAGGGTGTGCATGGACTGCACGAGCGGGACTCCCCAGCGTTCCTTGGCCACGGCGCCCACCTGGCCGGAAAGCCAGTAGTGGCCGTGCACCACGTCGTACCTGCCCGGTGCGTACGCCACCTCGGCGCGCAGCACCTCGAAGGTGAAATGGCACAGCTGGCCAGGCAGATCTGCCTTGTCCAGGTCCTCGAACGGCCCCGCGGTCAGGTGCCTGACCTGCACGCCGGGGGCAAGCTCGGCGACCGGCGGCACGTCACGGGAGACCGCGCGGGTGAAGATGTCTACCTCGACGCCGCGCTCGGCGAGCCGCCTGGCTACCTCGACCACGTAGACGTTCAGGCCGCCCGCGTCCCCCGTTCCCGGCTGCTCGAGCGGCGACGTGTGGACGCTGATCGTGGCGATCCGCCGGGGAAAGCGTCGCGGCACGGGCATGCACCTCCGTCTGGGCAACCCCAGGCTGCGGCGCCGTGTTCCCGCGCCCCGGGTTCTGCGTCTGCCGTCAGGCCGCCAGCCCGGCAACGGCTAGGCTCTCGCCATGAGCACGCTGATATTGCTCCGGCATGGAGAGAGCGAGTGGAACGCCCTGGGGCAGTTCACCGGCTGGGTGGATGTCGGGCTGTCGGACAAGGGCCTGGCCGAGGCGGCGACCGGCGGCGAGCTGCTCCGCGATGCCGGCCTGCACCCCGACATCGTGCATACGTCCGTCCTGACGCGGGCAATCCAGACCGCCAACATCGCGCTGGACGCGGCCGGCCTGTCCTGGCTGCCGGTCCGGCGGTCCTGGCGGCTGAACGAGCGGCATTACGGGGCCCTGCAGGGGAAGAACAAGGCGCAGACCCGCGAGGAATACGGCGACGAGCAGTTCATGCTCTGGCGGCGGTCGTATGACGTGCCGCCGCCGCCGCTTACCGATCACGACATGCTGCCGCAGCGCGCCGATCCCCGGTACGCCCTGCTTCCCGACGAGCTCAGCCCGCGCTCCGAATGCCTCAAGGACGTCGTGCACCGGCTGATGCCCTACTGGCACGACGCGATCATCCCGGACCTGGCGGCTGGCCGGACGGTGCTGGTCGCGGCCCACGGCAACTCGCTGCGCGCGCTGGTCAAGCACCTGGACGGCATCGGGGACGGAGAGATCGCCGGGCTCAATATCCCGACCGGCATCCCGCTCGTCTACGAACTCGACCCGGGGTTCCGGCCCACCGCAGCCGGCGGCCGCTACCTGGACCCGGAAGCGGCAGCCGTCGCGGTCGCCGCGGTGGCCAGCCAGGGGAGATAGCCACGGGCGGCACCGTGCGGGCCTGCGACGGTAACCAGAGGATAAATCCGACATGGACCGTTGCTGACCGGTATATGAATGTTGCGCGAACAACGACGCGTCACTGGCCCTGCCCAGTGCGTCTGGCCTCCCCGGCCGCTTACCATCGAGGTGTGAAAGCGGGGGTGGACGACCGGAGCGCGCGCGAGCGCTATCGCCGTGGTCTGCGTCCGCGCCACCGCCGGTGCGCCGACCGCCGCCGGCCTCGCGACAGGAACCGCTAGGGCATGAATATCCGGGCGGCGTCCAAGACGCACGCCAGTCCTGGTGAGCGCTCACATCCGGCCAGGCTGCCGGCCGGCATCGCCTCCGTGCTCTCCGTTCTCTCCTCTTCTGCGGTTGTCCTGGACAGCGCGGACCGCGTTCTGACGGCCAGCTCGGCGGCCCGCGACTTCGGCCTGGTCAAGGGGGATCAGCTGGTCGTCGGGGACCTGCTCGCGCTGGTCCGCCAGGTGCGCAGGAAGGGCGAGATCCGCGAGGGCGAGATGGAGGTGTCGACCAGCAGGTTCAGCGGGCGCACCACCAGCTTCGCGGTGCGGGTGGCGCCGCTCGGCCAGGGCGTCGGCGGCGGCGGGCTCGTGCTGCTGCTCGCCGAGGACCAGACCGAGAGCAGGCGGGTCGAGGAAGTCCGCCGGGATTTCGTGGCCAACACCAGCCACGAGCTCAAGACCCCGGTGGGCGCCCTCGCGCTGCTCGCCGAGACGGTCGAGGACGCCGCCGATGACCCCGAGGCGGTCCGCCGCTTCGCCGGCCGGATGCGGCAGGAGGCATCCAGGCTTACCAACCTGGTGCAGGACCTGATCACGCTGTCCAGGATCCAGGCGGCCGAGCCTGTCCCTGACCCCATCGCGGTCAATATCGATGTCGTGGTGGCCGAGGCGCTGGACCGGTGCCGGATGAAGGCAAGCGCCCGCGGCATCGAGCTTGCCGCCAGCGGGCCGCATGGTCTGTCGGTGCTCGGCGACGAGGATCTGCTCATCACCGCGCTCCGCAACCTCCTGGAGAACGCGGTCGCCTACAGTCCGGAGAAGACCAGGGTGGTGGTCTCCACCCGCTGCCCGCGCGACGGCTCGGTCGAGATCAGCGTCGCCGACCAGGGCATCGGAATCCCCGAGCGCGACCTGGAGCGGATCTTCGAGCGGTTCTACCGGGTCGATCCGGCCAGATCCCGTGCCACCGGCGGGACCGGCCTCGGGCTGGCCATCGTCAAGCACGTCACCGCCGCCCATGGCGGCAAGGTCACGGTTTGGAGCAAGGAAGGCGCCGGATCGACATTTACCCTGCGGCTGCCGCTGCGGCCCGAGGCCCCCGCCTACGGCGGCGGCCCTGTCCATGCCATCGCGCAATCTGCCAGGGAGGCAGTCACGTGACACGGGTGCTCGTGGTTGAGGACGAGGAATCGTTCAGCGACGCGCTTTCGTACATGTTGCGCAAGGAGGGGTTCGAGGTCGCGGTCTGCCCCACCGGGCCCGACGCGATCGAGACCTTCGACCGGACCGGCGCCGACCTCGTGCTGCTGGACCTGATGCTTCCCGGCCTGCCGGGCAGCGAGGTCTGCCGGACCTTGCGCGAGCGGTCGAACGTGCCGGTGATCATGCTGACCGCCAAGGACAGCGAGATCGACAAGGTCGTCGGGCTTGAGCTTGGCGCTGACGACTACGTGACCAAGCCGTTTTCGTCGCGGGAACTGGTCGCGCGGATGCGGGCGGTGCTCAGGCGGCGCGGTGAGTCCGACGAGCCAATCGCCTCGATCATGGAATCCGGCCCAGTCCGGATGGACGTCGAGCGGCACGTCGTGACGGTTCGCGGCCAGCAGGTGCAGCTGCCGCTGAAGGAATTCGAGCTACTCGAAGTGCTGCTGCGCAATGCGGGCCGGGTGCTGACCAGGATGCAGCTGATCGACCGGGTCTGGGGCGCTGACTACGTCGGGGACACCAAGACGCTCGATGTCCATGTCAAGCGGCTGCGGGCGAAGGTGGAAGTCGATCCCGCCAGCCCGGGTCACATCGTCACCGTCCGCGGGCTCGGGTACAAGTTCGAGCCGGTCAGCTGACCGGCGGGCCTGCTGGCTGGGCCGCCCGGTCAGGCTGGCGCCCGGTCAGGGCTGGCTCGGCGCCGGGCGTCAGGACGAGCTCGGGGTGGGCGTCGGGGTCGCGCCGCGGGCCCGCTTCGGGTTGGCCGTCGGCGTGGGCGTGGGGACCGGCGAGAACGTCGAGTAGTACTGCGCCTGCGGCACCACGGGCACGCTCAGCGGGACGCTGCCCGCGTTCTGGAAGTTCATGATCACTCGGATGAAGCTGCCGCCTGGCAGGGAGCGCCGCAAGCCGGTCAGCACGACCTCGGGCCGCGGGCCGGTGAGCAGGACCGGCCTGTCCTGCACCAGGCTGACGGGCCCGCCGCCGGGCAGCCGGACCGATGTCGCCGCGCCGGGCGCCGAGATGCTCAGCAGCCGGTCCGGCGATCCGGAGTTGACCAGGGCGAAGAACAGGCCAGCGGACTTCCCGGCGGCGAGCGCGGCGTTCTCCGGCGCCCCGAGCACGAACACGTTCCTGATCGCGATGCCGTGCGCGACGGTGCCAGCGCCGTTGGTGGGCTCATGCCACTGCTGGGTGGGCGCGTTGATGCCAGCCTCGCATCCTGCGAGCGCGGGGACCAGCACGGCCGCTGCTGTGATGAACAGGCGGCGCGGCAGCGTTGCCCGCCGGTGATCAGCTCCGTGGCTGCTCCGGATCACGACGTGCTCTCCTCGTCAGCGTGATGTCAGGCACTGCGACGTCGCAAAGCGTAGCCGCCACCGCGATCCTGTCCCGCGCCGGCCCAGGCCCGCGCCGCCCCGCCCGCGCCGACCCGGCCCGCGCCGACCCGGCCCACCACGGCGGCGAATCCGGCGAGCGGCCATCGACGGCGACCGGTCCCCGGCTGCGCCGCGGTTCCCCCGCGGCCGGGACCGGCCCGCGGGCCGGCCCCGGCCGGACGGATAGCCGACCCGGGCATGAGTTGCTGTCCTGGGCTTTGTTACGAGCCCGCGGGCGCTAGCAGCCGCAGCGGGCGGGTCAGCCGCGAGGCCGGTCCGATGTGGCGCACGACCGGCCCCACGGTGCCATCGGAGTGCACCAGGACGGCGGTCAGCCCGCGCGGGCGGTAGGCCGCGGCGAGCACGTTTGCCGTGTCGTCGGCAACCCTGGCGGCCGGCTGGCCGGTGCGCCGCGCAAGCCGCCGGACCTGTGGCATGTCTCCGCCGCCGCCGACCAGGTACAGGCGCACGCCGGCGGCGTGCGCCTGCCGCCGCAGCCGCCGCAGCGCCTGGCCGCACTGGCAGCCGGCCGGGACCAGCGCGAGCACGACGGTGACCAGGCTGCGCAGCTGCACGGGCTGGCCGGCCAGCACCACGGTCGCGGCGGGCAGCCGCGCCGCTGGCGCTGGCCCTGGCGTCGGCGCGGGCCCGCTGGTCGGCGGTGCCTGGCTGATCGATGCGTTGGTCACTTGCGGCGACGCCGACGACTGCGGGGCGCCGCTCTGGCCGGCCGTAAAGACCGTGAGCAGCACGCCGGAAATCAGCACCATGGCGAGGAAACCGGCCAGCAGCGGCAGGACCAGGCCGTCACGGGTCAGCGGGGCGTGCAGCCGGCCGATGCGCATCTGCCGCCGCTGCGCGCGCAGCTCACGGTGGTATGCCTGCACGTCACGCACGAGTTCCCTGGCATCGTCGGGAATCTCGATGTCTACCGGGGGAAGACCGAAGTCATCCCGGTCCGGCTCACCGCCAACGTTCACGCGCACCTCTCCGGGCGTGAGCGGCCACGTCATCTCCAGTATGCGCCCGCCAGGCGATGGCGTTACCCCGCGGCCGGCGCCCGCTGCCCGCGGCCCGTGGTCGTCGCTGGCGCGATGCTGTCCCGCGCTGGTCGCAGCGTACCCGGCAGCCCGTTCGCGCGCCTGGCCCCGGGCGCGGCTGCCGCCCGCGCCCAGTCAAATTTGAACAGCGTGAATTGCGTCACTGACCTGCGAGTTTGCCGAAAACGACGGCTAATCGCCCCTGTTCGGCGTGGTAACATAGCTTCAGCGGAAGGGGTACATGCCACATGTCTTTCAAGGTCGGCGACACTGTCGTCTACCCCCATCATGGGGCTGCTCGGATCGAAGAGATCGAGACCCGTTCGATCAAGGGTGAGGAAAAGTCTTACCTCGTGCTCAAGGTCGACAAGGGCGACCTCACGGTACGCGTCCCCGCGGACAATGCCGAGCTTGTGGGCGTACGGGATGTGGTCGGGCAGGAAGGGCTGGAGAGGGTGTTCGAGGTGCTGCGCGCGCCGTACACCGAGGAGCCGACCAACTGGTCCAGGCGGTACAAGGCCAACCTGGAGAAGCTCGCCTCCGGAGATGTCAACAAGGTCGCTGAGGTCGTTCGTGACCTGTGGCGCAGGGACAGGGAACGCGGACTTTCGGCCGGGGAGAAGCGCATGCTCGCCAAGGCCAGGCAGATCCTGGTGAGCGAGCTGGCCCTGGCCGAGAAGACGAATGAAGACAAGGCCGAGGCGCTGCTCGACGAGATCCTCGCCTCCTGACGGCTTCGACCGGGCTCGCGGGCCGCAGGGTGCAGCGTCGGGGCATGTACCCGTTCACCGGCATGCCGGGCCCGGTTAGCCCGCGCTCTCTTGTCTTGTCCCGCTCGTGGGCGCCGGGCATTCTGCCGTGTGGCGGCCTGGCGGGCCGCGCAAGCCCGCGGTACGTTCCGGACACATGATGCCCGGGCAAGGGCTGCCGCGGGTGGGCGTCGGCGCCGATGTTCACCCCTATGGTGACGGCGCGCGGCTGTACCTCGCTGGCCTGCTCTGGCCGGGTGAGCGGGGCCTGGCCGGCCATTCCGACGGAGACGTTGCGGCTCATGCGGCGTGCGATGCGCTGCTGTCTGCCGCGGGCCTCGGGGATCTCGGTGCCCAGTTCGGCACGGATCAGCCCCGCTGGAAGGGAGCGGCCGGCCCTGCCCTGCTCGCGGAAACGGCGCGGCTGCTGGCCGAGGCCGGCTTCACGGTGGGCAACGTCGCCATTCAGGTCATCGGGAACCGGCCGCGGATCGCCGCCCGCCGGGCCGAGGCGGAGCGCGTCTTGTCCGCCGCGCTCGGCGGCGCGCCGGTCAGCGTGTCCGGGACGACCACGGACGGCCTTGGCCTCACCGGCCGGGGCGAGGGGATCGCGGCGATCGCCACCGCGCTCGTGCTCGGCTGACCGCGCGGAGCGGATCATGCGTCTGGCGGTACCGGCGAGCTCCTCATCCTGTCGAACGACGCAACGGGCGCCGGCCCGGGGTCATCCGCCGCCTCCTGTTCGGCCGCCAGGTCGCCGCGAGCGGGGGCGTCGCCTTCCGTGGCGACGGCAGGCTCAGCGGCTGCCTCGCTCCCTGCCCTGCGCTCGCGGCCCTTGCCGCCGGTCTCGCCTTCCTGACTGCTCTCGGGTGCCGAGTGGGTGTCGCCGTCCGCGCCGGTCTCGCGCTCCGCGCCGGGCTCGTCCGGCGGGCCGGCCTCGCCTTCGGCGGCCGGCTCGGGAACCTCGCCGGCCTCGCGACCGGGAGCCGGCTGGCGCCTCGCGGCCGCTCCGGCCGCCACGGCTGGCGCCTGGTCAGGCCCGTTACCGGGGCCGGGTCCAGCATCATGGGCGGGACCCGGCGCGCCGTCGCCGGTCCCAGCTTCCGGCGCGGCGTCCCGGGGCTGGACCGGGGCGCCAGGCCGGGCCGCGTCCGCCAGCTGCTCGTCCGCGGCCTCCCAGGCCGGGATGATCTCGGCGACAGGGGCGGGCGACATGACCGGCGCCGGATAGTCGCCGGTGTAGGTGCCGTCAGCGGCCGGCGGCTCGTCGCCGCGTGCGCGGGGCACCCAGCGGGCCGCGTGGCCGGCCGGATGAGCCTCGTCGCTAGTGGGATCGTCGTTGCCAGGATCGGCGTCCAGCGCCAGCTCAGCCGCCTGGCTGTCGGCGTGCCTGCCCGGGCGGTCGGGTCCTGGCACGCTGTGCATGCCGGTCACGGCGGGCACGGTGGGCCAGGATGACGTGGCAGGCTCAGGCAAGGCGACGGCCGGGCTGGCAGGCTCGCCTGACATCGGCACGTCGCTCCCGGCAGCGGCGACCTCCCGGCTCCCGGCGGCGACGCCCGCCGCCTGGGCGGCCCGCATGCCGGGTTCTGCCTGCATCCCGGGCGCCTGCGGGCCTGTCATCAGCGCGGGTGCGGCCGCTCTTGCCGGAACCGCGGCCGCCTCGCTGGCCGCCGCCGCGGCGGCCAGCGCGCGCCGCTGCCTGGCGTGCCGCAGCATCGCCAGCAGCAGGCCGAAGCCGAGCAGGACGAGCGCCCAGGGGATGATCGCCACCGTGGCCGCGGCGGTGCGGTGCGGAAGCCGGGTCGCCGTCGCGTGCAGCGCGTCTGCCCAGGCCGCGGCGCAGAGCAGGACGAGCAGGGAAAGCCAGGCATAGCATCTCATCACCAGCCCGGCGCCGCGCAGTGACAAGACGGCGGCCGAGGCAACCACCAGCATCGCATCGAAGATCAGCGGGTAGAGCTTGGCCAGCGTCGGGGAGACCCCGGCCTCCAGCGCGATCGCGTGAATCCCCGCGTACGAGAGCACGAATGCGGCGGCGGCCAGTACCAGCACGCCGATGATGACGGCAATGAGCGCGACGAGCCTGAGCGCGCCGTTCACGTCCACGGGATGAGATGCGCGTGCAGGTGATTGGTCACTCATCAGGACGCAGCCTTCCTTACGGGGCGCAATGCTGGGCGCCTGCTCCGTCACCCTATAGTCGGGAGCGGGAGCGGCCCCGGCCGCTGGGCGACAGGCGACCGCTGCGCCGCCGGGCAACCGGCGGTTACCGTGGCCGCAGGCACCCCTCGGGAGGAACGGAGCGCGAATGGCAGGTGGCCAGCTAGCCGGCCGCACTCAATCCGCGCAATGTCGGCGTTAAAGGAGTCATTATGCCGTATTACCGGGTGACGGGGGAAATTCCGAGAAAGCGCCATGTGCGCTTCCGCCGGCCTGACGGGGGCCTGTACGCCGAGGAGCTGATGGGCGAGGAAGGATTCGCCTCGGACTCGTCCTTGCTCTATCACGCTCATCTCCCGACGGCGATCGTGAAGAGCGAGGGCCTGGCTGACGCCGCGGCGGATGCGGGGATCGTCCCCAACCATCCCCTGCTGCCGCGCCATTTCCGTACCGGCGACCTGCCCAGGGGCGGCGACCTGGTGCTCGGCAGGCAGCTGCTGCTGGCCAACGACGATGTCCGTATCTCGTTCGCCGCCGCGGACGCGGCCTCGGGGCTGTACCGGAATTCGACCGGAGACGAAGCCATTTACCTGCGGGCGGGCGCGGCAAGGTTCGAGTCCGTCTACGGCTGCCTCGAGGCCGGCCAGGGTGACTACGTCGTGGTGCCCAGAGGCACCATTCACCGGTGGATTTCTACCGGCGCCGAGGCTCTCGTCATCGAGGCCCGCGGCCACATCCGCCCGCCCCGGCGCTACCTTTCGCAGTTCGGGCAGTTCCTCGAGCACGCCCCGTACTCCGAGCGGGACCTGCGCTGTCCGGACGGCCCGCTGATCGCCGACGGCGAGGACGTGCCGGTGATCGTGCGCAACCGCGGTGGCCTTACCCGGCTGACCTATGCCCACCACCCGTTCGACGTGGTCGGCTGGGACGGCTGCCTGTATCCGTACGCGTTCAACATCGCCGATTTCGAGCCGATCGTGAAACGCACCCACGCCCCGCCGCCCGTGCACCAGACCTTCGAGGGCCCGAACTTCGTGATCTGCTCGTTCTGCCCGCGCCCGCTCGACTTCGACGCCGAGGCCGTGCCGATCCCGTACAACCATCACAATGTCGACTCGGACGAGATGATGTTCTACGTCGGCGGCGACTACTCGGCCCGCAAGGGCTCGGGGGTCGGCATCGGGTCGATTACCTTGCACCCCTCGGGATTCACCCACGGCCCGCAGCCCGGTGCGGTCGAAGCCGCGGTACGCGGCCTGGTGGAGGGCAGGACAAGCACGGACGAGACGGCTGTCATGATCGATACATTCCGGCCGCTGCTGCTCGCCCCGGCAGGCCAGCGTTCCGAGGACCCGGAGTACCCATGGAGCTGGGGCCGGGCAGCTCGCGGCTGATCGCAGTTCCACCGGCGCGCCGTCCGAAACGCAAGCTGACGAGCAGGAATTTGCCGAGGAGGACCCATGTCGCTGCCGCAGCGCGCGCGAGAGATGTTCGATGGCAGGAACTTCGCCACGGTCGCGACCCTGCAGCCGGGCGGCGAGCCGCAGACGAGCGTGGTCTGGGTGCGGGCGGATGGTGATGACGTTCTCTTCTCGACCATCAAGGGCCGCCGCAAGCACGCGAACATGACCAGGGACCCGCGGGTGAGCGTGCTCGTCGTCGACGCGGCGGACCCGTACTGCTACGCCGAGGTCCGGGGAACCGCCGAGATCACCGATGATCCAGCCGCCGAGCTGATCGAGGAACTGTCGCAGAAGTACACCGGCAAGCCGTTCGGCGACCGGCCGGGCGAGCGCCGGGTAATCGTGCGGGTACGGCCGGACCACGTCGTACTCTACGACTGACCGCTATCCCGTAGCCTGTGCTGCGTGACGCTCCGCTTCCACGACACTGCCACGCGCAGCACACGCGACTTCATCCCGGTCACGCCGGGGCAGGCCACGCTGTACCTGTGCGGCGCGACGGTCCAGGCCCCGCCGCACATCGGCCACATCAGGTCGGGCGTCAACTTCGACATACTCGTCCGCTGGCTGCGGGCGAGCGGCCTCGCGGTGACGTTCTGCCGGAATGTCACCGACATCGACGACAAGATCCTGGCCGCGGGCACCAGGGAGGGCGTCCCCTGGTGGGCCGTTGCCGAGCGGAACCAGCGGGCCTTTACCCGGGCCTATGACGCGCTCGGCTGCCTGCCGCCGGACGTCGAGCCAAGGGCGACCGGGCACGTGCCCGAGATGATCGTGCTCATGCGGCGGCTGATCGACCGCGGCCATGCCTACCAGGCGGGCGGTGATGTCTACTTCGACGTCTGCTCGGCCGAGGGCTACGGAGCGCTGTCCGGCCAGCGGCTTGAGCACATGCGGCCGGCCGAGGACACCGACGGCGGCGGCGCCAAGCGGGATCCGCGTGACTTCGCGCTGTGGAAGGGCGCCAAGCCAGGGGAGCCTGCCTGGGAGACGCCGTGGGGGGCAGGGCGGCCCGGCTGGCACCTGGAGTGCTCGGCGATGGCGACGAAGTACCTCGGCAGCACCTTCGACATCCACGGCGGAGGCCTGGACCTGGTGTTCCCGCACCACGAGAACGAGCTTGCGCAGTCGCGTGCGGCCGGTGACGGTTTCGCCCGCTACTGGATGCACAACGGCCTGGTCGGGGTGGCGGGCGAGAAGATGAGCAAGTCGCTGGGAAACTCGCTGCTCGTGGACGTGATGATCACCCAGGTCCGGCCGGCCGAGCTGCGGTACTACCTGGGCCAGGCGCACTACCGGTCGGAGATCGAGTACTCCGCCGAGGCGCTGGCCGAGGCCGCCGCCGCCTACCGGCGGATCGAGGGCTTCGTCAGCCGTGCCGCCGAGACCGTCACGCCCGGCGCCGAGAGTCGCGAGCACGGCGGGCACGGCCAGGGCGAGCACAGCCACGGTGCAGGCCAAGGGCCCGCGTCACTGCCGGCGCCGTTCGCCGCCGCGCTTGACGACGACCTCCGCGTCCCGCAGGCGCTCGCCGTCGTGCACGAGGCGGTCACCGATGGCAATACCGCGCTGGCGGCCGGCGACGCCGCCGGGGCAGCCAAGCATCTCACCGAGGTCAGGGCGATGCTCGGCGTGCTCGGCCTGGACCCGCTGTCCATGCCGTGGTCGGCGGGCGACGCCGGGGCCGGGTTGCGGGCCGTGGTCGACGCGCTGGCCGGGGTGGCGCTCGAGCAGCGGCAGGCCGCGCGGGAGCGCAAGGACTATGCGGCCGCGGACGCGATCAGGGACCGGCTGCTGGCCGCCGGCATCGTGGTCGAGGACACCCCGCGCGGGCCGAGATGGGAGCTGAGCCGGTGACCGGGCGCGGCGGCGGCCAGCCCCGGCCAGGCCCGGGCGGCCGCGCCAAGTCGGGCAAGCCCAGGCCGGGCACGGGCGGCTACGGCAAGCGGCGGCTGGAGGGCAAGGGGCCGACCCCGCCCGCTCATCTGCGGCCTGGCCACCCGGCGCAGCGGCGAGCCGCGGCCGCCGCTCCCGGCGCCGGCCGGAACGCAGTACGCGGCGATTTCCCGTCAGCCGGGCCGGACGGCCGCCCGGCGGCCCGGCAGCGCGGCAGCGGGACCGCCGCTGAGGTGGTCGCCGGGCGCAACGCGGTGCTCGAATCGCTGCGGGCGCCGGTGCCCGTGATCGCGCTGCACGTCGGCCCCCGGCTGGACGCCGACCAGCGGGTCAGCGAGGCCATCGCGCTGGCCGCCGGCCGCGGCATCCCGGTGGTCGAGGCGGGCCGCGCCGAGCTGGACAGGCTGTCCGGCGGCGCGATCCACCAGGGACTGGCGCTGCGCGTCCGGCCCTACTCCTACGCGCACGCCGATGACTTGGTCGCCCGCGCCCATGACGCCGGCCAGCAGCCGCTGATCGTCGCGCTGGACGGCGTCACGGACCCGAGGAACCTGGGCGCGATCGTCCGCTCGGCGGCCGCATTCGGCGCGCACGGCGTGCTCGTTCCCGTCCGCCGCGCGGCCGGGGTGACCGCGGGGGCATGGAAGGCTTCGGCAGGCACGCTGGCCAGGGTCCCGGTCGCCCAGGCGCCGAACCTGGTCAGGACGCTGGCCGGCTACCAGGAGGCAGGCCTGTTCGTGGTCGGCCTTGATGCCGGCGCGGACACGCCGGTCAACGAGCTCAGCCTGGCCGACGGGCCGCTGGTGCTCGTGGTCGGCTCGGAGGGCAGAGGGCTGTCCCGGCTGGTGGCCGAGCGCTGCGACGCGGTGACCCGCATCCCGATCAGCGGGCTCACCGACTCGCTGAACGCGGGCGTGGCGGCCGGCATCGCCCTCTACGAGATCGCCCGGCTGCGGGCCGCGGCTGGTTCCTGACCCAGGGCTGCGGCGCAGGCCGGCAAAGGCGAACAAGGCCAGCAGCAGGCCTGCCAGCGCGATGATTGGGGCCCGCCACGGCCCAGAAGGTGACGCCGGCTTTCTGCTCATTCCTCCGTCAGCTGGCCATCGGCCAGGACCAGGCGCCGCGTTACCTGCACGCGCTCGAGCAGCCGCCGGTCGTGCGTGACCAGCAGCAGGGTCCCGTCGTACTGCCCGAGGGCCTGCTCCAGCTGCTCGATCGCCGGCAGGTCGAGGTGGTTCGTCGGCTCGTCCAGGACCAGCAGGTTCGCCCCCGCATGCGCGAGCAGCGCGAGGTTGGCCCTGGTGCGCTCGCCCGGTGACAGCGACCCAGCAGGCCGCAGCACATCGCCAGCGCCGAGGCCGAATTTCGCCAGCAGCGTCCTGGCCTCCCCCGGCAGCTGCCCGGTGTGCGCGCAGAACGCGTCGAGCAGCGGGCTCGCCGGGTCGAAAGTACGCCGCGACTGGTCGATCTCGCCGACGACCACCGAAGGGCCGAGCGACCGGCGGCCGGCGCTGAGCGGGGCCCGGCCGAGGATGGCCTCGATCAGGGTCGTCTTGCCCGAGCCGTTCGCGCCCCGCACCACGGCCCGGTCGGCCCAGGCCAGCTGCAGGTCGACCGGGCCGAGCCGGAACGAGCCGCGGTCCACGACCGCCCTGGCCAGGGTGGCCACCACGTCGCCGCTGCGCCTGGCCGCGCCGAACCGCAGCCGCAGTTCCCATTCCTTGCGCGGCTCCTCCACCGCCTCGAGGCGGTCGGCCTCGCGCATCGCCGCCGCTGCCTTGGCGCCGAGCTGCTGCGCCCCCTGCGACCTGGCATGCCGGATGGACTTGTCCGGCTCCTTGCGCCTGGCGGCCGCGCTGTTCGCCGACCGCTCCCCTGACCTGGCCCACTCCTTCTGCCGGCGGGCGCGCAGGAGCAGCTCCTCGCGCGCGCTGGCGTAGGTTTCATAGGCGGCGCGGGCGTGCTCCCTGTCCCGCTCGAGCTCGTCCCGGTAGGCCGCATAACCGCCGCGATAACGAGTTGTCCGGTGCGAATGAGGATCCAGCTGGATCACCTCGGTGGCCACGTGCTCAAGGAACACGCGGTCGTGCGACACCATCACGAGGCCGCCCCGGAAGCCGGCCAGATGCTGCTCGAGCAGCTCGAGGCCGGCCGTGTCGAGGTCGTTGGTGGGCTCGTCAAGCAGCAGCACGTCGAAGCGGGCCAGCAGGACCGCGGCAAGCGCCAGCCGTGCGGCCTGCCCGCCGGAAAGACCCGAGGTCCGCCGGTCGAGGCTGGCCGGCAGCCCGAGCACCGCGCTGACCTCGCCGGCTCGTGCCGCCAGGTCCGGGCCGCCGAGAGCGAGGTAGCGGTCAAGGGCGCTGGCGTAGGCGCTCCCGGCGTCACCGGGACCGGCCCGTGCCATGCTCTCGGCGGCAGCCAGCATGGCCTCCTCGGCCGCGGCGACTCCGGTCCGCCGTGCCACGTAACCGAGCAAGGTCTCGCCGTCCTGCCGGTCCCGCTCCTGCGGCAGCAGCCCGACGGTGCCGGCCGCGGTGATCTCGCCGCTGTCGGGCTGTTCCAGCCCGGCCAGCAGGCGCAGTAGGGTCGACTTGCCGGCGCCGTTGGGGCCGGCCACCGCCACGGCGTCCCCGGCGGCAACGCTGAGCTCGGCATCCGTGAGTACCGTCGCCGCGCCGTAAGAGAACGACACGCCGTGCGCGGCTAGCAAGGACACCAGTTCACCCTAGCCCGGAGTAACCTCCCGGTCAGCGCGCCGGCCGGGGGCCAAAGGGTCGTGACCCCGGCCGACGCGCAGCCATCTGCCGGGCAGAGCAACCAGATACGTGTGTAAAACGTCTACAATGCGACACCTTCCGATTGTTGGCCTGTGCGGGGGCGCGAGCGGTAATTCCGCCCGCCCGGATGGGCAGGCCCGGTTCGCCGAGGAGTAGTGCATGAGGCAAGTGAGGCGGTGGCTGCTGAGCGTTGCCGCGGTGGCGACGATGGGCGCGTCGGCGCTGGCTCAGGGCGGTGTCGCGACGGCAGGGACCGCGGCGGCGGCCCGCGGTTCCGCCGGGGCCGGCGCGGCGGACCAGGCCCGTACGGCCGCGGCCGGTGCCCGCGTCATCGTGTCGGCCTGGCAGCCGGTCAAGAAGATACTCAAGCCCGGCATGCGCGGCGCCGCCGTCGAGAAGGTCCAGCGCCGGCTCAGGGCTTTGCACTACTACCCGGGCAAGATCGATGGCGAGTTCGGGCAGAACACGCTGGAGGCGGTCTGGGCGTTCAAGGAAGTACAGGGCCTCTCGACCAGTAAGAATCCCAACAATATCGGTCACACCATGGAGCACACGCTCGCCGACCCCCGCGCCCCGAAGCCGCTCACGCGCCATCACGCGAACAACCGCATCGACGTCAGCCTGCGGGGCGGGTACCTGGTCCTCTACCGGCACGGCAACGTCCGGCTGATCAGCCACATCTCCAGCGGCGGCGGCTACTACTTCTGCGACCCCCCGCCCAATCAGGGGATCTGCGGCTACGCGATCACCCCAACCGGCAACTACCACGCCTTGTCGTTCGTGCCCGGCCAGGTGAAGGTACCGCTCGGCGCGATGTACAACCCGGTGTTCTTCATCGGCAGGGAGTTCGCGATTCACGGCGACGGCTATGTCCCGCTGCAGCCGGTGTCGCACGGCTGCGTGCGGATCCCGAACCACATCGCGAGCTTCTTCCACACGCTGTTCACGATCCCCGGCACCAAGATCTTCATCCGGCGTCACCGCTAGGAAGCGTCACCACCAGGAAAGAGCCAGCGCCCGATCGGCTCGGGCCGCCGAGAGCCGGCTCCGCACCAGCGGGGCCGGCTTTCGGCGTCGCGGGAATGGCTGAGGTGAATGGCGCTCCCGCCCTTTTTGCCGGCCCGATCCAAGGTGATTATCTGTCAGAACCACGCCATATCGGGTTACAGTCCTGCACAGGGCCCCTTATGAGACATGCGCACGGGAGCGTGACGGTGTTCAGGATGAAGAAACTAACCCGATGGACCATTGCCGGGGCGCTGCTGGCGCTGGGCCTCGGCCCCGCCGCGGCACCCGCCCTGGCAGCCACCCAGCCGGCCGCGACAGCGCAGGACGCGCAGACCCTGACCGGGACCCTGCCGGACGGCGCGACGTGGAAGATCGAGGTCCCGGCGAACTGGAACGGCACGCTCTTTCTCTACAGCCACGGGTACGTGCCACCCGGATCGGCGAACCCGGCCACCGACGCCGGCGACCCGCTCACCGCCGCCGCCATGCTCGCCCAGGGCTTCGCGCTGGCAGGGTCCTCCTACGCGACCACCGGGTGGGCGATCCAGCAGGCACTGCCCGACCAGATCGCTGCCCTCAACATCTTCGACCGCCAGGTCGGCCATCCCCGGCGGACGATCGCGTGGGGTCACTCGCTCGGCGGCATCATCACAGCCGGCCTGATCCAGAGCTTCCCGGACCGCTTCGACGGCGCGCTGCCGATGTGCGGCGTGCTGTCCGGCGGCGTCGCCACCTGGAACACCGCGCTCGACGCGGAGTTCGCATTCCAGCAGCTGATCGACCCGTCCGTGCAGATCGTGAACATCACCATCCCGCCGGGTAACCCGACGGCGAACCTGCAGGGCGCCGAGGCCGCGGCTGCTGCCGCGCAGGCGACGCCGCAGGGCCGGGCCCGGCTCGCGCTGACCGCCGCGCTCGGCGACACGCCCGGCTGGTTCACGCCGCTGTCGCCAGAGCCGGCCGCGAACGACTTCACCACCCAGGAAGCCAACCAGTTCAAGTGGGAAAGTCAGGTCGACTTCCCGTTCGCGTTCTTCCTGCGGGCCGAGCTCGAGGGCCGGGCCGGCGGGAACCCGTCCTGGAACACTGGCGTGAACTACTTCAGCGACCTGCGCAAGTCCTCCGACTTCCGCGAGGTCAGCGCGCTGTATAAGGCCGCAGGGTTGAGCCTGACCAAGGACCTGGAGACGCTTAACCACGCGGCCCGGATCACCGCCAACCCGGCCTCTGTCAGTTACCTGGAGCAGAACATCACCTTCGACGGCACGCTCCCCGGGCCGGTGCTCACGATGCACACCACCGGCGATGGCCTCGTCGTCAACCAGAACGAGCAGGCCTACGCCAGCGTCGTCCGGCGGGCCGGCGATCCGGCCTTGCTGCGGGAGATATTCGTGCACCGGGCCGGGCACTGCACGTTCACCCCAGCCGAGACCGTCACCGCGGCGCACGTGCTGCTGCACCGGCTCAGCACCGGCCAGTGGGACGACAGCGCACTGCAGCCGTCGCACCTGAATGCCGCCGCGGCGGCGCTCGGGCCGTCGCTCAACGTGTTCGGAGGCCAGCTGGTGCCCACTCCGCCGGCGTTCGTGAACTTCCAACCGACCCAGTACCTGCGGCCGTTCGACCGGCTGATGACCCACTAGCCGCACAGCCACGGCCGCCGGCCGGGCCAAGGTCCCAGCGCCCCGCCGGCCGGCGGCACTTCACCCAGTGCGCAGGCCGGGGCTCTGGTGGCTTCGCAGGCGGTGAGTCCGGCGATCCTCCACGTTGAGCGAGCCCGGCAGCCCAAGCGAAGGTGCTGAATTCCGCGACCGCTGACCCCGCAAGGTAGGCGCTGGCGCGATTCACCACCCTCAGATCGCGAGGAGCCTGGCTACCTGCGGCGGCCCGGGCTCAGCCGGACCAGCCGCCACCATGCGATCAGCGTGAACGCCAGCCCGAGCAGCACCATCGCGGCCATGTCCGTCAGCCAGGTGCGCGCCTTGTGATTCCACAGCGGGTCGGGGGTGGTCGCGCTGGCGTCGGCCGGAGCCGCGGCCGTGGCGGCCGTGGCCGCCTGGGCATTCTTCCCCGCGCCGTGCTCCTTCCCCGTGCTGTGTGCCGCCGCCGCCCCGGCGGAGCTGCTCGCCGCGGCGGAGCCGCTCGGCCCCGGCGACGCGCTGGACGCGGCGGAACTGCTGGGCCCGGGCGTGCTGCTCGGCCCCGGCGACCCGCTCGGCGCGGCGGAGCCGCTGGGCCCGGGCGAGCCGCTGGGCCCGGGTGTTTGCTTCCCGCCCTGCCCGTGCGACTTGCCGCCTGCTGGCTTCTCAGCCGGCGCCTTCGGCAGGGCCGGCAGCTGGATCACGTTGAGGTTGGACGTCGATCCCATCGCGGCGAAGCCCCAGCGGGACGGGGACAGCCAGGCCACCTGCTCGAGCCCGGCCTTCCCGGTCAGCGAGAACACGCCGCCCGTCATGACGACCTGGAAGATGACGGCCACGATCAGCAGCGGCATCGTCTTTTCCGAGGTGTCCACCGATGCGGAGATGAGCAGCCCGAGCGTCATCGAGACGATCGCCAGCACGCCCATCGCCAGCAGCAGTTCCGGCAGCGGCAGGTGCTTGAGGAACGCTCCTTGCGGCGGCAGCGGGCGGCCGACCAGCCCGACGGTGACGAGCACCATCGCCTGCAGCCCGCTGATCAGCCCCAGGATCACCAGCTTGGAGATCAGGTAGGCGCCGGAGGACAGCCCGGCAGCCCGTTCCCTGCTGTAGATCGGCCGTTCCTTGACCAGTTCCCTGACCGCGTTGGCGGCCCCGGCAAAGCAGGCGCAGATGACCAGGATCAGCAGCAGCGACTCCACGCCCTGGTTGTTCGGGCCCTTCAGGCCCAGCGGGGCCGGTATCACCTGTATCACCACGCCGAGCACGATCGGCATCGCGATCATGAAGGCAAGGAACACCCGGTCCGAGGCGATCACCGCCATGTACCGCCGGCACAGGGTGCTCAGCTGCGCGAACCGGTTGCGCGTCCTGGGCGGCGCGGAGGCCGCCTGCGGCGGCCGGCCGCTGGCGGCGACCTGGCCGCTCATCTCCTTCGCGATATAGCGCTGGTAGTACGCGGAGTTCCGGTACTCCGTCGCCCAGTCCCTGCCCTCCTCGGCGTCGAATGCCTGGAACACCTCGGCCCAGCCAGGCTGGCCGAAGTGCTTCAGGCCGTCTTCCGGCGGGCCGAAGTAGGCGACCTTGCCGCCCGGTACGAGGACGAGCAGCCGGTCGCACAGGTTAAGGTTCGCGACGCTGTGCGTGACCACGATGACGGTCCGGCCGTCGTGGGCAAGATCGGCCATCATCTCCATGACCGACTTGTCCAGCCCGGGATCCAGCCCGGACGTCGGCTCGTCAAGGAACAGCAGCGAGGGCTTGGTCAGCAGCTCGAGGGCGACGTTGACCCGCTTTTGCTGCCCGCCGGACAGCGACGACGTCCTGGTCTCCGCGTGCGCCGTCAGCGAGAGCTCCCCCAGCACCTCGGTGATCCGGCGTTGCCGCTCCGCCTTGCTCGTGTCGCGCGGGAACCGCAGCTCCGCCGCATAGCCGAGGGCACGGCGCGCGGACAGCTGCGTGTGCAGGATGTTCTCCTGCGGGACCAGGCCGATCCGGTGCCGCAGTTCCGCGTAGTGCGTGTAGAGATCGCGCTGGTCGTACAGCACGCTGCCGTCGGTGGCCGGGCGCATCCCGGTGAGCGCGCCGAGCAGCGTGGACTTGCCCGCGCCGCTCGGCCCGATGACGCCGAGCAGGCAGCGCTCGCCGAGCGGGAAGCTGACGTGATCGAGCAGCACCTTGCCGCTGGACAGCCGGACGGTAAGGTCCTTCGCCGCCAGCGACACGTCGCCGGTGTCGATGAACTCCTGCAGCTCATCGCCGACCAGCCGGAACGTCGCGGGCCCGATGCCGATGATGTCCAGCTCGGTGACCGGCGCCGAGGAGATCCGCTGGCCGTTGACGAAGGTGCCGTTGTGGCTGCCGAGGTCGACAATCTCGTATCCGGACACCCCCCGCCGCAGCTCGGCGTGGTAGCGCGAGACGCTCAGGTCGGACACGACGACGTCGTTGTCGGCACCCCGGCCGATCCGCAGCACCTTCGTGGGCAGGCGCATGATCGCGCTCGGCTGGCGGCTGGAAAGCGATCCGGCGTAGCTCAGGCCCGAGCTCGGCGGCATCCCGGCGTCCTGGTACCCCCGCCCGGCGCCCGCACTGCGATACCCCTGCGCGGGCCCGTCGTCCCGGTAGCCAGGCTCTGCGGGCGCAGCCGCTGCGGCGGGCGGCGAAGCGGCGGACGGGGCGTCAGGCGGCGACGCGGGCCGGGCGGGGGCGGCCAGCGAGCAGGAGACGGCCGGGCCGTCGTCGGGGTGGCCGAGCCGGACCACGCAGCTATCGCTGATCGTGACCTGGGAGACTCGCTGCGGACCCAGGAAGGTTCCATTGGTGCTGCCGGTGTCCTGCAGGACCCAGGCGTTCTGGTCGAGCTGATCAAACTTGATGACCGCATGCTGCCAGGACACCCGGGAGTCGTCGACCACGATGTCCGACTCCGGGTCCCGGCCGATCCGGTAGGTAGGCCCCGCCTGCAAACTACGATCTGAGCCCTGCGTCCGCACGACGAGTGCTGGCGTCGTTCGTGACGAGAGCGCTCGCTCCGCCGTCATCTTGCTAACTGTAGAGCGATTCACTGCAAAGAAGAATCTTCGGCCCGCGCGGCCGGCCGGCCGACCCTCCGGATGCCCTTACCGGGAAGGGCATCCGGATCGGAGGGGAAAAACATATTGAACCAACAGATAGCCGGATGCCGTACACCTAGGCGGCCGGCAATCCCTTACCCTGCTTGCCGTTGCGGGCGCGGGTTTCGGATACGGTCGAGGTTAATATCCCAAGATCAAACTAGGGCGGGGCAGCGGTGACAGGCCGGTGCCCAGGGCGCGAGTTGACAGCCAGCGGCCGATGACGCGGATACTGGGGCCACCCCGGCTATCCTGCCGTTGACCCAGGGCAGTCCTTGCGCCAGCAGCCGCCGCGGCGCAGGGTCGCGGGCGGGAACGGGACGGGCAGGTCAACCGCTGGAGGCGCGGTGAGTGACGAGATCCCCTCGGCACCTGGCGGGTTCACCGTGGGTTCGCAGATTGCCGGCTACCGGCTCGAGGAGCAGATCGGCCGCGGCGGGATGGCCGTCGTCTTCCGCGCGCACGACCCACGGCTCGACCGGCGGGTAGCGCTCAAGATCCTGGCACCCGAACTGGCCAGGGACGACGCGTTCCGGCAGCGGTTCATCCGCGAGTCGAGGGCGGCGGCGGCCGTGGATCACCCGCACATCATCCCGGTCTTCGAGGCCGGCGAGGCCGCGGGCGTGCTGTTCATCGCGATGCGCTACGTGCAGGGACTGGACGTGCGGACGCTGCTGGACGAGCAGCGCACGCTGCCCCCGGTCCGGGTGGTCAGCATCGTCACCCAGGTTGCCTCCGCGCTCGATTCCGCACACTCGCACGGCCTGGTGCACCGGGACGTGAAGCCGGCCAACATGCTGCTCGACACGACCGCGGGAAGCGGCCGGCCCGACCACGTCTACCTGTCCGACTTCGGGCTCAGCAAGCAGTCGCTCTCATCCTCCGGCCTCACCGGCACCGGCCAGTTCCTCGGCACGCTGGATTATGTCTCGCCGGAGCAGATCGAGGGCCGGACGGTGGACGGCCGGACCGACCTCTACGCGCTGGCGGGTGCCGCGTTCGAGATGCTCGGCGGGGCGCCGCCCTTCAAGCGTGATCAGGGCCTGGCCGTGCTCTGGGCGCAGATCTCCGAGCAGCCTCCCCCGCTCACGCAGCGACGCCCGGATCTGCCCCCCGCCGTCGACGAGGTCATGACGAAGGCGCTGGCCAAGTCCCCGGACGATCGCTATGCCTTCTGCCTGGACTTCGCCGCCGCGCTGCGGGAGGCCTGCGGCCTGCGGCCCGAGGACTCATCCGACCCCGGGCCGGCCACGCCGCTGCCCGCTGACTTCACCGTGCCGCCACGGCAGCCCACCGAGGTGGCGACGCCGTCCAGCCCGGCCGGGCAGCCCGTGCCGCCTCGGCAGCCCACCGAGGTGGCGATGCCGTCCGCTCCGGCCGCTGCCGCGGGCCCGGCCGTGCCGCCAGGCCAGGCTGCCGGACCGGGGCAGGCCCAGGACTGGCCGACCGGCCCGCCGGCCGGCGGCCCGCCGACCGAGGCGGCGCGCATGCCGGGAGCCGCGGGCACGACGACGCCGGGCCTCACCCCGCCGCAAGGCGGCCCCACGCCGGATTACGGGCTGATTCCCGGCTTCGGGCCGGCCGGCCAGGGCCAGCCCGACCACGGCCGGCCGGCCCGGCCGTGGTGGCGGTCCCGCGGCGTGGTGGCCGTCGCGGCGGCGGCCACGGTCATCGTCCTGCTCGGCGGCGGCTACTTCCTGGTCGGTGGCGGCGGTGGTGGCGGCGGCACCGGCGGCGGGACCGGCGGCGGCGGCACGACCGCGCCGACGATCCCGGGGTGCACCATTGCGGTGGCCTCCGCGAAGACGCTGAGCCCGGTGGCCAGCTCATCGGTCACCCTCGGCGGGAAGCCATACGCGGTCAGGGTGACCCCGGACAGGAAATTCTCCTTCGTCACGATCGGCGACGCGGTCGCGGTCCTCAGCAATGGCAGCGGGCTGGCGCCCACGCTCCTGCATACCCTTCAGGTACCCGGCGCGAATCTGGGCGAGGCGTTCACCAGTGACGGCAAGTACGTCCTGCTGGCGCACGGCGACGGCGCGCAGGTACTCAGCGTCCCCGACGCGGAGGCGGGCAACGTGGTGGTCGTTGGCACGCTGCACAGCCCGCACGGCCGGGGCGCCGTCCAGGTCGCGATATCCCCGGACGGGAACTTCGCCTTCGTGACGCTGCAGAAGAGCGGCGGCATGGCGGTCTTCAACCTGCAGCAGGCGCTGGCCAGCAACTTCGCCCAGCCCAGCTTCGTGGGGATCGTCCCGACCGGCGAGGAGCCGGTCGGGATCGGCATATCCGGTGACCCCGCCCACAAGTGGCTCTACGTGACCAGCATGCGGAAGCTGAATGCGGCCGACCCCAGCGAGGGGTTCGTGAGCGTCGTCAACCTCCGCAAGGCCGAGGTCAGCCCGGCCAGGGCGGTGGTCTCGAAGGTCACCGCCGGGTGCAGCCCGGTCCGGGTGATGACCTCGAAGGACGGCAAGGTCGTGTGGGTCACCGTGCGGGAGAGCGACGCGCTGCTCGGCTTCTCGGCAGTGAAAATGCGCAAGGACGCGAAGCACTCGCTGATCGCCAGGGTGAACGTGGGCGAGGGGCCGATCGGCCTGACCTTCGTCGCGCAGGACAGCCGGATCGTGGTGGCCGATTCCAACTATAAGAGCCTCCCGCATGCGAAGCCGAACGTCGCCGTGGTCAGCGTCGCGCAGGCCCTGGCGCACAAGCCCGCGCTGCTCGGGGTGGTCAAGTCGGGCGAGGTGCCGCGCCAGTTCTACGCGATAGGAAAGAGGCTGCTCGTGACGAACTTCGGCTCCGGCCAGCTGCAGGCCGTCAAGATCGCTGATCTGCCATGAGCGGCTACGAAGTGCCGGCGGACCAGGGCGGCCGCCGCGGCCACGGGCTCAGGAACACGATCATCGTCGTGGTCGCGCTGCTCGTCGTCCTGGTCGGCCTCGACCGCCTGGCGGTGTTCTACGTGCAGGGCAGGATCGCGTCCGAGATCCAGAACCAGGGCTTCCCCAGCAAGCCGGATGTCACGGTGCACGGTTTCCCGTTCCTGACCCAGGTCGTCAGCCGGCATTTCCAGGACGTCACGATCAGCTCCAAGCCGGTGAAAGAGGGCCCGGTCGAGATCAAGACCATCAACGCCAACATGAGCGACGTCCGGATGAACTCCGGTTTCAGCAGGGGCACCGTCGGCCACCTCACCGGCCACGGGGTGATCACGTTCAACAGCCTCTCGAACGCGCTCGGATCGCTGGTGGGCGGGGACCTCAGCTCGCTCATCGGCAGCTCGGGCCTGACCCTCAAGCCGGTGGGCAGCCACGAGGTGAAGGCATCGATCGACGTGCTGGTCGCCAGCGGATCGGCGACCTGGCGGATCACCAGGGTCAACGGCACCAAGATCAAGGTGCACCTGGTCTCGAGCAATGGCCTGCCGTCCGACCTGCTCGACTCGGTCCGCGACATCGCGGTGCCCATTCCGCAGCTGCCGCTCGGGATGAAGATCCAGAGCGTGCTCGTCACGCCGGACGGCATCAGCATCCGGGTGATCGGCAACAACGTCGCCTTCGGCAGCTAGCCACCCCTCGTGTTACAGCCGGACTTCGGGACGGTGGCCGGCTGTGTTGCTGGCCGGCTGGTTCCCTACAGATGGCCGGGGGAGCTGGCCTGCGCTGAGGCTGGCCGGAGTTCTACTGGCCAGGGAAAGGCCCGGCGGCCGAGGGGGCTGGCTCGATCGGTGACACGCTGATGGCCTGTCCCGGGTCGCCCGGGCCGCCCTTGCAGTAGGACAGCGCCGCCGGGCCGGATCGGCTGCCGGAGACCCGGCTCGCCAGTACCGCGCGCTGCGGCCCGGGCAGGGTGAGCCGGATCGTGGCCGCGTTACGGAGGACTCCCAGGTCGCAGCGATACTTCGCGACCAGCACATAGGCCGAGGCCCGTGGCGGCAGCAGCACCGGCCGGGGCCCGGCTCTGGTCACATACTGACTGTGGTGCGTGTAGCGGAACGGCACAGGGCCGCGGGCGTCATAGAGCGCGATGCCTGGATACCCGGTGAGCGTGCAGGCCGTCCGCCCGTGATTGACCAGCGCGTAGAAGGCGCCGTGCTCGCCGGTCACCGGCACAATTCCCGGCCCGTATCGCAGGGCCAGCGCCACGGCCCGGCAGGGCGGGGCGGTGCGGCCGGAACTGGCCCGCTGCGGGCCGGGCATTGCGGATGATGCGCGGGGGGTGCCGGTCAGCGACGGCCTGGTGCAGGCCCCGAGCACGAGCGCGAACAGGACCGCCGCTACCGTGCGTGCCGCGTGCTGTTCCATCACGCCTCAGGTCTGTCACTGGCCGGCCTCGCTGACTAAGACAGCCGAAGAAGCCAGGAGGTTGCATCGTGGCCCGGCGCGGACCCCGGCCAGCAAACCGCGAGGCCGGCCATCATCACGAATCCGGCTGCAGTACGTAGGTGGCAGGACCAGGCGTCCCCGGCCGCTCACCGCACCACGCTGAATCATTGCCCTCAGCCTAAATCTTTGCGCCCGGCATAATCGTTGCGCTGCGGGTTAATCATTGGGTCGGGCTCAATCGTGCTCGGGCTGGGTTACTGCCTGGGGGCGAGTCCCCGGATGGCGGCGGACAGGTCTCCGTACGGGCCGATCAGGGCGATGACCGGCACTGTGATGCCGCCGCTGACATACCGCCGGATGTGCTCGCGGCAGGCCTGCCCCGAGCCGTGCACGATGAGCTGGTCGACCAGTTCATCGGGGATCTCCGCCAGCGCTGCCTTGCGGTCGCCGGCCTGCCAGGCGTCCCACATTCCCTGCAGCACCGGCGCCCGCCCGAGCCAGCGATGGAACTCCGCGTAGACGGCCACGTTCAGGTACGCGGCAATCGCCCGCCGGCCGATCGCGCGGACCGCGGCGGTGTCCTCGCTGGGGCAGACGAAGATCCGGGCGGCCACGGCCTTCCGCTCGGCCTGCGCGCCCGCGGCTGCCCTCATCTCGGCGACCACGGTCGGGACGTCCTCTGCGGCCAGCCAGTTAACGATCACGCCGTCGGCCTCGCGGCCGGCCAGCCGCAGCATGCCGGAACGGAGCGCGGCGAGATACAGCGGCGGCGGGTCGGGCACCGGCCGGGCCAGCCGGAAGCCGTGCACGGCGAACGTGCCGTAGTCGTGGTCGACCCGCTGGCCAGCCAGCGCTTCCCGGAGGAACCGCAGCGTGTCGCGCACCCGGCGGTACGGATCCGTGAACGGGATGCCGTTCCAGCTGCCGACGATCACGTCGGATGACGTGCCTATGCCGAGCGCCGAGCGCCCGGGCGCCGCCTCGGCCAGCGCCGCGGCGCTCTGCGCGATCAGCGCCGGGCCCCGCGTGTAGGCCGGGATCACGGCGGGGGCGACCCGGAGCGAGGACGTCCATGCGGCCGCGAGCAGCAGCGGCGAGAATCCGTCGAGGCCGTCCGACTCGCCGGACCAGGCGTCGGTGTAGCCGAGTTCCTCGAGCATCTCGAACCACTTGCGGTGGTCATGCAAGGGGGCGTCGAAGGGAACCGTGATCCCCCACCTGGCATCCGGGGTGACGTCGCTCATGGTGTCAAGTCTGGCAGGCGGCCCGCATGCAGCAGGAGCCAGCATCCGGGCGAAGCCCAGGGCTGGCGGTCATGTCATGGAGCGATCTCCTCCGGTAACAGCGGCACGCACGGTGCGCTGCCGGTCATGGCTGCTGGCCTAACCCCGGCCGCGTGCTGGCCGGCGGAGACGTCTGTCCATTTATGCCAGCGAGCCTCATGATCGCGAGCCGAACTGGAACGGCGTTCGGCCTGATGGATGTGAGCTGGGTATTCGCCGGCGCATACCTATCCCTCATCCATCGGGCGGAACGCTCACCGTGTGCACCATCAGCACCACAGGCGCCGCAGGGACCACGAACCGCCCGGATCCGGCGCCCGGCAGCATCCCATGGCACAGCGCCGCTTTGACACTGACGGTGGCAATATGTGCCATCGATTCTCATTCGGGCTTGCCGCAGCGCTTACGGGTGCGCGAGGCTAGCGCGCCCACTTATGTCAGCGAATGAACCATCAGCATTCGCTATAGTGAACGGATGGACTTTACCCGCCCGCTGGAGGCGCTGATACCCGGAGCGACCGGGCGCCTGCTGGGCGCGCTGGCTAGGGTACAGGCGGAGCTGCCGGTGAGCACGCTCGCGACCGTTGCCGGAGTAGGGCGGACCCGGGCGTCGGCAGTGCTGAAGGAACTCGCGGAACTGGGCGTGATCAGCCGGCGGCAAGTGGGTCCGACCGTGCTGGTCCGCCTGGAGCGTGCGAACGCCGCCGGACAGCTAGTGGCGCGCCTGGCTGGCCTACGAATACAGGTAATCGAGGAGATGCGCGAACTCGCCCGCGATCTCGACCCGCCGCCCCTGAGCCTGACCTTGTTCGGATCGCTGGCACGCGGGAACGCCGACGCCGCGAGCGACATTGACGTTCTCGCTGTGCGCCCGGCAGGCGGCGGCGAGCGCTGGGCCGTGAGCCTGACCGAGTTTTCGTCAAAGGCGCAGGTTCTCGCCGGGAATAAGGTCCAGATCCTCGACTACGATCTGTCCGATCTGCGGCACCGGTATATGGCTCGAGACGATGCCGCCGGGGCCAGCTTCTGGCAGTCGGTTGCCGAGGACGCCCTGACCCTTGCTGGCGCCGGTCTCCAGGAGTTGATGGAGGCTGAGCATGCCGCGCGGTAGCAGCCGGCACGCCGTTAGCAAGGCTGACGCGGCGGCATACTTGGCGAAGTCTCGAAGCTGGCTCGACGCGTCACGGGAGAGCGTTGCCGCGGATCGCTGGGATGTGGCGGCCGGCAGCGCCGTAACCACGGGCGTCAATGCGTGCGACGCGACCTGCAGCGCGCTGCTCGGCCAGCGTTCCGGCGGCGGGCACGATGAGGCAGTCGGGTGATTAGCCACCGCCGGCGATGACGGCCGGCAGGCATCTCGCCAGCTAGCTCAGCTACTAAGGTTCAAGACTCCTGCCCAGTACGACCCCGCGCCGATCGCGGCTTATGACGCCCGCAAAGCTGCCGAACTCGCAGCCCGCCTAGTCGGGCGAGCGGCAGTCCTCATCAGCCACGCATCACGCTAGGGAACCCTCGGCGCTCGCTCTCAGCAGACATCATGGATGGGACAGCGCTGCGGTGACGACCGCAGCGTGGTGCGATCCATGCCGTCGGGAGGACGGTCAGCAGGGCTGGGCGCTGGCCGGCAGTCCCAGTCAGCCTGCGCCGAGTACGAGCCTGCCGCCGGCGTAATCGAAGATCACCGAGCCGAACCTGCTCATCTGATCGGCGCCGAGCAGACCAGCGACGCCGGTCGTGCGCTGGAGCCCGATGACCCCGACGGGCTGCGGACGCAGCCGGTGGCCGGCCACCGACCACGGTCCCGTCCTGACCTCGGGGAGCACCGCGATGGTGCAGACCGTGCCTTGCCGGACCCTGGCGTTCGTGCTGGCCAGGCCGGCCCGTGCGGCGGCGGCCGTATCAACCGCCGACTGCGATGCGCCGGTATCCGGGGTGAAAGCCAGCGGAGGCTGCGTTCCAAATCTGATCTTGACAGAGACCGCCGTGCTGCCCGGCTGGCTGGTGACCGTCATCGGTGCCGTGGCGGCCGGCTTGGCGCGCAGCAGGGAAGCTGGAACCGGCACAGTGGCCGGCCGCGAGATCGTGGTCTTGCCGGTCGGCCCTGGCTGCTCCGGGCCCGGGACAGTCACGCGGCCGCGGGCGAAATCGAGGCGCATCGCGCCAAACCGGCTCCAGACATCCGAGCCGAGCAGGCCGTCCGGCTGGCCGCGGCCGCCGAAGAGCGGGATCTTCAGGTACGTCACGTATTGCGGCTGCAGCGCAAGGCCGGCCACGTTCCAGGCGCTGGTCATCGACACCTGGGCCCTGGCCGAGCACCCGGCCCCGCCGATGAGCACCGGCGGGCCGATCTTCGGCAGGCCGAGCCTGGTGGCGAGTGCCGCGGTCACCACCGAGCCCTGTGCGCCGGTATCGATGATGAACGGGAACGGGCCCTGCCCGTTGATGCATACGTTGGCCATCGCCGCGACCTGAGACTGCCGGGTGCTGACCGTGACCGGGATGCTCGTCCCGCCGCCGGGCAGCCGCCGCGCCCCGGTGCAGCCCTGCCCGGCCGGCGGCAGGGCGAATTGCGCGATCCCTATTATCTTGGTCCGGCCCGGGCTGCTGGCCGGCGAGGTGCTGCCGGGCGAGGCCTTGCCGGGCGAGGCGCTGCCGGGCGAGGCCCTGGCGGGTGACGTGCCGGCCGGTGAGTTGCTGCCGGCGCTGTTGCCACCGCTGCCGCCGGCGCAGGAGGCCAGCGCCGCACCGGCGGCAAGCAGGGCGCAGCACCCTGCCAGCCTGCTGGCGCCGCCCCGCCAGCGCATGGTCACTCGTTTCTCCCCAACGGACTACGACACTCGGCAACGAGGCTAGCGGTCAGCCCTTGCCCCCGCGGAAAAGGGCCGCCGGCGTCCCGGCGGATACCGGACCTGACCACCAGCGACCGGCTAGCCGGGGCCCGGCCGCAGCGGCGCGGCGCGAGCGGTTGAGTCATCCGGCGGAATGGCCGGCGGTTGCGGACGGAACGGGTGATTCAGGAAGCTCCTCATGCGACGATGCGGAGACTAGTGGCCCCAGTGCACCCGTTCACAGCGCACCGGCGTGGCGCGGCCGGGCTCGGCGAGCCCGGGCCGCAGCGCGCCGAGCGCGAAGGAGAATCGATATGGCAGGACAGATTCCGGCCGGCGGTATCCACCACCTCCGGCTGACCGTGACCGACATCGACCGAAGCCGCGCGTTCTACACGGGCCTGCTGGGCTTCGACGTAGCGGTGGAGTCACCGCCCGCCGACGACCCCTCGGCCGAGGAGGCGTACAAGGTCCTGTTCGGCGGGATCGTCATGACCCGCGGAAACTTGCTGATGGGCCTGCGGCCGGTCGCGCCCGCCAACGACCGGTTCGATGACGACCGGGTCGGCCTGGATCACCTCAGCTTCAGCGTTCCGGCCCGCGACGACCTGGAGCGGGCGGCCAGCCTGTTCGACGAGAATGGCGTACCGCACGGGGAAATCACCGCGCTGCCGTCATTCGGGATCTATATTCTTCCGTTTCGCGACCCGGACAACATCCAGCTTGAGCTGACAGCGCCGATCGCCTGAGTTTCCGCCCCGCCGTGGCCCGGGCCGGGCCTGGCGGGCCGGCCTCCGTCCAGCGGAGTGCCGGGCACCGCGGCTTGCGCAACGGAGGTCTCGATGCAGCGCCCACGTGCGTACTCGCTGGCATTACTGGCGGCAGTTCTCCTCGCCGTGCCCTGGGTTACATCGTGTGATGCGAGTAGCCCGGCCGAGGTGGCCCTGCCGGGCGTCCGGTCGCCGTCCGGGCCGGCTACGCCCCGGACCGCTCCCGGGCCGTCGTCGCCACCGGGTACGCCTGCCTCGTCAGCCTCGCCGACGGCGAAGTCCCCGGCTGGCCCGCCGCTGCCGCCGAGCCCGCCGCCCGGTTGCGACAGCCAGCCGTGGCGGACCGCGCCCGTACAGGTGACGCGGCAGGTAGCCGTGCCGCCGGTGCCTGTCGTGACGGCGATCAGGACCGGGTCACACCCGGCCTGCGGATACGACCGCATCGTGGTCCACATCAGCGGGCCGATGCCGGGCTATGACATCCGGTACGTCAAGAAGGTGGCCGACGGCTCGTCCGGGTCGGCCGTCGTGGTGCCCGGGCGCCGGTACCTGCTGATCACCATTCACCCGGCTCAGGGCCACTCCCCGTCGGGCGCGAGCACGATCCCCCGGCTGTCGGCGGCCACCAGCTATCCGATGCTCAGGGGATACGCGGTCACTGGTGATTTCGAAGGCGTCCTCAACATCGCCGTCGGCACGGAGAAGGTCACGGCGTTCCGGGTCGGGCTGCTGCACGGGCGGCTTTACGTGGACGTGGCAGGCTGACCGGGGAGCTGGCCGGCCGGCGAGCCTGGGCCAGCCCGGTGCCTGGCAGCAGCGCTCCCGCAGGCCGGCGGCTAGGTCTGCAGCGGCATCAGCTCGCGCGCGACATCATCGGCGAAGCTGGCCGTCGTCTGGAGTGCCGTGCCCGGGCGGATGACGAACTTGCTGATGCCCGCCGCCACGTACTCCTCGATCATGTGACGGGCGGCTGGCCAGCTGGTAGCAACGAGGTCCGCCGGGTCTGCGTAAGGCCGCCGCTGGCGAATGGACTCGGCAAGCCCGGTCGGGATGTCTCCGCTGGTCACCGGCAGGCTGATGCCGAAGTGCTCGGGATCGACCTCGCGGCCTGCCGCCGCGGCGGCCACCTGGATGACCTCGCGCCCCGCGCGAGCCTCGTCCGGGGTGACAAAGCTGGCCAGCCAGCCGTCGCCGAGCCTGCCGACCCGCCGCAGCCCGCCCGGTGCGCTGCCGCCCAGCCAGATGTCCAGCGGCTTTTCCGGCAGCGGCCCGATGCTCGCGGCGTCGACGCTGAAGTACCTGCCATGGAAGGACACCGTCTGCTGCCGCAGGAGCAGCCGGAGAAGCTCAAGGGATTCGTCGAACACGGCGCCGCGCTGCCCGGGCGGGACAGGGAAAAGGGCGCGTTCGGCCCTGCGGGCGGGCTGCAGCCCGAAGACGGGCAGGACGCGCGCAGGCGCCAGGCCCGCCAGCGACGCAAGCTGCTTGGCCACCAGGACAGGATGGCGTCCTGGCAGCACCGATACCCCGGTGCCCACCTTCAGCCTGGCCGTCCGGGTGAGGGCATATGCCATTCCGGTCAACGGTTCCACCAGCGGCCCGTACACCATCTCGGACAGCCACAGCGAGTCGATGCCGAGTTCCTCCAGGCGGCTGACGGCAGCGGCGAGCTCGCCGGGCGCGGCGGCTGCGCCCAGCCCTATCCCGATCCGGATCTTCACGTGTCTATCCGACCACGAGGGGTGCCGCCCGCCCAGGCCGGCCTGGGCGCCGCCCGCCGGCCAGGCGAAGCCATTACTGTGCGGATTCCTCGCCCGAGTCGAGTGCGGCCAAGCCGTCACGCACCCGCCGCAGCAACTCCGGATCCTGCATCACGACTACGGTGGGGAACGTTGCCCGGCCGCTGCGACTGCGTCGCGGCAGCGGATTCGGCACGGTCACCAGGTCATCGCCCGCTGCCGGGCGGGCAACATGCAGCTCGCACCACACGACTTTCCCGCCGCTGCTCAGGCGGAAGTAATCCACTGTGAACTCATCGATTCCACGACAGCAAGCCCGCGGCCGTCTTCGGAATCAAGGCATTGTTCCTGGAGCACCGGAGGATTGTCCGAGCTGTCCCTTACTTCGATGACCACGCTGCCGGCGACCAAACTCAGCCGCAGGCTGATTAATCTAAAATGGTCATGAACAGTCCGGTATGGTGTTCGTAACTTCGTGATCCTGGTCATCTTGATGGCATTGGTCACCAGCTCCGATACAAGGAGCTCAGCCGTTCCGATTCGCTCGGGAGCGATTCGCCGTTCCTGGAGTACGAGCCGGGCGAAGCGCCGAGCGCGGCGCACCTCTGTGGGTAACGGGGCAAGTGTTAGCTCGTGTTCATACCGAGGCTGGTGGTCATCGTTCATGACATCGAGTCAGCCTTTCCGGCGCAAGCACCAAGTCGGCCCCATGGGGCTCAGGCACAAAGACCAGCGCCAGGCGCCGGTCTTACGCTCCAGGGAGCTATTCCATTGTCAGCCATGAAGCCGCGTCAAGAGTCAATATTGTCAACCAGGGCAGCGATATGCCGCGCTGTGGCCGGCGAGTCCTACAGATCGTGCGCGGTGGGGTGATGCGGCTGGTAGATCATCACCTCGCCGGCACCGGGGACGCGGAGCACGGTTGTCAGCCCGAATCCGCGGTCAATGATCTCGTCGGCGAACTCCGCGCCCTTGGCCTCGGGTCCTTCGCATCGCGCAGCGCAATTTTCCCGGTGTGGCCGCGACCTCGACACAAGGCCCGTTATTGCTAATTTGTACTTTTCGCCAGGCCCAGGCTCATCTTCTCTAGATCGGTCAGGCTCATCTTCTCGGCCACGATACCTCCGTTTTCAGAACACTGCGTAATTGAATTTTCGCTAGAAACAAATCCTAGCTGACCCGTGATGAGGCCAGTAAGGGTATTGCAGGCAACCTGCTGATTCTGCCTGCATCCGTCGGATATAGCTTGCAGAAACCTTAGTAATCAGGTCAGTAGAGTCTGCTGGGTTCAATGCATGGTTCGAAGGCGGGAGAATACGCGGCGATATCTCTCCGGGTCAGCATGTCGTTCTAGGCAGATATTCCCGCCAAGGCCCTCGGCATAGACAACATCCGAGACGAGCGGCGGCTGGAACTCCAGGACGAAGAACACGCTCTCGCCATTGCCGGGTGCGCTCCGGCATCAGTGCCCAACGGCGTGCCTGACCCAGGAAATAGTCGTCATATCGCCAGGCCCGGCTAGCGGCTGAGGAACCGGACGATCGCCGCCTCGAGCACCCTGGCTATCCGCCGCTGGAAGCGAGCCGAGGTCAGCAGCCGGGCGTCAAGGGCATTGCGCATGTTGCCGCACTCGATCAGAACCTTGGGGACACGGGTGAGGTTCAGCCCGGCCAGGTCGTCGCGGTGCGCGATGCCGCGGACCCCGTCGTACGTACTTTCCGGCATCGGCGTGCCGCGGAGAAACGCATGGCGCACGTTCCGGCCGAAACGCTCCGACGACCCGATCACCTTGTCGTTCGGGCCGTCGCGGACAGGCTCCAGGATCGCGAATCCGCGGCCGGACGCCGGGCCGCCATCTCCGTGGATGTCTATCGCCACGTCCGCGTGCCCGCGGTTGAGGATCCTCGCCCGCCGGTTCACGCACGGCCCGACGCCGCTGTTGTTCTTCCGCGTCATGACCACCCGGGCGCCGGCCCGGCGAAGGTCGGCGCGCAGGAAGCGCGCGACCCGCCAGGTGAACCGCGGCTCGGCGTAACCGCTGTCGGTCTCCGTGCCGGTCGTGTCGCAGGCTTCCCATGCCCGGCCGTTCCAGATCAGGTGGTGGAGGTAGGACGGGTCGGTGTTGTTGCGGCCATTGTGCCCGGGGTCGATGCCGATGATCTTCCCGGCGAGCGGCTTGGCCGCTCCGGCCGGCGGCGTCGCGGCCGATGGCGTCGCGCTGGCCGATGGCGTCGCGCTGGCCGATGGCGTCGCGCTGGCCGGCGGCGTCGTACCAGAGGTTGCGCGGGCCGGCGATGCCACGCTGGGCGCCGCGGCCTGCGGCCCGGCTGCGGCGGGCCGGCCAGCGCTGCTGCCGCACGCCGACAGGCCCAGGCCGGCGGTGAGGGCGGCGGCCAGCGCGAAGGCCTGGCGAGGCAGCCGGAACCATCGCCAGTCACCGGTCACGGATGCCTCCTCGGGTCGCCACGGGTAGCGCAGTCTCCCGCCGCGCCCGGCGGCGGGGGGCCCAATCAGCGTAGCGACAGCGCGGCGAGCGCGGCGTTGATGATGGATCCGGCGTCCAGGTCATGCGCCCGGTACAGGTCGGCGACGGCGCCGGACTGGCCGAACGCGTCCACGCCGAGGCTCACGGCGGGCACCCCGAGGGCCGATCCGAGCCAGCTCAGGGTGTGCGAGGCAGCGTCGTGCACCGTCACGATCGGCGCCCTGTCGGGAAAGACCGTCCGCAGTGCTCCCGGGATGGACGGCGCCGTGGCCGTGCGCACTCCCTGCCGCAGGGTCCGCTGCCAGGCACGGTAGAGCCGGTCGGCGGACGTGATGTCGACGACGTGCGCGGCGATTCCCTCGTCGGCGAGTTCGGCGGCCGCCGCGAGCACCTCGGGCAGGACCGCCCCGCAGCCTGCCAGGTAGACCGAGGGCGAGCCGTCGCTGGCGGCGACGGCGGCATCGACAAGCCGGTACCCCCCGGCCAGCACCTGGCGGCGCAGGATGGCGTCGCCGAGCCGGTCCCGCGCCCGCTGGAACGGCCCCTGGTCGATACCCCGCGTGGTCAGCCGGAAGTAGTAAGAGCCGTCCTCGGCCACCGTCGCCCCGGCCGGCGCGGCGTTCGCGACCGCGATCGACTGCAGCGCGCCGCAGATCAGCCAGTCGAGCGCCGCCGCGTACGCGGGCTCGATGAACGTTACGTTCGGCAGCTCCAGCCCGACCGACGCGGTGATCGTCGACTGGTGCGCGCCGCCTTCCGGTGCCAGCGAGATGCCCGACGGCGTGCCGGCCACCACGAACCGGGCACCGGAGTAGACGGAGTAGATGAACGCGTCCAGGCCCCGCAGCACGAACGGGTCGTACACGGTGCCGACCGGGAGCAGCGGCTGCCCGGACAGGTCCCAGGCCAGCCCGAGCTGCCCGAGCAGCAGGAACAGGTTCATCTCGCTGATGCCAAGCTCGATGTGCTGCCCCTCCGGGCCCTCGGCCCACTTGAGCAGCGCATCCTCGCTCCACGAGCGCCGCGCCGACGGGCTGAACACGCCCTTCCTGTTGATAAACCCGGCCAGGTTCGTGGAGGTGGCGACATCCGGCGCGGTGGTCACCAGGTAGGGCGCCACGGCATCGTCACGGGACAGGTCGACCAGGATCCGGCCGAACGCCTCCTGGGTCGAGATCGGCCTGCCCGACCGCATCCCGGTGGAGCCGGGCACGGCGACGGCCGGCCGGCTGACCCGGGCCGCGGCGGCCAGGTGCTCGCGCCGGGCTGCCACCCATTGCCCGGCCCTGGTCATCGGATCGAGCCGGTCCCACTCGGTGGCCGCGGTCAGCCCGAGCCGCTCCCGCATCTCGTCGACTTGCGCCCTGGTCAGCAGCGCGGAGTGATTGCGCGGGTGGCCGGCCATCGGCAGCCCCCAGCCCTTGACGGTGTACGCGAAAACCACGCTGGGCCGGCCGGGCTCCGCGTCGCACGCGGCGAACGCGTCAAGCAGCGCGCCCAGGTCATGCCCGGCGAGGTCGGTCACCAGGGCGGCCAGGTCCTGGTCGCTGGCGATATCGGCGCAGAACCGGCGCACATCATCGGGCGCGCCGTCAAGAAACCGGTTTTTAACGGATCCTTCGGGCGCCGGCCCGAACAGCGATTGGTAATGCTCGTTGGGCATCTGATCGATCCACGCCCGCAGCGACTCACCGCCCGGCCGCGCGAATGCCGCCTGCAGCCGGCGGCCGTACTTGGCCTCCTCGACATGCCAGCCCGCCGCCCGGAACTGCTGCTCCCACTGGGCTATCCGCATCCCGGGCACGACCCGGTCCAGCGACTGCCTGTTCACGTCGATGATCCACAGCACGTTGCCGAGCCCGTCGGTCGCCGGGTCGGCGACGGCTTCCCAGATGTTGCCCTCGTCCAGTTCGGCGTCACCGATCAGCGCGACGAACCTGCTCGGCGGCCTGGCCCCGAAGTGCGCGTCGACGTACCGGCGGGCCGCCGCCGCGAACAGCGGCGCGGCGGCGCCGAGCCCGACCGAGCCGGTGGAGAAGTCGACGGTATCAGGATCCTTGGTGCGGCTCGGGTAGGACTGCAGACCGCCGAACGCCCGCAGCGTCGGCAGGTAGCCGCGGTCCAGGTTGCCGAGCAGGTACTGGATGGCATGGAAGACCGGCGAGGCGTGCGGCTTGACGCTGACCTTGTCCGGGGCATCCAGGTACGCGAAGTACAGGGCGGTCATGACGGTGACCAGGCTGGCGCTGGAGGCCTGGTGCCCGCCGACCTTGACGCCGTCGCCGGTGTCACGGTCGTGATTGGCCGCGTCCACGATGCGGGTGGCCAGCCACAGCACCCGCTGCTGGATCTCCTCCAGGACGGCCAGGTCAGCGCCCGCGCGGCGGCGCCCGGCCTCGGTGACTGTCATGCGGTGCTCCTAGCATCGGCCCGGCGCGTGCGCCAGCCCAGGTAGCTTGCCTCCTGGCGGTCATTGCAGTTCCGGCGAACGCCCTTGTCAAATGGCGGCCAGCAAGCGCGGCGGGCGCAATGCTCCATGACTGAGATGTGATCGGCCCCGTCATCGAGCGAGGGGAACAGCCGGCGTCCCTGTTCGATCCCCTCGGCATCACCGTCGGCGGCGATCCTGCTCTGCGGCTACTCGATGCGCCGGATCTCGTGCTCCCGGGTCGCCGGTGCGGGGGAACCCACAGGCTAGGGGGAGTTCGCGGGCAGGCTTGCTGGTTAGTGCAATTTCCGATCGGCATGGGCCGCGTTGACTGCTCGCCATAGCCTCTTTTGCCGGCTGCCCCGCGGGATTAACATATGAAGGTAGCTTCATGATCATTGCGTGGACATGATCTAGCAGCTGCCGCACCTCGGCCAGCCGGTATGAGCGGGAGGGCTATGCGCACCGCGCGATCAGCGACGGTAGCGGCCAGACATCCTGGCGATGCTGTTCGCCACAAAGTAGCCATCGTTCGTCTGGCACAGCCATGTGAACCCGGCATGCCGCGCTGTGATTGCTCATGCGCGTTCGGGTGGCATCCGCGCATCAATCCGACGTAATCAGGTGGGGAAAACCATGCGTTCATTTCGGGCCAGGCCTCGACGACGAGGGCAGAAGTCCCAACAGCGCGGGTTTGTCCTCCGCGGGCCGTTTTCTGATAAACGGCGATTCGACCACCGACTCTCTTACCCAAGGGTGGTTTTCTCGTGGATCTTGGCACAGGAAAAACGGCTTTTAAGGACCCGTTGGGCTAAAATCATAGCCAAGAGCTTGGTCATTTCTGGTGCCCGCGGCATGGTCGCGGCATTGATGAAGCTATTCCTTGCCCCTCGGCACGATACGCATAGCCCACCGGACCAGATATGTGCTCGGGTTAGGCTGCAGGATGTCTGCATAACGGAACGCTATGCCTGTAAGCAGGAAATCTCAAGAAATCCGTCCAAGGCGACATTAGATGAGCGGGCCGGGGAGATCGAACTAACCATTCCTTTTGACGGGTATAACTATCTGACCCGATAGGCGTATGCCGACGTTTCACATGCTATAAAAAACCGGTCCGCTGGAGCATCCAGCGAAGCGATCGTCGGTCATCTAGTGCTCAGCGGTTACGAAAATACCGACCTGGATAGTATGCTTAGTCTAAACGAGACACATGGCGCCATTCCAGTCCGCATTCCGCTGAATGCTGGGACCAGCAGGCAGGAGAACCTTATTGCGGACCGGCAGGCCTGCGTGATCTCCTATGACTACAGGCCGGGCCCAGCCACAGTGGTCCCCGTCAACATAGACATAGAGCCTCTCGATCCGGACAGTCTCGATCCGCTTGATCCAGACAGCCTCAGCCTGCCGAGCATGGGTCCGCTGACGAGCAAGCCACATTCTGGAGCTCTTAACTTGGCGCCTAAGCTTGCGCAGCAAGTGAGCTTCAAGTCGAGCCTCTCGTTCCGCATGACCGTGACTCTGCATATCCCGCGGAGGTCGGGCAATGCTCGGCCGTCACCGAAAATTTCTCGGATGGCCCTGGACTGGCCAACGGTCACCTCACTAGACAGCCTGACCCTCAGCGTGGAGGGTAAAAACGTCCCGCTTAGATATAACCCGGTTGACCAGATTATTGAGTGGTCAGATATTCTCATGTATCCGACGAGCTCTTGGGATAAGGGCGAAGTTCCTGACGGTACAGAGGACGACGCTGGTGATGGCAACGATGGCGATGGCAACGACGGTGGCGACATCAGGTCCTACCGGAGCCGGACAATGTACTTGTCAGTAGGGCAGCCGGGCGAGCTTTACCGGCAGCCCAGCTTGAAAGGTAGAGTCGAAATAGAAATTTCTGACTACCTAATCTCCGGCATGGAGGCCAGGTTGTTCAATGCGGTTGGTGCTCGTGAGAAGATCGGGCAACCCGAGCTAGCCTGCCGCATATCGTCGCAGCTGACCCTGATACTTGACGACGCTTTCGCCCGGCGGAAATTCTTTCCATACCAACACCTTTACTTTGACGAAGTAATACCAGAAGCAGCGCGCATTACAGATATCAAGACCGCGCTTGAAGACCGAGGCTTCGAGGTCAGTGATCAGGCGCTACCGGGAGATGGCAAGGATCGATTCCTGGCAGCCTGGCGCCGCGAGGGACCTGACGATATGAACATTTGGTTGCTGATCCAGCCTCGCTATTATGAAACTGAACGGGTAAATAGAGTTCCGGGCGGTCATACCTACAAGAGTACCTTCGAGAGTGGTGAACTAAAAGTCTTCATGCGTGGGGCACTACCGCGCGACAGCCGCGATCTGACCCATGAAATGAATGCCTTGCAGCGGGCATTAAGAGAGCGATTCGATCGTGTCCGGGCTAGACGCTAGGCAGGTTGCGCAGGAGGGGGATAAGAATGTCGGTGCGACTTGAGGAAAGGGCAGAGCAGACTCGGTGTTATAGATGTGGCTCGACGGCAATAGTCAGCATTTGTCATCACTGTGGCCAACCGATGTGCGCCGAGCATAGCCCGCCGACCATCGACCTTGCCGGTCGGCCACTCAGTCACGAGTTCGCGGGACTGGGGCTTGAGCGGTTGGCGCCATACCACTGCGATGCATGCCGCCACGCGGTGAGGGGACGGCTGTGGGCGCTGACCATCGTGGGTGGGCTTGCCAGCGTGGTAGGCGTGCTGGAGGCGATCGTCGGCGGCCTCACTCTCGGAATCGCCATCGCCTGTGGCGGAACTTTCACCGCAGTGCTGTCCCACTGGATCGATCAGCGGCGGAAGGCGGCGGCTATAGCCGTGCGGACTGTGCTGCCGTTGGTGCCAAGTATCGATGCGGTTAGCGTCCGCGAGTCGCTCGATGGCTCGCTTCGGCTAGACGCCGAGGGGAACTACGAGACACCCGTTGCGCCAGTTGACGGCGTGATCAAGCTTTCGATGTCACTCGGGAAGGCGGACCGCGACCGCCTCCGCAGTTACCGGCGGAAGTATGGGCTAAGCGATCAGCAAGATATCGAGTTCTCGGCCGGCTTCGCTGTGCTCTATGGGGAGGCCGGACTGGAGCGCAGAACGGTTATACCGCTGCGCGGTAAGGTCGGCGAATATCCGTCTTTCGTCAGCAGCGACAGGCGGACTGCACGGCCCTGGAAGCTGGACTTCCAGTACAGCCTGCAGGAGGCACGTAAGTGCGAGAAGATGCCGATCTGGCTTACTCCGACGCTTGTCCCCGAGGCTGATCAGCGCACTCTGGCGCTTGATCTGCAGTGGACCGAGTTCGGTCCGGAAGATAATCCCCTGGTGCTGGACCGAATAGAGCATCTCACCCTCAAGGTGCCGGTCTTGTGGGGGAACGTGGAGGGCGTCAGGGAGCGCGCGCTGCTCGGAATGGAGATCGCCCCAGAGCGGGGGGATCAGGCGCTGCGGACTATCGAGTGGGCGCAGATCGTGCCATCCAGGGCAGATCGGGATCGGCAGCGGCTCTCCCTGACGGTACGGTTCGAACACAAGATCGAGCTAAAGGACATCTTGCACGGTGACCTTGAGGTCACGTTCAACGGCGCGCTGTCCGGCCTGACGGCCCTCGAGTTCTACCACCCCCTCGGCGCGCTGCGTCGCGATGTCACGGATGACGACGTAAAGACGCGGGTCGCAGCGAATTTCGAGCTCAGCCTTCGCCGCATCCGTTATCAGGATATCCGGGTAGTGCCAGATCGTAAGCAAGACCGTGACAAAGAGGAGACCGACGAGCTCCCAGGTGTAATTCCCGATCATGAGACAGTTATCGCTCTGACCAATGTTATGAGCGACCTGGAATATTATGTGAAGAGAGTGATTGAAAACCCACCGCGAAGCGGCAAGCGCGCAAATGTTGTAAATCGTTACTGGGACATAGCCGGGCGTAAATATAACGGTGTGTATCCAATTGACTTCCACATCATTCTGACCGGTGAGGAAGTTCATAAGCGTGACATCCGCGCTCATGCGGGAAACACAAGGGCAAGGCTGACCGTGCAAGGAGCATATGCGAACCAAGAGATGGAGGATCGGATAGTTGATAGATGGGAAAGGCTACATGAGTTGATGATCCAAACTCTCAAAGAGCGGGCAACTGCTCCGCCAGCGGACGTCTGGAGTGAATATGACCAGCAGCCGCAGCAGGCCTCGGGATACTCGCACAATGGTAGCAAGGGGCAACGACAGCGGCTCTTGCGCAAGCAGCTTGAGGATGCCGTAACTGCGGTGACGCAAGGCCGCATTTCGGATGAGACTTATTGGGACATTAAGTCGCGAATCGAGCAAGCGCTAGATGACGAAGCGTAATCGCTCGGCGATAGAAAATAATAGGTGATCAGGATGGCATGGGAGTGTGCGGAGTGTAGCGTCAGGGAAAAGGATGACACAGATATTGATGCGGTTTGCCACCATTGTGGAAAGCTGCTCTGCCGCCGCGATCGCGTGTTGATTAACGATGACGCCCTCAGTAGACATGATGGACTAATCGCCCGGGCGGCATTCCATTGCCAGGATTGTAAGAAGAAACATCACCCATGGGCAGTAGAGCTGAGTGAGGAATGATCACGGTATCGATTGAGCCGCATCAGCTTACCGCTGGTCGCGCCGCCGAGCTGGGCATTACCTTAAAGAATACAGGTACTGGCCCTTGCACTAATGTAGTGGTCAAGATCGATGTGCCTCCGGGAATCCGTTGGCTCGGCGGACGCGAACGGATCCAGCTAGATAGGCTGGCTGGCGGCGACACTTTCTTGCATAGGCTTCGTGTGCGACCCGAGTCAGCTGGTGAATATGTCATCAGCAGTTCCAATTTCTCGTACTGTGATCCGCAGGGAGTGTCGAGACGCATTTCTGGCCTGGCACTGCGAGTTCTGGTCATGGTCGAAACGCCAACTCCTCCTGCACGGAGGCCGAGATTCCAGGTTACGCTCGATACTGGCATCCTGCCGCACGATGCGTGGGGCATCCTGCACGGTCGGCTGAAGAATGTTGGAGAACTGCGGCTGAGTAATGTTGCCGTGAGCATTACTGGACCGCTCGCCGTTAGGAGGAGCGAGGCACAGAGCACGGATGGTATCGAGCCAGGCGGACAATGGGAGTTCCTGTTCTACGTGAAGGCACGTGATAGGGGTCGCAGCGTGCCGATCAGTGTGACGACTGAATACTCAATCGAAGGCTACGGTCCGGGGTCGCGCACTGAAGTTATTCCAGTTATCGTGGAGAAAAATCCTGACGAGGCCAACATATCGCTCACGAGAATACTCTACCTGGCTGCTAGCCCACTGGAAATGATGCCACTTCGGCTAGGAACGGAGATGAGAGATATACAGCAGGCATGGAGAGCTGGAGAGTTCCGTGACGAATTTGACCTTGTTTCTTCGCCCGCTGCTCGCGTGACTGATATTGCCAAGGAAGTGATTAACCGTCATCCAAGCATAATTCACTTCGCCGGGCACGGTGGTACGCACGGCCAGTTGTATGCTGAAGATGAGTCGGGCTTTTCGTGGCCGATAACGGTGGACGGAGTGGTTCGTTTGGTGCGCCTCTCCGGCAACGTCAAATGTGTCGTGATTAGTGCTTGCCATACAGAGCCACTAGCGCACGCGCTCGGTCAGCATGTAAGGTATGTGGTTGGCATGCACCACGCTGTTGGCGATAGGGCTGCAATTGGGTTTAGCATTGGATTCTATCAGGCTCTTTTTGCGAGGTCGCCGATCGAGGACGCGTTCATGGCCGGCCTGGCAGTTCTTAGCGCGAGGCAGCAGCAAAGGCGAGATTCGGAGAGTCCATTTCTGTTGGTAGATGGGCAGGAGCTGGCTGTGGATCATGGACCTGAGCGCTGGGTCAGCATCGATGTTACAGCGACTCAAAACGAGCGAGCGGCTGTCCAGGCACTGCTAGACGAGCTCGATCTCGGCCTGGCGGCACGCGCCGATTATGCTAGTCGAGCAGCTTGGCCGGAACTGTCCTGGGTCATCACGATGGCGGTCCCGGCGACAACCTTTCTCACCGCCTTCGCTAAGAAGTTCGGCGAGCGGGTTGGCGATACCGCGGGCGATGCAGCGGACGCCGTAGGGCGTGCCTTCGGTGAATGGGTTCGCAGACTCTATGCGGCACGGCGTGGCAAGGAAGGCAACGTGACCCTTTACGACCGGGAACGAGGCCTGGACATTGTGATTTCGAGGGACTTGCCTGCTCGCGCCTATCATGAGCTGATAGCCGCGCTTAACGGGTGGCCGGATGAGCTGGCGGGTCGGCCGACCGAACTTCGATGGTCGGGAGACGGGTGGGCAGCGCCGTCGTAGGTCACAGTGGGTCGACAGCGTCGATGTCCTCTCGGATCCCGCTCGCCGGGCCTCGCTCACCACCGTCTACCGGGAATGGCTGGATGCTCCCCAGTCACCCGAGCAGGCGTGACGAGCATGGACAGCGCTCGCTGATCCACCACGTTCAGGCGGGGCACGCCGGGGCCAGACGGGCCAGGATGCGCGGATTGAGTTCTTCGAGCGAGCTGACGATCAGCCGGGCGCCGCTGAGGTCATGGTCCCGGGTCGCGAATGTGCGCACGGCCACGCAGCCGAGCCCGGCGGCGGCCGCGGCGGCGACGCCGGTGGCCGAGTCCTCGATGGCCAGCACGCCGGCCGGGCCGGTGCCAGCCGCTCGACCGCGAGCAGGTAGACATCGGGAGCTGGCTTGTGCCGCGGGACTTCCTCGCCCGACGCGATCGCGCGCAGCGTCGGGCCGAGTCGCGCGGTGACGACCGCGTCGATCTCGGCCAGCGATGACGAGGAGGCGAGCGCCAGCGGGATGCCGGGCCGGTGCGAAAACATGTCGACAGCTGGCCGCCGGTGCGCTGTGATCGCTGCTCATGAGCACCCATGCACACCTGGACGACGGCGAGACCAGCCTGCCTGGTATCGGGCTCAGCGGTATCGAGCTCAGCGCGGCCTTCCACCGCGCGGCGGTCGGGCCGCTGTTGCGGCAGGAATTACCCGGGCTGCGGTATGCGGCCGCCAGGCTCGGATCCGGCTCCGACGTGCTCGGGCTGGACGACGCGATGAGCCGCGATCACGACTGGGGCTGCCGCCTGACGGTGCTGGTCGACGAGGCCGACCGGGCCGCCGTGCCGTTGGTGTACGATCTGCTCGCGGGCAGGCTTCCCGAGCGCTTCGGAGGGCTCCCGGTCCGGTTCGCGACGACGTGGGATGCCAGCGTGTCCCATCGGGTCGAGGTCGCGACGGCCGGGGATTTCGCCGTCAGCCGGCTGGGCGTGAACCCGCTGCATGGCCTGTCCGTCCTGGACTGGCTGGTGCTGGCCGGCCAGAGCGTGCTCGAGGTCGTCGCGGGCCCCGTCTATGCCGACTCCACCGCCGAGCTGACCATGCTGCGGCGCGCGCTGGCCTGGTACCCGCCGGACGTCGAGCGTTATCTGATTGCCTGCGGCTGGCAGCGGCTGGAGCAGCGCATGCCGTTGATGGGCCGCACGGCGGACACCGGGCAGCGGCTGCAGTCCCGCCTGCTGTCCGCGATGCTGGTCAGTGACCTGATCAGCCTGGCATTCCTGGTGCACCAGCAGTGGCGCCCCTACGAGAAGTGGCGTGAGGCGATGTTCGCCAGGCTGCCGTGCGCCGCCGAGCTGAGCGGCTCGCTGGAGACGGCGGCCACCGCGGCTGACTGGCATGAGCGCGAGACCGCCCTGGCCGCGGCGATCGAGGTGCTGCTGGCCGTGCAACGCGACCGCGGCCTGCCCGGGCCGGCCGCCGGAGTGACCCAGTTCTGGGACCGCCCCTACCGGACGGTCGCCGGGGAGATCGCCAACGGCCTGCTGGCGACGGTCACCGACCCGGTGCTGGCCCGGCTCACCGTGCGGGCAGGCAGCGCGGAGCAGTGGGTCGACAGCATCGATGTCCTCTCGGACCCGGCTCGCCGGGTCTCGCTCACCACCGTCTACCGGGAATGGCTGGATGCTGCCCGGCCACCCGCCGCCCGTGCCTGAGGACCGCAACCAGATTCCCTCGCGCCTTACCCGGCGGATTCGGCTCGGCGTCGACCGGGTCGGCTGGCTGAGCCCGTATCATGCGGGAATCCGGCCAGCGGCCGGCTGTTGGCCGGCTGGCGCGCTGGCCGCACCGGTCCGGCCGCGGAGCAGCAGCAAGCGGGAAAGCCATCCGGGTAGCCACCAGTTCCACCTCCCGAGCAGCGAGATGAGCGCAGGTACCAGCAGGGCACGGACCACGGTCGCGTCCAGCAGAATCCCGGCGCCGAGCCCCGTCGCGAAGATCTTGATGTCGGTCTGCGGCCCGGCGGCCAGCGCCGCGAACGCCAGGCAGAGGATCAAGGCTGCGCTAGTGATGAGGCGCCCGGTGCGGCCGAGACCTCGACGATTGCCTCGGTGGTGCTCGCGCCCGCGTCGTGGGCCTCCCTGATCCGGGTCAGCAGGAAGACCTCGTAGTCCATGGACAGGCCGAACAGGAAGGCGAAGGTCATCAGCGGCACGAAGTCGGTGATGGCGCCCGTGGCGGGGATTCCCCAGATCGCCTGGGAGCCGTGCCCGTCCTGCCAGACGAGCACAAGCGCGCCGCAGATGGCGCCAACCGACAGCAGGTTGAGCAGGATCGCCTTGACCGGCAGCAGCACCGAGCGGAACGCGCGGGCCAGCAGCAGCCAGGTAACCAGCGCGATCAGGGCGAGCATGAGCGGGAAGCTGCCGTAGACAGCGCGGACGAAGTCGAGCGTCTGCGCGCCTTCGCCGCCAACGTCGGCGCGGGGGGCAGCCCGGCGCAGGCCCGATCGCACCTGATCGATGACGTGCTGGCCAGCCGGAGTGCTGGTCTCCGCCGCGGGGATGACCACGGTCAGCGACGTTCCGCCGCGATGCCATGCTGGACCCGACGGCGTGCTCACGCCGGCCACGCCGGGCACGGCGTTCAGCGACCTGACCGCGCCGCCCGGGAGTGCGCCGCCCGGAGTGATCACCTCGATGGGGGTGAGCACACCGGTGGGGATCCCGGATCGCTGCAGCGCCACGAGGCCCCGGTACGCCGGGCCGCCGTGTGCGAGCGATGCCGCCGCTGGGTCACCGACGCGCAGGCCGGCCGCCGCCGCCAGCGTCCCGAGCACGGCCAGGGCGGCCAATGCCGCCGCCACGCGATGCCGGATCACCAGGCGGGCCCAGCCGGTCCACAGCCGGCTTCGTTGGTGCCGGCGCCGCCTGCGCGGCCAGTCGACCCGGGGACCGACTGTCGCAAGCAGCATCGGCAGCAGGGTAAGGGATACCCCGACGGACACAAGCGGGATGAGGATGCCGCCGTATCCGAGGCTCCGCAGGAACGGGACGGGCAGCACGATGAGCGCAATCAAGCCGACCGCGACCGTCAGGCCGCTGAACGCGATCGCCCGGCCGGCCGTCTGCATGGCCGTTACGACGGCATCGCTGTTGGCGGCACCCCGAGTCCGCTCCTCGCGCCAGCGGGTCACGAGCAGCAGCGAGTAGTCGACGGCCACGCCCAGGCCGATCAGCGCGGAAAGGCCCTGGGCTCGCGCGTACGCGGCCAGCACGGCAAGCGACTCGCCGAGCTCGTCCCAGAGCTGCCGCTTGCGGGCCGGGTCACGCCAGTCATCGGTGCTGAACGCGCCGACATGCCCGCCGGCCGACCCGGCGCCTGCCTCGGCGGTGAAGTCGATCACCTGCCGGTACCAGTCCCTGGCCCGGTTCCTGGCGGACCGGTCCGGGTGCAGCAGCAGATTCGATGAGTACGCGGCGAGGCTGGTGAAGGTCGAGTCGAGGTGCAGGCCGAAATCGGCGCAGGCCACCCTGAGCCTGGCCGCCTGGTCTTCGGCTTCCGCTGCGGGGCGTCCAGGTCGACCAGGTCGAGGCTGTGCTGGACCAGGTCAAGCCGGAGCTCATCGCGGACCAGCCGGCCCAGCGCTCCGGCTGCGGCCAGCGCTTGACGGCGAAGCACGTGTTGATCCCGAGCCGGTACGAAGTCATCTCATCTCCCCTGGGATTCATGATCCGGGGGTTCTTCCGTCATCGCGACGGAAGAACCCCCGGGATCATGAACGGCCGCGCTCGGCCGCACCTGGTCGAACCACGCGGCGCGGCCGAGCTCGAACTGGCTGCCCCAGCGCGACGGAACGAACTGGCGGGCCCGCCGCAGCACGCCGACGGTCGCGTCAGCTGCCTCGCCGGACAGCCCGGCGGCGGCCGCGGCGAGCATCGCGGTGCCGAACGCTGCCGGGTCGAGGTCCAGGTGCAGCACCGGGCAGCCCAGCAGGTCCGCCTTCAGCTGCCCGGCCAGCCCGAGCCTGGCCCCGCCGCCGCCGACCCGAAGCTCGGTCAGCGGCGAGCCGGCATGCTCAAGCACCTGCAGGGATGACCGCACGCCGAGGGCCACCCCCTCGATCACGGCGAACGCCAGTGCGGCCCGGTCGTGCCGGTCGGACAGGCCGATGAAGCCGCCCCTGGCGGCCGGGTCGTCCCGCTCGCCGTCGCCGAGATAGGGCAGGAACAGCGGCGCGGCGGCCACTGCCGCCGGGCCGCGGGAGGACGATCCTGAGTCCGTGCCGCCCGCGGCCGGGCTGCCCCCGCCGTCCGCGGCCGGGCCGTCCCCGCCGTCCGCGGCCGTGGCGTCTTGCCGCGAGCTGCGCTGGCCAGTGCCCGCCGGCCGGGGACCGCGCCGCAGGCGCCGGCCGAACCGCTCGGCGTCGGCGGCGAGCTCGCCGTACCCGGGGTACCCGAGGGCCTTGACCGCCCAGCCGATCGCCGCGCCCGTCGTGTTCAGGCCGAGCTCGGTGCAGAAACAGCCGGGAACGACATGACTGTAGTGAGTCACCCGCAGGTCAGGGAGCGGGTCAGGCACGGCGGAGTTCAGGCAGGACGAGGCCCCGGCCATCTCGCTGACCGGGCCAGGCCCGGCCACGCCAGCGCCGAACGCCGCGCACTGGCTGTCGGCGGCGCCGATGACCAGCGGGATCCCCGCATCCAGGCCAAGCTCGGCGGCCGCCGGGCGGGGCAGTTCGGCCGCGATCTCCCACGGTGGCAGGACCGGCGGGAACAGCGCCGGGTCGACGTCGAACGCGCCGAGTAGCCCGGGATCCCAGTCGCGCTGCCGGAGGTTGAAGAACAAGGTGGCGTTCGCGTGGGTCTGGTCCGTGCGGGCAATGCCGGTGAGCCGGTGCAGCACGACATCCCGCGGCTGCAGCACCAGCCGCGTGCGGGCGAAGACCGCCGGCTCGTGCCGGCGCAGCCATGCCAGTTTCGGGCCGACGTGAAACGCTTCGGGCACGTGGCCGGTCCGCTGGTGCAGGGCGGCGTCGCCGATGCGCTGCCGCATCTGGCGCGCCTCCGCCACCGCGCGGTTGTCGCGGTAGAGCATCCCCGGCCGCAGCGGCCTGCCGCGCTCGTCAGCGGGCACCATCGTCGGGCACTGGCCGGTCAGGCCGATCGCCCGGATCCGGCCGGCCGAGCGGATCCGGCCCGCCAGCCCGCGCAGCGCCGCTACGGCGCCCTCCGCCCAGTCGCGCGAGTCCTGCTCCGCCCAGCCCGGCCGCGGAGCGGAGATCCGGTACGGCCTGCGCACCTCGGCGATCATCTCGCCCGCGAGGCTGAACGCGACCGCGCGCGCGCCCGTGGTGCCGGCATCGACGGCCACGACAAGCGGGGTGCCGGCGGGCGCGGCGCGGGACCGGCTGGTCATCGCGGCGCTGGCCGGCCCATGCCCGGCCGCGTTTCATGATCACGGAAGACCCGGGCGCCAGAACCCAGCAGATCGCCGGTGTTCATGACCGGGCACCGCGGCCGGCCGCCATGCCTGTCACCCGCGGGCTGCGCGGGCGGCGTCCATGAACCGCCGCGCGCGGTCCGGGTCCACCGGGTTCCAGGTGATGCCGTCCACCTTCATGCTGGTGCCCGCGATGACCGCGTCGGCGACGGCGAAGATGCCGGCCAGCGTCTCGGCCTTCGCGCCGGTGTTGGCCACCACCGGCGTGCCGGGCACCGCCTCCTTGGCGGCGACGAGGTCGCTCATCACCATCGGCACGCCCGCCGCCGGGCCGCTGATCAAGATGGCGTCGACGCCGAGGAAGGCCGCTCCCTTTGCCCGGTCGGCGATGCCCCGGCTGCCCAGGGCGCTGCTGAACTCGGGCGAGATGTTGTCGAACAGCGCGACGTCCCCGGCGCCGATCGCGTTCCGGTAGGCGGCCAGGTCGCCGATGGCCGGCGCGATCATCCCGAGGTCGCTCTCGTACACGCCGGTCAGCACCTCGCGGATGAAGCTGGCGCCGGTCGCCCTGGCCAGCGCCAGGCTGGCGCGGGCGTCCCAGAGGATGTTGACCCCGAACGGGACCCGGATCTGTGGCCGCAGCTCGCCGATGACGGCAGCCATCGCGGCCGGGATCTCCGGGCCGACCGCGAGCTGATACGGGATATCGGCCTCGTTGCAGAACAGCACCCCGTCGACCCCGGCATCCTGCAGCACGGCCAGATCGCGGCCGACCACGTCCAGCAGCCGCGCCCGGCCGGCGGCCCGGTCATGCCGGGGCCGCCCGGGCAGGCCGGGGAAGTGCACCATCGCGATGACCGGCTTTGTCACCGCGAACTTATCCGCCAGGGAGAACGTCACGAGGATTCCCTATCGCGTCGCCGGGCCTGAGCCGCCGGGCCGGTGCTGGCCGATGAAGGCCAGGTCGTCCGGATAGGCGGCCGCGTACTCCTGCGCGATCACCCCGCCCATCGAGACGCCAGCGAGGTGGAAGCGCTCCAGGCCCAGCGAGTCCGCCAGCGCCTTGGTGTCGCGGGTCATCGCGGCGCTGGTGTACGGCCCAGCCGGATGACCCGAGCCGCCGCATCCCCGGTTGTCGAAGGTCACCACCCGCAGGCCGGCCGCGGCGAAGTCGTCCCGCTGGAACGCCCAGCCCTCCAGGTCATCGCCGACGCCGTTGATCAGGACGAGGGTCTCCGGGCCCGTGCCGTCGATCCGGTAGCGGATGTCAAGGCCGTCGGCCTGCATGACCGGCATGTCGGCACCCTTCCCTGCGGCGGCGGCAACGGCGACGGCGACGGCGACGGGCCGAATCGTGTACGCATCGAGTCACAAACGTCTCGCGTGTCTCATGCTGCCACACATTACGCACGAACTGACGAGCTGCTCTGCGGCGGACCGAAGGCCCCCGTTGGCTCGTTCCGGCTGCTGTTGTCCCGTTCCGGGCAGCTGGTGAGCGTGGCCGCGGTCATTGCCCTCCGGCGGCGGTGCTGACGAGCGTGGAGCGGACCTGCTGGAATACGGCCTGGTCAGCTCCCGGCGACGCGGGCGAGCGTGCGGGCCAGCAGGTCCCGCTCGCCCGGCGTGAGCGGATCCAGCAGGAACTCCCTGATCGCGCGGGCATGCACGGGCGCGGCTCTGTGCAGCACGTCCCGTCCCGCCGCCGTGATGGTGATCAGCACGCCGCGCCGGTCAGCGGCGGCGCCGGCGCGGGCCAGGTAACCGCGGTGCTCGAGCCGCGCGACCGCGCGGCTCAGCGCGGGCTGGGTCAGCCGCACGGCGGAATTCAGCACGCCCAGGCGCAGGCCGGGCGGTGGCTCATGGTCCAGCCGGCGCAGGATCTCGAAGTCGTTGATGCTCAGGCCGCAGGCCTGGTCCAGGGCGGCGGTCAGCTGCCCGGTGATCCGGGCATGGGCCGCGGTCAGCGCGGCCCATGCCCGTGCGCAGGCGTACTCATCGCGCGTCGGGTGCATGGCGGCCGCCCGCTACCAGCCCGGCCAGCCCGAGAGGGTCCGGAGCGTGCCCGAGATGTTCTCCTCCTCGTATTCCAGGTGCGCGAGCAGGTCCGTGCTCAGGTTCTGCAGCGCCCGGGTGAGCCGTTGCCGCACCGCGGGCTGCTCCTGGCTGCCGAGTTCGCTCGCCGCGGCCCCGACCTCATCGAGCAGATCCGACACGGCCTGATGGTCGGCTTCCAGCTTGTCCACCACCGGGTTCAGGGCCGGATTCAGCTGCCGCAGCCCCGGGAACAAGATGATCGACTCGGCGTGATGGTGCGAGTGCACGAACCGGCAGTACTGCAAGCAGTTGATCTTGAGTTGCCAGAGCGGCCCGCCGGCCGCCAGCGACCTGATCCCCGCCTGGATCTCCTCGGCCGCAAGGCCGGCGGCGACGTCCGCTGCCATCTGCCGGACCGTCCGCAGGTCGCGGCGGATCATGTCGTGCACCCACTTCAGCTCCGCCACCAGGGCCTCGCCCCGGGGATTCGGCGGGCCCGGCAGCTCCGTCTCGGCTACCGCCACCGCGCGCCCCGGCCGGTGGCCCCTAGATACATGCGCATGCATGCATATTAGCCAGCCATGGCTCCCGGCCGCGGACCCGGGCGGCCGCACGGCCGCTGGTCACGGCGGGACGGCCATCCAGGTGATGGTGATCGTGAAGGACGTCGAGCTATCGCTGACCGTTGTCGGGCCGATGAGCTTGATGCCCTCCCGCCGGGGCTGGCAGCGAAGCCTCAGTGAATCCGCCAGGCCATTCCCGGGTCTCCGGCGGAGCAGGTGACGACCGCCAGCCGGGTGCCGCTGGCTCTGGCGTCCCCCGGATCGGCCAGGCACAGGCCCGTTGCCGGGTTGACCAGGCTGACGCCACCCCGGTCCGGGACCATCCGCCACCGGGACCGGCTGTCGGCACACGTGCGCAGCTCGACTAGCGTGCCGCTGACGGCGCCCCATCGGGAGACGGCCAGGCACTTGCTGTGGATCCGCACCGTGCCGTCCGGCCGGGCTCGCCAGGTCTGCGCCGCGCTGCCGTTGCATGCGGCCAGGTCGACCGGGTTGCCGCTGATCCTGCCGTTCCCGAGGTCGTCAAGGCACCGGCCAGGGAGCTGCGACGCCACCGGCCCGGCCGGCAGCGTCCACTGCTGGGCCGCATGCCCGGTGCACGCCCTGAGCCGTACTCGCGTCCCGTTCCTCGTGCTGCCGCCCGGATCGGCCAGGCACAGGCCGGACCCGGGATTGATCAGCCGGCCGCGGCTGCCCGCCAGCCACTGCTGCGCCGCGCTGCCGCTGCAGGACCGCAGCTCGGCCCGCGCGCCCCTGGCCATGCCGGGGGCGGCCAGGCACTTGCCGTGGATCCGGAGCGTGTCGTCCTGCACTGCCGTCCACTGCTCCGCGGCGCCGCCGTTGCATCGCCAGATGTTCACCGGGGTGCCGCCAGCCGACCGGTTGCCCGCGTCGTGCAGGCACTTGCCGCCTTTGTGCAGGCGGACCTGCCCGGTCGCCCCCCTGTCCGGGGCGCGCCGCACCCGCCAGCTGAACGAGACCGACCCCATGGCACCACCGGAGCCGGTCGCGGTCACCCGCGCCCGGTAGGTCCCGGCCCGGTCGGGCCAGCCCGAGACCAGCCCGCGGGCGCTGACCGAGACCCCGGGCGGCAGGCCGCGGGCCGAGAACGACGGCGCCGGGCCGGGAACACCGATGACGGGCGTGAGCCGCCAGCCCACCGGGTGGCCGGCCACGCCGTGCTGGTGCCCGGGGTTCAGCAGCGCGACCACGCCGGGGTTGAGCTGATCGAGGTCGGTGTGCCCGGTCGTCTCGATCCCGTCGACGGTGCCGGAGCTCGTGTACTGCCAGATCGACCAGTGACCCCAGCCAGCGGGCAGGCCCGGGCTGGTGGCGCCGTAGGAGGGGATCCACAGCGGGATCTGGCTGAAGTCCGTGCTGCTGCCGGTGCAGCTGTTCCACCACGGCGCAGGGGTGTAGATGACAGGGAGCCGGCCGGTCGTGCGGTGTATCTCCGTGTCGAAGGCGGTGACCCAGGACACCATCGCGGCCTGCGTGAGCCCGTAGCACTGGTTGGTGTGGTCGGAGTTGACGTAGGGGTCGTACTCGATGTCCAGCATGATGGGCACGGTGCGGCTGCTGGCTCCCAGGTAGCTGACGAGGTGGTCCGCCTGGGCAATCGGGCTCTTGCTGCCGTGGGAGCCGTTCGGGATCGCGAACGCGTACGCGATAACCGACAGCCCGGCGGCCTTGGCCGCCGCCAGGTCGGTGAGGGCGAAGGGGTTCTCGTAGTCGGTGCTCTCGGTGGCCTTGATTGCGGCGAACCGGATCCCGGCCGCGGCGACCTTGGACCAGTCGATCGCGTCGCCGCTCGGATGCTGGAAGGACGCGACGTCCACGCCCTGCGCCGCGCCGGGGATGGCCCCGGTGATGGCGGCCTGGCTCGTGCGCCCGGAACCGCCGGTCGGCCCGGCTAGCTGGCGCAGCAGCTGCGGCGAGTGCGTCGCCCCGACGTTGGACCAGTCCGCCCGGTGAGGCTGTCGCGCCGGTGCTGCCGTGACGGCTGCCCCGGCGGGGCCCGCCGAGGCCGGCAGCGCCGACTGCTGCGCCGATGCCGGCGGCGCGGACGCCGCCAGCATGCCGAGCGTCGCGGCCAGGCTCAGCGCTCCGGTACGCCGCATGAGCACAGCTGCGCCCATCAATGCTCCTCTTGCTGCCCCGGCCGGCCCCCGCCAGCGATGCTAGGGGAGACGGCACACGGGGCGTGCAGGATTCACGCCAAACGTCGTCGTTGCCCGACGACGGATGCCGTCGAGCTGTGGTGACTATTGCTGTCAGCGGGTCGCACGAGGCAGGATGCATGCCATGTGGCTGCCTGCCGGCGCCGGGCCGGGTGCGGAGGAGGGCCCGGCCCGGTGACGCGGATAGCGACTGCCCGGCGAATGCACTTCAGGCTCGCTTCGGCTAGCATCGACCTCCCGCCGGTGTAGCTCAGCAGGCAGAGCAGACGTCTTGTAAACGGCAAGCCGTACAGCCTCTGACCTCGTAGTTCGCGCAGAATTCCTGCGGTTTCGGCATGCATTCGGCAAAAGCCCCGGTTGGGGCTTGTGCTCGTGAGCTCTCGCCGGTCTCCTGCGCGGCACCTAGCGCTGCCATCCGGCGCGCTACCCTGCGAATCGCGCGGCGCCACAGACATCTCGACCGCGCATCTGGCGCAGCTCCTCGGCCAAGATGGCCTCGCCGCATGGCTCGACGATGTGCCGGTCGAGGGGCAAGACCTGCCGTTCGCCGCCGCCGCGGTGTGCTTCAGCGATCCACGGCATCTTCCTGTGGAGAAGCTGCCGGTACCGGCCAGACCTAGACGCCGCTCACCTTGCGCAGCTGGAGCCGGTCCTGTCCGCGCTCGGCCTCCCAGCCACGCCAGTAGCACGGCGGGCGCGAGGCTTTATGGCGGCGACCACGGTGATCTGCGACTAGGTCCCGACTGACGTGAGTGAGACTACGAAAGAGACTGCGCGCCTGCCGACCTGGATGGCGAGCCAAGGAGCCCGGTGTCCTGCCTGGTTAGCGTGGCGGAGGATAGGAGACTCGAACTCCTGAAGGGTTGCCCCCAACACGCTTTCCAACAATGCTGACCAGCGTTCACTGGAGGTCACCACCGTCCGCGAACTGCGCGAACCCGCTCAGGTGGCCGCCGGTGAACGGCGCCGGACGGAGATGAATGAGACCAAAACTGAGCCCGGGACCGCGTGCGCGGCCTGGCGCGCTAGCAGGTCGCCTGGAGGTGGCCGTCAGTCGCGGTGGAGAAAGAATCTGCGCCCACCGAAGGGTTGCACCTTCACACGCTTTCGAGGACTGCGCACCACCGTTCACCACCGGCCGCGAGCGTACGTGACCTGGGCGGACAGCCAGCCCGCGTCCTTCGGTGAACGGCCCGGAACGGGGGTGAATGAGACCAAAACTGAGACCACGATCGTGGAGCTATAGGCGACCGGTTCGTGTCTGGGGGGGACTTGAACCGCTCGCCTATATCCTCGGCAGTTTCTCAGAACCCGTGGCTAACCATCTGACAAGGGGTTTCTGGTGATCGTGTTTCCGGGCGCCGGCGGTGATCGCTGGGGTGGTCAAGGCGGCTCACAGGCTGCCCGGCGCGGTGGAACCCGGACTGGATGGTGGCCGCGACGGTCCGCGGCCCGTCCTCGCCGGCCAGCCCGATCTGGGCGGCGGCACTGGTGAGCGCCAGGGCGGCGGTGCGGGCGTCGAGGTCGCCGTCGGCGACCAGTTCACCGGTCCGCAGGCTCGCCCAAAACAACAACCGGTTCCGTTCGCCGCGGCGGGCGGCCAGCAGGCGCCCGATGATGCCCCGCAGCCTGGCTTCGGCGTGCGCGCCGCCGTGGCCGGTCATGGTGACGGTGGCCGGTGCCAGAGGCGGCCCGGCCAGCCCGGAGAGCCACCAGGGCAGGACCGGCAGGTCGTCCGGGTGCGAGCAGACCAGGTACCCCGGTGATCCCGGGCAGGTGCCCCGGGCCCGCAGTTCGACGGCGTGGTAGCGGGCCAGCGGGCCTAGGTGCACCGGGCGTGCGGGGTCGGTCCGGTACCACAGGTGCCATCCGGGCAGGTGCCCGCTCTCAGGGTGGCCGGGGGTGCGCACCGACACGGTGGCCGACAGGTCAAGGAGCCCGCCGGCTTCCACCGCGCGGTCGGCCAGCCAGCGCAGCGCGTTTAGCAGCGGCCTGCCATCCATGGCCGCGGGGGAGTCGATGTCGACCAGGATCAGGTGGCCGTCGCCGAGTAGCTCGCCGCCGCGGCGGCGGATCTGCGCATCCAGGCCGGGCGACCAGGGCAGGCCCTGCCGCCGGGTGAGCTGGTAGATATTGCGCTGCCCGGGGTGCTCGGGCACCGGCACGCCCGCGGCCTGGAACGCGCCCGCGGTGACTCGGGCGGGCTCGCGGCGGCCCGCCGCTTGCCGGGGCACGAACATCGCCCCGCGCAGCACCGTCGGCACCACGAACTCAGCCACCGGGTCAGCTCCCATCGCGGATCTGCCCGTCGAGGCCACGCACCCGGCGGGGCACGTGCTGGTATGCCTGGAATGGCTCCAGCGGGCGCAAGCTGGCGGCGCGGACCTGGACCACCTTGTGCACGCGCCGCCCGCCGGTCTCCTGCACCCAGGACACCCAGGCCGACCAGGTACCGTCAGCCTCGTTCTTCTCCCACGCGAGCAGATGCCCGGCCACCCCGATCGACAGTTCCACCAGCGGGGGCGCCCAGGGCGGCTGTGGCCGGGCCATCAGCCCAGTATGCGAAATTATGTTCGATGATGTCGAGGAAGGTTTAGGTTATGCCTTCCGGGCGCTCGCTCATGTCGCGGGCTGCTGCGCGAACCGTGGTGCCACCGGTCGCGTAGGACCCCACCCTCAGCCGATTGCCATGCAACAAGAGAGCCTCAGGGGCGGCACCAGGCTGTGGGGCTTGCGATGCTCTGTCGTTTTGGGCCTGGGCGGAGGAGCCTCGCCCGGGTCCCAGGCGACCGATCCGAGGTCGGGGTGGATGAGGACGACCGGCTCGTGTGCGAGGTCGGGGTTTCGCGCGGGATCGGCCTTTCTTGCTGCGCGTCCGGCCAGCCACTCGCGCAGCCCGGCGACCGCGCTGGGGCGGTCGGGGATCACCCAGAAGGCGACATCCACAGCGCGGCCGGTGTATTCCGGCGGGTCGTGCGGGCAGCGCCCGAGCTTGGAGGGACCCCAATCCCAGGAGACGACCATGCGGCGGAAAAGGCACGGCAGGCGCGGGTCTTTTGCGAAGCAGACAATGACGTCGAGATCTCGAATCCCCCGGCGGCCGCGCAGGTAATGCTCGGCGCCGCCTTGCGCGAGGGCGATGATGCGCACCCGGTCCCGCCAGCCAGCAAGGTGCGGGTTGCGGGCGAAGAACGCCTCCAGTTCGGCGTGTGCGGCGCGCCCCAGCCGAGCAAGGTCGGACTTGTCGAGGTGCTCGTAAGAGCGCGCCGGATCGCGGTCAGCGCCTTCACCATGCGGCATGTCGGAGCCGACACTACCGGGGTGCGCGCGATAGTCGCCCCCTCCTGTCACACCACCCCGCCGGCGTTCTCTCGCGGTACGGCCGTGGTCCTATGTGCAAGGCTCGCGCCGGGCTCGGCCGCTCGCGAGGGCTGAGTAGCGGCGCATCGGATCGGGCGTTGATCTTGTCGGCCCAGGCAGACCGTGCTCTCTATCGAGCGCGCCAGCGCCGACGGTCTTCCACACCGCTCCGATGCGCGATCCCACCGGCCGCAACGTCCCTCAGCTCCCCGCCTTCACCGGCTACTTTCCCCGAGGCTGCGCTCACGGCTCCGGAGAGGGTTGCTGTGCACGCCTCTGACCAGCGGAAACGAGTTCCCGCACACCGTTCCCGGGGGCGTATCGGGGACAGGCTGCTTGAGCGTAGCCCGCGTCTTTGTCGGTCGCGCATGCCATTCCGCGCATGATGGCTTGGCACCGAAGCCGCCGTCTCGCCGATCACTAAATGGCCGTCCTGGTGCAACAGCCATCCACCACAGCTCTGACCCGCAGGACGCGCCTCCTCGGTGGCGAGGCAACGCCGCGGCCGGTCAAGCTCGGCCGACAGGCCCATCCCGACGTCGACACGTGCCCGCTCGACCCAGCCGCGTCCGGGCAGATTGTCCGCCAGCGTTCGTTACCTGCGGTGCGGCGGTGCAACTGTCCGGCGCAATCCGGCGAACCACGCCCTGCCAACATCCAACCCCAGCTGCGGCTGCATGCGCGCTCATCGGACTGTGCGAGCGCTGGACGGCTCTCCTCCGCGCAGATCAGCCGGTTCTGAATCCACTCCAGCAATCTTGCCGACAGCCAGTTAGGCGCTCCGCGACAACGCCTGGCCAACGCCGGATCGATGCTCCTATGTCCTGTCAAGGGCTTGTCGGGTATTGATTTCAGCGGTGCGGCTGGCATGGCTGGTCGCTTTCTTGGGGTCTGGGGGTGGTGCGCTGACCAGGGGCTGCTGGAGTTGCGGACAAGACAG
>WNFZ01000749.1_pt1 | contig 67815 bp, 61 predicted proteins | sample 5400081 | NCBI WGS metagenome assembly WNFZ01 (sample SAMN13153365, study PRJNA577476) | soil metagenome | isolation source: 80 cm soil or saprolite under grassland replicate 1 | place: USA:California | collected 2016-06-15
TTTGTTTTGCCTGATGAAGTCGTTAAACTATTTCGTCCTTTTCTTCATCACGGGATAACCGGCTCATAGTCAAAGGCAATGAAGGCAGACAGACGCATGGCTAAAAAAGGTTCAGTCCTGGTAGTCGACGATGAAGAGATCATGCGTGAGGTGCTCGAGACGCTTCTTTCCGCGGACGGCTATCGTGTTGATCTTGCCAAGACTGGAGAGGAAGGCCTCGAAGCATACGGCCGTCGCGCTTACGATGTTGTTCTGCTCGATGTTTCGATGCCGGGAATAGGAGGCCTGCGGGCGCTGGAGGAGTTTTTGAAGATGGACGCTGAGGCAGCGATTGTAATGATCACTGCCTATGCGACTTTCGATACTGCGATTGCGGCCTGGGAGCGTGGCGCGTTTGGCTGTATTCGCAAGCCTTTCCAAAACGAGCAGATCACCGCCACGGTAGCTGCAGGTATTAAGCGGCGACGCAAAGAGGAAGAACGCCGCACATTGCGTCGGGCGATGAGCAAGGCGGTCGATCGTGGTGAGATCGTTGGGCGTTCCGACGTTATGCAGGAGGTGTTTCGCCTCATCGAACAGGTTGCCCCGGCTCGGTCCACCGTTTTGATTACCGGAGAGAGCGGCACAGGAAAAGAACTGATCGCCAAGGCCATACACGAAGCAAGTCCCCGTGTGGGCAAGCCATTCGTTACCGTCAATAGTTCAAACATCCCATCCGAGTTGCTTGAGTCTGAACTCTTTGGTCACACCCGCGGTGCTTTCACGGGCGCTGTCGCCGCCAAGAAGGGGCTTTTTGAAGTTGCGGACGGCGGGTCGATCTTTCTTGATGAAATAGGGGACATTCCACCCGAAACGCAGGTGCGCTTGCTAAGAGTCATTCAGGAGCGTGAGTTCACCCCTCTGGGGGACACCACACCGCGACGGGTTGATGTTCGCATTATTGCGGCGACCAATATCGACCTCCGCGAAGCAGTCAGACAGGGAAGCTTCCGCGAAGATCTTTATTACAGGCTGGCTGTCGTGCCAATCGAGTTGCCTCCTTTGCGCGATCGTCGCGAAGACGTCCTACCGCTGGCCCAGCACTTCATTGGCAAGTACAACGAAGAAAACGGGCGTCACGTCTCCGAACAGATCGCGCCGGAAGTGCTGGCATTGCTGGAAGCATATTCCTGGCCCGGCAATGTGCGCGAACTGGAGAACGCAATAGAGCGCGCGGTAGTAATAGCTCCCGGTGATCAGGTTTCGCGTGAATGTCTGCGGCCCGAGATTGCGGATCCCCAGGCAGTGATTGCGACATCCCAGGCGGGATCAAGCTTTGCGGCGGTTCAAGATATCGGCCGCGGCGTAAATTTTTACGACGAGGTGCGGCGATTTGAAATTGATCTTATTCGGCGGGCTTTGGAGCAAACCAGTGGTCACCAATCGCGCGCTGCCCGACTGTTGGGGATGAATGCTACAACTCTCAATTCCAAGATCAAGACCTATAACATCAACTTGCGCCCCTGATTTCCCCCCCATAGTAGCCGCAGATGAACGCGGATAACACAAAGCGGCCAACGGCGTCGTAACTGAACCTAAACCAAAACAGGATCCACGAAATCAGCGAAGTAAGACTCAGAAAATTTCGTGTAAGTTCGTGTGTTTGGTTTGTGTGATTTCGTGGATCGGTTTTCACTCACAAAACCTGCTCAATAAAACAGAATTCGCCTGTTTTGCTTCGAAGATCAAGCAGACTAAACAGAGTGTCGTTAGCATTCTTCACACCTTAGCCGTTCTGATCCGCGCTAATCCTCATTATCTGTGGCTAATCATCGTTCCGGGTTCCCGATCCTGAAGACTTCAGATGCTCGGCGAGCACGAAACGGATCATATTATATGTGATGGTTTCGGGCAGCGAGTCGTGAATAGGCTTCAGTTTCTCTGCGCCGTGTTCCGCGATGGCTTTTTCGATTAACGCTCGATCGGCTGGAGCGACAAGTTTCGAAACATCGACTGGAAGGCCCGCACGAATACAATCGACCAGGTGGCTCTCGATAGTGTTGGTTACTAAATTGCGTTGTCGCGCGATCTCTTCAACCGAAAATCCCTGACAGTGCAGAGCTAATGTTTGGAGGGCTGTTTGCGGTGGACCGGCTGCTTCCTCGGCTACCTTCGCTTGTTCATCTTCGGGCAGCGCCAGTTCTACTCGCTCTTGTTCGCGCATCACACGATCACCCAATTCGGTAATTGAGACAGTGGGATACTCCCCGGGGTTCACCTTCAGACAACGCACAGCGATCAACGCCTCAATGTAAAGCAGGATTTCGTCCTGCCGCATATCTTTTAACAGGCCGTAGGTGGAAAGCTCGTTCAGGTGTCCCTGCATTATGTTTTTCGCTGCTGATCCGCGCAGCGTTGCGGCGAGCGCGTTCTTTCCGAAACGGCCTTTCATACGTGTAGCGCAGGCGAGAAGTTTTCGGACCCGCAAAGCTTCATCGGCGGTAAGACCGCGAGGAGCCACCAGGGCGCTGCCAGCTCTACCGGAGCGATTGACACCGGTGGAATCGTCTCCCAGATCCTCGCTGGTAAGCGCCATCCTCGCTGCCTTGCGTGGCGCGCAATTTCCGCAAGTTCCACATTGACGCGCGTGATGCGGATCGCCGAAGTAATCCAGAATGTGAGCGCGATAACAATACTCCGTGTAACAGAACTCGATCATTTCCCGAAGCTTGCTTCGCTCCAGCGCCGCGCGGCGAGCAACTTCGTTGTGGTTGACGCGAAGCCTGGATACTGGAGAACTGTCTAGCAAGACAATGCCCCGGGACCGACGCGCCGCGGAACCAGCAGTAGATGGACGCTCGGCCAAGCGGTAGTCTACGCTTCGTTCGATGTGTCCAGCGCGTTCGAGGAGGTAAAGCGCTGATTGGACAGCCATTTCGTTTCGCACGTCGGCACGCTTTGCGAGTTCCGAAGTTGAAAGTTCTATCCGCTTGAGGCCCGTTGAGACAAGGGCGTCATAAACGTCTTTCACTGTCTCAGCGGTTGGATAAGAACCTTCGATGAAAAAATCATGCGTGTTTTTGTCAGCATAGTTGAACAACAACGCGCAAGAGGACGGCAGGCCGTCACGCCCTGCGCGACCGATCTCCTGATAGTAGGCTTCAATCGAGCCGGGCATCTGGTAATGGGCGACGAATCGTATGTCCGATTTGTCGATGCCCATGCCAAACGCGTTCGTAGCAATGATCATTTGCACGCGACCAGCCATAAAATCTTCCTGGGCCTTCACTCGTATGGAATCACTCATGCCCGCATGATACGCCGCTACGCCTAAACCTTGCCCGCGCAGCTCTCCCGCCACCTGTTCTACGGCTTTGCGTGTCGTGGCGTAAATGATTCCCGAGCCGTCGTAGATCTTGGCTAAACGTTTAATCTGCGCGATCTTTTGTCTCTCTTTCTCGATATGCACGACGTTCAGTGCCAGGTTCGGCCGATCGAAACCGCTGACAAAGGTTTGCGGTTTTATTAGACCGAGTTGTTGGATTATGTCTGAACGAACATACGGAGTCGCCGTGGCCGTGAGGGCCAGCGTTTGCGCGCCATTCAAGGATTGGATCGCGCTCTTCAAACGCAGATAATCGGGACGAAAATCGTGTCCCCAGGTGGAGACACAGTGGGCCTCGTCCACCGCGAACAGCGCAATGCGAACAGATTTGAGAGCTTCAACAAACCTGCTGCTGCGAAATCGTTCCGGCGCTACATAGACCAACTTGAACTTACCCCGGCTCAGGGCGTCGATGCGTGCGCGTTGTTCGGTCGGGTCAAGCGAACTGTTTATGAAGGTTGCGGGCACGCCGCGCTCGCGTAAAGCATCGACTTGATCCTTCATCAGAGCGATTAGTGGAGAGACTACGAGCGTCGCTCCACCGAGCATCATGGCGGGAAGTTGGTAGCAGAGAGATTTGCCGCTGCCGGTTGGCATTACGACCACGGCATCTTTGCCATCCAGAATCGCGCTGATTACTTCACGCTGGCCTTCGCGGAAGTCAGTGAATCCGAAATGTTCGCGCAGCGATGTGAGGGCATCGGCATGCATTTGCTGAAGTTTACCCAATTCGGATCTCATCTAGCAAGTTTCTAATTCGGGGATTCGGCTTAGCGGGATACACCACGCAAGTGAGTCAGTTTCTCACGACGATTAGGTGGCTACCCGTCCAAGATAAATTCCTCGTCCAGAATGGTTCGCTTTCCGGTGTCTCATTCACACCCGGCTTCAGCCGGGTGTAAGCGTGCGCATGAATGGAAACCGTTTTAACGGTTTCTCGACGCACAAACCTCACAACGAAAGGACAGCTTCACCACGTCAACTCACTCCTGCTCACAATCTGGTTACATCTCATTTGGGAAACGCTATCGAGGGAGCCAATGCTTAACAGTATGAACTGTTCGTCAAGCTTTATGGCGTTGATGGCGTGACGAGGGATTTATAGCGGACTGGTCAGTGAAGTAGAGATTGAATCTGCATTAGCGAACGGCTAAGCTTACACCCGAACTATTTATTTGGTTGGACGATTCCAAAAAATGCGAAGACGTGATCTGGATGGTTGTCCTGTGGCCGGTGCATTGCAGATGATCGGCGACAAGTGGACGATGCTTGTCGTGCGCGATTTGGCCAATGGTCCCAAGCGCACGTTGGAACTGCTTTCCGGTTTGTTTCCCATCAGCAGTCGCACCCTTGTGGGACGCCTGCGCGACATGGAAAACGATCAGTTTATCAGGCGCAAGGATTTTGGTGGCAATCCTCCCCACGTCGAGTATTCCCTCACTAAACGTGGACGTCTACTCCTGCCCTTTGTGGACACTTTGCGCAAACTTGGAGAACTTCTGGGATGCAATCAATGTGAGGATCGCAAACGACGTCTGGGCTTTTATTGTGATCCCTGCCCGCTAAATGAAGATGTTCCTACCCTGCCTGCTCAGCAACCCGCACCCCCCAAACGACGCGACCGTGACGACTCAATTGTGCTGTTGTAGTAGCGCAAGCTGTTAGCTTGCGTGCGTATGGCTAGACGCAACGTGACCGAGTTGCGTTACGTACATCAGCTTGAGTGTTTGGTACGAACGCAACCTGACAGGTTGCGTTACTCAGTCTTCCTGTGCAACCAACTCAGGCTTGTTCGGTATCATGTGGCCATCAGGAGTGATAATCGCCTCATGATCGGGCGTGATGTGTTCGCCTTCAATAGTCACCTCTTCACCAGAGGGCATCGCGACCGGCAGGTGATCAAGGAATCTTTCCGCGTCGATTGCGGCCATACAACCCGTCCCCGCAGCCGTGACTGCCTGGCGGTAAACCGAATCCTGCACGTCCCCAGAAGCAAATACTCCAGGAATGTTCGTCGCAGTCGATTTCCCGGAAGTGATGAGGTAGCCCTTTTCATCCATGTCTAACTGATCCCTAAACAATTGGGTGTTTGGCTTATGACCAATCGCCACGAACACTCCGGAGATGGGAAAGGTATGCTCGGCGGTGGTGTGCAGGTTGCGCAGCCGAACGGCAGTAACCCCTTCTTCAGGAGTGCCGAGTATCTCTTCAACGGCCGTGTTCCAGATAAACTCGATCTTCTCGTTTCTAAAAGCCTTGTCCTGCATGATCTTTGAAGCGCGCAACTTGTCACGCCGGTGGACCACGTACACTCGCGAAGCATAACGTGTGAGAAAGGTTGCTTCCTCCATCGCCGTGTCGCCGCCGCCGACTACTATTAATGGTTTGTTGCGAAATGCAGGGAGCGGACCATCGCATGTGGCGCATGCTGACACTCCGTTACCGCCAAAACCGTGCGGCACCTTGGCTTCGCCCGGGATACCCAGCCATTGCGCTGATGCTCCTGAAGCGACAATCAAAGTCTCGGTCTTAATCACGAGATCATCGCCGTAGAGTGTGAAGGGCCGTTCTGAGAGATCGACTTCTCTGATCCAGGTTTCCAGGAATTCGGTGCCGAATCTCTCGGCCTGCTTGCGAAATTCCTCCATCAATTCCGGACCCTGAATGCCTTTTGCAAAACCGGGGTAATTCTCAACCTCGGTTGTGATCATCAGTTGCCCACCCGGCGTGGTTTGTTTCTCAGCATCCGGCGGCGCATCGATCAGCAACGGCTTCAAGCTGGCGCGGGCCGAGTATATCGCCGCGGTCAATCCCGCGGGCCCCGAACCGATGATTACAACATCACGTTTAAGCGTCTGCGTGGCCATTCCAGTCAGTCTCTTTCCCTGCCTAGATTTTGGATTATAGAGCCCAAAATGCGAACCAAATGCCCGAGAGTATAGCCTTTCAGCTTACCCTATAGTATAACTACGGATACTGAGGTTAGTCGAACAAGGGCTCAGGTTCTTAAAACAAAGGCTCGGCGTAGGAAAGTTTGCATATCGTTGAAAGCAGGCAGCGCTCCGAAACGGATTGAAACGGTGGCCGTGATCGGCGCGGGCACGATGGGACATGGCATTGCCCAGGTCGCAGCCGCCTCCGGTTATCCCGTCATTCTCAGGGACGTGGACAAAGAAACGCTTGCGCGCGGTATACAAAACGTCGAACGCAACCTCGTCAAGGGCATCCAGTTGGGAAAGCTTACCGAGGCCGAGCGCGATCAAACGCTCCAACATATTCGCGGAACTACACGCCTCGAAGACGTGTCTGGCGCCGACCTAATCATTGAAGCAGCACCGGAGCGCCTCGAGCTCAAGCAGCAAATACTTCAACAGCTGGAGTCATTTTCGGACCAGCCTTTTGTTTTTGCCAGCAATACCTCTTCTTTGTCGATTACCGCAATCGCCGGCTCTTCTGTGCGTCCGGAAAATGTCATTGGCATGCACTTCTTCAATCCAGTGCATGTCATGCGGCTGATCGAAATCGTGGTAGGTAAGGCCACCAGCGAAGAGACGGTACGGGCCGTTTCGGAGGTTGGGCGCAGGATGCGCAAGGAAACGATTCTGGTCAAGGATGTTCCCGGATTTGCCTCCAGCCGTTTAGGTGTGGCGCTGGGCCTGGAAGCGATGCGCATGCTCGAACAAGGTGTCGCGAGTGCCAAAGACATCGACACCGCTATGGAACTCGGTTACAACCATCCAATGGGGCCTCTGAAATTGACGGATCTGGTCGGACTGGATGTGCGATTGAGTATCGCCGAGTATTTGCATCGGGAATTGGGTTCGGAAACTTTTCGCCCTCCCGAAGTTTTGCGACGACTGGTGAGTGAAGGAAAATTGGGCAAGAAGACCGGCGAAGGTTTTTATAGTTGGAACAACGACAAAGAGGACGCGCGCCGCGCGCATACTTCTTGAGAATGTGACGGCACCGTGTTGCATACTATGAGCACTCCTTCAAACTTTGAAGAGAAGCGTTTCGCCCTGCGGATGGCGTTGCGCCTGCCCGTTGTCATATCAGGGCGTGCCGAGGACGGCTCGGCATGGAGCGAGCCCACCGAAACCGACGACATTTCAACTTCCGGCGCGCTTTTTCACCTCAATCAGAAAGTAAACCGCGGCGAGCGGTTGTATCTTCGCGCCCATCGCCCTGACGGAGCGCCCATCGAAGTAACGGCCATCGTCATCAGAACAGCACCCGCAATCTACGGCACTGCCCGAGTAGGTGTGCAAATAACTGAGCCGACTGAAAACTGGCTACGTCTATTTGTATCCTGGGTTGCCGATGACCAGCCGACAACAGAACCCGCCGAAGAGTAAAGCAAATTAGAATTTAGAATTTAGGATTTAGAAATTAGAGTTTTAGTAGAAATTGGAATTGCGCACTGCGGTTTTTAGATGCGATTGGGCGACTGGCAGATCTAAAAAAATGTCGATCCACCACCCGCAAATTCTAATTTCTAAATTCCAAATTCCAAATTCTAAATCGGGAGTTTTTTGCAATGTCGCAATCGTACGAGACACTTCTGCTTGAACGCCGCGGGCGCGTCGCCATCATCACAATCAATCGGCCCGAGAAACGGAACGCGCTGAATATCAAGACTCGGGAAGAAGGAGCCGCACTGCTCGAGGAGTTGCGCGCGGACGATTCAGTCGGCGTCGTTGTTTTTACAGGTGCAGGTGATAAAGCATTCATTGCCGGTGCCGACATCGCCGAGTTTGCCGGGCGCACCGCAAATATGCAGCGCGAAGTCATGATGGCTCGTTCGCTCTTTACCGAGATCGATATGTTTCCCAAACCGATTATCGCAATGATTAATGGTTATTGCCTCGGTGGCGGCTGCGAGCTTGCGCTGGCTTGCGACATTCGCATTGCCAGCGAGACAGCGTCGTTCGGCCAGCCCGAAATCAATCTTGGCATCATACCTGGCGGCGGCGGGACACAGCGTCTGACGCGTTTGGTAGGTGAGGGAAAGGCAATGGAGTTGATTCTAACCGGCGAGATCATCGATGCCAGGACGGCTTTTGCGATCGGTTTGGTAAATCACGTCGTTCCCCCGGATCAGCTCGAAACGAAAACACTTGAGATTGCCGGCCGCATCGCAGACAAAGGTCCCATCGCTTTGCGTCTCGCAAAGGAGGCCGTAAAACTTGCGTCGCGGTCCAACCTCGATGAAGGTTTGAAACGCGAAGTGGACCTATTTGCTTTGTGTTTCTCGACTGAAGACAAGAATGAGGGCGTCAAGGCCTTTTTGGAAAAACGCAAACCGGAATTCAAGGGAAGGTAAAAGGAAAAAGACTCATTTCCCATTCATCATTTGACATCATGATCAATGTCAAATGATCAATGAAATGAAACGGACCATCGCCGGACCCAACTTGACGCGTTCTCACTCGTCCGCTAGGCTTTTGATATTCAACTTGGGGCCGTAGCTCAGCTGGGAGAGCGCATGACTGGCAGTCATGAGGTCAGGGGTTCGATCCCCCTCGGCTCCACCAATATATTCAATACCTCTGGCCTTCAAATCCCGAATCTCCTGGAGCAGGTGCCGAGTTCGTCAATGAGGCGGCGATCAACCGTTGGCTGAGCCGCCTAATCGACGTCCTCGAGTGAACTAGTCCGACTGCAACTTAGAACAGGAGGCCAGTCCGATGCAGGCATCTACTGGGGAATCTCCTCGCCTATGTGAGACTCGCCTCGAAGCACCACACCACCTGAGACACCGCCTCCGCCCTTGATGTTCCCAGCCTCGCGCTCTTTCAACTCCTGTTCCTGCTGCGGCAGGTTGCCGACCCGGACGCGGCCTTTCGTATTTTCCGGCTTCTGCTCTTTTGGTTTACTCATGATCGTTTTCCTTTCTTGCATTCTGATGTTTTGATGATCTCTCCGTTTTATGACGGACACATCTACCTTTCACCTGATAGTGGCGAAGGATCGAAAAACATCACAAGGAAATACATGAGAAAAGACGCTTTACTCCCTTTATGCTTGGTTCTTCTCAGCTTCGCGATTAGTTGCTCGCGTGGGCGTGACGAACGAAAACCCAACAGCGAACAATCGGAATGAACCCGCTTCCAAATTACGAAGATCGTCGACTCAAGCAAATTTAGAGACCAAAACATTACGAGGATTGGTCATTGGAATAATGGACGGAGATACAATTGAGCTACTTGACGATCAAAGAACATCTTACCGAATTAGACTCAAGGGAATTGATGCCCCAGAGAAGCGTCAGGCATTTGGCAAAGTCTCGCGCGAAAACCTGGCAGTGATGCTAGCGGGAAAGGTAGTAACTATTGAGTGGCAGAAGTACGACCGCAACGGCAGGATTGTCGGCAAGATCCTGGCAGATGGACGTGACGTCTGTCTTGAGCAGATCAAGGTTGGTCTTGCCTGGCACTACAAAGATTTTGAGGAAGAACAAAGCGAGGCAGACCGGCAATTATATTCGGAAGCAGAGAGCGAAGCCCGATCACAGAAACTAGGATTGTGGCGAGAGTCTTCTCAGATTCCACCGTGGGACTTTAGGCATAAAAAGAAAGTCGTATTCGATAGTAGGAGAAATTCGCCACAGATAAACCCGGATAACCCGGATCAGAATCTATAAATAGTTAAGAAGCCCTCGTTCACTATTCCGTTCTGATCTATGTCATCCGCGTTAATCTGTGGCTGATGTTTGATTTGCTTTTTACACAGTCCAGTTAGGGCGTTGCGCCGGAGTTGCATTCATCCAGTCAAAGCTTCGCCCGCCTGTTCTTCAACGCCAGATCGAATAGCACTGCGCATCCTCCGCGGATACCCGGTGCGTTGATCTAACTATTGAGATTCGTAGGCCTTATGTACTCAGGCTGCGGCCCTTTACAACTCTGTAAACGGCCAGCAGGATGATCGCACCGATGACGGCGAACACCAGGCTCATGATAAAGCCGGGCTGAGTGACGTCACCGGAATCAAGGGAGCGGCTGTAGAACAGCAAACGACCAATGTAGCCGCCGATGACGGATCCCACAATGCCCAGAAGGATTGTGACTATTAAGCCGCCTGGATCTTTGCCCGGCATGATCGCCTTCGCGATAAGGCCGGCGATAAGACCAAAGATGATCCAACCGATTACAGCTAACATACCTTTCCTCCTCTTTTTTTTGTTTCATAAAAGAACTACCAACGTCAGAATTCTCCACCGACTGTATTGTTTCAGCCGTTTACTGGGTCTATTCCTGATTAGAGGCAAGATGTAAGCCACACATTCTCCGTAAGGTACGGGGACAGACTAAACGCCAACTTTCAACTACGTCCCTGCGCGAGCCGCTAAGACGTCTGCCCGTAATTCCTTCTCGATCCTCTTGCGTTCGGCCAGCTCCTGTTTCAATTGCAAGATTGCTTGAGCCAATTCTGCTGTACGTTCTCGAACCCGCTGCTCAAGGAGGCTGTTGACTTCGTTGAGTGCCCCCTCTTCCCGCTCCAACTCCGTCACTTGCAGACTGAGATCGTAGGTCCGTTGTTGCATGCCCTGCTGTTTTTTTGCGTCCGCAGTTGCATCCAAGAGCAAGACCCAGGTGCCCTGATCGCGGTGGAACAGATAGATGTCGGCGAACACACCAGCTTCGGTTTGGACGTGAGGCAGAAAAACGTTACTCGCATCGAGTGGCAAAACTCCTGCCAGATAAACGAGGTGGTCGCCGATCTGCATGTTCTTCTCCAACCCCGTGATGCCGTAGGACTCCAGGGCCCCGCCCCATTGAGATAATCCTTCCTTGTCCGTAACCAGCAAGTAGGCCGGCGCCAGCGTGTCTTCAGTCAGCGTGCAGATGAAATCGCGAATCGGAGCAGGCAAATCAGCCATTGTGGACCTCCATCATTTTCTCGGCCAGAGCCAGAAAGGCCCCCTCAACACCATGTCCGGTCTTGGCGCTGGTATTTATCACCTTCCAGTTTTTTTGCTCAAGCGCCGCCTTCTCACCACTATCGATTTCCCACATGTCCGCCAGGTCCGACTTATTTGCAAGAAGAAGGAACGGCACGCGACCAATAGTTTCCTCGGCTCTCGATTGGAGTGCCAGAGCTTTGTAGAGCGTGTCTCGACGAGTCCCATCGACCACTAGCAAATAGCCAGATGCACCTCTCAGGTATGACTTGCGGAGTTCATGCTCTGTCTCGGTTCCCTCAATGTCCCAAAGGAGCAGCGTGACTTCCTCGGCACCCACTGGCACGATCTTCTTATCAACCTTAACGCCAACGGTTGTATGGTATTTGTCGGAATAAATACTCTCGACAAATCGGCGTACCAGACTTGTCTTGCCTACAGCGAAGGTTCCCAGCATACAAACTTTTTTCTGGATCATACGAGAGACCTCGCTATTGAGCCTCGGTGGCAATAACTCTGAAGGTCACACTGCGATTCGTGGCGCGGTCAGCTTCCGTTATCTCTTCCCGAATTCTTTCTTTTGAGCCGACAGCTTTGATCGTAAGGTTCGTCCATTTGGGCAATCTTGCTTCCAACTCAGAAGCGACAGCTTGTGCCCGTTCCTGGCTGAGCGTGGTATTACGGGCTTCAGTGCCACTGCCATCCGTATGCCCGGAGATCTCCAGTCTCATGTTCTTCTGCAAGGCTTCCGCTTGTGCCTGGAGTCGCTGGATGTCGGCGGCCAAAACGTTGAATCTTTCTGTCTGGCCGGGCACCAAATCTGAACGGTCAAATACAAACATCAACAGTGGATCCTCGATGCGATTCAGGTCGAGAAGCCGGTCGTCGCGTAATCCTGCGAGACCTGGTACGAAACGTGCTGACCGGCGAGTTTCAGTCACCCACTGATGCGATGCGAAGCCTTCCGCTTCGAGCACGCCATCCTTCAAACTGAGCCTCACTGTCGCGGGGGGTGTCAGCAGGTTTCGCGCTCTTGCCAGCACAAATTCGGGTGTCAACGCCTGGAAGGGCTCCCAATGGCTGACGACCGTCCGCGGATCAATCCGGGAATCTCGCAGCACCAGTTGCGGGTCACGCGCCAACGGATCGCGCAAACCACTGAGGAAGTATTTCCCGTCTCGCTTTCCGGTTTCAGCAACGATAATTCCCGGCTCATTCCTCAACTTTTCTACATACGCATCCCAACGTCGCTTGTCACGCAGCCAGAAGAATCCCCAAATGAGTAGAGCGAGTAAGAGAATGCTGACGATTACTGTGAATGGAGTGAGCTTGCGTCCGGCGGTCGAGGGCTGTTGTTGGGAATCATAGTGGGCTTGAAGGCAATCTTCCAACAGCGGTGCAGTCGCTGCGAACGGCGCTGCGTCACCCTTAAAATCGTTCAACGCCACTCCAAACTGAAGGTGAATTCTTTCTAGCGTTTCCTGGAAAACTCCTGTGAGATCCTGCGGCGCATTGCCCCGGATGACTCCCGCCAGGACCGCGAGCGGACCTCGCTCTATCAACACCGTGAGTTCGCCAACCTTTAACGTTTCCAGATCGTCACCCTTGGGCGTCGTGAAAGAATCGTGCACGAAGTCTTGTATAGCGGTAAGCATCGCGGAAACCATGTCGGCGTCTTGCGACTGGGTTCCGAGGGCGGAGGCTTGATGCAAAAGCAGACCCGTCTCTTTGTGAATGAGGAAGACCTGTTCGACGCGAAAGAGCAACGTATGAAGCATCACGACTTCGGCAAACGATTTACCCGTCCGCAGAGCTTCCAGTCTCCATTTTAGGCCCGTGATTGAAAGGCTGTAAGTGAGGCTCTGATTGAGCGACTGAACCATGCCGCTCAAGGCTGTGGCGATGGCCTTTCGTATTGCCGGCCCCATGATAGGAAAGATCGCATCTGCCAGGGGTTGAGGATCTTTTCGGACAGATCTCTCCAAGGCGGCAGCTACGGTTGGCGCGAGGGCGTCAGTGAGTTCGTCATCCTCGCGAGAGCGGACGGCGATGGCGGCGGGCAACACATGGCTCACTTCCTCGAGCTGTCGCCTTGGGTTAGTGAGCCGCTCATGAACTTCAGCGATCTGCCCCTCTGCCGGACCGAGCAGCAAGGTTCGCAGCTCAGCCATGCTCTGCTCATCTGTCGATGAGCTGTCAGGCAGGTCCTGGTCGACTACGACCGGCGCATCGGACTGCATCATGGCCATCTTCTAATAAGCGAAAGCGGTTGCGTCGATTTCACGTGGCTGTATCAGTTAGCACCGGGAATCTTCAATTCGTTGTTCAGTCGCAACGCCATCTCTGTAAATAACGCCCCCAAAGCGGAACGATCAGTCTTTTCGTGATTTAACTCCGCCACCTCTCGTTGCAGCATTGACGATAACTCCTGGCGTTTCTCACGAATCTCATCGCTCAGGGTCTGCGACTGCTCGAGAATTTGCTGGCGCAAGCCGCTTTGCGCCCGCATTGAATGTTCCTGTAATTCCGCCAGCTTCGCTTCCAGTGCTCTACCCGCATCATAGAGTCCGTGCCATAAGCCCTGCACGGCTTCGTCACGGGTCCGGTGCTCGGCCTGCAGGCTGTCAGTCAACGCTGCGAACTCTTTTTTGATAAACAGCTCGAGGACGTCGAAGCGTTTTCTGGTCTCTTCGCGCAAGTCTGAAGATTCCTGGATCAGCCGCTCCTCCACCCGTGCGAACCTTCTTTCATAGTCCCGCATCTGGCCGCCGAAGAGGATCTCCCTGATCTTGTCTACGTTGCCAATATCCGGCTGATGAACATCACCGCCGTTGATGGACTGAGTGTTATCTTCGAGTACGCTTGGCGAAGACACCTGCTCCGCATCGTGTTTTTTTTCTGAGGGTGAACTCATATAGATCTCCGATCCACTAGATGTTTTCCAACCAGGGTCCTGCAACTTAAGGGTTAGTAGTTGGATCCTTATAATTAGCGCGTCGCCGCCTTCAGCTCGACGGCTCGACTCGGGCGAGTAAAGGCGGCCCGCAACCCGGGGAAGCGCGCTCTCAGCGCTGGGATCTCATTGCGTCTTGCAAAAAGACCTTTAAACTAGAAACTGTAGAGTCCATACTGATAAACACGTGCATTTGTGTCAAGCCTTCTGCCCTTATCCAGCGCTCAGTACCTCAGTCACCTCGCAATGGTGCCGATTCCAGCCCTTGGAGTCGAAGCAAGTTTGAGCCTGGCGACTTGCTTAGGCGAAGGTTTGGCGCAACCGAAGACTGAATATGATCGCCACCCTTTAACTCTAAACAGCCTTAACTTTAAACTTGCACTCGGAGCATTGACTTGAGACACTCTGATCCCGTATAAGAACGAATCCTAAATTAAACGTTCATGAGTATTCGAACTCATCACCGCCACCATATGCACCACGCCAACCATTATTGGCGTCAAGGCAGCGTGTGGACGGTTGTGAAGGAACACGAAGAGTAGCCAAAAACACAACCAGGTTTCATCGAGAACCCGCTGCCTGATTCGAATCGGCAGCGGGTTTTTCTTTGCACGGTTTAAAGGCTTGCAAGAACTGCCAGAGATAGGGACAACATAATGACAGAGCAACTTTCTGCGATTCCCAGCGGCATTCGCTATTACTTCGGCGGTGAGGCGCACCTGAGACGAGCCATTGAACAAGCAGTCATGTCAATATTCGACGGCTGGTCCTATGAGGAGATCAGCACTCCGACGGTGGACTACTACTCGCTTTTCGAGCGAGGCATGGGCGCTCTTGAAGCTCAGCGCGCCTTCAGATTCACGGATACGGATGGACGACTCCTGGCCTTGCGACGCGATGTCACCTCAGGCATCGCCCGCGCCGCGGCCACTCTGATGGCTAAACGCGAACGGCCCCTGCGGTTCTGTTACGCGGCCCCGGTATTTCGTCTGCGACCCGGGTCGCACGCTGAATGGAGAAGAGAATCGACACAAATAGGCTGTGAACTTATTGGACGTAACAGTGCCGCTGCGGATCTGGAAGTGTTAGCTATTGCTTCCGAGATACTTTCCCGTCTTGGTCTCGATGGGAGATACACGATCACTGTGAATGATCTGGAAATTTTCAACGGCATTACAGAAAGTCTAGCGCTCGATGCCGGCGCTCGCGAGCAAATGCGCCAACTAGTCGACGTCCACAACGCAACGGACCTCAGGTCTTTTCTTGCCGCGTATGCGTCAGCGAACGAATGCGACGCTCTCGGTCAACTAGCACAGCTCTCCGGCAAGGCTGAAGTGTTCGACAAGGCACGCCGCGTAATCGCGAACACGCGTTCCCTTGTTGCAGTGGATCGACTAGCGGCTCTGTGGCGAACTATTGATTCGCTTGGGCTCTCGGATCGTTTTGAGATCGATCTGGGCGATGTTTCAAGGCTCGATTACTACACCGGCCTGGTATTCAAGATTTATGTTGCCGGGGCCGGATCACGGATCGGAAGCGGCGGGCGATACGATCAATTGACCGCCAACTTTGGCAAGGCTGAGCCGGCGGTCGGCTTTGTGCTGGATCTGGATACGCTTTCCGAAACGGTACGCGCGGGTAGCGGCACGATCCTTACCGACGAGCCTGTTAAAGAGGCTCTGTCTATAGGACACGAGGATCCCACCAAACTTTTCCTTGAAGCTCTGCAACTACGCGCTCGGGCGGAACGAGTTGTCATTGGCCAAGTGGAGGAGACTACGTGCCGAACCTAACCATCGCGATCGCTAAAGGAAGATTACAGACTGAGGCGGTGGCGCTCCTGGCCAGAGCCGGTCTGCGGATCCCAAGCGGTGCCCAGTCGTCACGACGGCTGGCAATCGAGGACGAGTCAGGTTGTTATCGATTCATTTTCGTAAAGCCGGCTGATGTGCCTGTTTATGTGGAGCATGGCATTGCAGACTGCGGTTTTGTGGGACGCGATGTACTCCTCGAGTCCGACGCGGATCTGCTACAACCGCTCACACTGAACATCGGTTGTTGCCGCATCGTCGTTGCGTCGCCGCTGGAGATGCCCGGCAACGGCTCAGGCATTCTCAGAGTTGCAACGAAGTATCCGAATATTGCTGCAAGGCATTTCGGAGCCTTGGGGCAACCGGTCGAGATAATTGGGGTTTCGGGTTCGGTTGAACTTGCACCGGTCCTCGGCCTGGCCGATTGCATAGTCGACCTGGTGGAAACCGGAAGAACGCTTCAAGAAAACGGTTTGCATATTGTGGAAGTCATAGCCGATTCGTCGGCTCGGTTGGTTGTTAACCGGGCAAGCTATCAGTTGAAGGCAAAGCCGATCGGCAGCCTAATCGACGCACTGAAGGCCGCTGCAAAGGAGAGTGAGTTTTGATCGAACTTGTCTCCACCAGAGACAGTCGGCAACTCGAGCGGAAGCTCGAGCGCATACGGGCAAGGAGTGTTGCGCTCGATGCCGAGTTGATGCGTCAGGTCTCAGAGATTATCGAGGAAGTGCGCAAGCGAGGAGATGCCGCGCTGGTCGAATATACGGCTCGCTTTGATGGGTGCGTGATTAAGACCGCGGATCTGAAAGTTTCTGAGGAAACACTTAGGCAGATCGCCGGCGGGGTCGAGCCTGAGGTGCGTGAGGCTTTGGGTGAAGCAATTGCAAGGGTACGCAGATTTCATGAACATGAACGCCAGAAGTCCTGGGAGATTGCAGGGCCAAACGGCGTCGGCCTGGGCCAACGAGTAACACCGATTGAGCGAACAGGCTTGTATGTTCCAGGAGGTTCGGCCAGCTATCCGTCGTCCGTGGTGATGAACGTTGTGCCGGCCCAGGTGGCTGGGGTTGAACGTATCATCATAACCACTCCGCCTCGTGCGCTTCGCGAGAATCCGGCCGTCGCGGCGGCCCTTTGTGAACTCGGCGTTAATGAGGTCTATGCCGTTGGTGGCGCGCAGGCAATTGCTGCGCTCGCCTATGGCACTGAAACCGTTCCGCGCGTAGACAAAATCACGGGCCCGGGGAATCGCTATGTCGCTGCTGCCAAGAAGCTGGTCTTTGGAGTTGTAGGGATTGATTCGATAGCCGGCCCGACCGAGGTGATCGTAGTTGCCGACGAAACTGCCCGCCCCGCCTTTGTGGCTGCTGACCTTCTGGCTCAAGCCGAACATGCTGAGGACGCCTCAGCAATACTGATCACCACCAGTCAGCATTTGGCAGATGAAGTCTCTCGCGAACTAATTAGTCAGATAGCGACGCTTCCCAGGCGCCAGGTAATTGAGGAATCATTGAACCGATACGGCCTGATCATACTTGTCGATAATATGGATGAAGCATGCGGCATCGTGAATGAACTAGCCCCCGAGCATTTGCAGATAATGGCCCGGGACGCTGAGGTGATTGGATCGCGCATTCGCCACGCCGGTGCGATCTTTTTTGGCGATTACTCACCCGAAGCAGTCGGCGATTACCTGGCCGGACCAAATCATGTGTTGCCGACAACTCGGACTGCGCGGTTCACGTCCGCGCTCGGGGTTTACGATTTTATCAAACGGACCAATACTGTGAGATTCTCCGCTGAGGAGTTGAGAGCGACAGCTCCGTTGATCGCCGTGTTGGCGCGTGCGGAAGGCCTTGAAGCTCACGCACAATCAGCTTTGATTCGAACAAAAGAAGATTGAGATGGCGGCGTTGAATTTCATTAAGCAAAACGTGCGAGGGATGCGAGCTTATTCGCTTGCCCCACATCGCGCGCGTATCAAACTCAATCAGAACGAGAACCCCTGGGATGCGCCGGAAGAAATCAGAACAGAGACTTTGAGGCGGTTGGAAAAACGCCTCTGGTCGCGCTATCCCCATTTCGTTGCTCAGGATCTGCACGAGCGCCTGGCAGGGTTCACTGGTTGGATGGCTGAAGGAATTCTTTCCGGCAATGGTTCGAATGAACTGATCCAGGCGTTGCTGATGGTCTCGATAGAGCCGGGCAAACGTGTGCTGATCAGCGAACCTACCTTTGCCCTTTACCGCCAGATAACCGTCGTGCTCGGCGGCGAGGTCATCAGTGCGCCGCTGACGGACAACTTAACGTACGACATCTCACTCTTGACAAAGCAGATTCAAGCAGCAGCGCCTGATGTGACGATCATCTGCTCGCCAAACAATCCGACTGGTTGTGTTATCGAGCAAGCTGACTTGGAATCCATTCTCAAAGTGTCAGACGGATTGGTAGTCATCGACGAGGCCTATCACGAGTTTTCCGGTCAAACGGTTGTGCCTTTGTTGAGGCAATATTCGAATCTTGTGGTGTTGCGCACGTTTTCGAAGGCGATGGCTATGGCGGCACTCCGCGTAGGTTACCTGCTGGCCGCGCCTGAACTTGTCAGCGAAATTCGCAAAGCCATATTGCCCTACAACCTCAACACGATCTCGCAAACGGCCGCCGAGGTAGCCATTGAACTGTACGAATCCAGGGTTCAGCCATTGGTTGACACAATCATCAAAGAGCGTGATCTGTTGCACTCCCAGTTGGCACGCATTCCTGGGCTGACACCTGTGCCTTCGCAGGCGAACTTTATTCTGGTCCGATCTGCAATTGAGCCTCGCACCGTATTTGCAGAGCTGTTGCGGCGAGACATTCTTGTACGGGATGTCAGTGGTTATCCGATGCTCAAAGCCTACTTTCGCGTAAGTATCGGCAAAGCCGACGAAAATGAGCTACTACTCTCTGCTTTGCGTGACATCTTCAAATGATGGTGAGCCGATGACGAAAACTATCCCTCGAAGTAAGTCTTTGCTGCTAACACGCACGGCGGAGATTCGCCGGAAAACAAAAGAAACGGACATCTCTGTGTCTCTTGTGCTTGATGGAAGCGGTCGGGGGAAAGTGGCTACCGGGGTTCCCTTTCTTGATCACATGTTGGAGTTATTCGCTCGTCATGGCCTCTTCGATCTAGAGATTTCTTGTCGCGGGGATCTCCACATAGACGATCATCACTCGGTTGAAGACGTAGCGATCTGTCTGGGGCAGGCCTTTGTGCAAACGCTTGGTGACAAAGCAGGCATCAGCCGCTACGGCGCGTCATTGGTGCCCATGGACGAAGCTCTGTGTCGGGCGGTGATTGACCTCTCAGGGCGTTTCTATCTGGTCTATGAGGTTGAAACCCGGCGGCAGCGGATTGGCAACTTCTCGGTTGAGTTAGCCGAACATTTTTGGCGCTCATTCGCGGAAAAGCTTGGCTGCAATCTTCACATCGACCTACTGCGCGGGAAGAATACGCACCACATTCTCGAAGCAACGTTTAAAGCAACGGCGCGTGCACTAAAACAGGCTGTTGAGCGGGACCAGCGAATCCAGGGAGTGCTCAGCACGAAAGGAGCGCTTTAAAAGCGAGTAGTATGAAGCCAGTTGTGATTATTGACTACGGCGTCGGCAATCTGCGCTCGATCGAGAAAGCCTTCGCGGCAACCGGAACTGAAGCCCTCGTGAGCGGTGACGAACTCATTCTACGAGAGGCCAGGGCCCTCGTGTTACCAGGTGTGGGCGCTTTTGGCGCCTGCATGAAAGCACTCACGGACCGAGGCTTTGATCGCATCGTCATTGAACGCGCGGGTGCTGGTGCGCCGCTTCTCGGAATTTGCGTCGGTATGCAGTTGTTGTTTGAGGAATCCGAAGAGTTTGGGAAGACCTGCGGCCTCGGTCTTTTGCCCGGGCGTGTGCGACGATTCGGGAAAGAGTTGGTTGTGCCGCATGTGGGGTGGAATCAGGTCCAGCAAAAACAGGTGCATCCCCTGCTCTCGAACATTGAGGATCGATCTTTCTTTTACTTTGTTCATTCCTATTTCTGCGCCGTCGATGAGCCGGGAGTTGCAATCGGCGAGACTGATTATTGCAGCACCTTCGCTTCAATAGTCGCAAGAGGGAACATCTCCGGCGTGCAATTTCATCCTGAGAAGAGCCAGACTGCCGGACTCAGATTGCTGAATAATTTTGCGAAGCAATTTAGAATTTAGAATTTAGAATTTTTGCGTCCCAGCGTTCGGCCTCTTATCAAAGAAATTAGAACTTAAACCCTGGAATCAAGTAGCAATTCTCAATTCTAAATTCTAAATTCTAAATTCTAAATTCTAAGTCTTTTTATGCTGGCGAAACGCATTATTCCTTGTCTCGATGTAGACCGCGGACGTGTGGTCAAGGGCATTCGTTTCGTCTCCCTCGTGGATGCCGGAGATCCAGTCGAGCAAGCTCGCGCCTATGACGATCAAGGCGCGGATGAGCTCGTATTCCTGGACATCACTGCTTCCTCCGACAAGCGCGCAATTATCATGGACGTTGTGCGGCGTGTCGCTGATCAAGTCTTCATTCCTTTGACCGTCGGCGGCGGTTTGAATTCCGTAGAAGACATTCGCGCGGTCTTGCGCGCCGGGGCTGACAAAGTTTCGCTTAACACCGCGGCAGTCGAGCGACCTTTACTGGTCTCGCAGGGTGCCGAAACATTCGGCACACAATGCATGGTGATTGCCATCGATGCCCGGCGCAGAGACCAATCAGATCCGGCAAAAGGCTGGGAGGTGTTCACTCATGGAGGCCGAAACAGTGTCGGCTGGGACGCTCTGGAGTGGGCCGTGCGCGCGGAACGGCTGGGCGCCGGTGAAATACTTCTGACCAGCATGGACCGTGATGGGACGCGAAGCGGATATGATCTTGAACTGACTAAAGCTGTCAGTTCGGCTGTCAGGATCCCAGTGATTGCTTCAGGAGGCGCGGGTCATCTTGACGATTTTCGTGACGTTTTCAGCCGGGGTGGCGCCAGCGCGGTTCTGGCTGCTTCACTCTTTCACTTTGGCGATTACAAGATTACGCAAGTGAAGGATTATTTACGCGCGCAAGGAGTGGTGGTCAGATGAAGCTGGACGATGTTAGGTTCAACGTAGATGGACTGGCGCCGGCCATCGTCCAGGATGCGCGCACACTTCAGGTATTGACGCTCGCCTACATGAACGAAGAAAGTCTGCGGCGAACCATTGAGACAGGGGAGACATGGTTCTGGTCTCGCTCGCGCGGTGAGCTTTGGCATAAAGGCGAAACCTCGGGCCATACTCAGCGGGTGGTCTCGATCAATCTGGATTGTGATGGAGATGCGCTCACAATTCTGGTACTGCCTAACGGGCCGGCTTGCCACAAAGGCAGTCAATCGTGCTTTGCCGACATGATCTTTGAGACGAGTCTTGCTGAACAAGAACCAAGCGTTCAAGGGACGACATTTGGCGAGGCACTACAATATCTTTACTCAGTGATTGAATCGCGAAAGCAGGAAAAGCCGGAAGGATCCTACACGACGTATCTGTTCGCCCAGGGGCTCGACAAGATCCTCAAAAAGATTGGAGAAGAAGCAAGCGAGACGATCATTGCAGCCAAGAATAATGACCGGGAAGCGCTTACCAGGGAAATATCTGACCTGCTTTATCACCTCTGTGTGTTGTTGATAGAACGCAATGTGACTCTGGATGAGATCGGGAAGGAATTGATGAGGCGCAGGAAGAAATTAGAAATTAGTTAGAATTTAGAAATTAGAATTTGAATGCTGGCGAATCGAGTCACAGTTCTAAAATCAAAATGTTGGTGCGAATAAAAAAGAAAGCCTGGTGCGGTTTGGCAAATTCTAATTTCTAAATTCTTAATGGACAACGACCTAACCCAGATTCTGGACTTCGCGGCCGGTTTGGCGCGCGAGGCGGGCGAGATTACTCTGCGACACTTCAAAGGATCATTCGTTCCGGAACGCAAAGCTGACAACTCGTTCGTGACGATAGCTGATCGTGAAGCAGAAGGGCATATGCGTGCCATCATCACCCAGGCTTTTCCCGATGACGCGATTATTGGCGAAGAGGAAGGCCTCAAAACAGGTACTTCAGGCAGGCGCTGGATCCTCGACCCGATTGACGGAACGTACTCATTTGTTCACGGTGTGCCGCTCTACGCGGTTTTGATCGGGTTGGAGGTCAACGGTGAGTCAATCTTAGGAGTAATAAATATCCCGCCTCTGAGTGAGATTGTTTATGCAGCCAAAGGTCTGGGGTGTTTTTGGAATGGCGAACGCGCTCGGGTTTCTTCGGTTGAGACTCTAAGTGAAGCTTTGCTCCTCGGAACGGACTTTGGCTCTTGTGAACACTACGGATTTGGTCGAGCCGCAGAGGCTTTGCAGCAGCAAGTTCACGCACGCCGGACCTGGGGAGATGCATATGGTCACATGATGGTAGCTACTGGCCGCGCCGAGATCATGCTCGACCCCGTGATGAATGTGTGGGATTGTGCGGCGCTTCTTCCCATCGTCGAAGAAGCGGGGGGCACATTCACTGACTGGCGAGGCGAAAGGACCATTCATGGCCAGAACGCGATTTCAACTAACGGGGTACTGTTCCGCGATGTCATGGAGATGGTGGAAAAATTTAGAAGTTAGAATTTAGAAATTAGAATTTGAATTCCGGCGATTCAAGTCACGGTTCTAAAATCAAAAGTTAGTGCGAATGAAAAGAAAGCGTGGTGCGGTTTTGCAAATTCTAAATTCTACTAAATTCTAAATTCTAAATTCTATAAATTCTAATTAACATGCTAATCATTCCCGCGATTGATCTCCGTGATGGACGCTGTGTGCGCCTTGTGCAAGGGCGTAGAGATTCGGCGACTATTTATGATGCCAATCCGATCGAGATCGCGAAGAGTTTTGAGAATGATGGCGCGGGCATGCTCCACGTGGTTGATCTCGATGGCGCCTTCTCGGAAAGCAAGATACGGAATCGCGACGTGCTACGTGAACTGCTTAGCGTGATAAGTATTCCCGTGCAATTTGGCGGCGGCTTGCGTAGCATTCGAGACGTTGACGAAGTCCTCACTTTAGGTGTAACCCGAGTGGTGGTTGGCACCGTGGCCGCAGAGTCACCTGACATGCTGGCAAAGATGCTACGGCTGTTTGGCACTCATGCGCTTGCCGTAGGGGTTGACGCTCGAGATGGCCAGGTGGTGACACGCGGGTGGGAGACACAAGGGCAAACGAGCGCCTTAACTCTTGCCCGCGACGTTGCCGACCTGGGAATCGAACGAATCGTTTATACTGACGTTCAGCGTGACGGGATGCTTGCGGGAATTAATATCGATCAGACACGCTTGATAGCCGAAGGATCTGGACTGAAGGTCACTGCCTCAGGCGGCGTTTCATCGCTTGACGACCTGAGGAGGCTTGACGCTGTCAGTAAATGCGGCATCGACAGCGTCATTGTCGGAAAGGCTCTCTACGAGGGTCGGTTTACTCTCAGTGAGGCCCTGCGCATCTAGGCCCGCCCACGCTAAAATTTGGAGTGCGCTGGCCTGGCAGCGCTTTGGCCTACGTTCGCGAGGATCCCCCGGTTGAGTGGTAACGGAGGAGAACAGGCCAAAGCGGCGCCGGGCCGCAGAAGCTAAAATTTGGAGTGCGCTGGCCTGGCCGGCCTGGCAGGGCTTTGGCCTACGTTCGCGAGGATCCCCCCAGTTGAGTGGTAACGGAGAACAGGCCAAAGCGGCGCCGGGCCGCCGTCGCTAAAATTTGGAGTGCGCTGGCCTGGCAGCGCTTTGGCCTAGGTTCGCGAGGATCCCCCAGTTGAGTGGTAACGGAGAACAGGCCAAAGCGGCGCCGGGTCGCAGAAGCTAAAATTTGGAGTGCGCTGGCCTGGCAGCGCTTTGGCCTAGGTTCGCGAGGATCCCCCCAGTTGAGTGGCAACGGAGAACAGGCCAAAGCGGCGCCGGGTCGCCGCACTCCAAAACCTTGAGGTCCCATACGATGCTAAAAACGGTCTTTCTCATGAGTCTCATCTTATCTCTCCTCGGCAACGCATATCTTCATAACCCACAAAGCACGTCCGGCGAATTACGTTTCACGGCGCCGGCGGAATGGATCACTGAGCAGCCTTCTTCCAAGATGCGCGCAGCGCAATACAAACTGCCGAAAGCGGACGGCGACAAAGAGGATGCTTCGCTTGTGATTTATTACTTCGGACCAAGCCAGGGAGGTTCAGTTTCCGCGAACATCGAGCGGTGGATTAGCCAGATGAAACAGCCTGACGGCAGTGAGGCAAAGAATAAGGCTAAGACCGATTCGCTAACGGTGAATGGTCTTAAAATCAGCACCGTTGATTTGGCGGGAACCTATACCGCCGAGATGTCGCCGGGGAGTAGCGAACATCACAATGATCCGAACTATCGGCTACGCGCGGCCGTGATCGAAACACCAAAGGGTTTTTATTACTTGAAGCTGATTGGCCCACAGAAAACCGTGGACCGCTGGACTCAGGCCGTCGACAAGTTCGTGAAGTCGTTGGTCTTCACTCCGTAGGCGTTCTTCGCAGGCGCGGACCTGGAGCGAATCCGCCGCAGAACTTCGTGAACTCGACACCTACCGGGCGATCGCGCTGCTCTGCGGTCCCGCGGACTATATCGGTCCGCCCCCGCGCCCAAACCCTGGTCCGGTCTCGTCGAGCAACAACAATGGTTTATTATTGAGGGCTAGTGCCGTCGATGTTTGGGCGCATGTCACCGACAAACTTGTCGGTGTTTCTAATGCTACGCAACACGATCGTCACCGCCTCCTCGGGAAATCCCGATTCAAGCGTAAACGTATAACCGGAAAACACGTCTGAAGAAGAATCTATTCCCCAGAAAAGAAAAGCTTCATCGCTGAGTTGCAGCAGCTTGCGCATCAGACCAGGGCCGTTACGGGCTTTGTCAACATTTACGTATCCGCCTTTGTAGTGCGGATAGATGCGAAACCCGATAGTTTCCTTCGAGGTAACGCTAATAACGATTTCCAGGCTGTCACAGTTCGCGAGACCCTCCCTCATCACTCCTACGAAGTTATATGGTTGTTTATCGCTCTGGCGGAAAGGAACATTAACGTCTGACCGTGGGCCTACCTTATCCAAGAGTGTCCGCATTTGTTCTCGAGTCCTGTTGCGTAACGCTTGTGAGTCTTGGCCATAAGCCGCCGGCACGGTAAGTAGAAGCGCCAGGGCAAACATGAGTGTGATCAGAATGCGTTTCATAGGGATTGTCTCCTCAAAATAGCCAGATTACGGACACGGTCTTTTAAGTTAAGCAGGATGCCAAAGTCAACAATTAAAGTTTAGAGTTCAACCTTTAGGTTGCCGCTTCCTAATGGCAAGCTAAAGCTTGAACTCTAAACTTGCCTAACTGTGAGACGTTAACGCGACTCGCTGATCAGGACGCCATCAGTTGTTCGCAGGCCACGCGAGAGCACCACCCGCCCATCCGTTGATTGGTTGAAAGAATAGAATTGCTCTTTGGTAAAGCTCGTCACTTGCCTGGAGGGGCTGCCATCCAGCGGCTGCGATACCAAACTGGAGACGTTGTTACCCTGATCAATGAATAAGACTGAGCTTCCGTCAGGAGTCATTTGCAGCGCGCTTAGGCCATTGGCTGGACTTTGAGGCACGTCGATGAATTTCACCACAGACTGAGAGTCTAACGAGAATAGGACAATTTGCCACGCGGAGTTCGGCGCTTGATCTCGGTGCCAGTACGCGAGCAGTTTTCCATTTGGAGACGCAGCCGGACGCATGGAAAGCGAGTTGGTAATGCGAACCGGAGTTCCGCCATCAATTGATATCTTCCAAAGCGTGGGCACACCGGAGTCCATATGCTCGTAGAACAACCAGCGGCCGTCTCGAGAAAACTCGGGCCAGTTACTTTCTTCTTTGCCGTTCGTCAATTGAACTTGATTACTTCCGTCGCGATCCATGCGCCACAGTTGCCAGCGACCGGTCCTATTTGAGTGAAAAACTATATAACGTCCATCCGGTGATGGCACGGGGGCGTAATTGCGGCTTGCTCCGGCTGTGAGCTGCCGCTGATTTGTTCCATCACCCGCCATCTCCCAGATGTCGGCATTACCACTGGCGTCAGATGCGTACAGAATCTTGCCATCCGCAGTCCATCGTAAATCGAAAAACAGCCCTGCGCCCGAAGTAAGTTGGACCGGATGGCCCATGTCACTTCTGGATGCGAGCCAGATGTTGGTGAGCGTTTGTCGCTGAACACTTAACAAAAGTGGCGGAATAGAAGAAATACTGACGGCTAAATAGTCGTTCATATCGCTGGTGATCTTCCGTTCCTGACCCTGGGGTGAAGAGATAAACCACAGGTGGTAAAAAGCGGAGGTGCTGTCCTGGGCACTGATGACAAAGCCGCTTGCGTCCGGCAACCAGTCCATCGCAGCTATTTCAAGCCAACGGTGTGAACTCATCGGGGTCTCGGTCCGAGTTGCCGGGTTAAAGCCACCGATCTTCAGATAAAACCCATCGTCATCCGAGGTTTGCGTTATGGCACTGACGGCGCCATTGGTCGACCACGAGGGACCGGTCAGCACTGAGAAGTGTTCTGGAAACTTTCGCGCCGCGACTTGCTGTTCAGCTCCGGACTCTGCATTCGCAACGATCAAGGCGTCCTCACCCGTGGAGGCATTGCTACGAACAAAGGCGAACTCCTTTCCGTTGGAGGAAAAACTGATTGCGCTATCGACGTCTTTCTTTATTTCACTGGTTGAGCCTCCTAAGGCGGGAACGCGGTAGAGCTTTCCGTTCCTCGCATTTGGTTCATACAACACGTAATAAATGTAGTTGCCATCACGCGAGAATGTTAGACCTCGGTATTGTCCTTCGCCCGGCGGAACCAGGCGAATGCTGTTGGCGATCGCAATTTGCCTCACCCAAAGACCCTGCCTGCCGCTCTCTCCCACTACGTAAGCGGCATACTTTCCATCCGGCGAAATCGTGACGTTCACGATATTTCCCGTAGCGGTCAGCTTGTTCAGGCTCACTGATCCGAAATGGACAGCGGGCGTGCGTGTGAAGCGATAGGCAACGAACGCCACCGCCGGGAGAAGGAGAGCCACCGCGAGTCCCAATATCCAAGCCTGGGTCCTTCGTCGATCTTTAGCAACCGCGGTGTCTGCGTCGACAATAGTTCTTACTGCCGGGCTGATTTCCTCGGTTGTGATCTGCTTCTTGTAATCCGATTCTTTGACGATGGTGCGAATGTCCGTTGTGAAATCGCCCGAAAAGCGCAGGGCCTTAGTGCTTTCGTCGCCATTGAGCCCAACGCGTTTGAGCAGGCTGTCAAAGCGAGGGTCAGAACGTAGATCGTCGAGCTTTGGTTCCGTTCCCAGCCAGATCAACCATCCATCGCGCGCCTCACACGCCTCTTCAAGGTAAGCAAACGCCTTGTCGCGATCACCGAGACCCGTGTAAACGAGAGCCTGGTAATAAGCTGACATGTAAACCTCGCCCGATAGGGTCTTCATCTTGTCAGCAACTGCCTGGGCTTCTTCTCGCCTTCCCGATTTCGCAAGCGAGTAGCCGAGCGCCCACAGCGGTAATGCTGATCCTTCCATCAATCCCTTGGCCTTCCGGGCCATTTCCACGGCCATGTCGTGTTTGTCCATCTCCGAGTAGGCAAGGCTCAGGATCAAGTACCCGTTTCCGAAAGTGCGATCCATTTCGTGGGCCCGATGCACCTCGGCGATAGCGTTCTCGTACTGGCGCGCATGGTAGTAGGTCCAGCCGCCGATAATTGCATCCATCAGTGATAACGGATTGATCTCCTGAGCGCGTTTGATCTCTATTATTGCCTCAGTGAAGCGTCCTTGTGCCGCCTGCAGGTTTGAGTACCATTGATGTGCCGGCCCGTAGTTGGGATTGAGTTGGAGAGCACGTTTGAATCTCTCTTCAGCGGCGTCCCAGTCCCAATCGTAAAGAAGCGTAGTGAAAGCGAGAGCGGCGTGGGCCTCGGCGAGGGAATCGTCTAGTTCCAGAGCCTTCGTCGCGGCCTCTTTCGCCAGGGGAAAGTAATCAGCCGGGGCTCCGATACTGTAAATTGCCGCCCAGTTGTAGTAATCGGCGATGCCAACGTACGGCAGCGCATATTCGGGATCGAGGCGTATCGCTTCGCGAAAATGCTCGAGCGCTTTCTGAAAGTCTTCATCGTTAAACTTATTCCAGAAATACCGGCCCTTGAGGTAGCTCTGATACGCGTCAGAATTTTCCGTTTCATGCCGCAGCAGCAGCTCGCGCTCCGCGCCACTAAGACGAGGGACCAGAGCGTTGGCGACTTGTTCGGATATCAAGTCTTCGACCGTGAAGAGATCGGTGTAGTTCTCATCAAACTTTGTGGCCCACAACGGGACACCATCGGGCATGCGCACTAGTTGGACTGTTAGACGTACACGATCGCCCGCGCGCTGGATGCGCCCATCCAACACGTAAGCCACATTGAGTTCGTGTCCGGCTGCCATGATGTTGTGTGTGCCGTCGAAGTATTTGATGACGGAACTGGTGGGCCGCACCATGATGCGATGAATATTGCTTAGTTTTGTAATGATCGCGTCGGCCATTCCCATGCCGAGAAATTCATCGCTCTTCTCTTCGACACGCAACACCTGAAAGGGCAGCACCGCAAGCGAGCGAGATGCGGGATCACCCGTGTCTATGGCTGGAATGGACGATGGATGAAAGTAGGAAGCAGCGGAAACAGGATTCCCTTCCAGGTAGCGCCCAATGTCAGTGGAAAATTCTTCAACCGAAGGGTAGCGTTCCTCCGGTTGCTTTCGCAGCGATTTAAAAACGATGCTGTCAAGGCTGCCCGCCAGCGCGCGCCGCAGTTGGTCAGGAGTGGTGCTGCGGGCTTCGCTGACTGTAGTCGGAGTGACCTCAAAAGGCTCATGTCCTGCGATGGTAATGACTTCAATCAGGTTCACCGCGACGCTCGGAAGATCGGGGTCGTCTTCACAGATCACGCGAGCTAGTTCATATGGAGTGTGATCCTGGAGCTTGTATGGTCGATGGTCAGTCAATAATTCATAAAGCAATACACCAAGACTGTAAACGTCGCTCGTCGGCGTAACGCTGTCTCCGAGTACTTGTTCCGGACTCGCGTATTCGGGCGTCATCATCCTGACTGCCGCCGTGGTTGGATCCAGAGTGTGCGATACCAGGTCCGGGTCGAGTAGCTTGGCGATACCAAAATCCAGGAGCTTGGGAACGCCTTCAGTGGTGACCAGGATGTTGCTCGGCTTCAAGTCACGATGAATGATCCGGTGCTGGTGGGCATAATGAACTGCCGAACAGACCTTACGAAAAAGCTTCAGCCGTTCGCTTATCGCAAGCTTTCGAGAATCACAGTAAGAGAACAGCGGCTGACCTTCTACATACTCCATCACGAAGTAAGGCAAGCCTTCTTCTGTTGTTCCGCCGTCAAATAGACCCGCGATATTCGGATGATCGAGGCTGGCGAGGATCTGCCGTTCGTTGCGAAACCGGCGAATGATAAAGTCACTATCAATGCCGCGTTTGATTAACTTAATCGCCACTCGTTTCTGATACTCATCATCGGCCCTGGTGGCGAGATACACGGAGCCCATTCCGCCGCGACCAATCTCTTGCACGATTCGATAAGCACCGAGCCGTCTACCAATGACTGAGTTGGCTGGAACTAAGGTGTCGGTTATTGGAGTGCTAAACGATGATGAGGGAACCGCGGCGGTGCCATCCGTATCCAGGGCCATGAGCAAAGTTTCAACTTGATTGCGTAGCGAGCTATCGCCTTCGCAGGCTGAATCCAGAAAGGAGGCTCGCTCTGCGGGCGGGTGCCCGAGAGCAGACTCAAATACTTGTTCGACTCTCTTCCAGCGCTCGGGGGTCATAACAGCCGCCATCTTCCAAGCCTGATCGCCCTCGCCGTTCTTGTTGAGCAATGTTGAGTTATGAGATGCGAGTTCTAGTTGATTCGCTATGAATCAATAGGGAGCGATCAATTAATGGAGACTGAGAATGAGGATAAGGTTTGTGGGCAAATGAGTCAAACTCTTGATCCTTGTCCTTGCGTTGTTGTGAAATAGAAATTAGCCGCAGATTAACGCCGAAAACACGGATCAGAACAAATATGCAAGAGGCCTATGAATGAGACTATCACTTACTATTCTGTTTTGATCTGTGTCATCCGCGTTAATCTGCGGCTAATGTTTTCCCCTACTACTTCGAGGGTGTTTCCTGGCTAAACAAGCATACCCATTTGCCGTCTCGCTCTGTCCAAAGAGCGGAAATGTTGGCCTGACCCGAGAACTCCCTCCCGTGGCTGGCGCCTTTTTGAGTCAGCTTGTAGATGATCAGGCCGGTTCTTGGACCAACAGGCAAGAAGCGCACGTCGTCAATCGAGTAGTCCAGTAGTTTGAAATCGGTGACGTGTTTCACCACATCCGCTTTCGGGGACGGGCCACGGGAGTTGAGGAACACGGCTTCTTCCGCGAGCAAGGCGGCAAATGCGTCCAGGTCGCCGCTCTTGAGGGCGTCTAACTCCTCGCGTTCTTTGGAAACGATTCGCTGCTGCATCGAATCCCCGGAAGGTGTTTGGCCGCTGACACTCAGAACGCCGATCAAGAGCACAATCCCGATTACTGAAACGGTTTTCATTGTTTTCCTCCGCGACAAAGATGCGCCGGAGTTTAGCTAAAGGTTCCAGCAGCTGTATTGGAAAAATGCGACATTGTCGACAGGACTAATGCCGTTGTGTCATGCGGTCATCTGCGACATTGTCGACAGGACTAATGCCGTTGTGTCATGCGGTCATCAGTACCGAAACGCGGTAGCGTCGGGTCAACGATTCATCACAACACTGCCTGGCTGCGCATCGTTGACCCGACGCTACCGCGTTTCGGTATTGATGTTATGACACAACAGCATTAGTCCCGGACGTTGTGGTTAATCCAAGAAAAAAGAGAAATGATGAATGGAAAATGGAAAATGAGTCTTTTAGGCCTAAGTGAAATGTCTCATTAGATCGAATTCTTCTGTTAGGAGGGCAGCCGGCGTCGTTCCTGAGAATTCTCGGAAATCGCGAATTAGATGAGCCTGGTCGTAGTAGCCACAACTCACTGCCGCATCGACCCAGCTGGCGCCGGGGTTCTCCATCGTCTGAAATACGCGTTGGAACCTCTGCATGCGCGAGAAGAGTTTTGGCGAGATGCCCACTTCGTTTTTGAAGCGCCGTTCGAGTTGGCGCGAGCTCAAACCAAGCCAATCAGCGAGTTGGCGAATTCCAATCAATCCGTATGCGCGTTCGAATTGACCCACAGCCACCGATATCAAACGATCCTCATCACTCTGAGTCATCTCAGCGAGTATGATTCGCTCGAGAGCAGCCAACTGTTTACACAGCGAGGTCATATCTCTTAGTTGGTCAAGCTGTCGATGTAAGCTCTGCGACACGTCGTCTATAGACACTGCAAAGTCTGTCATCTCAAACATCGGCACACGTAATAATTGAATTGCGCCGTGTGGATGAAAGCGGATCCCAATTGTTCTAGCTGGGTTTGGGGGCCGAATCACAAGTGGGCCAGTGATCTGCCCGACGAAAAAGATCTCCGGTTGGGAAAGCCAATTCCCTTCTGTCGCTTGCTGAAAGGGTTGACCCAGATTGATGATGACCTCGGAACGTCCGTCGGGCACTATTGTTTGAGCCATCGCCATTGGAGAGTCGTCCTCGAGCACCCAATAACACTTGATGAAACGACTAGCTGCCGGGCCAGGTTTGATTTCTTGGTATTTCATGATCAAGAGGGAGTTCGGGCACGTCTATCGGCAGATTACACAGGTTAGGGAAGAAAACCAAACTAATAATTGTAGGGGCGGCACTCCGTGGCCGCCCCCGCCGCCGCAACGAGGGGCGCCCACGGAAGGACGCACCTACAACTTCATGAATCGTATTGACGCCCGGTAAATTACAATGAGGGCGATCGGGGAAGAGCGCGATAATGGATTCTCATCCTCAGGCTATTCAACGATGTATAGAGCCAAGCTGTGGCGCCAGCTTTGCTCTGGATGAGCGCCGTTACACGTGTATGCGTTGCGGTGGGTTGCTTGATATTGAGTCGGAGCCGACTGCCGCGGCGACAACACTCAAGCGCGTCTGGCGCGAGCGAATGACCTCTTTCGACGTTCGCGACCGTAGCGGAGTTTGGCGCTATCGCGAACTTCTACCGTTTGCTGACGATATCTCCATTGTCTCACTCGCCGAAGGGAATACTCCGCTCTACGAAGCACCCAAGGCCGGTCGTTACTGTGGTCTCAGTTTCCTGAAACTCAAACACCAGGGCGCTAATCCGACCGGCTCGTTCAAAGACACCGGCATGACGACGGCGGTAACACAGGCTCTGGCCCTGAATGCGCGTTTAGTCGGTTGCGCCAGTACCGGCAACACTGCTGCCAGCCTGGCCGCTTATGCGGCACGTGCGAACATCGCTTGCGCGATCATTGTGCCTGAAGGGCAGGTCAGTCACGCAAAGTTGGCCCAAGCCCTCGATTATGGTGCTGCTGTCCTGGAGATTGAAGGAAACTTCGACGTTGCGATGAGCCTCATGCGAGAGCTCGCGGAAGATGAATCCATCTATCTCGTTAATTCGATAAATCCCTTCCGGATTGAGGGACAGAAAACGGTAGCGGTCGAGCTCTGTGAGCAACTTGGCTGGGAGCCGTCGGATCATCTGGTAGTGCCCGGAGGGAATCTGGGAAATAGTTCGGCTTTGGGAAAGGGCTTTCACGAGTTGCTGGCTCTTGGCCTGATCGATCGTGTCCCTCAGATCACAATCGTGCAAGCCGAGGGGGCGGCGCCTTTTGCTCAATTGTTTGCTCGGCACGAGGACGATGTCGCACAAGGAGCTGTGCCCTCGGAGTTCGTGAATGTCGAACAACCTCGCACGCTGGCATCCGCCATCAAGATCGGCGCGCCGGTGTCGTGGAAAAAGGCCTGGCGCGCGCTGAGTTGGACCCACGGCAGAGCTTTAACTGTAAACGAACAGGAGATCGCGGATGCAAAAGCGATCATCGGGCGCGACGGGATAGGTTGTGAACCTGCGTCTGCGACTACCGTGGCCGGCATCAAGAAGCTCGTAGCAGAGGGCGTGATCGAAAAAGATAAAAGTGTTGTGGCGATCTTAACCGGGCATCTCTTGAAAGATACCGACTATGTGATCAACTATCATCGCGAAAGTCTTGTAGCCTCCGCCGCCAATGCTGAACCGCATCGCGTCGACGGCACTTTCACTAATCATCCTGTTCGCGTAAAGGCAGACGTTGATCGAATCCGGGAGATATTTGCGCAACTGATCGATCACGTCAATCCAGCGTGAGCTATCTTCAAGGGCAGTGAGGTAATCTAAATTCTCGACCTTCGCACGATCCAAAATCAACTCAGAGGCATGAAGGCAGATACTGAGAGCCAAGAGAATCGCCAGTCGTTCGAAGTCCGTCTTCCGGGTTCAACTTCAAACCTTGGAGCAGGTCTTGACTGCTTTGGGCTCGCCTTACAACTGTATCTAACGATTCGGGCATCCGTAGCCGCGCAAGCAACGCCAAGATGCCGAGTTCGTGTCGTTGGGACCAGGGAGAGCGCCGAGTTGCCGCGCACCGACGAAAACCTTATCTATCGAGCCATGGCCTACGCGGCTCGACTAGAAGGCGTAACCTTGCCACCGCTAAGGCTCGCGGTTCTAAACCAAATACTGCTTAGTCGGGGGCTCGGAAGCAGCGCCGCAGCAATAGTCGGCGGAGTTAAGTTGTGTGGACTGGTGTGTAACCGTGAGATCCCAGACGAGAAGGTTCTGGAGTACGCCACACGATTTGAAGGCCACCCGGACAATGTTGCGGCAACCCTATTCGGAGGCTTTGTAATTACTTGTCTGGCCAATGATGGCGCAGTTCTCGCACTCAAGAGGCCCTGGCCCGCCGAGTTGGAAATTGTAGTCGTGTCCCCCCATTTTCATGTGGTAACCAAGCTCGCGCGCGAGGCGTTGCCGCGCGTCGTAACGCGCGCAGATGCGGTTCACAATCTGCAAAGAAGCGGGTTGTTTGTCGCTGCGTTGGCAGAGCGCCGTTACGATTTGCTTTGGGAAGCGATGAGGGATCGCTTGCATCAGGAACGCAGGCAAAGCCTGGTCCCGGGACTGGCTGAAGTGCTGGCATTACCGCGGATGCCCGGTTTGCTGGGAATGGCTTTGAGTGGTGCGGGCCCTAGTGTATTAGCACTGGCCACAGATAATTTCGATGAGATCAGCGAAGCGATCGCTGAGTGCTTTCGCCGGTACAAGATCAGTACCACTTGGCGGAGGCTCAAGATCGATGTCGGAGGATGCCAAACGCGCACAATCCGATGAACTCTTTGGAGTGCGGCGGCCTGGCGCCGCTTTGGCCTGACGTTCCAAAAAGAGTAGACCACGGACTGATTTCAATGACTCACGGTGAGGCCAAAGCGCTGCCAGGCAAGCGCACTCCAAATCAATACGTTTGGTGTGGTTTCGTGGCTCTTTGGAGTGCGGCGGCACGGCGCCGCTTTGGCCTGACGTTCCAAAAAGACTAGACCACTGACTGATTTCATTGGCTCACGTGAGGCCAAAGCGCTGCCAGGCCAGCCAGGCCAGCGCACTCCAAATCAATGCGTCTCGTGTGGTGCGCGTGGATCGGGTTTGGCCGCTTGGCCTGACGTTCCAAAAAAGAGTAGACCAGGGACTGATTTCAATGACTCACGGTGAGGCCAAAGCGCTAGCCAGGCCAGCGCACTCCAAATCAATCAATTGCCGTCGTTGCTATCCTGGCTTAATTAAGGCGAGCCCGAATCAGAAATCGAAACACCGGATAACTCACCGCCAATAGGACCAATGCATAAACGCTGTTTCGCGTATCGCTTCCCACTGCTCCTGCCAGAAACACAACGGACCCAATAAGGGCCAGCCCAGTGGTCCATGGATAACCCCACGCGCGATAGGGGCGCGCTTTTTTCGGCTCGCGCCGTCGCAGCACGAAGACCGATACGAATGACAAGATATAATTAGCTACAAAGAAAAAGGCGCATACCGTTATTACCGTTTCGAAAGTCTTTCCAAAAACGATAAACAACACCGAAACGGCAGCGCTTAATAATAATGCAAAGGCTGGAGTGCCACCTACGTTCACTACTGCGGCCCTGGTCGAAAAGAGTCCGTCGCGACTCATGGCGAACAGCACGCGAGTGGCCATCAGATGACAGGCGTTGATCGCACTCAGCATTGAGATAATAGTCAACGAGCGAAAGATAGTATCGCCATGGCTGCCGAAGAGAACCTCTGCTGCCGCCCCAGCCGCAAAGTCCTGCCCGGCAATCTTCGAGATCGGCAGCGTGTAAACCAATGCGAGGTTAACCAGCAAATAAATTGCGATCACACACAGCGCGCCACCAAACATTGCTCGAGGAATGTCCCGACCCGGATTGGTAACCTCTTCCGAAAAGTAGATCACACCGCTCCACCCGTCGTACGTGTAAATTACCGCCTGCAGTGAAAGCACGACAGGAACAATTAACGCGATTCCGACGGGAAGATTTTGCGTTGCTGGACTTGCAAGAGAACCCTGGCCCCCAAGAATGAAGGCGGCCGCAATAAGAGCGAGAAAAGCGAGGGCCTTCAGCAAGCTGGTGACGTTTTGTACAGTGCTGCCCCAGACTATGCCACGCCACTGCAATACCGCGAACAGAGCGGCTACCGTTGCAGCTGTCGCGACAGCTTTTCCGCTTAGTTGCGGAAAAATAGCACCGGCAAACTCTCCAACCACGAGTGAGACAGCAGCGGTTGCGCCGCATGTTGAAATCCAATCGCTCCAACCGACTATAAAGCCCGCATACTCACCCAGTGCGTAGCGCGCGAACACGTATTGCCCTCCCGACTTAGGAATCATTGCCCCCAGTTCGGATAGTGAGATAGTTCCAAGCAGCGCATACAGGCCGCCGACGATCCAGACACCGAAAAATAGCCAGACGTTTGGCAAATGCTGAGCGATAATCCCCGGGGAACGGAAAATCCCGGCCCCGATCATGTTGCCCACGATGACGGCGACGCCAAAGCCAACTCCGAGAATGGTCAGCAAACGGCCTCGGTCTTGAACGGCAGATTCAACTTGAATGGATGTTTCCACGGGATAGACGTTTATGCCGGCGAACGCTGCGGTAACTATTAAAAGTCGGATCCACGAAACCACACGAACCCATTACGAAATTCGATTAGTGCATTTCGTGTGATTGTGGAACGTAACGCTGACGCGCTCTAGAGGCCCGCCTTCAAATCAGCGTACAACAGTCGATGAAATAAATGTTCCCCTGCTTCGCGGCGCACCGACAACCGCCCAGCCTTGTAAGCACGCGAACTTAATCCGCCCTGCACCGATTTGCAGATGGCCACGTCCTCGTCCTGGATTCGCTGGCCCACTTCAATGCTTGCCAGATTGCGCGCGCGGGCACTGTCGGATACATCGGGAAAATAGAAATATCATGAAGTTGGGATGGATCCAGTAGTAGAGAGCGCGATCGCCTTTTCTGACGGCGCCGGTTTGCGGCTCGGCGCCTTCACTGACGATTGGACTCCATTGCAAACAATGTCGCTCGCCGTTCTCGATCATGTATTTGCTGTAATCGAGGACGCTGTCGAGTCCTTTATGCAGATGCGGAACGTGGTAGCCCCCATCGAGATAGTTATCGACAAAGACTTTCCAGTTGCAATCAAATGAATAGTGACGACGCTCCATCCAGTGCATATCGGCCAAATCCAGTGGACGAATCTGATTGACCAGATCGGCGCCAAGAAAATGGTCTAGCGTCGAGTCATGCTTGCGGTCCAGTTTTACGAAAACCCATTTCTCCCAAACGGCAGTTTCGACCGGTACAAGTCCGCTTGCTGTTCGATCAAAGTTGCACACGCCAGTGAAGTCAGGCGTGCCTTTCAGCTCACCTTCAAGCGAGTAAGTCCAGCCGTGATAGGGACAGCGGAGTTGGTTAGCTTTACCCTCCGGTTCCGTCATCACGGCGGCGGCATGGTGACGGCAAACGTTGAAAAATCCACGCAGTACGTCGTCAGCGCCGCGAACGAGCACAATTGGCTCGCCGGCAATATCAGTTGTCACGTAACTGCCGCGTTGAGTGAGTTGGTCCAGCCGCGCCGCAAATTGCCAGGAACGGTTAAAAACCGTCTGCCGCTCAAGTTCGTAAAGGTTCTCATCGGTGTACCACGGCGCGGGAATGGTCCATGCGTCTTCCAATGGCCTGTTGGGGTCGTAGCTATCGATGATGGTTTGGAGGTTCAAATCTCAGCTCGGATTCTTCAAGTTTCAAGTTCTCAAGTTTCAAGTGTGAGCGTTGAGTAAGGTTCTGGCTTATTCGCCCAGTAGGGAGCAGTTCTTTTTCAAGTTTCAAGTAGTGGGATCCAGGCGTTTAGTTTGTTGCTAACGGCGCGGGGACCGAGTCGGGGTTAACTCTTCTCGGCCGGAAATCAATTCGCGAGAGAAAGATGGATTCAGGGCCAGCAGGGCGCGAATCGTGTTGCGCGGTGAGAGATGGTCATCGTCACCTTCATCTTCGTCAACACAATTGTGTTCCAGTGAGCGCGCAATTCGCCGCGGCAACGGTTCATAGCTTGGCGAGTTGGCCACAAAGGAACGCACAGCCAGCGCGCCAACCAGATCGCAAGTCAGCTCCTCAGCCCGTTGTTGACGGATCTCCTGGCCCGTGAGATCCGAAGCACGATTGCCAATTGCTCGAAAGAGAATAGCCAAAACCTCATTATCCCCATCGGCGATGTGTGTCAGCTCGTGGGCCAAAACGCTGATCATCCCTTCATCGGACGGCAAGCCGGAGAGAAAAATGGTGCCGAAATTGATCGTGCGTGGACGACTGAGGAATACCGAGGCGTTATCGCGCGCATCCATGTCGGGCTTAACTCTGCTGACACCATCCACTCTGAGAATCGCCTGTTGCAGCTTTGCGTCGTAACTTCTCGACATCTTGAAATCTCGTGCCAATCGGCGCAGCGAATCAATTACCAGAGTCTTGGCGACGGGCAACAAACGTTGGGCGCGTTCCGCTCCGGCCTCGGCTTCGGGACTGTGAATTGGAAGGGATGGGCGCGCTTGCATTTCGTCGATGGGCACACTGCCTTTCGGATCTTTTTTTCGTTCGGTACATACGATGCCAATCGCCTGGTTGACCAACTCACGCTCCGCAGGCGAGAGCGCCGGTTGTGAGTGGCTTTCATTCGTCCCGCTTCTGCTCGGTTTACGGTCCTGTGCAAATCGGCCAACGCTGAACGCGAGCATCAGCGCAACGAAAATCCCCATTGCTACCAGTGCGTTTGGTCGACGAGATCTGCTAGTTACGCTGTTGCCGTCTCTGCTCATCACTTCTCTTCCGACATGCTTATCGATTGCGCCAGACTGGCTTGCGTTTCTCCATGAAGGCTTTGATGCCTTCAATCGCGTCTGAGGTTTTCATTAGTTCGTTTAAATAAATGTTTTCCGATTCTTTCAAAGCTTCATCAAGCGAGCGCCCGCGACCTAAGTCGAGCGACCTTCTCGTAAATTCCAGCCCCGACGCCGAAAGATCGCGGAACTTTGCAAGAATTTCGGTTGACTTCTGCTCCACATGGCTTACCGGTACAACGTGGTTCACCAGGCCCCATCGTGCGGCTTCCGTCGAGTCGATCAATTCACCGGTCAGGATCAGCTCGCGGGCGCGTTTCTCGCCGATAGCTAGTGGCAAGAGGATTGAGGCGACCGGCGGAAAGACGCCGAGCTTGATCTCGGGTTGACCAAAGCGAGCACGATCGGTGGCGATGACAATGTCACAGCAGCATACCAGTTCGCAACCGCCGCCCAGTGCTGCTCCATCGACGACCGCAATAGTTGGTTTGGCAATTTGTTCGAGCGCCCGAAAAATTCCATGAAATGAATCAAGCATCCGATAAATGGTTTCCGGCACATGTTCCTCAACTGCCACACCGGCGCTGAAGGCTCTGCACTCCTTTGCCCCCTGAAACACAATTGCCACTAGATCGTTCTGATTGCCACAAGCGGTGAGCGCCTCGCCGATCTCCACCATCATCGCGATGTTGAGGATATTCAAGGGCGGCCGGCGAAGTGTGATTCGCGCCACGCGATCGTCAATGTCGAAGGATATGTGCTGGTAGGTTTCGGCCATAGTTGTTTGCCTACTTCGTCAAAGGACCATTCAGCCACGATTGATAGATCCGTTTTTGCTGCTCTGTTGAATTCTCGATTGCGTTAATCCGATACGTTGGACTCACACGGTCTCCAAGCTTGATGATCAATGTGCTCAAGTCGTCGGAACGAAAGATCGTCAAGTTAATTATGTCGCCCGGCTTTTTCTCTGCGAGGCGTGCGTCAAAAAACTCTTTACTGGGCCGCATATTGTTCATGGCAACGATCTGATCGCCCGCGTTTAGTCCCTGTTCATAAGCAGGCGAGCCGGCATAGACGCGCTTGACGATCAGCCGGTCTTGTTCCTGGACCAGGTCCGCGCCAAAATCAGGCTTTGGCAGAACCCCATTTGCTGAGGCACCAGTCGTTACGAGTTGTAATCCTGCCGCCGCGAGCGCATCGTTGTAGTTAAGTTCATCCCGCCCACGGACGTACTTCGCAAAGAAGGGTTCTAAACTTGTGCCCGCCATTCTTTCGCAGATCCGCTGAAAGTCTTCAGGTGTATAGTTTCGTTCCTTCTTGAAAAATTCGTTGTACAGATAGTGTATGACGTCGTCGAGGGATTTAGCGCCGTTGCTGCGCGTGCGTATCTCCAGGTCCAGCAGCAATCCTAAAATCGCACCTTTGTCGTAATAAGAGACTTGAGAGTTGATCGAGTTTTCATCCTGGCGGTAATACTTGATCCAGGCATCGAAACTCGCTTCCTCAACACTTTGCACCAGACGACCCGGCGTATTCTGCAACGTTTGGAAAGCTTTGGCTGCAGAAGTAAGAAAATCTTTTTCCGAGACCAAACCGGCGCGTCGCAGCGTGAGGTCTGCATAGTAATCTGTGAGGCCCTCAGCTACCCATAATAGTCTTGTATAGTTTTCCTTTGTGTAGTGAAAGGGGCCCAGTGCGTCGGGTCGAATCCGTTTGACGTTCCAAAGGTGAAAAAACTCGTGCGCGACTAACGAAAGGAACCCCCGGTAGTCTCGGACAGGTTGTGCCGAAGGATTTGGCGCCGCTGAGTTCAATCTTTCGCCTCGTTCAAGCGAGAAGCCGAAACGGGGATAGCCCAGGGCGGCAGAGTTCAGATGTTCGAGACCGCCCCCGGCGTTAGATCGCAGATGCAAGATAAACGTGTAATCCTTGTATGGAATCTCGCCGCCCATAATTTCAACTTCGGTGGCGACTATCTTTTGCACATCCTGGCGCACCCGCTCCGCATCGTAATTGCCTTCCCCATCAATGACGATGCGATGCGGCACACCTTTGACGTTGAATGCTATGGTTTTGAAATTGCTGACTTCAAAGGGCGAGTCATAAAGAATGTCAAAATTCTCGGCTCGAAAAGTATTCTTTACTCCGGGAACCGCAGGCAGGCCGGTCGCGACTTTCCAGGGTTGGGGAGACAAAACATGGACTGTTGCTGGTGCCCTGATAAAGCCCTCCAGATACATCAGGAGCGCGGCATTGTTCCAAAACGCATGATCGGAATTTAGTTCACTTGTCCTCACGGAAAGTTCGTTTGCATAAACGCGGTAGGTCGCTTTCCATTCCGCTGCGCCGCCCGTAACTATCCGCCAGGTATCCTTATCGATCTTTTCCCACTTCAACGGCGGCCCCGCGGCGTTGACCGCGGTGAAGTCCTGCAAGTGACGCTCGTACTCCCGAATCATGTACGACCCCGGAGTCCACACTGGGAAGACGAGCCGCTCTTCATTTGGAATCTGGCTGCCGGCCGCGTGTTTCACGTGCATCTCGACTTCAAGCAAGTGCGTGTGCGGGCGGAGCATTCCCACCGTGTAGGAAATCTCGGGAAATTGAGATGGCGAATTTGTTTGCGCCGAGGCTGAAACCACCAGCAGAATAAAAAGCGGCAGACATGTGCATGGATATCGTCGAAGCATCTTCGCTCGGTCTTCTCTTCCCAATTTGTGGTGAGAGCGATTCAGGCAGGAATGTTACTACGAACAGGAAGAGCAGTCTAAAGAGTGGCGGTTGATGCTGTTTTTTCATTTCGCAGCCTTTGGCGCGTTTTCGCGAAACTTTTGCGACGAGGACGGCATTAGAGTTGCTGTCAGGAAAAAAAGGAGGATAGGGTGATGGCGGTAATCAAGTGCCGCAACTGCGGAGCAAAGAATCGTGTCGAGCCGAAAAAGTTAGAACAGAGCCAGGCGAAATGCGGCAAATGCGGTACGCCTTTGGATCTAAGCCAGGTCGTTGACCAGGGTGGAGCGGTCAAGCCAATCGTGGTTACCGACGCAAACTTTCAAAGAACTTTAAACGATGCAGGCGAACGCCCGTTGTTGCTGGATTGTTGGGCTGAGTGGTGTGGGCCCTGTCGCGTGATTGCTCCCGTTCTCGATCAACTCGCCGCGGAATCTGGCGGACGGTATATCATTGGCAAACTCAATGTTGATGAGAATCCCTCGACGGCCAGCCGTTTCAACATTAGGAGTATTCCTTCGTTGTTGATCTTCAAGAAAGGCCAACTCGTGGACCGTCTGGTAGGAGCGCAGCCGAAGCAGGCAATCGCTGAGCATCTTGCCCGGGCAGCCTAGAGGCACAGACTTCTTGAGTCTGTGCAACGTGGGGACCTGTCGCAGGGAAGACCGTTTCATTTTCCATATCTTCTCATAAGTGTCATTCGGTCATCGTTTGCTATTTGCCAAGCGGTGAGAAGACACGACCAAAATAGATAAATGAAAAAAATCTCAGATCTCAGATCTCAGATCTCAGATCTCAGATTTCAGATAACCTCAGATTTCAGATCTCAGATTTCAGATAACCTCAGATTTCAGAACTCAGATTTCAGAACTCAGAACTCAGTACTCAGATCTCAAGTCTCAGATCACGAAAAGTGGAAAAGCCTTGCGGCCTGCAAATTGAGTCCCATCACGCGGGTCGGCGGTTTCCATTTTCCTCATCACTGGTTAATATCTTGGCCCTTAAGCTGATTAGGAGGAACCAAATATGTTCCGACGAATAATCGCGACTTCACCGACCTGCGTAACCATTCCGCTTCGTCTGGGATTGGGAGTAATAACGGTGGCTCATGGCTCACAAAAGGTGTTGGGTGCCTTTGGTGGACCAGGATTTAAGGCCTGGATTTCCGGTAATACTCCATTTCCTTTCATGAGGCCTGCCTGGTTGTGGTTGGCAGCGGCGGCTCTTTCTGAGTTTGTAGGAGGGATCCTGGTCTTTCTGGGTCTCTTAACCCGAGTTGGAGCATTCTTTATTGCTTGCGTGATGCTTACAGCAGTGGTTGGTGTCCATTGGCCTAAATTCTTCGCGAACAACAGAGGTTTTGAATACCCTCTGGCGCTGTTGGTAATTGCACTGGCGCTGCTGATCTCCGGCGGAGGCGCCGCTTCTGCTGACCTGGCGCTTTCCAGGCGCAAAAGATAAGGCATTGCCGATTGCCAATTGGCGATTTCCGATTTGAAATTCAGACTCCGGCGCGGCGCGATGTTAGAGCGAACTCAAATTTATTGAAGATCGGCAATCGGCAATCGAAAACATGACCCGCTCGCCCCTCATCGTAATCTTCACTACAGTCTTTATCGACCTCGTGGGGTTTGGGATCGTCATCCCGGTGCTGCCCTTTTACGCCGAAGGCACGGTATTCAATGCCACGCCGCGCACAGTGGGATTTCTTTTCGCTTCCTATTCGATCATGCAGTTGATCGCTGCGCCGATACTGGGAAGACTGTCGGATAAGTATGGTCGACGACCCGTGCTGCTCATTTCCATCATCGGAACGGGTATCGGGTTCCTGATTCTGGGTTTTGCTACAACACTATGGATGCTTTTCGTCGGCCGTATCCTTGACGGCATCACTGGCGGGAACATCTCGACAGCGCAAGCTTACATCGCTGATATTACGACCAAGGAAGATCGCGCCAAGGGAATGGGACTAATAGGTGCGGCTTTTGGTCTGGGATTCATCTTTGGTCCGGCCATTGGAGGTGTTTTAAGCCGCTGGGGTATTCATGTGCCCTTCCTTTTTGCTGCCGCACTATGTTTCGCAAACGCTGTGTTGCTTTATTTCACCCTGCCGGAAACGGTCACGCGCGATCATCCGGCTCGGAATCTTGCGGCCAGTGGCCGAGGACTGACCCAATTAATTAACTCACTGAAAAACCCAAGACTTGCCTATGTGATCACAATCTATTTCCTCTTCATCGTCGCGTTCTCGATCATGACGACGACTTTCTCACTTTACACGATGTTCAGATTTGGTTACGACGCGCAGCACAACGGCTATCTCTTCGCCTATGTCGGCGTCATCTCCGTGATTGTGCAGGGTGGATTGATCGGAAAGTTAGTAAAGCGCTTTGGCGAGCTGCCACTGGTGCTGGTTGGAGCGCTCTGTTTTGCAGCGAGTTTGTTTTCGGTCCCTTTTGTTGGCCCAACGGCGGGTGGACTGTTAGGACTCTTAATCGGCGGCGGAATCTTCGCGCTCGGCAATTCTCTCGCAACGCCTGCCTTGAACAGTTTGGCCTCTAAGAGTGCTGGTCCCGCGGAACAGGGCACCGTTCTTGGCGTGATGCAGTCTGCAGCCAGTCTGGCTCGAGCCGTGGGCCCATCGTTGGCAGCGCTATTAATCCACAGCTCAATGGCCTACATGGGCCGCGATAGCGCTCCCCATCAGATGAGTGACCGTTCGTTGTTCATCACCTTCTGGACCGGTGCGGCCATTATGTTTGCCGCCTTCATACTGACGCTCTATTGCATGAGAGCTTACGTCTGGGAGTATCCAAGCACGGCAGAGGCGGCTTGAAATAAACTTCGACGAACAAGGCCGTCAAGACCTCATTACAAGAATTTTCGAACCAGGTAAAGTAATAAACTAAGCGCAGCCGAGACAAGCAGCATTGAAACAATGGGCACATAGACATGCACCCGTTCAGATTCGTAACGAATGTCTCCCGGCAAGCGTCCAAACCAGTTCAAACCACCCGCATAGATCAAAAAACCCACCAAAAGTAGGGTAATACCACCCACTATAACGAGCGAGCCGATAAAGCGATCCATCTGCCCTTGGGAAAATCCCACCTCCGAAATCAAAGTTGAGACCTGATCAACGGCCCCAACGCGCCATTAGTGTCGATTATCTCTTTCAAAACCGAGTACGGAATCAGAACGTATTGCGGACCCGCCGCATAGGGTCCAACTTGATATGAATCAAACGTTATGCCCAAACCCTTCTTCGTGATTGTCCAACTTTGAAAGTTTTTCGCAGCGGGTCCTGCGCCACTTGCTATGGATTGATCGTCGAGCATGCCATCAGCTCCCTTCGAGCTAGATTGCTTTTTCAGATCCTTAATCGAGTAAGTCGAAAGTGCTTGCAAGTACTTCGCGCCCGGCTTGAAAAGATCCGCCAGTCTCAGAGCTTTTCCGTTTCTTACGTCAAAATTAAGAACCTCAGAATTCGAATTAGGATGGGCAGCGCCGTGATAGTAAGTACCGACATCCATCTCGATGCTGATTAGATCATCTGTCGCCAGAGCAACGGTGTAACCCATATCTAAAGTGCTACCTGGAACAGACGACTGTTCAGGAGGTTCCTCTACACCAGCTTCCGGGATCATGTCTTTCCTAAACTTGGTTACCTCGCGAAGCACCACGCGCTTGACTTCTTGATTGAACTTTTCGAAACCAGGACTTAGTAGACCGGTCAACTGCGGATATTCGACCTCAATCTCGTACTTCAGTTTTTTGTTCGTTTCCTTGATAGGCTTAGGGATGATGTCTATGCCACCGCTAAACCGAATTGGTTCTTCATGGAGTGAAAACGCAGTCTTTTTCTGGCCATCGGGCTTGCTCCAGTTTCCGGCGATATTCACCATTCCGTCTTCGGCATCAATGGCCCACAGTCCTTTGAAAACGCCTGTTTGTTTGCCGTTAGCATCAAACTCCTCAAGGACCACGTTGCTATCCTTATCGACTGACCCTCTCAGATCGATCTTCGTTCCGACCTTCTGATAGAAGTAGGAACCAGTTAGTTTGTCGCCTTCACGAGCGAGCTTCATCTGCAGCCCTAATGCACTCCCAATTGATCCCTTAAAGTACTTGGTCTCAATTGCGGCGGCTGGGCTGTCCAATTGCTCCGATCCGGGTGCAGAGGCAGGAGCACTTGCGACGCTACCTGGCTGTTGGGAGTTTGAGGTTCCCTTCTTACAGCCGCTAAGGCATAAGGGAACCAGCAACAGCGTGATTACCAATGGTTTCATATTGATGTTTTACTGGGTCATGATGCTGTTCTTAATCTCTTCCCGTATGTCTTCGAACGTCAAAGTGCACAAACTTCCCCCGGTAAAAAGCTCCACATTGGTCACATCCGCGACCGCAAAGGGCGGCTTTTTGAAGTTGTCTAATTCTTCGTCCGTTTCAAAGCCAACCTCGCTTAGGACCAAGCCGAACAGATCTCCAAGAAACATATCCACGGAAAACCTGCGCCCTTCCCACTCAAGGAAATAACGGTTCTTCCGAATTTCATTCGCCTCGAAAACTGCAAGCACTTCGGCTTCTTGAGCATTGAGGTATGTGTTAGTAATGAACGTGCGCGAAAAGTCAGCAGGGTTGGGCGCAAATTTCTGTGTAAACTTTACGGTCCATTTATTAGTGCGCGGATCGCGAACCTTTCTAAGCCGCAGGCGAGTACCTGTGATGTAGTTATCAGTGATTTGTAGATGCGGATCCGCGCGGGTCAGTCCTTCAGGCAAGTCCTGCAACAGGTAGCGCCGCTCGCGTTCAAGCAGTGCATACTTGCTACTCTCCGGCACGATGGTGTTTTGCGAAGTCAGTTTTGCGACGCCCATTGTTTTGCCTCGATCAAAAACTGCGCAATTATATCGCGGCGGCGGGTGCCAATTGCCTTTCTCACGCCAATCTCCCGAGTCCGTTTGGTGCCTGAAACCAGCATTGATAGTTCATCACTCCGATGCCGCCAATTAGCAGGTCTACGCGGGAGATCGCCACCATTTGGGCAAAAACGCCGTCCGTAATGGCGCCGACAAACAATGTTTTTTGTAGGTACGAACGAAAAAGGTGCAGGTTTCAGGGTCCGGAACCCCAAAAAGCCTGATCAACTGCGCCCTCAAGTAGTAACGCAAGCTGTTAGCTTGTGATCGTCCCCGGAACGGTGCAAGCTCACAGCTTGCCTCACTAAAGCGAAAAGGCGCAGCAGTTTTTGGGCTGCTGCGCCTAATCTAATGTGTGGTTACTGTCCTCACCCCAGCAACCACTTGATGGAAGGGTTCACCAACCATCTAATTGAGCGAGACTATATACGAATTATTCCCCGTTGGCAATACCATGAGCAAGAAAACTTTGCTCGCCCAGCCGAGGGGTGAACTCCGTTAGTCTTGTCACCCTGGACAGATTCGAAAGATGTGAATCCTGTTTGGGTCGATGACGCTGTGTACTTCATATTGATCCCCTCAAAACTCTAAGTCGAACACTTGCGGTACATGCGTGTATTGATCCGCATCGCGCTCGCTATTCCTTCTAGTTTCGACGCTGAGTCTCTCGCAATGTGATCTACTATTTGTGGCCGCTAATTTCCCGAATGGATTTCGGCGCTACCAAGACTTGGCGAACCCTTCACCATTAAGACACAGATTTCACAGAGGTGGCACAGAGGATTTTCAAATTAAGAAATTGCGTAAAACTGGCATGAAGCTTGCGCTTCGTTATGTGAACCCTCAGCCTCTTCCCGACAGAGAGGCTTAATCGCGATTAATTGAAAGCTAAGGAGGACACGCATGAAGAAGCATGCAATTGCGGTTCTGGCGGCGGTTGCTCTGAGTCTGACGGCTACCGCTCTGGCACGGGGTCAAACTCAGACCCAGGTGCCAACCACGAAAACTGTTGTTCAAAACCCTGATGGAACTTATACGGTCATTGAAATTCCCGCGGGCAAAGAGATTCAGGTGACTCTGGATCCTTCAAGTCCGACGGCAGGAACTGGAATGGCAACAATACTCCGTGATGACAACGGCACCCGAGTCAAGCTTCATGTAAGCGGACTCACACCAACCACTACGTCGCTGAATCTTTATGCAATTGATGACGCGGGCGTAGTCACTTCCCTGGGTCCGATAGCGATCAGCAATGGTGAAGGAACTCTTTCAACGACGACCCCGCTGACAAAGTTTATGCTAATCGCATCACCTGAAACCGCGCTGATGACTTATGACGCGAATACTCCGGTTTTCTTCAGGAGCGCCGTGCCCGAAGGATTGGCGGTTGTTCCGCGTACGCGGCATCCGATGGGTGAAAAGGTCTCGGCAACTACAGCGGAGGTTGCCACGGCAGATGCTTACACCGTTCCGATGTTGAACATCCCAGCTTACAAAACAGGTGACGATACCAAAATTAAGGTCCACTTCACCGGTGCGCTCACCGGAGCTCGCGCGAACGTATTCATCACGCCACGCAAAGACGGACCTACACAAGTCAAGATGCGTTTCCATGAGCTGAAGGAGGCGCCGGCCGGGAAAGTTTTCGTTCTCTGGGCGGTTTCGCCCGACAACAAATTCGTTAAGCTGGGTCAGGTTGTAAATACCGGCAAACGAAATGAAGCCGAGATTCAAGCCGAGGCAACGCTACCTGACTTTGGTTTACTCGTAACCATGGAAGATGCAACCGGCATTGGTGAACGACCAATTGGCGTGAGGGTCGGAGACATCGAGATAATCCGGTAACTGTATGTATTATTCAGATTACCGAGAGAACTACCATTGAAGGCCGCCAATTGGCGGCCTTCACTTTTGGCTCATTGATCTCTTATATCGGTAACTGCAGGCTCTATTTCTGATTGCCTTAGTCCCACGCCTTAGGCAGGAGTCAAGAAAGACGTCTCCGGTAGTGCGGCTGAACTGATTGGATCGAAGGCTCTAAGCGGCAACATTGATCCGGGACCTGTCTATCCAGAGCTGCTGACGCGCCACATCGATAACGTCGTCATTGAGATGGCGCATGAAGCCGACCACGCTTACGCTCGAATTCCGGGCATCTATTTCGTGTGGTTTCGTGGATCGTGTTTGATTTTTCGCAGCCTGCTTGGACTGCGCTGCCTTGTCAGAGCTTTCCAACCCTCAATAGACTCATCCATTGGGATATGCGACTCCTCTTGGCGTCCTGCCTCCCGCCTCGACTCGTCTCTCCGGTCTCTCCTCTCCTGCTGCCCGTGCGACACATAAAATTTGCGAAAATTGTGTTTTAGGTCACAAAATTCTTTCGGAAATGGATTTCCTTGGGTTAATATACCCCCGCCGGAGTTGTTCGATGCAGCTCCTCCCAGACAGGCCGGCGTGAACAGCGCCGCTTACACAACGCAAACAATCCCCCGACCCTTTCGGTTGAATTAGCGATCATGTACAAGCCATTTTTCCCTCTCTCGTTCGTCGTTGCTGTCGTTCTCCTTTCAACCCACTCGGCGCTAGCACAAGACAATCTGCCGGAACTTGTCAGACAGGTTAAGCCCTCGGTCGTCGCGATAACGACCTTCGATTCATCGGGTGAAGCCTTGATGACTGGGAGTGGATTCTTCGTCCACCCTGGTCAGGTAGTCACAAACCTCCATGTAATCCGCGGCGCTTCCCGCGCCGAAGTGAAAACTCTCGATGGTAAGGGAAAGACGTATCCCGTGACGGGAGCTGTCGCCGTGGACGAGGAGGGTGATCTGGTGGTGATGAGCGTTGACATGCCGGCTGAACGGGCGCGTGCAATAGAATTCGCTCCACTGCTTCCTGATGAAGGCGAAAAGATCTTTGTTGTAGGAAATCCGCTCAAACTCGAAGGCTCGGTAAGCGACGGCATTGTCTCTGCAGTGCGTGAAGTCCCGAACGTCGGCCGCATCATTCAGATTACTGCTCCGGTCTCGCATGGAAACAGCGGCAGCCCGGTCTTCAATTTGAAAGGCCAGGTCATCGGTGTCGTCACTGTCAAAGTCACCAATGGCCAGAACATCAATCTGGCGATTGCCGCAGCGCGTGTCGCACAACTCACGCCGGGCAGGCTTCGGCAATTAAGCGAACTTCTGAAACGAGACAGAGCAGGCGATTCGGCAGACCCTGCATATCGCAACGGCCTTGAATCTCTTTGGCTCGGCAACTACGACAATGCACTGGATTTTTTTGAAAATGCGGTCAACAAGAATCCGAAGCGAGCAGACGCGTGGATTCAGGTGGGTTATTGCAAAGTCAAGCAGGGGAAGAACGACGATGCCATCCGCGCTTACCAGCAGGCTTTGCGATTCAAACCTGATTCGGCGGATTTGCGTAACAAACTTGGCGACGCCTACTACTACGGCGGACGCCTTCAACAAGCAATAGCATCCTACAAAGAAGCTGCCAGACTGCGGCCGGACAATCCAGAAGCCTATTACAACCTCGCGATCGCTTACGACGACACTGGCGATCAACAAATGGCGATGATCAACGCCCGCGCGCTTCAAAAACTTGACGACAAGCTTTATCGAAAGTTTCTGAGTGAAGAGAGGCGCCAGTAACCAGATCGCAAATCTACATTTGCAGTGCGGCGGCCCGGCGCCGCTTTGGCCTGAGAGCCATCAGCACAACCTGTCCAACGCGCGATAGAGTGTGACGGGACCTGAGGCCAAAGCGCTGCCAGGCCAGCCAGGCCAGCGCACTCCAAATTGAGTGGAGCGCCAAGGGGCGCTCCTTTTCTTTACCTATGTTTCGCGAGCCTATTGTGTACCAGATTGGCCGGTGAATACATTGGCGTTTACGCTCTCGGGATTGCCCAGCACCACAAAGCGAATGTTACGCATGTATTTTTGCGCGACCCGCTGCACATCGGTAGGGGTTACTGCTTTGAGGCGCTCAATAACCTCTACTGAATTGCGCCAGCCGCCACCGAGCAATTCAGACTGCGCCAGATCGCCGGCTTGGGCCGCGTTCGTTTCCTGCCCCAAATAGTAACCTGTCAAGTACTGCGCGACGACGGCCTGTATCTCCTGGGAACTGATCTGTTCTCGCTGCAAGCGCGCGATCTCATCGAGCATTACACGTACAGCCTGATTTGCATCAACCGCAGTCACGTAGATGCCACCGATGTTCGCTCCCTGATTTCGAAGAAAGGCATCAGGCGCGTAAGAGAGATTTCTTTTTGCGCGGACTTCTTCAAAGACCCGGTCCCGCAGAATTGAGCTGGCGATGCGCATGGCATCCATGTCAGGCGAAGCCGGCGAGGGCGCTGTGTACAACCCCTGGATGTAGTTGGTGGGTAACGTTCGAGGTGTCACTTCGACGGTTGATCTGTCAAACGTGAGTTGCGGCACGGGCTCAGAATGATAAGTTCCGTGAGGCAACTTGCCAAAACTCGACGCCACCTGTCCGCGTACCTGCGCCGGGTTGAGGTCCCCCACGATCACGAGCAGCAGGCGCGAAGTTTCCATCATTTTCTGGTGATAGCGGCGGAGATCTTCTGGCGTTAATCGGCTCAGACTTTCAGCGGTTCCTTCAGTGCGATTCAGATAGGGATGATTGGCGTAAGCCACTTTATCCTGCAACCGTTGCAAGTAGGTATCCGGATCGTCGTTATCGTCACGTCGTGAGCTCACCTGTCGCTGCTGAATAAGAGCAACGTCTTCTTTTGTAAAAGATGGATGCAAGGCAACGTCGGTAAATATCTGCCATGAGCGTTCAAAGTTTGGACGCGTGCAACCGAGTGAAAGAACTGAGTAGTCGGGATTGATGCCGTACCTGATGAACGTTCCCATCCGGGCCAACTCACTGCGCAAACGCTCGCGCGTAAAGTTTGTGCTGGCCTCAGAAGCAACATCGAGCATCAACGCTTCAATGCCTGCATTTTCCTCGGTAATGTTCCTGGATCCACCGCGGATGAACAGACCAGCTGCGACGGTCAAACTCCCTTCGCGTTTCTTGACCAGCACCTTCAGTCCGTTTACGTCGAATTCGCTAACCAGGGCCGCCTGTTTTGCGACGACATTTTGCAGCGCCTGATTCTGTTGTAACTGAGTCGCTGTTTGGACGGGTGGCCTCTGGACAGTCGTCTCTTTGCCGCCGGCGCTCGATTGCGCACTAACCGCAAGGGGGCTCTGCGCCAACAGCACGACGGCCATCAACAAGTGCAAAAGCCACGACGCAAATTTTCGCCGGCTTGCGAACAAGAGCGAGACCGGCACTTTTCTGGCTGCTGCTCGTTCTATATTTAATGCGCTCAGTTTTTTCATTTACCGACTAACTCTTCTGGTTGTAGTTTGATCTTCGCTTGCGCGTCTTCCGAAAGCAATGCCAGACCAACATGGGGCTTGCCCTGGATATAAGTTGTTACGTAACGGCTAATATCGGCCCGCGAAGTGGCGCGTAATCGGCCCAGATAGCCTCGAAAGTAATCGAGCCCGGTTGAAGCCCACCAGAAAGTTAACGTGTGCGCGTAGTCGCTCGTCTTCTCACGATCATACAGGTCGTTCGCTTCCAACAGAGCCTTTGAGCTTTCCAGCTGTTCGTCAGTGAAGTAATCCTTGTCGTTGAAGTGTGAGACCTCGTTGTAAATCGCTTTCAACGCGGAGTGAGCCTTTTCGGGTGTAGTCTGGGCCACGATCGCAATGGGCCCAACGTTCCGTTGCGTGTAATAACCTATCGAAACGCCTGCCACCAGGCCAGTATCAACCAGGGCCCGCTGAAAGCGAGAGTTCGGCTGGGTGAGGATGTAAGAGAAGACATCCGCCGCATACGTCGCGGCGTCATCTTTTCCAATCGATGGTCCGTGCCAGCCAATATTGATTATCACATTCTCAACCGGCTGAGTGATGACGGCGCCTTCGTTTTTCGGCAGCGGCGGATGCTCAACAAGCGGAAATTCAACGAAAGGATCTTTGTCGCGACGAGGCCAATCGCCGAAAAACTCCTGAGCCAGCTTGAACACTTCTTCCGGAACCACGTCGCCGGTCAATACCAATACCGAATTGTTGGGCACATAGTAACGCTGCTGAATCAGCCTCATCATTTCGGTCGTTGCCCCTGAGACTGTTTGACGATTGCCTAGAGGGCTTTTCCGGCTCGGATACTTAAAGAAGAGCCTGTTAGTCATCTCCTGGTTCAAATAGAAGAAAGGATTCGATTCGTTCCGATCGATCTCTCCAATCACTACCTGGCGCTCGCGCTCGAATTCAGCCGAGTTAAAGAGCGGATACCGCGCTGCATCTTTCATAAACTGTACGGCAGTGCGCAGATTAGGACTGGTGGTCGTGAAATAGTAGTTGACTACTTCCTCGCGAGTTGAACCGTTATAGGCGATTCCCAGTTGGCCGATCGATTTAAGGTAATCTTCCTGATCGGCAATGGCCCGGTTGGCTTTGAAGAACATGTGCTCGTACAAGTGCGAAAGGCCATTCAACTCTGGCGGCTCAGTGTAAGAACCATTCTTTACGCCGAGTTCAATGGTGACCAGAGGTACTGAATGATCTTCCAGGACGATCACTTCCAGTCCGTTCGCTAGTACCCGGTTGACAAGCTTTGCTTCGGGCAAACGCGCCGGCGCCGGCACGGCGGCAACCCGCTTGACGGCACTTTGTGGTAACAAAGAAGCCGCCGGAGCCGTCTGGGCGATCAATGAGCAAATAAGTAGAAGTAGCAATAGACTGCGTTTCACAAAAAGCTCCGTAGATTCATTCTGACCTTGTAATACCGCTTCGAAAAAGAACAAAAGTGCAGCGAGGGCATCCAGTTCGACTCAAGCGGTTCTCGCGTCTTTGCGCGACGAGTTTCGATGTTACCCAAGCCGAATTAGATGTCAGCCCGAATAGGCCTCGTCTTGTTCGATTTTTGACAGCACCCAATCAAACTCTCCCGAGGTTATCTTGCCGCCGCAAAATTCACAAATGCCCGTCGCATTCACTTTCAGGGGGCCGCCACAGTTCGGGCAGTTGAGATTCGCCTGCGCTGCGGCAGGCTTGACCTGGCGATTTCGGATGAACGTCCAGTATTCAGTCCAGCGTCGCAGATTGGTCTTCGAGCCGCTCACAACCCGGTCGTTTTGATCGACGGTGTAGTCGTACCCCTGCGCCCAGATCCTTAGGGTGATCGCAAAGTAATAAGCGTCTTCCTGGATCTTTACGGGTTGCATCGCGACGACCGCAAACTGGTCCAGAACATTGCGCAGTCTCTGTCGTTTATAAGCATCGATCCAGTATTGGTGCATCTGGAAGATGTTGTCGGTTTCGTGAGGCCGAGCTCGCTCCCAGTTCAGTGTTGACCACGCCGACTGAAGTTCATTAAAGATCAGTCGCGCCCGTTCCTGAAATGCTCCCCAGGAAAACGCGGGATTGTTCCTCTCAAACTCTGTCCTGATACTAACGAAATTGGGCTGCACCACGCTGGGCAAGTCTGTGCCCGCTTCCGGGACGTCCGCGGTGAGTAGCGGTCCCCTGGCTTCCCTGCTCAGCAGCGTGATTTTGCGGACATACCACTGAAACTCACCGCTATCGATCTTGGTCCGACAGAAAGCACACGCGCCAACGGTATCTTTCTGCAAAGGAGCACCGCAACGCGGACAATGCAGAGCCGTCGCCTGGGCAGGAGGAGGGGAGAGTCGATCGCGTTTGCGCTCGAGCTCCCATCGTTCCCGAACGTAATAGGTCATCTCAGATGGCGCCCCGCCTGTCTTCAAGACCTCTGTGTAGTTGGTTTCGTAGATCAGACCTATGCCTACCGTCGGCGTCTCAAGTCCATAAACTCCGGCCACCTGCATTGCGCCGACAATTACTCCCTTAACCTCTGCTAAATTCGCAGGATTTCGCTGCAACAAAGAGGCTCGCGCGGCAGCGCTAAAGTAGGGCGAGAATTCGTCCAGCGCAGCGCCACCTCGGCCACGTGCCTCGTGCGCCTTTGCATAGAGGGCATAGCTAAAATCATTGAAAACACTCTCAGAAAAGTTAGGGTCGAATTTTCTTAGTTGGTTAAACTGCTTCGAGACACTCTCTGGCTCTGCGCAGCTCTCCATCGCAGCCTGAATCGAAGTCACTCCTGCCGACGAGAACAGTTCCGTCCTGGCAGTTGTTGTTGTTCGACCGCGCCGAACGAAGTAAACGATCACTCCACCAATGACAATTAGGTCGAGTGGAATACCGATTACGGGATATTCAATTGTGATGTAAAGAAGAAAACGAACAGCTTGGAAGATCAGCCAGAAAAGTCCGCCTCCGTCACCTCCGCCACCACTTCCGCCCCCTCCGTACGAGTGACCTCCGCCTACACGGGCAAATTGCTCCATGGGAAGCAGCAAGATCAAACCCACCGCCATTGCGAGAGCCAGGCAAATCCGGTTGTTCAGACTGGGGCGTTTCATTTCAGCTCAAATCGCGGCATGTCCGGTAATTCATTCAGGTTCTCGCCCGTTGCAGGCAAATGCTCTTGCAGTAACGTGCCTAGATGTTTAATCGCGGTTTGCAACGATTCGGGATCAGGATTTTTCGCGACCTGATGCAACTCAAACAATCGCTGGTTCCATTCAAGAGGATCGACTGCTTTGAGGACGCCTCGATCGGCGATCAACTCAAGCCTACGCTCGAGTAAAGAAACATAAATGAGCACGCCCATCTCGGAGTTTGTATTGGCGATTCCCGCGTCGTAGAACATCGCTGCAGCGGATTTACGAACAGCGTCGGCGCGAAACTTTGCACGAGTTAGCAAGCGACGAATCGCCTGACTGCGCGAAGACATATAAGTCCCTATAGCAAACAGCGCGATAACGTCGACTACAAACCAGTAAGGGTGGAAATCGAACGGTGAAAAGACAAGAAACAGAAGTCCCGCTAAAGCCAGCAGCGCGCCGAAGAGATAGTCGGCTTGACGATAGTGATCTGAGCGCGCTTTTACGACGACTACGAGTTCAGCGTCAGTCGCTTTTTCGATCTCCTTGATACATTCAGTCAGCTCCAGACATGCAGACTGATCAAATTTAGCGTGGCTCATTCAGGAAAGACGAGGGCAGACCGTAGCGGGATCAATCGCAAAGCGGTTCTATCTTTACACGGGTATGTGAGTGCTGCAAGTGAGTGGGCGGTACACCGCGGTACACGCTTGATTCAGCGATTTCTGGCGACATTCAGCAATGCCCGAGCCTTGAGCCGGAGCATAGTACGGTAGGGGGCTGCATCAGCTCCCGCGGCATTAACGGACCAAATAACTTTTGGATTGCCTCTCGCAGTCACCTCGCCGGTTAGCAACACCGAGTAGCTTCGCCGCTCGTTGGGCACATAGAGAATCAGCCGGCGGGCGTATCGCCGATCGCTTGAATTGCTACCGATAAACAGTACCTCGGGATAACCATCGTCGTCGGCGTCAACCGTTTCCGTAGCCCACGAGGCACTGCGAAAACCTTCTGCGTCGAGCGGGCCGCGGGCAGAAACCTGATAACGTCGGTTCCGCTTTTCCATGACAAAGAAACAAGTCGATCCTGCCTTCCTCGCGTCGAGGATTGACACAATAGCGGGACCAGAATCCGTTTCTACAATCTGAAGCCTGGTAGCACGCCCTCGCGAGACTAAGGATACCTTTTTGCGTGCCTCATCAAGCGAAAGAGTCTGACGAGCCGACGCTTTTATTTCCTGTACCGAAGTCATAGGCTCACCAGCGGAAGGGGGATTGACGGGTAGCTTGGCCTGGACCATTGCTGGTTGCCCAACTGATAACGCGGCCAGGACCCCACCGGTGTGCTGTTGCGTCGCGCTCTCGCTGGTGTAGCCCAAAGCGAACAAGGCAGCACTAAACGCCAGCACCAACGCGAGCGGCGCTCCTACCCTAAAAAGAAGTCCACGCCCACTGCCGAGGGCGGCGACAGTTGATGACAGAGGTTCGATCTCTGGTGCCACTCGTTCCGGTTGAACCAAACTTCTTACCAACATCGCGCGCGCGTCAGCCGCCGTGCGAGGCCGATCTTCGGCTCGCTTTGCCAGCAACGTGTGAACAGCCATGGCAAGCGGTTTTGGAATGTCCGGGCGCAGTTTCGGTAAAGGAGGAACCTGCGCAGTCGCCTGCTTAACGAGTACGGCGGACGGCAAAACATCGATAAAGGGTGGACGCCCGGCGAGCATTTCGAAAAGCACTACTCCCAAACTGTAAAGGTCACTTCGCGCCCCGACTCTCTGGCCGAGGCATTGTTCAGGCGACATGTAACGGGGCGTGCCAACTATGTGACCGGAGCCCGTACTGGCATGTGTGGACGTCGACTCGGCAGAGGACGCAAGAACCTTCGCTACTCCAAAGTCGAGTACACACACACCGCGCTCGTTGAGCATGATATTTGACGGCTTCAAGTCGCGGTGGATGATGCCTAACTGATGGGCTTCCTCGAGCACATCACAAATCTCGACGGCGATCTTTACAGCTCGCTCAGCCGAAAAACGGCTCTCGCGGGCAAGTGCCTCAGAAAGCGTTGGCCCCTGGACAAACTCCATAATGATGAAGTGACGGCCATCCGGCAGGTTCCCGGCGTCGAAAATCATCGCTGCATGCGGATGCCTCAGCCGGGCCATGGTCCGCGCCTCACGCAGGAAACGCTCGGCTACGTCCTGGTCAGCTGCAAACTCGCGTTTGATGATCTTTACCGCGACAGGTCGTTCCAGTCCGAGCTGAGTGGCACGATAGACAGTACCCATGCCTCCGGTTCCGATTTCGTCTTCAATGCGGAACCTGCCGGCGATAAATTGGGGGACATCCATAGTGGACCTTCTTTCGGGATAAAAGGTCGCTCGGAGCGTTGCAAGCTATGCCGAGGAGAAGCGCGCGTCCGTGCGCCGCTTTAATAGGATTCAGACCTTTATCGAAATCGGGAGATGGATCCGGTCAAACTTAAGTTGGGGCGCGATTAGTGTAGCACCTTTGGGTTTAGTGGGAAATGTTTGCGGGGCACAGTGGGCACAGTGGGCACAGTGGCACAGACTTCAAGTCTGTGTAGGTGGTTTCAAGTTTCGGTTTCAACGAGTGGATTCGTCAAAGGGGTACAGCTCAGTGGTGATGCGTTTTAGTGTGAGGCCTTCTGGCGCAGATAAAGGCCGGCATCTTTATTGATGGCACTAAGAATGGCATGACTGCCGTGCACATCGAGGAAGTGATTCATATCGTCCGCGGAGAGAAAGTAGTTCTCGCTGGTGATTTGGGCCCGCATTGACGGCGTCCAAACCAAAGTCTTGAATCAGGCTGTAAACGAAATCCCTACTAAGTCACGACCTTTCTTGACTCCGGAGGAGTGAGATGTTTATAGAATCGGTACTCAAGAAACATCAGTCCTGACTTTTCACAACCGATCACAGACTGAAGTCTGTGCCACTAGATGATACATTCGGAATCCAGAATGTTTGGCCATTCACCTCAACGCTTTTCAATCCGCGTTTGGGCAGATCCTTTTCTTTCAATCCCAAATACGTGAAGTGTGGCAGATCGCTTAATACCGTCTGGAACCATCCATGTTTGGCAAGAATCTCTCGCACTCGGGGATTTTCAAACTCGTTGACGTCAAACGCTAACATCGCGATGTGCTGAGATGTACCCGGCGCTGCTATGGAATACAAGATAGATTTTGAGAGATCCTTACTGAAGTAAATCCCGCTTTTTTCCAACTCGAGAACCGCAGCAACTTGTTGCTTAAGGGGCATCGCTCGTACCCGCTCAACCTGCTCGGGCGTCAGTCGGGCCAGCGCTAACCAATAATCCAAAGCCGGCAAGAACCGCGTATTCCATAAACGAACGCTGTCATCGTAATTGCGTCGAGCAGCTTCGGCGCCATCGCGTGGCGTGATGTCTAAATTCTCTTTCTGCGCTTCCTCGCGCGCCTTGATCAAAGCCTTCATCGCCTGCGGCTGCAACTCTACATCATCGAATCCGATCGTTTCGGTAACGTACTGCGCATACTCCTGAAACTTGGTTACTTCGTCTTCGCTTGTAAAGACGCACACGGGTGGCGGAGTTACTTTCTTGTCAGCTACAAACATGGCGCCGTAGTCTTCGAGCACGCGGCGGGCCACTTGATCGTTAAGCGGACAAATCTCTTCCAGCTTCGTCTTCCGCTTCTTCAATGCTTTGGCGAGCGCCTCGTAGAAGGGGACGGATTCGTCCTTTTCACTGTTAGTGTTAAATGAACTGCCCATCTTAAACGAATCGCTCGCTGCCCTAGTATGAACAGAGCTCGTAGCTCTATGGGGAAAGAATACCAAGACCGTCAGGATAGCAATTGAAAAGCCCTGGATTGCGCCGGATCGTCTATCGCGAACAACGCCGACAGCTAGACCCAAACATCTCTTGAATAATCTCCACGACCGTCGACAAAAATACATCCAGTAAATTCCTCAAGCATCCAGCCTAACTCAGGGATGATAATGAGGCTTGATCTGGCTGGTCAACATCAACCGACGAAGGGCGTATACTTTGCGGGTATATTGTTTTCACTTCTGGGTCGAAGCTATGAACACACGCGATCTTATCGGCGACATCACTGCCACCTATAGAAAACATGGCTGGCAACTGAAGAGAGTATTGCTCCAGTCTCAAACGGCCGCAGAGTTATCAGGTGAGTTAGGTCCTATTCTCGGTGAAGCAGAGATTCGTGAATCCTCAATCGATGCGCTCTGGTTTTCGCGACCTTCCCACAATAGCGGTGAGGCATGGGAATTACGACTCCTCGCGGAGACCCCCTATGCTTTGTTTGAAAGATTCGGGTCAGACGAATCGGCGGAGAAGCGAGCCGAGACGTTCGAGAGCATGGAAGATCAATTACGTCAGTATGCCGCCGGGCAGTGAGGTCTTTATTTCTTCCCCAACTTCACTGGAATCTTTAATTCCTCTGTGCCTCGCATCACAACCACAGTTACAGTGCTGTAGGGAAGTGCTCGCTGAGTGCGTGACTCCAGTTCTTCCGGTGTACGAATTGGAACCTTGTCAAACTCGGTGACGATATCACCCTTTTTGACTCCTGCCAGATCGGCCGGTCGACTCTGCAGAATGTCTCCCAACTGAACGCCGAAAATCTTCGTGCCCGGTATCGGGACTCTTTTGGCATCCCCTTGATCATAGCCAAATTGTCCCTTACCTTCAGGGCGTTTGTCGAAGGCTTTGACTAACCTGTCAAAATCTTCTTTTGAAACGGTCGTCAACTTTGTCGTCTTCGTCTCACCGTCCCGGATGTAAACGACGTCGACTGTCTTTCCAATGGGCGTGCTTTTCAACAACTCGCGCATCGCGTCTTCATCATCTACCTTTTTTCCGTCGAAGGTGGTGATAATGTCGCCACCTACAAGACCGGCTTTATCCGCAGGAGAACCGGCGGGCTCTACCTTGGCGAAAGTCACGCCGCCATCAGTGCTATCGAAGCCGTCTACACCCACAAAGGAACGCGGCGCAGCCGGCGGAGCCGCAGTAAATCCAGGTCCGTTGAAGCCTCGTCGGACCGGCGAAAACAGTGCCGTGAATATACCGGCCGTCAGGAAGAAGCCTAAGAGAGCAAGAAAGATCCAGGTCATGCCGCTCGTTTTGCGGCACCGTCTCTTAACCTGACCCCCAACTTGGGCGGCCATCGGTCCAGCAGACAATCCATAACTCGTGACGACGGACTGCTTACCGGCCGTGGGTCTGTTTCCGACCGCCACGCCGGGGTGGCCATTCTGAAATCGAACTGTTTCCGTGTATTCGGCCGGACCTTCTCCAAGACGAAAGCCGCAATTGCGACAAAAGCGCAAACCGCTCGGCATTGGCGAATGGCAGTTCGAACAAGTGGTAACGGCTGGTTCTAACTCTGAATTAAGCGGCACTCCAGGATTCTGTGACATAACAAATCAACCAATCTTTGTGGTTTGCATTTCGCACGGTCGGGAAAAACTTCGTTGTATTTCCTAGAACTTCCTTTAGTCGGCACCATGACAAACTGAAGTTTGTCGGACGTCCCAGTTAAAGAGCCTATACGCCAAACAAAGGTCCTCAGTTGCATCCTGGACTCCCGGCAATGGCCGCCAACTTAATAGATTCCTGGTAGCGCTGCAAGGCTCCTGCTGAATCTTGGCATGCATAATGCCGTGATCTAAGCGACTTCGTGAGCAAAAAGAGCCAATTGAAGGTGCAAAGCACCCCCTTGGAAATAGACATGCTCGGCTTGAGTGCAATATCTTTGTCACGGAATAGTGAAAACTCTCAGCGGGCTGTTCGTTAGAAGGAATTAACTGTGGAAGTTACCAAAGCGCTGGCGGCCCTTCGGCCGCTATACGGTAAAAGCAATGTCGAGATTGTGATGACCGACGGCAGGCGTGTGCGCGGCACGATTCGGAGCTTGAAAACGACCCAGGCTTTGACCACTCCCAGTGTAAAGATTGAGTGTTCGAACGGGGAGATTATCAAAATTCCTTTTCCGACAATCATTGAAATCAAAGACTATAATCAGTGAGCTCGGGGACTGGAGCAGGTGGTTCGTGAATAGCCACCCTCTCAGTTCGGAACTAGCTAAACTTCGGTACGTCCCTTCCGCAACTCTCACCGTGCGCTCGTCCAGTCAGCAAGTAATAAATGACAAATGAGCCGATCCCCCTTTCTCCCCCCTGACTGCTTCTCCCGCGCCGCTCTCTTCGCGTATAGTACGCCGTTCTGAATTTACGACTCGACGTAGAATCTTAGAAGGACTTTTGATTTGTCGTTAATGATTGAAGATCTTGGCGGGCGTGTTGCAACTGTTTGGTCTGAGCTTCGCCCAGCCACGCGAGGTCTGGTCGAGCGCGCCTTGCAGGCGTCAACCAGTTCGCCAGGTCAGGCCCGAAACGTTCCTTACGACGCCCGAGCAGATATTGAATTGAGTCGGTTTCTAGCCGCGCTTGATGAGCGAACTGCCGGAGCGGGCGCCGCTTTGGACCCGGAAAAGGAAAAAAGACTGCGTAAGGTGGCCGACACTTGTGCTCTAGTGTTACAGGAGAAAACACAATCTGCCGAGGTGTTTGCTCAATTAGTGAGACGTTCGGAAGCGCAACGCGACTACAAGCGAATCGACGAGCTTGCTAATGCCCTGACCTCCCGCTTCGCTCCCAGCGAAATCTGCGAACTGGCGCGCTCCGAAGATCTCTTCGTGCGCGAGCTGGCAAATGAGGCGCTGGCGCGCTTTCCTATTTCGGTGTTGTTAACCTTGCTGAGCGATCCGGTTGATACGGAAGTGGCGCGCGAAGCTCTGCGACGGCAGGTAATTGAGTACGGGTCTGAAGAAGCCCGGCAGATCGTAAACGCACTCGATCAAAACTTCGAATAGTCGTTCTGAAAGTCTTGGAAGTCTTGGGAGTCTTGGAAGTCTTGGAAGTCTTGGGAGTTTGGAAGCGTTCGAACTTCTTGACTTTCGAGACTTCTTGACTCTCGAGACGTTCGCTGGTTAATCCTGCCTATGGCCTATTTGGTGAAGCCGAGATACAACTCGATCGATCAACCAATCCGGTGTCGAAGCTCCCGCAGTTACGCCTACCCGTTTAACCCCTGCGAGATCATCAGGATTTATCTCGGCCGGGGTTTCGATCAGAAAGCTTCTCTCGCACTGCTCCTGGCAAACAGCCAGAAGTTTGACACTGTTCGAGGAGTGGCGGCCACCAATTACGTAGAAAACGTCGACTTGCCCGGCTAATGCTCGCGCAGCATCCTGGCGATCACGTGTAGCAGAGCAGATCGTATTCACGACTTGCGGCTCGGTGTCGGTTTTCGCGCGAACGGCTTCGGCAACTTCCAAAAAAGTTTTCAACTTAATCGTTGTTTGGGAAACAACCAACGGTGCTCGCAACGACGGCAAAGAAGCGACCTCGCTCGCCTCGCGAACAACATATGTATTATCTGGGGCATAGCCGACAACACCAATCATCTCCGGATGATCCGGATTCCCGGCAACCACTACATCTCTGCCTTGTTTGGCCGCACGTTCGGCCAGATGTTGGACCCTCGTTACAAAAGGACAGGTGGCGTCCACAACTTTAGCAGCGCGCTCTTCCAGTTCGCGTTGCACCTGCGGCGTTACTCCATGGGCCCGAATCACTGCGATGGTGTCGCTATCGGCTTCATCAGGAGAGTCGATAGTAGAGACGCCTTTAGCTCCAAGCCGTTCCATCTCCTGCGCGTTGTGGATTAGCGGACCGAGCGAGCGAATGGGACGCACCCCTTCGTCCAGAGCATCTTCAACCATCTCGACGGCGCGTTCGACGCCGAAACAGAAGCCATATTCTTCAGCTAGTAAGACTTCCATGAGTTTGTTCTTAGTTCACCGGTTCGCTGGTTCCACTGCCCGTCTCTCTCGCACACGACTGTCGCCACTCATCGCGCAGGCGATCGCCGCCTGCCACGCGCTCGTCAATCCATTCAATCTCTTTGTCGACAGCGGTTCGCACAAAGCTCAAAAAGGATTTCTTCAGATCCCCCAGACTGTGCGCAATGTCGCGTGGCAAAACTGCGTAGGAAAGGTCGCCCAGATACCGCAACGAGTCGCAGACGGCACTGGCCGCGCAGTTGACTGATTCTCTTACTTCCGACGTATCAAGCCCCATCTCACACACCTCCAGACTACGAACTTCATTCTAACATCAAGTCTACGAGGGCACGAACGGGTTCGTTCCGTTTGATTCTACCCAGGGTGGCGCCGTTGACAACCCAGCCTGTTCAAGCGGAATTAGTTAGCGGTCTATTCCTCTACTTAATGCCAACGACCATCGAGTCGGGACCGAACAGGTGCTCAACCCTGGTTTCGCGAAAGCCTACATCACGCATCCAGCCGGAACAGTCTTCACCTGTGTAGTCAAAGCCACCCGGGGTCTCGATGAGCATATTGAGACTCATTAACAAACCGAAAACATTCTGTTTTCGCTCATCGTCAATCAGCGCTTCGAAGACGATCAGCGCTCCGCTTTCAGGCAAGGTCTGGTAAGCCTTATCAAGCAGCGTTCGTTTCTCGTTCAAATTCCAATCATGCAAAATATGGCCCATGGTTAATACCTCACCCGAAGGAAGCGGGTCATCAAAAAAGTTACCTGGCATGAATCTGAGCCTGTCATCCAACTTGTTTGCCGCCACATACTCTTCGAATATTGGCCCCACGACTGGCAAATCAAAGTTGATCCCTGTCATTTGAGGATGGGCCCTACAAACCTGAACCAACAATCCACCCTGAGCCCCACCAACGTCGACGACGGTTTTGTAGTCACCCCAGGGAAACTTTTCCGCGATCGCCTTTGACGCACCCATACTGAGGCCTGTCATGCCCCCGAGAAAGAGACGCAACCGCTCAGGCTCACCATATACGGCTTCGAAAAGCCCGGCACCGCCGGACTTAATTTCGTTTTGCGGCAGGCCCGTCTGTAACGCTTCCGTCAACGATCCCCAAAACGGGTAAAGGCGTTCATTAGCCATCTCAAGCAGCCCGCCAATATAGGAAAGCTTTCCCCGAACCAGAAATTGATCAGTGTCCTCGCTGTTGGCATAGAGCCCACCGTCACGTTGAAGAATGCCGAGCGCGACCAGTGCGTCGAGAAAATCGCGCGCGCTGCGGGGATGTAATTTCAGCCGGAAAGTTAATTCATCCGCTTTCATGGAACCACTTGCGAGCTCAGTAAAGACTCCAAGCTCTATGGCACTCAAAAGGACTTTGGAACCCCAAAAGCCGAGCCCAAGCTGCATGATTCGTTCAGGAGTAACAGCCATTTCGTTCGACATGATTCGCCAGCCTCCTAGTTGAACGTTGTCCCGTTGCAGAAAAGTTCTACTTCTGATCCTCCCCGTCGGTTGTCCTTGGCGCGCGTCGCGCTTGAGGGGAGGCTCGCTCGGTATTAAGCGAATCGAAGTTTAGCGCCGCGTTGAATATCAGGAAGAAACTGCCTTGCGTTTGATGGCGCCACATCGGGTTGTTTGCAAACATGACGACATGTCCCTTCCCAACTGGCACATCAATCACCGCAGGCGCATTTGCTAATTCTGATCCGCCTGCGAGCATTCCGCTCACCAGTAGATTTCGTTCGTCTGAAGCGAAGCGAAGGACGATGCGCGGTCGTTGCGCGGCCGGCGTGAAGAAGGCTCCCATAGCCTGACGTTGCTCGTCTGTTATCTGTTCTTCGCCTGGTTGAGCCGGGGTGCGCTGCGGCGCCGGCGCGGCCTGTGGCATCCCCTGGATTACATCCGGATCGTTAACGCCTCCGCGACCAGATGGTCGTTGGACTCCGCTCGCTCCGGCTCCCGGACCGCCGTCGCCGCCACCGCCTCCGGCACCGCCCCCACCAAATCCTCCACCAATGGCCACTTGAAACAGCGGCGCCTGATTAAAGTAGATAGGCAGGGTCTCGTCATAGCCATAAGCAATCGGACTCTTGCGATCGCTGAAGCGGGCATTAAAGACTGAGCCACGGGCCTGTAACTGCCGAGGCTCTTGAATCGAGACGCCGGAAGTGAGCCCGTAATCAATTGGGATGCGAGCATTGTTGGCAATTACTATGAACAGTCCGCCGTCATTAGTGAATCGTTGCAGATTCACGACACCTGCGAGCCCCATCCCTCCACGCATGTCGTCTGTTTGATCCGGTGAGAGGCCGAGGTTTGGAGTAACCTCTGATTGCTTCCAGGGAATCGGATCTCCGCGCATTGGAATTCCGTTAACAATCGACTGCGCCGAACCACCAAGAGGCGGGAAGATGATCACGTCGTACTTGTCCCTGAGATTCGGAATATTGCGTACGACCTGATCAGAAATGTAAGCGTAAGGGATCTTCAGCCGGTCAAACTCAATTCGATACCAACCCTCGTTCTGAGTATTAGTCCAGGTGTGCAGTATGGCGATACGCGGCACTGCGAGATTGTGCATCTTCACTTCCGGAAGTTTATCTACAGCAAGCGCTGTGACACCCAAGTCAATCACCGCCGCATCGAGACGCTGCCGCAAATCTGCGGAGTTGCCTTCAGTCTTGATAATGAACGATCCGGCATTGAATTGTTGGTCGCCAACTTTAAACGAGTCTTCGGCCGCGCTCATTTTCAAATCTCCTAACTTGAAGCGCAGCGTCGCAAGCGTGTTGTCAGTGTTGTGATTGATGATGTATCCCGCGGTTGAGGCCGAGCCCGTGATCTTTCCGATCACATGAGCTTCTGACCTCAGCAAGCTCATTGGCATTTGCAGGATGACCTTGTCAGTTATGCGCACAGTCTTCACATTTCGCAGTGCGCCGAGCGTCCATCCGGTGTCATCGTATGGTCGTGGATCGTTAAAGTTGTAGTACTGAGTATCCATGAGCATGTCGGCCATCCGCGAATATGGCTGGTCCATGCGCACCACGTATGAGCCGGCCGGAAACTTCTGGTCCTTGATCGTGATTTCTTTGTCCGCCGTCTGAACTTCCACGCCCATCAACCTGAGCAAGTTGACCATGTCAGCTGCTTCTACCAGTCGCGACTGGTTGAGAGGAATTACGTAAGCCGCCGGGCCTTCATTCGTTGCCTTGGCCACGGAGCGCTTGCTCTTGATGTAAAAGTTCTGCAGAAAACGATCCTTGTTGTTGGCAACAAAATTCATTGCCAGCAAAATTGCTGACTGCTGCATGTTGACGTTGTTTCGCATGGACCATTTCACGCGGGGTTGTGGCGGATTGGGTCTAAACCAATCCCTTTGCGACTGCTGAGTTACGGTGCGATCCATCGTGTCAGCGCCGCCGTTGCCGAACGTTTCATAGAAACGGCCAATCGCGTTGTGGCCATTAGCCACATAGAACATGTAATTTGGCGCCCAGCCATCGTAAAAGCCATGCGTCCAGACTCCGGGGACACCGCGCTTCGTCATCTCTTCGATTTCGTGATAAGCGAGCAATTGCCACTCGTCAACCGTGATCGGATCCAGCCAGGCGTTGTATGGACCGGTGCCCGTAGATGTGTAAAGAAAAGGCACCGATTCGTGTAAGTCGTGGAGAATTGCGGGGTGATATTCAAGGAATGTCTTCATCATGTTGCGTGTTAGAGCGAGTGCCATTCCTAGTCCGTCACGATTGTTGTCGTGCGCTACATACTTGCCCCAGTAAACTAAAGAAGGTGCGTTCTTGCCAGGATTTGCTTTGCGATAATTGTAGACGTCAACCATCGAGTCGCGTCCATCAACCTCGAGCACCGGAGTGATGAGCACGATTACATTCTTGCGAATGGCCTGGATGAAAGGACTCTCCTCGACCGCGAGACGATAGGCCAACTCCATCAACATCTCGGGCGACCCGGTTTCCGGTGAATGTATGGAGCCTGAAGCCCAGTAGAAGATCTTGCCCTCGCCAATCAAATTCTGCGCGTCAGCTTCGCTGATCTTTCGTGGATCCGCGAGCCTGGCAGTGATTTCCTTGTACCGGTCAAGCCTTGACAACAAGGCTTCATCGCCTACGGCCACGAGAATTTGTTCCTTGCCCTGCTCTGATCGCTCCGGTGCCGAGAAAATACGAACGCGGGGCGACGCCTGGGCCAGCTCTCGATAGTAACGATAAAGGTCTTTTGAGTAAGTGAGTTTGTTCGGCGTGCCAACAACGTAACCGAGTACTTTATCGGGGGACGGCACCTTGTCCGAGATGGGAAGATGGTCGACCAACTCCGTCATGAAATACGACTCGGTTGTGTACTCTCTAATCTTTTCCGCATAAAGAATGCTGGCATTCTTGTTGGCGGCTTCAGAAGAGCCGTTTGAGGCCGATCCAGCATTCTTCTGCTTGTCGCCCTGATTCTGTGCCAACGAGCGGTGGTGTGAGCCAGTTGTAATAAGCAGTAGGGCGCTGGTGAGCAATGATATGAAAAACTGCTTGCTCACAAGAGGCAGGCGAGATCGACTCATGGCGTTCTCCTTCGCGATTTCGGTTGTTGTTCGAATTTACGGCGTGCGGTTGCATCTTACGAGCGATGCGCTCGGTAGTAAAGACTAAAAAAGATGCCAATCCTTGACATCATGATCGGAACGGTAATACATTGCCGCAAAATAAAACTTGGGCGCCACGTTCGTTGCCTCACAATTTGTGGCCCGTTGGTCTCAGGAACCTGCCCGGAATTCCTTTGACATCGATGAACCTTTACTTCGTAATGAAGGAGTCGTCAAATGTCATTGCCTCTCCGGTCTCACTTCTTAATTCACAACAACTCTTCTGATTGTCTTCGTTGTTTGTTCCGAAGGCTGCGGCGGTATGCGTCGCTCTTGTTACTGGCAGCGATGGTCATGGTCTCAGTGCCGCCAGCTATTGCGCAGTCGACGTTGAAGGAGGCCGCGGCTCGCTCGACTGACGTTGCAGGCGGTTTTGCGAACAGCGTCAAGGGTTGGCTCGATCTGCTGGCCTCACGGGGAAAAGGCCGCCTCTGCCAACGTGAGAATCGCGGAATGCCCCCGCTGCCAGTCAATCCACCGAGTGTTCGTCCGCAACCACCACGTACCAGAGATGAGTTGGAATCCAGAGTAGCTTCGATTCAAACAAACATTCGCGGAGTATTAAC
>WNFZ01000604.1_pt1 | contig 67638 bp, 55 predicted proteins | sample 5400081 | NCBI WGS metagenome assembly WNFZ01 (sample SAMN13153365, study PRJNA577476) | soil metagenome | isolation source: 80 cm soil or saprolite under grassland replicate 1 | place: USA:California | collected 2016-06-15
AAGTAGAGTTGGCGAACGTGCGATTGGTCGGTACAGCATAAGGTTTCACTTCGCATAATCAGAGCGTGGCGAGAAATGCCAGCACCTCATCTGTCGCTTTGAAACGCGGCACTTCCTTTCCTGCGGGTGCGAGCTTTTGCAGCGCCTGCTCCTTTGTGGTGAGGTCAGCTTCCAGATATACATGGGTCGTTTCAATACTCTCATGACCGAGCCAGTGCGCAATCACTGAAATATCCACGCCGGATTGGAGTAGGTGCATGGCCGTGGTGTGACGACTATGCCGCATGCGGCATAGGCGCCATACGAAGGCGATGCATCTATTACAGTCTGGGGTTCCCCTCGTTATGGTCAAGGATTTCCTCGGCCATGTGGATCTGAAATCAACCGAAATGTACGTTCAGGCTGATATGGAGATGAAACGCAATGCCCTGGAGATGGCGAATGGACCGCAGGCAACGCAGCCGGCAAAACCAAAGTTCGCGCCAAGCCTCATCGATTGGCTCGAGTCTCTCTAAAGCCCATTATGTAGCATAGAAGGTCAACTACGGCGGAGAAAATGCCTTCAAAGGCAGGGATCTCCGCCGCCCCTCAACATAGCGCGGCACTTACCATAATGCTCACCTGGTAGAACCGAGAGACGGAGAAAGGCTTCACGCGCGACCGGGCGCACCTTCTTGACCATCCGCCGAACCTGGCGTGGGCTGCCCTGATAGCCGCGGCCGCGCATCATCTCATAGAGCCGTGTGGCTCGCAGATGCGGATGTTGATCGAGTGTTTGCCTGATGAAGTCGAGCCATGGATTGAGTGTCGCTCGCGGGCAGGTCCGCAAATCGAGAGAGGAATTGAGGAGCGCCCGCTTGACGGTCTCTGGATGGAGCCTCATTTCAGCGGCGATCGTGCCGACCTTCCAATGCTCGGCATAGTACAAGCGGCGAATAGTGGCGATTTGTTCTTTTGAGATCATCTCTTCACCTCAGAATGTGATGAAAGGGGGCGATGAAGGTCCCTTCCCGCCCGCAGACACGGCAAACGACCCGGCCCGGAGTCGAGATGGGCGGCGTCGAGTTGTAGAAGCGATGGGGCGCCCCAGACCGTACCGAAATCGGAGAGGGCCGGGGAGTATGATCCGTCACGAAATCTTTCTGTGCGGCTCGTCTGGCCGCCGCCTGGCGCAGCCGGTAAGAGCGTTGGCGATCTCGATGGTCGAGCCGGCCTTCAACGCTGCGTTGATGCCGGCGGCGGGCTTCGCGTCGTTGCGCCGTACGAGTCTTGAAGCGACAGGGATGGCTGCAATAGCGATGCCCCCGGTCACAATGAGAGCAGATGAAGAACCTGGCGCGGCAATCTGGAGCCGCGCAGAACTTCTGGTGGAAGGTGAGGTTGTGAGCTGCCGCCATCCCGAACTGGGGTCGGTGGACTTCAGGCGCCCGGTGATGGCAACATAGCCTTGCTTGTTAGGTGTGTTGCCTCGGCCTCGAGGCGACTAACGTAAAACCCCGGTTGTTAGCGCAACCGGGGTTCTGCTGTAATCTCGCATCGCACACTACCAGAACTCAGGGATTCCAGAAAACCACAATCAGGATGATGATGATGATAAGTGGAAGGTTCCTTCCATCAGACTCTGATCATTGGAGGAGGGATGGACGTGAGCTTTCGGCGCGCCGGTACCCATTGTCGTATCGGCGCGCCGAAAGCTCACGATTAGCATAGAAGAGCGCCTTCCGGTTATTCGTTGCGCAGTGCATTCATGGGGTCGATACGGGCTGCACGGCGCGCCGGCAACAGGGTTGCCAGTAGAGCAACCATGGCCATGATACTGACGGCGCCAGCAAATGTTGTGGCATCTCGGGTCGTGATCCCGAACAGCAAGGCGGCAATTACACTACTGGATATCCATACCACAACAAGACCGATGGCGACTCCCGCCAGGACAAGCAGGAAGCCTTCACGCAATACCATCCATAACACGTCTATTGGGCGCGCGCCGAGGGCAATACGGATGCCGATTTCCACAGTTCGACGCGTCACTGAGTAAGCCATCACGCCATACAGCCCGATCGCTACCAGCAAAAGCGAAAGTGCGCCGAGAATGCCCGAAAGTAACGCTAGCAGCCGCTCACGCGTGATCGAGCCATCCACATACGACTTTAGCGTTTCCACATCAACGAAGACATTCTTATCGAGTTGTGCCACTTCTTCGCGGATCTGTCTGGCGATCGACGCTGAAGGAGCTGTGGTGTGTACATAGAGAGTCATCGATTCGTTCAGGACGAAAGTAGGGCTCTGCGCATACGGCACATAGAAAACACGCTGGGGAAGGTCTTTCAGGCTCATATGCGCGGCGTCTCGAACGACACCGACAATCTCACATTCGTAATTGTTACCGCCTCTAGGATCGATCTTCTTGCCGATCGGATTTTCGTCTCCGAAGAAGTAGCGAGCCATGCTTTGATTGATAATCGCCACTTTCGGCGCTCCTTCCCGGTCGCGCTCGGTGAATTCGCGGCCGGCCAGCATTCTTTGCCCGATCGTTTCAAAATAACGCGGCGAAACGAAATTGCTCCAGACAACGCTATCTTCTTCGCGTCTTGGAGTGTGGCCCTCAATGGAAATATTGCCGTTATTTCCAAAGCCGCGACTGACTGGCGGCGCCCATGACATGGCGGCAGATTGAACTCCCGGTAAAGAGTTCAGCCGGCCGCTGATCGTTGTATAGAACTGAGCTACGGTGGGACCGCGATGTCCGCCGCCGGTCGCATCCGCGCGTACCAACAGGACGTTCGTGGTTTCAAATCCGATATCTACATTGAGGATATTTCGCAGGCTGTTGATGAAGAGGCCCGCGCCCACGGTCAGCGCCATTGAAAGCGCGACTTGTGCAGTTATGAGTCCTTTTATTAACCGGCTTCCAGACCCACTGAATGACTGTGTACTCTCTTTAAGAGACGGAATCACATCGAGGCGTATACCCCGTAAAGCTGGCGTGAGCCCGAACAGTAGTGTAGTCAGGATCGTGACGCCAATTGTAAACATGAGCACACGCCGATCGGGATGGAGGTCAAGGAACAAGAGATTCTGGCCGGAAGCAATGAAACTGACCAAGAGTCTGACGCCCCAAGAGGCGAACAGTACACCGGCAAGAGCAGCGACCACCGCTAACAGCATATTCTCGGTCAGGAGCTGGCAGATGAGGCGTCTACGGGTCGCGCCGGTTGCGAGACGGACCGCGAACTCACGCCGGCGAGCCGATCCCCTCGCGAGTAAGAGGTTGGAAACATTGGCGCACGCTATGAGCAACACGATCCCGACGAGAACCATCAGCATATAGAGCGGCGTAGAGTAATCCGCGCGAAGTTCAGAGAATCCGTTGCCGGCGGGATGTAGTTCGGTTCGGTGTTGAAAGTAACTTGAATTAGGGGATTCGCCAGGCGGAGCGGTCGCAGCCAGCACTTGCGGCCACACGACCTGGAGTCGCGCGTTCGCCTGTTCTAGCGACTGTCCAGGGGCCAGCCGCGCCATTATGTTAAGCCAGTGAGCGGATCGCCGGGTCAACACGTCGGATCTCAATTCCGGCAAAATCTTCGGGGCAGTCGTGACAGGCAACGTTATATCTGTCGCAGCGCCAACAACCACGCCCGTGAACTCAGGAGAAGTAACGCCGACAATCGTAACGGGCATCCCGTTTACGCGAAGACTCTTGCCCAGCACATTCGGGGCTGCCGCGAACGCGCGCGTCCAGAAATCATGGCTGAGCACAGCAACCGGGGCCTGGATTCGATCATCTTCGGGCGTCAGTATGCGCCCGAGTATCACGCGGACATTCAGTGAATTGAAATAATCGCCGCTTGCCAGCATAACCTGCGTCCTCTGCAGGTTGCCGTTCACTTCAGCCGGGAGTGTACTCATGGTGAATGCCACCGTATTCGCAAAGATCTGATGTTCCTTGAGGGCTTCGAATTTTGGGTAACTGTGACTCCCGTTCGAGAGCCGGACAAGGCTGGCAGGCTCACCGACGCCCACGAGGGGGCGCAATACCAACGCATTGATCAGAGAGAATATGGCCGTGTTGGCACCGATTGCATCTCGAGGTGCGAGCGGATTTCTTCATCCAGTTCTCGCTCAAGTTTTCGCTTCAGAAACAAACCAAGCAGACGGTGAAAGAAAATACGTAATCTAGTCATGCGCCCTCCGACGGCTCGAGAAACCGGATCATAATTTCGGATGTTCGCCGCCAGTTTTCTTCCTCAGCGGCAAGCTGCTTCCGACCCGCTCTAGTGATCGAGTAATACTTGGCGCGCCGGTTGTTTTCTGACACGCCCCATGTGGAGCTGATCCAGCCCATCTGCTCGAGTCCGAGCAGCGCGGGATAAATCGTCCCCTGGTTAAGTTGGAGCAGGTTGCCACTGATCTGCTCGATCCGCCTGGCAATACCGTACCCATGTAGTGACCCGAGTGTGTTGAGGGTTTTAAGAACCATCAGATTGAGCGTGCCGGGCGGGACTTCGTTCTTGCGTTGATGTTGTTCCATAAGGCTCCTGTTGATGTACAACATGAGTCTAAATTGTTTCCTGTGGGCAGTCAACATAGCGAGGGGGAAAAATGGCTATTTGATAGGAAGGCACAATTAAACCGATGTGGGCATGACGTTAACGCCTACCGGTGATCATTGCCATCCCTCCTAGACTTTTAATTCCACATAACGGCATTAATCCTGAAGTGGGTGGAGCGCGAATCGCTCCGTGATTTTGATCTGACAGCAGACTTGATTGTCATGGCATCGCTCAGATTTTGCCACTGTGAGTCTCGAAATGACTTCACACTTTCAGCAGACACACTCCTCCCTTCGCGATTTCACGATTGAAATCGACGGATCAATTCAATCCGATGAATTTGGAGTTTCAGTGACTTTCAGGAAAATCATACGCTAAGCTGTGAGCTTTCGGTGGGCCAGGATGACAATGGGTGCCCGCCCACCGAAAGCTCACGATGGACGGGGTTTGACTCAATCGGTCATTTTTCTACACATTTCCATGTCTCATTACAATTGAGGGGAAAATGGTTTTGAAGCTATGGGAGAGTGCCCTGCCGAAGCGCTGCGGCCTCCGCTCTGTAGACGAGATTCTCGAACGCGACGCTCGGCGCAGGTCAATCATCGAAGGTTGGGATGTGTGAAGTTCGATTGACCCTCTGCAAATCGAGGTAGGAGGCAAACCAATGCACAGGACAATATTCCTTTCAACTATGATCGTGGCGCTGATGCCGGAGCTCAACGCGCAAGCGCAGACGGCGACGGACGCCGAGGAACTGACCAAATTGCTCAAAGAGTTCCTGGCCGGAGCCTCGCGCAATGACGCCGCGACGCACGACCGATTTTGGGCCGAAGACCTGATTTACACCGACTCCTCAGGGCGGCGGATCGGCAAGGCGGATATCATGCGCGGCGTGCGCTCGGCGCCGGCGCCGAAGACCGGTGATCCGAAGATCACCTATAGCGCCGAAGACATTCGCATTCAGCAATACGGCGATACTGCGATCGTCGCGTTCAGATTGGTTGGAACAACCGAGAAGGACAAGAAGATCGCGGTTACGAACTATCTGAACACCGGAACATTCCTCAAGCGCAACGGCAAGTGGCAGGCCGTGAGTTGGCAGGCGACCAGAATGCCACGTCCGGTTGAAGCGGCGGACGAAGTCAGTAAAGAAGTGGCCGCGGCTCAGACCGCCTTTCATCAAGCCCTGCTCTCCGCCGATCTCAAAACGCTAGATGCGTTGGCGGACGAAAGCTTCATCTGGACGCATCGCGACGGAAGGCAGACGACGAAGCGGCAATTGCTCGATGAGCTGGGGTCAGGGCAATTGAAGTATTCGAAACTTGAGACCAGTAATGGGACGGTCGCCGTTTATGATGACAGCGCTGTTGTGCGCGGAACATCGCTTCGCCAACGCAACGCGGTTCCCGGCTCAACCGGCTCCGGCGACGCCAGCCCTTTCACCGCTTTTTATACGATGACGTTTGTCAACAAAGGCGGCGACTGGAAGGCCGTGGCGCTGCATACGAGTCGGCCTTAAGCTCGCAGAAACCGAAGGCGAATTCCTGATCCATCTGTTTATTGCCCGCTCCCAATGTTCGGGGTATCCTTACAGCAGATGGCAACAGACGATCTGATCCGTCCAGAATCGAAGAGGTAAAGACTATGAGCGCAACGATCACCATTCCCGCCGAGCTTGAACAGCGAATCGCCGGACGCGCCGCGGCGCGAGGCAAGCAGTTCGAGCAAATGGCGGTTGAAATGTTGGAAATGACATTGGATCAACTTGAAGATTACGAAGCCACTGAGACGAGCCTTGAACAAGTTCGCGCGGGCAAGACTAAACCGATGAGAGAGTTCCTTGAAGAGCTTCGGCAAGAGTTCGGATTTCCGATAAGAAGCGATGGCCTACAAAGTTGAGATCACTGAAAAAGCTCAGGAAGAAGCGCGTGAGGCCATCCGTTGGATCGCTCAGTATTCACCGGAGAAAGCAGCCCTCTGGCATTTCGAGCTACTGGAAAAAGTGGACAGCCTCGAAAACTTTCCGGCGCGCTGTCCACTAGCTCCTGAGAGTGAAACTCACGGCAAAGAGATTCGGCATTTGATCTTTGGCAAGTATCGAATCCTTTTCATCATCGAGGATGAAACGGTTTACGTGCTTCGCGTAAGACACCAAGCGCAGGATGTGGTGAGTCCGGATGAATACTGACGAACTCAGTAAGCTCATTCGATCTCAGCAAATTTTCTCAACAGCCAATTGACGCCCTCGACATCAAACCGCTCCGGATCGAAATATCCCCCAGCCCATTGGAGCGATCGCTCATGCTCAGGATGATTTTCGTCGCCTATCTCTTCGAGAAAATTCGCGTAGCCCACTATGCCCCCACAGTCCTCCGGTGGGCAGGCGCGCTCGCCGGCAACGAGCTTCGGATATGTCTCTCCCTCGGCCGCCGGCAGAATCTTCTCGACCTCGATTTCGTGCCGCCAACAATCGCCGAAGTCGTATTCGTACAGGAACCGCTCGCCTTCTCCACTGACAACGCGGTCAAGCCTTGCGCGAAACTCATCCCCGAATTCTCCCGGCGCTTCATCCAGATCAAATGTTGGATCGCTATATTCCGCAGCGTCAATCTCGAAGCGATGCAAGTGAGAGTGCGTCCATCCCATGCCGAGTTGGAGGATCCAGTGCAGATCGCCGAGCGTCGTATCGCCGGGGACGAGCAAGCGCCGCCAGATAGGAGAGTCAATATCGCAGAGAGTGACTTTGAGGTGGTAGATCTCCGGCGCTTTCGTCTTTACCCTCTTCCGGCCTTTCTTTACGGAACGGCGGCGCCTGCCTGCGAATTCCTCGGCGTAGACTCGCAGGAGCCCGATCTGCTCCTCAATGCGGCGCCAGAAGGGCGAGATTGGATCGGGCGGGACCGGATGCCGGTAACAGCCAGTGGCCAATAGGTATTGGGCCAGGTCCCAAACGGCCACGGTGAAGACGCGACGCTTCCACATATGATCACGCGCCGCCTGTTCGACCTCAGCGGTGCGGCGTCGGATGACGGATTCATCCCGAACCGAAGCGGCGTCGAGGTCGACGCGATAGCGCCTCGCTTCAGCGTCAATGGCCTCAAAGATCAGCGCGTCGCCGCTCACGGCCTCGCAGGCGCGCAGCCAATTCCAGAACTTCGGCGATCCGGTCGTTCCCCAAACACCTTCGCCGAAATGCTCAAATGGCAAAGATACGCAATCGCCGGCGCCAAGTCGCAACTCGATCGGATTGCGGTCGACCTGTTCAGAGCCGGCGAAGAAGATGGGCCAGAGCAGATCGCGGGCATCGTGATCAAAGACGATCCGGCCCAACTCGAGATCGGAGGCAATGAGCGGTACGCGCACGCGTGAGCCTTTGAGCAACCGCTGATACCACCAATACCTGCCGTCGCCGGTGTTGGCGATGAGACGAGATTGCGAGACTGCGTTCCGAATCAGGCGCTCAGGTGACTGCGATTCGATGGGACGCAGGCTATGGACCCGCCGCATGATTTCCGTGACCGGGATCGGCTCCTCAGCCTCGCGCACTACCTGTTGTGTGAGCGCCGTATAACTCTGGGGTGGCTTCATCTTTATGAGTTTCCATCCTTCAACGCGTGTTCGGGTCCTCAACAATCATTCTGCTATCGCGTCGTTGTTCTATCAGGGTGCGCTTCCGGCAACCTCATCATTGTCGCCTGGATCATCGCAACCAGCTTCTGCTCGGCGCCATCAGTCGCGAGCGCCTCTCCGGCGCATACTGTCAGGGTACGTCCCGGCTTGATCACTCGGCCTACGGCTAAAAACCTAGCGCCACGCGCCGGCGCCGTAAAGTTGACCTTGTATTCCACAGTCAGCACTCCTGAATCCGCCGGCATCAGAGTGTAGGCCGCGAAGCCGCATGCGGAATCCACTATGGCGGTGACAACACCAGCGTGCAGATAGCCGTGTTGCTGAGTCAAATCCTCTCTGTAGTCAAGCTCGATTTCGACTTGACCAGGATCGATCCTGACGAGACGAGCGCCGATCGTTTCCATCACTCGCTGCCGGGCAAAACCCATCCTGACGTGTTCCTGATAATCCGGATTTAAAGGTTCGAAAGCGTTCATACCTAGGCATCTTAATCGGGAAAAGAAGATGGCAAAAGTCTGTTTCGAGATGACGCTTCTTGCGGGAAGTCATGTTAACGAAGCGGGGCTGTCGGCGTTATCAATATGAACACTCATCCCGCTTTCACGGAGGATCACGATGTGCGCAAACTGGAAACGCTTCCTATTGATGTTTGTCCTGTCATGGCTGGCTGCTGCGGCGCGCTATGATCAGCTCGCGCTGGCCATGAACGCCGAAGGGACCGCGGCGATGTTCACATCAGATGGCGAGATGATCGATGCCGGCAAGACAATCGCTCGCACACATGCCTCCATTCGCGCCTTTCTCAAATCTTTTGACGGAAAGGTTCGCGTGGAAGAGAACGCCAGCTCAATCGAATTAGTAACCGTTACCGGCGTGACGGCCATCATGACTGGGGCCTATCAGCAGAAAGCTCTGCTGCTCGCTGATAAACGGGAAATCCGCGTTCAAGGCAAGTTCGAGGCAGAATGGAGTCGCCAACCCGATGGTCAATGGTTAATTCGGGACTGACCACGCAAAGCGCGCCACTGAGATAAACATGAAGTTGAGAATGGGAGACGCAGGGACTGAGATTTTTCGGCTACTGTACGCTTGAACCGAAAGTGTCGTTGAAAGTGTCGTAAAAAAGAAAAGCTTCCAAAAAGGAAGCTGTAACTTATTGATTATATTGATCGGGGCGGAGGGATTCGAACCCCCGACCTCTCGGTCCCAAACCGAGCGCTCTACCAAGCTGAGCCACGCCCCGACAGGGTGGCAATTATACACGTCGAACGTTTGAGTTCAAACCGGTTCAAATTTCGGATTTACTTTGGCGCGCGGGCGCTGGTGATGATCTTATCGGCGGCGATGGCGATGTCGGGCGCCGCGTCTTTCGTGTAGAAGACGGCGACGAGCAGAATGCCACGGCTGGCGCGGATGATCACGGACTTGGCCAGGCAATCGAGCGGGGCGCTCTGCCCCTGAATTTGAACAGCGGCCTTCAAATCAAGATAGGTTTTGATAAATCCGTTCCGACTCTCCACGCGACGCGCGGTCTCTTCCAATTTGGAGATGCCATCGCTCGTCGACATGCCATTCAAGATGCCGTCGACAATCACGTCGTTTTCGTTCGTCGGGTTGTTGGCCCTATCGAGTTCGTTCCAGATTACGTTGAGAAAAGCGGCGTCCTTCTCGGATGAGAACGTCGCTCCCGCGTTCATGCGCTGTTCGATGGCCTCCCTCTCACTCAGCGGCTGCCCGATCCAGTAATCTGGATAATCGAACGAGTAGCCGATTTTCGGATCCTGAAACCGCACGAAACCGCTCGGCGGCGCAGAGGCCGGGGCCTCACCCACGGAGGCTCTCAAGCCGGGATTATTCGCCGGATTGGGCGCCGACCTGAGGGCGCCGGTTGGTGAACTCGCCGCAGGATTTGTCGCAGAATTGACCGGAGGACTGGTTTGCGCTTTTGCTATGGGTCTATTTGGGGCGGTGGGAACGGCGCCCGAAGTATTGCCGGGAGTAGCGGCGGGCTGATTGGGCCTCGCTGTCGCCTTCGTCTGAGACGCGCTTTTCAGAGTGGCGGCGGACGCGGCCTCACCAGCCGGATTTTCGTAAGGCGTGACAAAAAATTCCGAGACCACGCCGCGCTGCTGCAGGTCGGCGCCGAATCTCTTCGCGTCATCTCGATTCGGGAAGACCCCGGCGCGGACGCGATAAAATATGCCTTTGCCGGGGACGTCGGTCTTGACTATGTATGCGGGGATGTTCTTGGCCCTGAGTTGTCTGACTTCCTCTTCGGCCTCCGCTCTGGTAGGCGAGGCCTTGAACTGCACCGTATAAGTCGCGTCCTGCGCGCCAGTCAGCCCGAACAGCATCAGAACAAGCGCTAACGAAAAGAATGATCGGTGTAGGAGTCTCATCATCGTGTAAAACCTTAGTATCTACTCTCCCATGTGACATTAAAAATGGGCCTGCGTGGGGGGCTACGCCACGCCGCCGGCATCATGTTAAGCGGCGCCTCAGTGGGTCAAGGGGCAGCATATGATTCAAGGATAACTCCATTAAGTATTCAGTGGCTTAATCACAAGAAAGCAAATGCGAGAGGTGATTATAGCGCGCAACGAATACTGGCGCTAAGACGAACGCGTGGAAAATGACAATTCGATCACGCCGCTTCACTTCTTCAGCAAGGTCTGCGCCAGTATATAGCGAACGCGCCGCCCGGTTCAAAATTCGCGCCCTTTGTTGAAGGCCAGCACCTCCTCGACGCCTAGTCGGGGCTTGCGCGGCCAGTTGCCTGAGGCCGGATAGCCGACCGTCAGCAGCATTACTGGGACGTATCGATCCGCGATATTGAATTCGCGCTTCACGCCCGCGGGGTCGAACCCGATCATCGGGCCGGTCGCCAGCCCTTTGGCCTGGGCGGCGATCATCAGCGTCATCGCGGCGAATGAGGCCGACCGGATCGCCTCGTCTCGGGCGAACTGTTCGTCGGCGCCGTAACTGGAAGCCGCGCTCTGCGCCCACCCGTCCGCCGTCGCCTGATCCATCAAACCGCCCTCAACCATCGGCTTCAAAATCTGAGGCAGCTTCTCGTAACCGCGCAGGTCGCCCAGCACAATGAAGGTCACCGCCGCGTCGACCACTTTCTGCTGATTGTACGCCACCGACCTCAACCGCGCTTTTTCCTCCGGGCTCGTGACCGCCACAAACCGCCAGTTCTGAATGTTGAACGCCGAAGGGGCCTCGGTGGCGTAAGAGACCAGCTCCTTGACTTCGGCCTCGGATAGGGTCCGCGAAGAGTCGAATTTATTCGTCGATATTCGTTGTTTGATCAATTCAATCGTGTCCATTAAATACTCCTCTTAGGATAGTGGGCAGTGGGCAGTGGATAGTGGATAGTGAGTAGTTCTGATCTCTCTACTGCCCACTGCCCACTATCCACTGCCCACTTTCTTAAATTACGGCAAGTCGATCAGAATGACCTCGCCCTCACGCTCTCCTGCGATATCCAGCTCCGTAACGTCAGTGACGCGAGCTTGATCGCCCGCGCTCAACTTCTCGCCATTCAACGTGACATCGCCGTCAATCACGTAGAAGAACGCGCGCCGCCCCGGTTTCAACTCGTGAGTGACGCGGTCGCCCGCGCGCAGGCGGGAGACATAAAACGTCGCGTCCTGATGAATCTTCACCGCGCCCGGGGCGTCCTGCCCGGAAGCTATCGGCAATAGCGCGCCGGCGCGCTGCTCGGGCGTAAACCGCTTCTGCTCGTATGACGGCGTCAGTCCTGCGCGTTCGGGCAATACCCACATCTGAAGCAGCTTGACGGTCTCCGTTTCCGAAGGATTGAATTCGGAATGCGCGACGCCCGTGCCCGCCGTCATCCGCTGTACTTCTCCGGCGCGGATCAGCCCCGCGCCGCCCGTGCTGTCCTTGTGCCGCAGCGAACCCTCCAACACATAGGTCACAATCTCCATCTCGCGATGCGGATGCGTCGGGAATCCCCCACCGCCCGCGACCGTGTCGTGGTTGAAGACGCGCAACGGCCCGAAAGTCACGTTGTTCGGGTCATAGTAGCGGTCGAAACTGAACAGCCAGTAGGCTGACAACCAGTCGCTTTCTATATGAAATCTGTCTTCGGCCTTGATGATCTGCATATTTCCTCCTCTTATGGTTTTTACATCCGTCGAAATTATTTTTGCGGGCCCTCCAACGCGCGATCAATCGAAAATGCGCCGCCCCCTCTCACCACTCGAACAATTTTCGAAGCATTTTCCCCTCCCTTGTTTCAGACACCGTAATTCTGTTAACCGCCAAATTGCTTCTCAGTTAACAATTGAGGCTAAAAAAAATCGGACCCGTGGCCAAGCCGGAAGATCATTCGTCCAAAAGCCTGCCCAGCAAGTTGAAGAGCGTCTTCTGTTCTTCGCGCGTCAGCGGGCGCATCTCCTCGTTGGCGAAGCCGATCACCTCGGGCGCCGTCTCTTCCAAGAACTTCGCCCCCTCCTCGGTCAGCTCGACCAGGTTAACGCGGCGGTCCGCGCACGACAGCCGCCTGACGAATTTGCGCTCCTCGAGCGCGTCGAGGAGCTTCGTCACGTTGGCGCGCGACGAGAGCATCTTCCGGCCGATCTCGGCCTGCGAGATCGGCTCGCCCGCCCCGTTCAATATCCGCAACACGTTGTAATGGTTGTCGGTCAGCCCCCAGCGCCCGAAGCGCTCGTCCGACGCGCGCCATAAGCGGTCGCCGACCCGCATCAGTCTGATCAACGCCTGCTCGGCGACGCTCGGCGGAATTTTCACTCTCTTCGCCATACGCCGCCATCATACATATTCACCAGTAGATTGTCAATCAGGAAACAATCATTCTTCTCGGCGCTCCATGTTAAGATTCGTCGGGGAGTGGGAGTGGGGAATGGGAAATGGAGGAAGGGGAGACAGGGGGACAAGGGGACAAGGGGAAAAAATTCCTTATCCCCTTGTCTCCTTGTCTCCTTGTCTCCTTGTCTCCTCTTCCCATTCCTCACTCCCTACTCCGAAACCTATGCTCTTCTCGATCATCAAGCTCATCGCGCGCCCGCTGTTCCGCGTCCTATTTTCGGTCGAACACCACGGCGTCGAAAATGTGCCCGAAGAGGGCGCGTTGATCATCGCGGGCAACCACCCGTCGTACCTGGACCCGCTGCTGGTCGGGCTTCCGATCAGGCGTACGATCCGATTTATGGCCTGGGACGCGCTCTTCAAGGTTCCCCTGCTCGGCCAGGTCATCAAGGCCGCGGGCGCGTTCCCCGTCGACATTCGCAAAGGCCGGGGCGAAGCGGCTTACCGCGAGGCGCTGCGCGTTCTCGAAAGCGGCGAGGCCCTGGGCGTCTTCCCCGAAGGCCAGCGTTCGGACCAGGCGGCGATGGGCGATTTGCGCGCGGGCGTGGCCAGGCTGGCCATCGAGACCGGCGCGCCGATCGTGCCCGTGACGATCGGTGGCGCGATGCGCGCCTGGCCCAAATGGAAGCTGCTGCCGCGCCCGGCCAAGGTCGTCGTGCGCTACCATGAGCCGATCCGTTTGAGCGAAGAGGAGCGCGATGCCAGTCGCGACAACCGCGAATTCCAGCGACGAGTGACCGAGCGCGTGGCCACGAGCATTAACCGCTCGCTCGTTCCGTCCATTCACGGGGCCGAATGGCTCGAACACTGGTACCGGCAACCGCCGTCGCACGTACGCAGCTACGAATGGGCGCCTGCGGTCGTGACGATGATCGCGATCATCGTGGCCGTCCGCCGCGGAACCTTAGCCGCGCGCTGGTTGAACATCGTTCTGCCGCCCGCGATCTACTACGCTTACTTGATGGCCGATCTGGCGTTGATCAAACCTGGCCGGCTGGCGAAATGGCTGCGCAATTCGGCGCCGATCTGGTTGATCCTCGCCTGGCATTACCCGCTGACGGGCGCGCTGATCTTGCCGGCGGGCGACAGAAACGATCTGCTGGTCGCGGTCACTCTCGCCGCGTTCTTCCCATTCTTTTATGAGGATTACTACTCGGTGCAGAAATTCGTGCGGGGCGTCGTGGTGAGCTATTACTTCTCGCTGGCGATCTCGCTGGCGCTGCCGCATGGGCTGGGGACGCTGGTGGCGGTTTTGGGATTCATCGCGATCTTCGTCCTGTGGCAGAAAGTGATCTACCGAAAGCTGATCGCGGCGGTAATGCTCGCGTCGGTGGCTTTGGCCGTAGGATTGAGCGACGAGCCGAGAACGCCGTTGCTGATATACGCGGCGCTGTCTTTTGCGACGATCGCGTATCTGCAAACGTTCGTCACAATCGCGTACGACATCAGGAAGGCCGGCAATGTGTCACTGAAATAAAGTCAGGTCTCAGAGCGTGTTTTAAGAGCTTCGGTTTGAGCCTGCGAAGCAGGCGAAAGCATAAAGCCTGGGGCGTAAGCCCTTGTCATTACTCACATTTTGACGAGTTCTTAGCCCGCGGATGCGGGCGGCAGCATAAAGCCTGGGGCGGAGCCTTAGCGGAGCCCCAGGAATATGACGTAAGTACACATCAAGCCCGCGAAGCGGGCGGCAGCTTTTTGTTATTCGTCATTTCATGATCATTGAGATTGAGCCCATGGCTGTCGCCCGCATCCGCGGGCTTGCGCGATAAATGCTGAACGTACCTGAGGTTCCGCTGCGCTCCACCTCAGGCTTTATGCTGCCGCCCGCATCCGCGGGCTAAGATACAACATACACGCTTTGTGTAAAAATGTGGGTAATGACGAGGCTTTATGCTGACGCCCGCTGCGGCGGGCTTTAGAAAAGAGCTTTTAAAACACGCTCTCATGGCTAAAGACGAAGCCATGCTCTTGCAATTCTTCACGCAACGCGGCGGCCCCCTTAAAGTGAATCGCCTGCCAGCCGGCGGCGCGCGCGGCTTCGGCGTTGGCGAGCGCGTCATCAATGAGCAAGCACTCGGCCGACTCAGCCTCAAGTTCGCGGCAGGCGATGGCAAAAGCTTTCGGATCAGGCTTGGCCGCATGAATCAGATGCGAGGCGACGGCGCGATGAAAGAACCTGAATGACTGGTAATTCGCCAGCATGTGATCCCAGTGAATGGCGTGCGTGTTGGAAAAGCAGGCGACTTTCCGCTGGCCAGACAAGACGCGAATGATTTCCAGAACGTCCTCGTCCTCACCCTGAATCACTTGCAACCGCAGATCAATGATCTCCTCGCGCGTCAGCCTGCGGCTGAGCGCCTGATTCAGCAGGGCAACGTACTCATCAATTTCTAGCAGGCCGAGCTGCAGCTTTTCATCAAGCGCCAAATTCGACTCATCTCTGGCGCCCAGAAAGCTTTTGATCCGATTTTTGTCCGTGTCACTGCGCCGGGCGAGCGCTTCCAGCGCCCCGTCAATATTGAGTTTCACCACCACACCGCCGAGATCGAAAACGATCCATTGAATGTTGCTCTGCATAATATCGGTCACTGCCTGATTAACGACGCGACGTAATTGAGGCGTTCGCCTGCCACCGCCCATATGGCTTTCAGCGCCGTGTCGAGTTCCAGGTGATCCGCCTGTCCCACCCGGTTGACGCCCGGCTTGATCTGATACTTTCTCATCAGGGTCGCCCCAGGCTCGCTGTTGACCGGGATGCGTTGTTCGATAACCCGTGCGGCGCCCCAGGTCGGACGACCGTCATAAGCACGACCGGTGTCATAAGCGCGCGCGGCGCCCAAGGCCTGACCGGCGTCATAGTAAGCTTCCAGCGTACGGGCGATCTCGTTTTTCAGCGAATAGTCCGAAATTTCCGTCAACGCCTCATCAACCACCGTCTTGGTTTCAATCAGCAGATTTCCATACTGGCCTAAAGGCAGTTTGATCTTCGCGGCCTCAGCCAGCTTGCGCAGTTCCGCATACGCCTTGCGCGCGGCCGGCAGGCTCGGGTCCGGGGCGGGCGGGGCGGCGTCCTTCTGCTCTTCCTCTGTTGGCCTATCACCTACGTCAATAAAGTACAGGCTGGACACCTCACTCATCTTGATCGTCAATCGCCCGCTCTGTATTTCGACCTCCATTGTCTCAGCGTCAGCGCGCAGGAAATTGCCCTCTATCTGATCGCCCCGCTTGAGAATGATGGTTACCGGGCGCTTGGTAGGAACGGGCGCGGCGGCGCGAGCCGGAGCCGATTTGGGTTTCGGTCGCGTCCGCTTTTGGCCGGAGGCGATCGTGGACATACATAAGATGGCGGAAATGATTATCGCTAGACTCCTAAAATTCAAAGCGTGGTATCGTATCATCTCTTCCCTTTCGTTAATCGTCGCCAGATTCCCCAGGCGATCAAAAGCGGCCACGTCGTCAACACCGCGCCGATGGCGAAAGCGGCGCCGCCGAATCCATAAAGCAGTCGCTGCAATTCTGACATCGACTGATCATTGATCAGATAGGTCCAGGTCGAGGATGGCCCGCGCAGACCGGCCCGATCGAGATCTATCCCGTTTTCCGTGATCTTCGCCGTCGCGAAGGTCGAGACAATCCGCTCATCGATACTCTGATGCAGTTTCATAAACGCCCCGGCGACCTGCTTCGTGAACTCATAAAGCGGGTCTTGCCGGCCTAAACCGGCCAGATAGATTCCCTCGCGTATCTCTGTGATCAAAGCCAGGTGTTCGGCCCAGGCCGCGTCAATGTGGCCCAGCGTGATTGCGCGCTCGGCTTCGCGCGGGATCTCCTCTCCGAAACGATCGCGCAGCTCGGCGTAGCGTTCGGGAAGCCGCTCGGCGCACAGCCCCAACTCCGCTTCGCCCATGAGCGCGCCCATACGCCAATCCTGCAGCGCGCGCCGCTGTCCTTCGACCAGGGAGGAGTAGCGCCAGAGCGTCTTTCGTATCTCGTAATTCTGTCCCTCTACGATCCGCTGCAATCTTTCGACCTCATGGCGAACCGCCGGATGCTCGATCGGCTCGTCCTGCGGAGTGGGGCGAATTTTCGGCGGAATCAGATGGTCTATGCCGAATCGCGCCATCAGGTCGTCTTCCAGGCTGACGAAGAAGCGCGAGGTTCCAGGATCTCCCTGGCGGCCCGCGCGCCCTCTGAGCTGGTCGTCTATGCGTCTGCTCTCGTGCCGGTTCGTTCCGATGACGTAAAGACCGCCCAGGGCGACTACGCGCTCACGCTCCCCTTCTCCGGCCCCGCCAAGACGAATGTCCGTGCCCCTGCCCGCCATGTTGGTCGAGATAGTCACCGCGGCGATGGCGCCGGCCTCGGCGATGATCTCGGCCTCGGCCTCGTCGTTCTTCGCGTTGAGGACTCGACAGGCGACCCCGACCTCGCCCAGCTTGCGCGCCAATGACTCGGACTCTTCGACGCTGCTCGTGCCGACCAGAACGGGACGCCCCGTCATGTTCACGCGTTCGATCTCGGCGATGAGCGCCCGGCGCTTCGCGTCTTTGTGCGTGAAGATCATGTCCGGCATGTCTTCGCGGACGCAAGGACGGTTCGGCGGGATGGGAACTACTTTGACGCCGTAGAAACCTTCCAGCTCTTCAGCCGCTGGCCGCGCCGTGGCGGTCATTCCGCTGAGCCTGGGGTAATGCTCAAGGAAATGCTGCAAAGTGATCGAACCCAGGATGCGCCCGCCGGGTTGTATCGGCAGTCCTTCTTTAGACTCCAGCGCCGCCTGCAATCCGTCGGGCCAGCGCCGGTCGTCCATCACGCGCCCGGTGAATTCATCCACCAATTCTATGCGCCCATCACGCACGATGTAATCAACATCGCGCCGCAGCAGCGCCCGCGAGTGCAGCGCCTGATTGACCTCGATCAGCAGCAGGTAGTTTTCGGCGGCGTACAGGTCCCCACATCGCAACGCCGCTTCCACACGGTCAACCCCGCGCTCGGTGAGCGAGACGTTTCGGCGGTTCTCGTCGGTCTCCCAGTCTTCGGCTTCGGCGAGCGCGGCCACCACCTCGGCGATCCGGTAGGGACTGGTCTGCGACCCCGGACGTTCGCCGGCGATCACCAGCGGTACGCGCGCCTCGTCAATGAGGATCGAATCGGCTTCGTCAACGATCGCGAAGTTGAAGGGGCGATGGACCAGATCATCAGGCGTTCGGCAAAGTCCGTCGCGCAGGAAATCGAAGCCGGCTTCTTTGGCGGTAGCGTAAGTAACATCGGCGGCGTAGGCCGCCCGGCGAGCGTCAACGCTCATGCCTTCCTGAACGGCGCCGACGCTCAGACCCAGGAAGCGGTAGATAGGCCCCATCCATGCGGCGTCGCGGCGGGCGAGATAGTCGTTGAAAGTCAACACGTGAACGCCACGACCGGCGCCCGCGTTCAAACATGCCGGCGCCACAGCCGCCAGAGTCTTGCCCTCGCCGGTCTGCATCTCGACGAGCTTTCCGCGACTCAGCGCAACGCCGGCCATCACCTGGACGTCGAAAGGCCGCATGCCCAACGCGCGACCAGCCGCCTCCCGCGCCAATGTAAAGACCTCGACTAACAACTCGTCGGAAGTAGCGCATCCACACGCTCTTTCGCGTAGTGAGGCCGCGACCTCCCGCAACTGACCGTCCGTTTTTCTGGCGAAATCTTCTCCACGGCGATTTATTTCCTGCAGCGCTTCTTCGTAAGGCGCGAGGTTCTCTTCAACCAGCCCGACTCCGCGCCACTTCTCCAATCGCCGCATCCATCGCCCAGTAGTCATGGCAATTGCCCTCCGCTCATCTTGACGCGTTCTGGCGCCGCGGCGAGAAACGTACCGTAGGTTGTCCAACCTGCGGAGGCTTCATAATCAAGCCGCATATTGGCAATTGAACGATTCGTTAACAGAGCCGCCCGCAGGTTGGACAACCTACGGTACGTATCACTTCTTTCCATCCCTTGAAATCCGATAGAGCTTCGACGCCGTGCGAATGATCAGGCTGCCCCGCGCGATCGCCGGCGTGGCCATGCACATCTCGTCGAGCGAATTCTTGCCGAGCAGCTTGTATTCAGACCCGGCCTGAATGACGAAGGTGTCGCCGTCTTCGCTGAGGCAGAATATCTTGCCGTTGTAAGCCCACGGCGACGAGGTGAAAGCGCCGGCCGCCGGCGAGATGCGCTGCCTGCCGAAAATCTCCTTGCCCGTCCTGGCGTCGTGGGCGGTGAAGAAGCCGCGGTCAAGGAGCGTGTAGTAATAATCGCCGTAAATGATCGGCGACGGGTTGTAAGGGCCTCCCTGCGGCAAACACCAGGCGATGAATTGATTGCTCGTCTCGCCCAGCTTCAACGAGATGTCGCCCGAAGCGCCGGGGCGGATCGCGTAGACCGGGCGACGCTGGTCGCCGACGTATCCCGACGCGATGTAGAGCAGATCGAATTTAGAGAACGGCGTCGGGATGGTGATTGAAGACATCCCCTTGAACTCCCACAGTACCTTGCCGTTCAAATCGTAAGATCGAGACCCTTTGAACCCGGGCAAGACGATCTCCGTCCTCTGCTTGTTCTCCCAAACGTAAGGCGTGGCCCAGTTGGAACCGACCTCGCGCTCGACCTTCCAGACTTCCTTTCCGGTCTTCTTGTCGTACGCGGCGAAGAAGGATTTCTCGTCGTTGTCGTTGACGACGTAGACGCGATCTTTGTGCACGACCGGCGAAGCCGCCGTGCCCCACCCGAACCTGGTCTCATGCGGCTCGAAATCCTGCTTCCAGACCGGATTGCCTTTGAAATCGAAGCAGAAGAGTCCGAGATTGCCGAAGTAGGCGTAAACGCGCTCCCCGTCGGTAACCGGCGTCTCCGACGCGAAACTGTTTTTCAGATGCCGCGAGGTCTTTGGCGCGCCGCGATGGACTTCGCGCTCCCACAAAATCTTTCCGGTCTTCCAGTCGACGCAATAGACCATCCAGCGGTGTTCATCATTCGGAGGGACAGCGCGGTTGCCACCCAAATAGAGACCCTTCTTCGGCGGTTCGATCACGGCGGAGCTGATGACTGAGGTGACGAAGATCCTGTCGCCCCAGACGATGGGCGAAGACCAGCCCAAGCCCGGAATGTCGGTCTTCCACGCGACGTTCTCGGTCGCGCTCCATTTATCGGGGAGTTGCGGGTCCTCGACGACGCCGACGGATTGCGGGCCACGGAATTGAGGCCACCGACCGTCGTCTGAAACGGAGGCCGCGAACCAACTCACGACGAACAGCGCTATCAGTTGAAGGATGATCATAGTATGAGCCTTTCGGAAAATGCGCCGGTGCGCGGCGCCTTGTTAGGCGATTTCGGGTGATACAGCGGAAGGGATAATAAAACAACCTGCCGTTATTTTTCTGTCGCGCGGCGCTTGCGGATGAGAAAAAATTCTTGCGGTCATCCGGAAGACCCGTTAATATGCGTTTTGCTTTTACAAAATTCATCCCCCTGGCGGTCGACATTTTAGCCACGAATGCAGCGCGCGCCGAAAACCCGCTGGAAATTGAACGATGGAGTCCATGAATAATCAAATCATCACCTTAAGCAAGGACCTGCCGATACCGCTGTATCATCAGTTGAAGACTCTGCTGTTGGAGCAGATTCGGACGGGCGAGATGAAGCCGAACGACCGGCTGCCTGCGGAAGACGATCTGGCAGCCACCCACGGCGTGAGCAAGGCGACCGTGCGGCAGGCGTTGAACGAGCTGGCCGTCGCCGGCGTGCTGAGGCGCGAACAGGGGCGCGGCACATTTGTCGCCGAACCCAAGCTGGCGCAGGGGCCGCGCGAGATGACCAGTTTCACCGACGAAATGCGGAGCCGCGGTTTCCACCCCACGTCCAAGGTGCTCAAGCAGGACGTCATCAAGGCTGACGCCGACATAGCCGAAAAATTGCGGGTCGCCGAAGGCGCTCAGGTAATGCGACTCAAACGCCTCCGTTTGGCCGACGGCGAGCCGATGGGCATTCAAACGGCCTACCTTTCGCTGGCGCTGGCGCCGCAATTGGCGGAGGAAGATTTCACCGACGCGTCGCTCTACGAAGTCCTCGAGCGGAAGTACGGCCTGTGGCCCGCGAGCGCGCAGGAGACCTACGTCGCCGCGCTGCTGGACCGCGCCGAGGCCAGACTGCTGAAGGCCGAAACCGCTTCGCCCGCGCTGTCGGCGGAGCGCGTCTCCTATCTGAGTTCGGGCCAACCGCTCGAAGTGACCTATTCGATCATGCGCGGCGACCGCTACCAGATCGTGCTCGATCTGACCAGACATCAATTCAAGAAGTAATCTCGAATTTCAAAAGGCTTTTTACATTTGTCACGCGGCAAGGCGGACCGCCTCGCCGCGCATCGAACGGCATCCACATAATTCAACCATCTCACAGGGAGGCGCCTATGTCACATCCACGCTTAGCTACTCTCCTGGCCGCCGTGTATCTAGCGTGCGGCCTTTACCTTTCCACCTCCGCGCAGACCGTGACGGGCTCGATGGAAGGCCGCGTCATCGATCAGACCGGCGCGGTCATTCCCGGAGCGAGAGTCGCCATTCGCAACGTTGAAACCGGACAAGAACGCGTCGTAACCACCAACGCCGAAGGTTTCTATCGCGCGCCGTTTCTGCCCCTCGGCGCCTATCGCGTCATCGCCTCGTCTCAAGGGTTCGCCAAGGTCACGCAGGAAAATATTCAGGTGACGCTAAACCAAACGGTCGTCGCGAATTTCGAGATGAAACCGTCCGCCGCATCCGCAGAAGTCACGATCCGCGTTGATGAAGTCCGGATCAACACGACCAACGCCGAAATTAAGCAGGCGCTCAGCGCGCAGCGGATCAGTGACAGGCCCACGCTTAATCAAGGCTCCTTCCTGACTCTTGCCGAGACCTTCACCGGGTTTCAGGAAAACCCGACCAGCGGGCAAAACAACCCGACGCTGTCATCAGGCTCCTCGATCAATTTCAACGGAACGGGCACGCGCGGGGCGACGTTCCAAATCAACGGCGTCAACAATGACGATTCGTCTGAAAACCAGCATCGTCAGGGCGCGTCGCTGGCCACGATCCAAGAGTTCCAGGTCATCACGAACAACTTCACCGCCGAATTCGGCCGCGGTTACGGCGCGGTCGTGTTGGTGCAGACCAAGTCGGGCGCGAACGACATCCACGGCGAAGTTTACGAATATCACAACGACAGCGCGCTCAACGCCAAGAGCCATTTCTCGACCGGCGCGCCGAAGCCTGTCAACCGGCGAAACCAGTACGGCGGAGTCGTCGGGTTCCCGCTGATCGAAAACAACCTTTTCGGATTCTTGAGCTTCGATCAGGTCAGGCGCACGGGAGCGCAGGGCTACACCCGCGACCTGCTGCTGCCTACTGAACGCGCGCCGCAACTGTCCGGGCCGAGCGATACACCGGCCAACCGGGCCTTCATCAATTCTGTTATCAACCGCTTTCCGGAGAACCTGCGCCCTAACGATTCGCGCAGCAACCGAACCTACGTCAGCGAGGTCGGACTGGATCAGCCATTGGATGATTACTCGTCGCGATTCGACTGGAACCGAGGGTCCGCAGACACGGTCACGGCGCGTTACCAATACACGCGGCAGATATTCGACAACCAGGACATCATCATCGGCGAAGCGACCAAACAGAACAATAAACAGCAGAACCTGGGCGTGACATGGACGCGCATCTTTTCTAACGCTCTTGTCGGCGAATTTCGCTACGGCCTTGGGCTGCGAACCACGCTGGTCGGCATCAAGGCCGGCAATGACACGCCGGTCATTCGCTTTGTCGGCTCACCGGTTTCCGGCTCGCTCATCGGCAACGCCGGCGCTTTCCCGATCAATCGGTATCAAACCGACAATCAATTCGTTTACAACTTGTCGTCGAATTTGGGCAGCAGACATTTTATCAAGATCGGGACGGATATTCGTCGCCAGCAACTCGATGACAACGCCGACAACTTCTCGCGCGGTTTTTACAACTTCGGCGTGATGTGCGGCGGAACGACATACAGCTCGTCCTACGCGGCGTTTCTGGCCGGTTGCGTGACGACTTTCCAGAAAGGCTATGGTCCTTTCTTTCTGGAGAATCGGGTCAACGAATCGAACTTCTACGCCGAAGATAACTGGAAAGTGAGGCCAAATCTGACGCTCTACGTGGGCGCGCGCTACGAATACGTCTCGGCCCCGAAGGAGGTCGAGGGGCGTATCCAATACAGCTTCGGAGACGACAAAAACAACATTGAACCGCGCATCGGCTTTGCCTACAGTCCGGATTGGAGTGAAGGATGGCTCGGCAAATTGGCGGGCGGGGGCGGCCAATCGTCAATCCGCGGCGGCTACGGCATCTATCATGGGCGCATTTTCCAATCGGTCTTCTCGCAGAGCGGCGCGACGGTGCGGTTCAACCCGCCTAATGCGCTCTTCCTGAACGTCAGTAACAGCACGAATCTGGCCGATCCGACCAACGGGTTTGTCTTCGCTCCCGGCCCACAGACCGTGCGCCATGCTGAGGCGTTCATTGATCCGAACCTGGAGATGCCTTACACGCAGCAATGGAACCTGTCAGTCGAGCGGAAACTGCCGTGGCGTTCGGCGCTGCGTGTGTCCTACACGGGCAATCGCGGCATCGGGCTGTTAAAGTACGAACTGGATAACCTCCCTCTATCGCCGTCGCTCGGCCCTGTGACAGTGGCCAACCATCCAAACAACGCGCCGGCGGCGCTCTACACGGCGGCGAACCGCCCGGCGGGCGATCCCCGTGCCGTGGATGTCCGCGGGCAACAACTGCGGCTGGCGGCTGATCCTATGTGCGCCGGGACCGGGCTGGCCGGGATTCCGACGACGGCGATCTGCCCTGTTCCTGTCTCCATCGGTCCGAACGAAATCAGCGTGCGGTTGCCTCGTACCAATGAGCGTCGCCCGAACGGGAATTTCACCAGCAATACAGTGGCCAGCAATGGCGCATGGAGCTACTACCATGGCCTGCAAGTTGAATGGAACAAGGAATACGCGCAGGGGCTGACGTTCCAGATGTCATACACCTGGAGCAAGGCGATTGATACGACTTCCGAAGCGACGTTTGTAGGCTCAGGCGATTCGAATATTCTCGGCCCCGACCCGCGTGTTTCGCGCGGGTTGTCGCGCTTCCACTCGCCGCATCGGTTCACGTTCTTCGGTACTTATGAGCTTCCCTGGTACAAAGAGCGCAACGATTTTGCCGGGCAGTTGCTGGGCGGGTGGAAAGTTTCAATGGTCGCGAAATTCGCCGCCGGCACCCCGTTTACCGTTGTTAATAGCAACGGGTTCGGCGATCTCAACTTCGACGGATTCACGGAGCAGCGCCCTGCGCTCGTTGACCCCGGCGTTCTGGGCGGCCATTTCACTGTGCCGGATCAAGCGCCATTCCGACTGCCGCGTGAAGCTTTCCGCGCGCCGACGATCAGCGATTCTGGCTGCTGCGTCCTCGGACGTAACACGTTTTACGGCGACGGCGTGGACAACTTCGATTTCAGCTTCTTCAAGAGTTTCAAGATGCCTTTCGAAGGCCACAGCCTCATTCTGCGCGCCGATCTGTTCAACGCATTCAACCATGTTCAATACGGGCTCCCAATCCTCGATCTTGCGAACGCGAATTTCGGGCGTCTCACCGGAACGTCCGTCTCATATAGTCCGCGCAATGTGCAGATTTCATTGCGATACGTTTTCTGATTCGACGTTGAGGACTTCTATGACCCCGGGACCGTAAGGCCGCCAGCGTTCGGCGAACGTGGGCGAGCTCGTGTTGACGAAGATCGTCAGCGTGGGAATGCGGAGCGCCGCGGCGATGTGCTGGCCCGCCGAATCGTAGCCGACGTACCTGTCGCCGGCGGCGATCAATCCGGCGAAGGCGCCGAGACTGCCGTCCCAGGTGACAGCGTCGGCTTCGATCTTGTCGCCTGAAATCGCCCCGGCGCGGTCGCCCTCGCCGATTTCGATGACGGCGCGGCCTGCCGCCCGGAGATTGGCGACGACGCGGTCGATCTGTTCGCGCTCTTCCCCGGTCGCGCCTTTGTCGAGGATGAGTGTGGAATCTTCGATCAGGCGGTTGACCATCTCGATTTCAAATTCTTCCGAGACGCGTTTGTTCTGATTGCCGCCCACGCCGAGGCTGACGACGGCGACGCGCGGCGCGCCGGCGCGGCGTAGCTTTTCGACGACGAGGCGGCCGAAGTTTCGATGTTCGGCCGGCAGCGCGACGTATGGATAGCTCTCTCCGGTTGCGCCGAAGACCTCATTCGCCCAACACGAAGCCAACTGGCCGATTGATTGCGGATTGGGACTCTGGGATTGCGGATTGCGAATTGCGCTCGTTCGGCCCTGGTAGCTTCTACTCTCAAAGAAGAGGTAGTTGCGCTCGGCTTTGACGAGCGGTAGCAGGCCGAGCTGCGTCAGCCGCGAATCGGGATCGATCAGTAGGAATTCGTCCGCGCTCAAACCTCTGATCTCGTCGTTCACGACTTCAACCACGTCGATCCAGCTCTTCAGACGAGATAATACGTCGGCGCCGCGTTCGTACTTGATCTCGTGGATTCGAACGCGAGGGTCGCCTCCGAAGAGTTCGCGTAGTTTGGACGAGCCTAGAAGGACGAATTCTGTCTCGGGCAGCATCGCCTGCAGCTTGGACATGACCACGCTCGTGACGGCCACGTCCGCGCCGATGGTGACGCGGGAGAGGAGGAGGACTTTGAGGATCGAGGATCGAGGATCGAGGATCGAGGATCGAGGATCGAGGATCGAGGATTTGCGGTCGAGAAGGTCGGATTCACTCATCAGGCCGAAGCCTCGCAAGGCTTCGTCAAAGTCTACTGCCTGCTCCAGGCGGCGGTAGAAATCGATCACCTGGGCGAAGATTCGGTCGTAGAGTTCGCAGGCCGCCGGGTCGAAGGAGTCGTTCAGCCGCTCGATCAGGGCCGGGAATAAAATTCGGACGCCAGCGCGGGCGACTTCTCGATTTTCGTCCGCCGTGATTTCGCAGAGCAATGTCACGGCGTCGCGCAGGTAACCGCCCCGCTCCCGATGAGCGCTGATAATCAAATCGGCGGCGCGGCGGGCCTCTCGCTCGACCTGTTCGGCGCTGAGCGATCCTTTGTGTCTGCGCGCTCTGAAATCGGCCAGCAGGCTGGCGGCCTCAAGGGTTCGTGTCATATGCTTAACACACGACGCCAGAAATCCCTTGAGAGTGCGAGAGACGTCAGGCGGTACGGTACGGGGAGCGTAAGCGACCTGAGCCTCGATCAGTAGGCTACTGATCGAGGCTCAGGTCGCTTACGCTCCCCGTACCGTACCGCTCACTCAACCCTCAGCGTATGTCTGGCGGCGAGCGCTTAGAGAATACTGGACAACCGGAAATAACGGAACGGGCGGAGCGCGCCCGAATGGGCAAACGCGCGATTTGGCGCTTGCTTGACAGCCTATGGGGCGCCTTTGTTAGACTTCGACGCCTTTCGGCTCCTTGCTTTAAGCAATGCTCTCGACGTCTCAAAAAATCAAACGCAATCACAGACCTTAAGTCAGGAGATACGTCTTTTATGCCTGTTTTCAACGGAATAGAAACCCCCGCCGACGGCCGGGCCATCAGGGTCGAAGCGGGCCGCTTGATAGTCCCCGACAACCCCGTGATCCCCTTTATCGAGGGCGACGGCACGGGGCGCGACATCTGGAAGGCCTCCCAGCGCGTCTTCGACGCGGCGGTCGAGAAGGCTTACGGCGGCGAACGCCGCATCGTGTGGTACGAAATCTTCGCGGGCGAGAAGGCCCACAACAAGTTTAACGAATGGCTCCCGAAGGGGACGCTCGACGCGATCCGGCATTTCGTCGTCGCGATCAAAGGGCCGTTGACCACGCCCGTAGGCGGCGGCATCCGTTCTCTCAACGTGACGCTGCGGCAGGTCCTCAACCTGTACGCCTGCGTGCGGCCGGTGCGTTATTTCCACGGCGTGCCCTGCCCCGTCAAAAAGCCCGAGAAGCTGGACATCGTGATCTTCCGCGAAAACACCGAGGACGTTTACGCCGGCATTGAATTCCAGGAGGGTACCGAGAAGGCCAGGAAACTGATCGAGTTTCTGAGCGAATTCGGCTACGAGATCAACCGTGACTCCGGCGTCGGCGTCAAGCCGATCTCGATCACGGGCACGAAGAACCTTGTGCGGCGCGCGATCCGCTACGCCATCGAGCACAAACGCAAGCTGGTGACGCTCGTCCACAAGGGCAACATCATGAAATTCACCGAGGGCGCGTTCCGCGACTGGGGTTATCAACTGGCAAGGGAGGAGTTCCGCGACCGGATCGTGACCGAGGAGGAGTTGAATAAGGATCATGGCGGCAAGCTGCCGGAAGGCAAGATCCTGGTCAACGACCGCATCGCCGACGCGATGTTCCAGCAAGTGCTGCTGCGGCCCGATGAATATTCGGTCATCGCCACGCCGAACCTGAACGGCGATTACCTGTCGGACGCCTGCGCGGCCCAGGTCGGCGGACTCGGGATGGCGCCCGGCGCGAACATCGGCGACAACGCCGCGGTCTTCGAGGCCACCCACGGCACCGCGCCGAAATACGCCGACCTGGACGTCATTAACCCCTCGTCAGTCATCCTCTCGGGCGTTATGATGTTTGAGCACATCGGCTGGCAGGAAGCCGGCGATCTGATCACCAACGGCATCGTCAAAACCATCGCGCAAAAGCGAGTCACTTACGACCTGGAACGCCAGATGAGGGGCGCGACCAAGGTCAAGACCAGCGAATTCGCGAGCGCGATTATTGAGAATATGTAGAGGTTTCGGGTTTCAGGTTTCAGGTATGAGGTTTCAGGTTTCAGGTGTGAGGCGAGGCGCAAGGCGCTTTCTTCCTGACACCTGAAACCTGAAACCTCATACCTGAAACCTGAAACCCGAAACCTGGAGAAAAAATGGGAAGAAAGAAAATCACAGTAGTTGGCGCGGGCAATGTCGGAGCGACGACGGCCCATTGGCTGGTTTCAAAAGAACTCGGTGACGTGGTCCTGGTCGACATCATCGAGGGGATGCCGCAAGGCAAGGCCCTGGACCTGGCCCAGGCGGGGCCGGTCGAAGGTTATGACAGCCGGCTGGTCGGGACGAACGGCTACAAGGAGACGGCCAATTCCGACGTGGTCGTGATCACTTCGGGCATCGCGCGCAAACCGGGCATGAGCCGCGACGACCTGCTCAACACCAACGCCGGAATCGTCGCCAGCGTGACCGAAGAGATCGTAAAATATTCGCCGAACTGCATCATTATAGTCGTCTCGAATCCGCTCGACGCGATGGCCCAGGTGGCGTGGAAGAAATCCGGGTTCCCGAAGCATCGCGTAGTGGGCATGGCGGGCATTCTCGATTCGGCGCGGATGCGCTGCTTTCTTGCCGAAGCGCTTAACGTTTCGGTCGAAAACGTTTCGGCCTTCGTGCTCGGCGGCCACGGCGACACGATGGTCCCTCTGCCGCGCTATTCAACCTGCGGCGGCATCCCGATCACCGAGTTGCTGCCGAAAGAAGTGATCGATCAGATCGTCACGCGCACCGCCAACGGCGGCGCCGAGATCGTCAGCCTGCTCAAGTCCGGGTCGGCCTACTACGCGCCCTCGGCGGCCGCGGTCGAAATGGTCGAAGCCATTTTGAAAGATAAGAAGAAGATTCTGCCCTGCGCCGCTTACCTGGAAGGCGAGTATGGCGTCAATGGCCTCTTCGTCGGAGTCCCGGTAAAATTAGGCGCGAAGGGCATCGAAGAGATCATCCAAATTAACCTGACGACCGAAGAGCGCGCGGCTTTGCAGAAATCGGCCGCCGCCGTGCAGGAGTTGGTTGGCAAGCTTAAGCTCTGAGAAGATATAAGATATAAGATAGAGGATGGAGGATCAATGTAGGGGCGGGTTTTCCCCGCCCGCCTCTGTGATCGAGGCGTTTGGGCGCGGAATACGCGCCCCTACATTGATCCTCTATCCTCGTTAGTTGGGAGGAATACTACGACAGTGAGCGAACAGAAGGAACTGATCGGTAAGGACAAGATTATCGCTGAGCTGAGGGCGCTCGAATATGAGTTGACCGTGGAACTGCCCAGGACGCTGCGCACGGCCGCGGCGCTGGGCGATCTTTCGGAGAACTCCGAATATAAATTCGCGCGCGAGCGGCAGGATTACGTGCGGGCCCGCGTTCGCCAACTGCAGCAGCAACTAGCCAAACTTTCGAGCGTCGACGTGAGCAAATTGCCGCGCGACCGCGCCTCTTACGGCTCGACGCTGAGCTTACGCGACCTGAACCGCGACGAAGAGATCACCTACCGTCTCGTCACTCCCGAAGAGGCCGATTACGAGAAAGGATTGATCTCGACGGCGTCGCCGATCGGAAAGAGTCTGTTGAATAAAGAAGAAGGCGATGAAATAAAGGTTCAGACGCCGAGCGGCGTGCGCTCGTTCGAGATCGTCAAGCTGACGACGATTCACGACGAGGAAGAGTGAGGATTGCGGATTGCGGATTGCGGATTGCGGATTGCGGATTGATAGTGGGTGAACTGTTTCGCAAGGGCGACGAAATGAAAGCAGGATTCTCGGAATCGATAAATCCGCAATCCGCAATCCGCAATCCGCAATCCGCAATTCTGGGGCGCCATTGAAAGCCAAACATTAATGATGCTACACTCCCTTTCCAGTCAATAGCGCGACCCATGCAAATAGTTTCCTCAATCGCTTTCCCCCTACCGTAGCGAGGGAGGGGGAAAGCAATGGAGGAAACTATTTGCATGGGTCGAATAAAAATTAGGAGAACGCATTTGCTTTCTCGAAGCGGTTCGAGCAACATCTTCAAAAGTTTGCTGACGGTTGCGCTGTTGGCAGTGGTCTTTATCTTTGGCGCCGGAGTAATTACATATCTTGCCGTGCGCGGTCGCACGGTCGCAGTCCCGAACGTGGTAGGCAAATTGAAGGAGGCGGCCAGAGAGGAGCTTGACGAAGCCGGTCTTAGAATGGACGTCAAAAGCGAAGCGCCCAATGACAAGGCGCCTGCCGGCGCCGTCACTGACCAATCGCCCTCCGCGGGGACGATTGTTAAGACCGGCCAGATCGTGCGCGTCGGCATAAGCCGTGGCGCGGCGCCGGCCGGACAAAATGCGCAAAAGTAGCCCCTGGATTCGTTCATTGTTCATTAGTTTATGGTCGAGATTGCGCCATCAATCTTATCGGCGGATTTCAGGCGGCTGGGCGAACAGATCGCTGCGGTCGAACAGGCCGGCGCCTCTATCATTCACGTTGACGTGATGGACGGCCATTTCGCCCCGAACCTGACGGTGGGTCCGTTCATCGTCGAGTGGGTGAGGAAGACCACGAAACTGCCGATAGACGCGCACTTGATGATCGAGAACCCGGACAATTTCATCGGCGCGTTCGCCCGCGCCGGCGCAAATATGATCTCGGTTCATCCCGAAGCGACTTATCATCTGGATCGCACGCTTAATCACATCCGGCAGGCGGGCTGCCAGGCCGGAGTGGTTCTCAACCCGGCGACGCCGCTGGTGATGATCGAGGAGGTCATCGCCGAGGTGGATTACGTACTGTTGATGTCGGTCAACCCCGGCTTCAGCGGTCAGAAGTTCATTCCGTCGTCGCTCGACAAATTGCGCCGACTGCGCGACCTGATTCGCATGAAATTCTCGCCGGCGCGCATCGAGATCGACGGCGGCGTCGGACTCGGCAACGCGGCGGAGGTCGTCGCCGCCGGCGCCGAGATCCTGGTCGCGGGGTCGGCCGTCTTCGGCGCGGAGAATCCCGCCGAAGCTTTGAAAGAATTGCTGCGCGCCGCCGAGTCCGGCGGAAGAGTCACGGCCTGATGGCCGACCGAAGTGGGACAGACTTCAGTCTGTCCGCCACAAATCTCACTGCGGACAGATTGAAGTCTGTCCCACTTTGAAAGAATTGCCCCGCGCCGCCGAGTCCGGCGGAAGAGTCACGGCCTGATCGGCCGCAACAGAGAGGACGCAGGAAAATCGCTGCGCATTACTGGGAGTGCAATTATGAAGCTTGGAAGTATTATTACCATCGTGTTCGCATCCGCCCTCGCCCTGCCCCTCGCCGGGTGCGGGCCTAAGAACAAGGTCAAAAACGAGAACGCGTCGGCCGAAGGGCGCGACCGTGAGCTTTACAATCAGGCGTCGAAGAAGGCCGAGAAGGGCCGCTACGACGAAGCGCGCCTGACTTACAACATAATAATCACGACCTATCCCGACAGCGCATACCTGCCGCTGGCGAAGCTGGCCATCGCCGACACGTTCTACCTCGAAGGCGGAACAAGCAGCCTTCAACAGGCGATCGGCGGTTACAAGGACTTCGCCCAATACTTCCCGACGCACCCCAAAATCTGCGAGGTCAAACACCGGATCGCGATGTCTTACATGCGCCAGATGGGCGCCTACAATCGCGAAGCGCAGATGGCCCAACAGGCCGAGCAGCAGTTGAAAGCCACCGAGACGGCCTGCCGCAATTCACCCGCCTTGGTGAAGGTTCAAACCGACCTCAAAACCGTGCAGCAGGTGCTGGGGTTGCACGAACTCGACATCGCGCGCTTTTACAGCGATAAGCGCCAGGCGCACAAGGCCGCCGAAGGCCGGCTGCGCGGCATCATTAACAATTATCCGAACTTCAGTTACCTCGACGAATCGCTTTATCGACTGGGCGTGTCGCTGGTCGAACAGGAGCAGCCCGAAGAGGCCGCCGAATATTTCAGTAGGCTGGTGCGCGATTACTCGAAGAGCGAATTCGCCAAAAAAGGCAGAGAGTATCTGGAGAAGCTCGGCAAACCGGTTCCCGAACCGAGCAACGAAAACCCGGCGCCCGAACGACCGAGCTTCGTAGGCAAGTTCGGATTGATTATGGGCCGCAACGGTTTGGAGATATCGGAAGACGGGGTCTTGCTGAGCAAGAAGGGGCAAGAGAAAGAGGACGTGAAGGCTACCGCGAAGCCTTCCGAGGTCAGTAACCAGCCGAGCACGCGCTCGATTCGCGCCACTACGAAAGGCGCGGCCGTGCCAGATCAAGCCGACCCTTTAGCCCCCGCCGCCGGACAGACGACCGGCGAGGCTGGCAATGCGGCGAGCGCCGACCAGACGGCGACTCCCGAAGCTAAAAACGGCGAGTCGAAAAAGAAAGACAAGAAAGAGAAAGATTCGAAGAAGAAAGGGAAAGAGAAGAAAGATTCTTCCGGCGTTTCCGAATAAGGATCGGCGCCAAAGAGACGGCAAAAAGTACAAAAGGAGCGAAAAAGGCCTTTTTCGCTCCTTTTGTACTTTTCTCTTGCCGAATCGCGTCACATCGGGACATCGATACGGCGCCGCGCGCGAGCGGCTGCGCTGTTTCGCGCTTGGTCAACAGCTTGCTTACGCGCGCGGCGCCGTATCGATGTACTATAATAAAGACGCCTGATCGACTCGGCGGTAGAAATCGTCTTTGTCGGATTGAATCGGAGGTTCTTGTGGATTACAAAATTTTGCTCGCCGATGACAGCGCGACGGTGCAGAAGATCATTACGCTGACCTTCTCGGACGAGGGCGTCGAGGTGATAGCGGTGAATAACGGCGACGAAGCGATCGATCGGCTGCGGCGCCTGAGGCCGGCTCTGGTAATGGCCGACATATGCATTCCGGGAAAAGACGGCTATGAGATTTGCGAGTTCGTCAAAACCCATCCGGAGACGGAAGGGACGCCGGTGATTCTGCTGGTTCCGGCCTTCGAACCTTTCGACGAAGACCGCGCCCGCCGCATCGGCGCCGATTATCATCTGACAAAACCGTTCCAATCCATCCGGATGCTGATCTCTGTCGTGAAATCGTATCGAGAAGGATATCGGAACAATTACAACACGGCGGAACTCAACTCGAGGAGAGCGAAGATAGAAGAGTTGATCAGGCTGTCGGCCCAGCCGGCTCCGGAGAACGGCGTTGAAACCGGTACGCTGCCGAAGGTCAATCCGCCGCATGGCAACGGACGCCATTCGGGTTCTCCCCCGATCGCAAACGCCCCCAGTGAAGTCGAAATGATAGAGGACGAACATATGGACAATATATTGGAACTGGATGACGTTATGCCTGATCTCACATCTATGCCCGGGAGACCTGTGGGGCCTAACGCCGCCGCAGACGCGGTTTTCTACGAAACACAGGGTGGCATGGTCATTCCGCAGAGCGCCATTGATGAAATAGTGAATCGAGTCTCCGACCGATTGTTTGAAAGACTGAGTGGCGAGATCGCCCGGCGGATCGCGCCCGAAGTCGCCGAGATGGTCAGACGCCGACTTCTCGCCGAACCTGCCCCATTACGCGACTCGGAGAGTCTTCTCGATATTGAATGATATGGAAATTCCGAAAGCATACGATCCGAAAGAGGTCGAAGGGCGATGGTATCCGGTCTGGGAGAGCCGCCATTACTTCAAGCCCGAAGCGAATGCCGACCCGACAGCCAGGGTCTTTTCAATGGTCATCCCGCCGCCGAACGTAACCGGCTATCTGCACATGGGCCACGCGCTCAATCACACCTTGCAGGACACGCTGGCGCGATGGCGTCGAATGTCCGGCGACCGCGTGTTGTGGTTGCCCGGGACCGATCACGCGGGGATCGCCACGCAAATGGTCGTCGAAAAACAGCTCGCGCTGGAAGGCCTGGGCCGGCGCGACCTGGGCCGCGCGAAATTCGTCGAGCGCGTCTGGGAATGGAAGGCGCATTCCGGCGGGGCGATCCAAAGACAGATGCGAATCCTCGGCGATTCGGTGGATTGGACGCGCGAGCGCTTCACGATGGACGACGGCCTCTCGAATGCGGTCAAGGAAGTCTTCGTGCGGCTTTACGACGAAGGGCTGATCTACCGCGGCGAATACATGGTCAACTGGTCGCCCGGATTGCAAACCGCCATCTCCGACCTCGAAGTCGAGATGAAGCAGGTCAAGGGCAAACTCTATCACATCGCTTATCCGGTAGGACGCGCGGTCACGAGCCGCGTCGAAGGTTTGGCAGAGGCTTACGCCGCGGCGAATGCGGACGCCAAAAAAACGGGATGGCTTAAAACGCCTGACGGCGATTTCGTCGTCGTCGCCACGACGCGCCCCGAAACGATGCTCGGCGACACGGCCATCGCGTTCAACCCTGAAGACGAACGCTACCGCGCCCTCGCCGGCAAGGGCGCGACGCTGCCGCTCGTCGGGCGCGAATTGCCCTTCATCCAGGACGAGGTCGTCGAGAAGGATTTCGGCACAGGATTCGTCAAAGTCACGCCCGCCCACGACCCGAACGATTTCGCGATGGGCCGCCGCCACAACCTGGAATTCGTTCAGGTCATCGGCAAGGACGCGCGCATCACAGACGCCGCGCCCGAAAGATATCGCGGCCTCGACCGCTACGAGGCTCGCAACAAGGTCGTCTCCGACCTCGAAGCGCTCGGTCTGATGTTGAAGACGGAGGACTACACGCACAACGTCGGCCATTGCCAGCGGAGCGGCGTCTCCATCGAGCCGCTGGTCTCGACGCAGTGGTTTATGCGGATGGAACCGCTCGCCGAACCCGCGATCGCCGCCGTGCGCGAAGGCCGGACGAAATTCGTGCCCGAAAGCGCGGCGAAGATCTATTTCAATTGGCTCGAAAACATCCAGGACTGGTGCATCTCGCGCCAGTTGTGGTGGGGCCATCGCATTCCGGCGTGGTATACGCCCGACGGCCAACCGGTCGTCGCGCGCGATGAGCAAGAGGCGCGACGAAGATTGGCCGAGCGCGGCGCCGATCCGAACGTCGCTTTGCGCGAAGAAGAGGACGTGCTCGACACCTGGTTCTCGTCGCAGCTTTGGCCCTTCTCGACGCTCGGATGGCCCGAGCAGACTGAGGATTTGAAGACCTACTACCCGACCGACGTGTTGGTCACGGCCTTCGACATCATCTTCTTCTGGGTCGCGCGAATGATGATGATGGGATTGAAGTTTATGGGCGAAGTCCCGTTCCGCACGGTCTACATCAACGCGCTCGTGCTCGATCCCGAAGGCCAGAAGATGTCGAAGTCGAAAGGCAACGTGATCGATCCGCTGGAAGTCTTCGACAGATACGGCACGGACGCGGCGCGGTTCGCGCTGACCGCCGCTTCGACCGCCGGGCTGACGCTCTCTCTTCAGGAATCGAAGCTTGAATCGGCTCGCAACTTCGCCAACAAAATCTGGAACGCCACGCGCTTCGTCCTGCTCAATTGCGAAGACGTGCTCGACACTCAGGGCGGAGAGCCGCTCGACTGGGAGACCGAGCTTGCGCCGCCGGAGCTTGCCGATCGATGGATTCTGAGCCGCTTGAATCGGGTCGCGCTCGAAGTCCGCGACGCGCTGGCCGGGTTCCGCTTCCACGAGGCGGCCTCGACGCTCTATCACTTCTTCTGGGACGATTTCTGCGACTGGTATATTGAAATGTCGAAGCCGTTCGTGACGGCGAAAGAACCGACGCCGCAATCGACGGCCGTCAAGCGCAGGATCATCTACGTCCTCGAACACAGCCTGCGTTTGCTCCACCCGGTCATGCCGTTCATCACCGAGGAGCTTTGGCGGCGATTGCCGCATAAAGGCGAGACCATCTGCCTGGCGGAATTCACTCCGGGCGATCCTGCCCGGATCGACGAGCGCGCCGAACGCGAGATGGCGCTGGTCACCGAAGTGATCTCCAGGCTGCGCAACATCCGCTCGACGTTCAACATCGCGCGTTCGACCCCGCTGAAGGCGCAGATCGCGCCCGCCGACGCAGCGGCGCGCGACTTGATCGCGCGGATGGAAGACCACATCAAACGGCTGACGCCGATCGAGGAATTGCAGATCGTCGATAAACTCCCCGCCAGGAAAGGCTCGGCGCGCGTCGTCGTCGGGGCCTCAGAAATCGCGGTCCCGCTCGAAGGGCTGATCGATTTCGACAAGGAACGCTCGCGCCTCGAAAAAGAGTTGAACAAATTGATCAACGAACGCGGAGGTCTGGAAAAACGCCTCTCCAATCAGGACTTCATCAGCCGCGCCGCCCCAGACGTGGTCGAAACGACGCGCGCCCGCGCCGAAGAACTGGACGACCAGGTCGCGAAACTCCGCGCGGTGATCGAAGCCCTATGAATAGATGTCAGATGTCAGATGTCAGATGTCAGATGTCAGTGATAAGCAATGCGGATGTCTGGCATCTATTCATCACTGACATCTGACATCTGACATCTGACATCTGACATCTGCCTGCTATGCTCAACCCACTAGATCTATTCGTCGCCGGTGAAATCGTCAATCGCGCGCTCGACGAAGACGTTGGGCGCGGCGATATCACATCCCGTTCGACCGTGCGTTCGAGGCTGAACGCGCGCGGCAGCTTCATCGCCAAACAGGACCTGGTGCTGGCCGGACTTGAGATCGCCGACCTGGTCTTCGGCTGGTTCGACGAATACATCCAGATCGAATCTACAGTGGCCGACGGCGACGAGATTAAATCTGGCAAGATCTTCGCCCGCGTGATCGGCGACGCCCAGATGCTGCTCTCGGCCGAACGCGTCGCGTTGAACTTCCTTCAACATCTTTCCGGCGTCGCCACCGTGACGCGCCAGTACGTCCAGGCCATCGCGGGCACTAAGGCGAAAATCGTGGACACTCGCAAGACGACGCCCGGGTTGCGGATGCTGGAGAAGTACGCTGTGAGCGTCGGCGGCGGGAGCAACCACCGCATGGGGCTGGACGACGGGGTGTTGATCAAAGACAACCATCTGGCGATGGCTGGCGGCGTCGCCGAGGCCGTCCGCCGCGCGCGCGAGACCGCGGGCCACTTGCACAAGATCGAAGTCGAGGTCGCGACGCTCGAACAGGTCAAAGAAGCGCTCGACTCGCGGGCCGACATTCTGCTGCTCGACAACATGACTCCCGAGACGGTCGCGCAAGCCGTCCGAATCACGCGCGAGCGCGAAGGAGATGACCGCCGCACATTGCTCGAAGCTTCGGGCGGAATCAACCTCTCGAACGTGCGCCAGTACGCCGAGGCCGGAGTCGATCTGATCTCGATCGGCGCGCTGACCCATTCAGCCCCTTCTGTAGACATCAGCTTCAAGATTCGACCCGCATGATCAGATGTCAGATGTCAGATGTCAGATGTCAGATGTCAGTGAGGAATGGATGCCAGACATCTGCATTGCTTATCACTGACATCTGACATCTGACATCTGACATCTGACATCTGACATCTGACATCTGACATGATTATTCATCGGCCTCCATTCACCATTCATCATTTCGCCTCACTAGGCTCCACCAACGATCAGCTCAAAGCGATGGTCGCCGCGCCGGAGTTCACCTGCGTCGTCGCCGACGAGCAGACCGCGGGACGCGGGCGCCGCGCGCGGACGTGGCATTCGTCGCCCGGCGACGGACTCTACATGTCCATCCTGTTTTTACCCCGAAGCGACGCCTCTTCAAGGCTTCCGCTGACGGGGCTGTTGGCCGCCGTCGCAGTCGCCGAGACGCTGATCGAGCGCGGCGTCGCGGGCGTCGACATCAAATGGCCCAACGACGTCTTGGTCAACGGGCGCAAGATCAGCGGCGTTCTCGCCGAGGCCGTGAGCGCGGGATCGGAATCGCTGCGGCTCATCCTCGGCGTCGGAGTCAATCTCAATCATCGATCCTTCCCGCCCGAACTGAGCGAATCGGCGACGTCGCTCTCAATCGAGACCGGCGAACGAGTCGTCGTCGAAGAGTTTCGCGACCGATTGCTCGAAAAGATCGCGCAATGGTATGAACTCTGGCTGCGCGGCGCCTCGGCGTCGATCATCGACCGCTGGAGCCGGCTTTCGACCTATGCGCGCGGTCAGCAGGTCGTCGTTACGCTTGAGGACGAGAAACTCACCGGCGTGACCGACGGGATGACCGAAACGGGAGCGCTGCGACTCGTCGTCGACGGCGGCGTAAGAACGATCATGGCCGGCGAAGTTACCAAACTTCGCAAAGGCGTCGATCTTCCCGTCCGGCATTCTTCCGCCTGATATTTTTTGTCCGAATCAGTAACGCGAGCGGTAGCGAGCGGGCTCCCATCAACACTCCTATTGATGGAAGCCCGCTCGCTACCGCTCGCGTTACTGATTCGGACGCACACTTGCGCAGATCGAAAAATTTTTCTTCATCATCGACGCTCAACCACACACTCGCAAGTTGTACAGAGGTGATGTGATTGTTAAGATGTCATTGTCGTCTTCCCCACGCATGAAAACACATGAATGAACGAGACCGAGTTGGGAGAGTGGGACGCCTTGGCATTACGACGATGAACTACTTCAACTATTTCACTGAAATCGAAGAAGAGTTTGTTAAGCGGCGCGGCAGCCACATGCTGGTCTCGCCGCTCGACTGGACGTTGATCGAGACGTGGAAGCGGCGCGGCATCCCGTTGCACATCGTGTTGCGCGGCATCAACTCCTCGTTCGACGGCTACGATCAGAGACTCAACCGCGGGCGCAAAGTCAATTCGTTATTCTTCTGCCAGCAGGAAGTCGAAGCGCTGTTTCAGGAATACGTAGATTCGCGCGTGGGCGCGGCTAACGGCGCCGGGAACGGCGCGTCGCAAAACGGCAATGGCGCGTCGCAATCCGCCCCCGCCGCCGCCGTCGAGTTTTTGAAGGCGCAATGCGAAGCGTTGTGGCGTCTTGAGGCGAAATATCTCGCCCCTGCGCTCAAAGAGACTTTCGCCCGCGCCTCGGAGCGGCTGTCGCAAATCATCGAAGACCTGGAGTCGTCCGGCGCCGTCTCGCCCGAACTGCTCGAAATGGATTTGATGATGATCGAAGAAGTGATCCTCGACGGATTGAGGGAACAGGCCGGCGAGGAGAACCTCGGTCGGCTGCGAAAAGAAGCCGACGGCAAGCTGCGTCGCTATAAGCAAAGTATGGAGCGGGAAGTTTATGAACAGACGGTCGGCAACTTCGTCGCGCAGCGGCTGCGCGAACTCCACGAGGTTCCGCGATTGAGTCTGTTCTATCTCTGATTGCGGATTGCGGATTGCGGATTGAAGAATTGCAGGTTGGGCAAAAGGGAAATCAACGCCTGAAATCTGAAATCTCGAATCCGCAATCCGCAATCCGCAATCCGCAATCCTCAATCCCGACTCCCGAAGCGGATGAAAACTATGGCTACACCAGCGGAAATCATCGACTCAGAGAAAGCCGGCAGCGGATCGGTAGCGATCGGCGAAAGCTATGAGGTCGCGATCGAGAAGCTGGTCTACGGCGGCGACGGGCTGGCGCACGTCGGCTCGCAGGCCGTCTTCGTGCCTCTGGCCGCGGCCGGCGATTTCGCGCGGATACGGATCGTCGAATGCGAGCGCAACTACGCCCGCGGCGTGATCGAAGAGTTGTTAGACCCGTCGCCGCTGCGGCGCACGCCGCCTTGCCAGTACTTCGGCTCCTGCGGCGGCTGCCAGTTGCAGCATCTCGATTATCCCGCCCAGCTCGAGGCGAAAGTCTCCTTCGTGCGCGAGTCGCTGCGGCGCATCGGCGGCGTCGAATGGGGAGCGGAGATCGGCATGCGCTCAGGCCCCGAGTTCGGCTACCGCTCACGCGCCGAGATCAAAGTCGCGCGCGACGAAGACGGGCGCGCGCGCATCGGTTACTTCCGCGCAGGGTCGCACGAGGTTTGCGAGGTAGAAAGCTGCCCGATCCTGTCGCCCGGCGCCAACCGCGAATTGCAGAGGCTTCACGTTGAAAGTTCGCTCATTCCCAACGACGCGACGCGCGTCTACCTGACGGTCGGCGACGACGAAGTGATCGTCACTCCGGCCAACGGCGAAGACGGGCGCGCCGCCGAATTCGATTTGATGGGCACGGCGCACCAGCGCATCGCCGGAATCAATTACGGCTTCGGCGTGCGGTCGTTCTTCCAGGGCAACCGCCTGCTGGTCGAAGAGCTGATCAATGAGGCCGTCGGGGACGCCGCGGGAGAATTCGCAGTTGATCTTTACGCCGGCGTCGGCCTCTTCTCGCTGCAGTTGGCGAAGACCTTCAAGCAGGTTTGCGCGGTCGAGGGGAACAAGACGGCGGCCAATCACGGCGTTGAAAACGCGCGGCTCAACGGATTGAGCAACGTGCGATACGAACCGATCTCGGTCGAGGCGTGGCTGAAATACAAATCGGCCGAAGCGCCTCGCCCCGACTTCGCGCTGCTCGATCCGCCTCGCGCGGGAGCGGGAGTCCAGGTGGTCGAGCGCTTGGCGGCGATGGCCCTGCCTGCGCTGACTTACGTCTCATGCGACCCCGCGACGCTGGCGCGCGACCTGCGACTGTTGATTGATTACGGCTACAGGATTGATTCAATCACCGCGCTCGACATGTTCCCGCAAACTTTTCACGTCGAAACAGTCGTTCGGCTGAAGGCCGAGGATTGAGGATCGAGGATCGCCTCATTGCGCCGGCCCGGCTGTGATCATTGCCGGCGAATTGCTTGAATCCAAAACTTCCGCGCTCGACTTCCTAGAGCGGGTTGCAATTGAGTGTACGGGAGCAGTGGCGCGAGTTGTTTACTCTGCCCAGAATATTCGATCTTCTATCTTCCACCCTCGATTGTGTGAACGGCCAGCAGAGTGAGTTTCGTGGCGACGTTGTTTTCGACCTCGGCTTTCAGCAATATCTGGAAGTAGTGAGGAAATCCGTTCGACCCCACTAGGGGTAGCAGGCGCTGATTGATCTCGGCGAGATAGATTTTGTTGGTTATCATCTCTGCGGCGGCGCCCGTGCCTACACCCCGAAGCCCTTCGAGAGCCATAATCGTGTTTTTACTCTGAGCCGAAGGTTTGACAGTGATCAGAGCGTAATCTTCCAGAATCTGTCCGGTCTGTTCATCGAATTTCGTCCGGTATTCCGACTGTTCTCCCGGCTGCGGCGCGCCATTTGCGATTGATATTTGCGGAGTGAAATAGAAGTCCTCTTTGACAGACATCTTAGCCGCCCATGCGTTAGACCACCTCCCGCCCAGCATGATCAGATTCCGATCCTTCAGGTCTTCGCCCGTAAGATTTCGGCTCTGTTTCAAATTGATTCCCAGGTTGCGACCGCGAAAAAGACTGGTGATGAGGTGCGCGCCGATCGCTTCGCCGATTCCAGTATAAGAGACAGGCGACAGATAAAGTTTCGGGGGGGCGAGGTATTCCGGCTCGCCCTGCCCCGTCTGCTTGAGCAGTTCGAACAGATCCTTCGACGCATCTTTGGACAAATCAATAGAGTTTTTGCGCAGAACGTCGGGGTCGGCCTTATTGACCAGGACATAGACGGGAGGATTGCTCAACACCTGAATGGTCGGGTCCTGGCTCTTGAAGAACGGCCCCCAGATCGGGTCGTAGACATCCTGCTCCGCCGTTAAACCCGGCGTTTGATTCTTCCGCCAGACGTTGATCGCCAGAACAATTATAGCGACTGCGGCCAGCGCGCCGATCGTCCAGCTCAATCGTCTCCTCCGGCTCTCATTCTCTAATTGCTCGGGCTGCGGACTTCGATCCTGAATCGCGGCGAGAGCGTGCGCGCCCGTCAGATGCGTTTCTATCTCGGCCGGGATGTCAGAGGCCAGTTTGAAGACAGGCTCATAACTTCCTACCGGAATCTCCAGGCGAACCTCATCGTTCCTGCCCTCGTGCAGATAATATTGCTCGAGCCTTTTGCGGACGTCGTGGGCGGCGACGCGGACGACGGGGTCCTCCGCGGGGCTGTAGCGGTCGTTACGCTCATAAACCTCAAGCCCGATCAGATGCTCGTTTATCTCCTTGGCCCTGCCAGCCAGATGATAGTCGCAGATCAGTTGAACAAATTTCCGCTTCTTCGGCGCCTGGGAAAAATGTTTGCTGTTCAGTATCCGATCCAGCGCCCGCCTAATCTCTTCAGGTGAGATGGGAAGGCCGATCTCTGTCGAGGTCTGATGTTCAGTAATGAATCTTTGCTCCATAGAGCCTCCTTCGTAAGAAGAGAATGGAGTCCAGCCTTTGGGCTGCGAGAGTCAAGCAGCCTAAAAGCTGGATTCTATGCTCATCTTACAAAAACAAGGAGAGTTTTTGCGCGGCGCGTAATTAGAGCGCCTAATTATTGGGATGTTAAGTGTTAAGTCAACATGTTAAGTAACGGAAAACGGACTTGTCGGCGCCGAACCGAAAGAGTAGAAAATCAATGTTTTTCAGTCAGGGAAGATTTTCCCGGACCTAAAACCCGAGACCTTATGTCCTGCCGCTATATTTTCCTTCAAATCGTCGCCTAATCAAGCCACGAAGGAAAAATATATAGCGGACGGGCAATCATTAAGTGTTAGTCTATCAGCGAAAGGCCCTGGCCTGTTGGATAAACCATAAACTTTTCAGTCTGGCTTTGTTCGACTATGAAGATTCTATTTCAAGCGATTTCCATTTTGATTTTAACGACCTGGCCGGCGTCAAGAGCCGCCGCGCAGGAGCGCCGTCATAACCTGATGCCGGCGCCGGCGGAGGTCCACTTCCAACCCGGGAAGCTGGCCGTAGGGGCGTCATTCTGGGCGGCCGTCAGGGGCCACAATGACCGGCGGCTGGAAGCGGGCATCGACCGCGCTATGAGGCGCCTGGAAGGGCGGATCGGGATGGAGTTGAGGCGCGGCCTTGCGACTGACACCGGAGCCGCGACGCTCGTGATCGAATGCCGCGAGGCCGGCGGGTCTTTCCCGTCGCTTGACGAAGACGAGTCTTACTCGCTGGAAGTCTCGGACGGGCGGGCGGCCTTGAAAGCGCCGACAGTTATCGGCGCGCTGCGCGGGCTGGAGACCTTGCTGCAATTGGTCGAGAGCGACCGCGACGGGTACTACATCCCCTGCGTGAAGGTCGAAGACAAGCCGCGCTTCCGCTGGCGCGGACTGCTCTTCGACTCCGGCCGCCACTTTCAACCCATCGAGGTCATCAAGCGCAACCTGGACGGGATGGCCGCGGTCAAGCTCAACGTCTTTCACTGGCACCTGACCGACGACCAGGGCTTCCGCATCGAGTGCAAAAAATATCCGAAGCTGACCGGGATGGGTTCCGACGGACTCTTCTACACGCAGGACCAGGCGCGCGAAATCATCGCCTACGCCGCCGAGCGCGGGATTCGCGTCGTGCCGGAATTCGACCTGCCCGGCCACGCGACCAGTTGGGTGGTCGGATATCCGGAATTGGCCAGCGCCCCGGGGCCTTATCAGATCGAACGCCAGCCGGGCGTCTTCGACCCTACGCTCGATCCGACGCGCGAAGAGGTCTATCAATTCCTGGACGCTTTCTTCGGCGAAATGGCCGCGCTCTTCCCCGACGAATACATGCACATCGGCGGCGACGAGAACGAGGGCAAACAGTGGGATCGCAATCCGCAAATCCAGGCGTTCATGAAGGAGCGGGGGATAAAAAACAATCACTCGCTGCAGGCCTATTTCACAATGCGACTCGCGCGCATCCTTGAGAAACACAAAAAGAAGACGATGGGCTGGGAAGAAATCATGGCCAATGACTTGTCCAGAGACGTCGTGATCCATTCGTGGCGCGGGCCTGAGTCGCTGGCCGAGGCCGTGAAGAAAGGTTTCAGCGGCGTCCTCTCGGCGGGCTACTACATCGACCTGAGCTACCCGGCGTCGAATCACTACCGCATCGAGCCGGTCGCGGCGGACAAAAATCTGAGCCGGCAGGAAGAGGCGCGCATCCTGGGCGGCGAGGCCACGATGTGGAGCGAATATGTCAGCCCGGAAACTATCGACTCGCGCATCTGGCCGCGCACGGCGGCGATAGCCGAACGGTTCTGGTCGCCTCGCTCGGTCGCCGACGTCGACGATATGTACCGGCGACTGGCGGTCGTCAGCGTGCGACTCGAAGAGCTTGGACTCACGCATGAGAAATATTTCCGCTCGCTGCTGCGTCGTATGGCCGGCGGCAAGGAGATCGGCCCATTGGAGACGCTGGTCTCGGTGGTCGAGCCGGTCAAGCAATACAACCGCGGCCAACAGCGCCCGACGACGATGCTCTCGCCGCTGACCGGCTTCGTCGACGCGGCGAGGCCCGACAGTGAGGCCGCCCGCCACTTCGCCGCGCTGGTCGCCGGCTTTTTGGCCGACGCGCCGCGCTTTCGGACCAACCGGGAAGAAATAGAACGGACGCTCGCCAAATGGCGCGACGCGCGGCCCGCGATTGAAGCGATAACCGGGCGCTCGGCAATCTTGCGCGAGGCCGAGCCTCTGGCCGCGGAGTTGTCCGACCTCGCCCAGGCCGGATTGGAGGCGCTCGCCTGTCTGGCCGAATCGAAAGCCCCGGACGGCCAGTGGGGTGAAGTCAGAATGGCGATACTTCAGCAGGCGGCGAAGCCGAAGCCGTCGGCGGTCGAATTCGCCATCCTCCCGAGCGTCAGGCAATTGGTGATCGCTGCGATCGAGCTGCCCCAACTGCGCGGCCAACCGCCGCTGGAATGGCAGAAGCGCGTCAAAACCCTGGCCGAGGTGGCCCGGCCACAATGACTGGCGCAAGAGGAAGAGAATTTTTCATTTGTCATATGAGATTTGAGATTGGTCATTGCCGGCAGGGCAAATCACTCAATGCCCAATGAATCTTGGGGGGATGCATGGCGACGGCGAATCTCAAATCTCACATGACAAATGGAAGGAGGAATAGATCAGGAGAATCAGGCTTTGCTGGGATGAACTTTTGATCAACCCTGCGCCCCGCAAAACCGGGCGCAGGATTCTCACCACCGGAGCCGGCGTGAGCGATCGGACACCAAGGGCGTTGCCCAATGAATTTCTGGGGGATGCATGGCGACGGCGAATCTCAAATCTCACATGACGAATGGAAGGAGGAATAGATCAGGAGAATCAGGCTTTGCTGGGATGAATTTTTGATCAACCCTGCGCCCCCCAAAACGGGACGCAGGATTCTCACCACCGGAGCCGGCCCCCGGCCGGACACGAAAGGCGTTGCGGGCCAGGTCCGACAGGTCGGCGGCTTCGACATGATTCAACTTATCTTTTGTCAGAAACGACGAGGATAATCAACCCGGAGGATTATAATGAAAAGCCAAACACGGCGATTCAATGCGCCGTTCGCCCAGTTCATCCCGATCCTGACTCTGCTGATTCTGATAGTAGCCTCTGCGGCGACCGCGATGGGACAGCAGGTGACGGCGGCGATCCTGGGCAGCGTCGCAGACCCCAACGGCGCCCCCGTGGCCAACGCGAAAGTGACGGCCAAGGACGAGGCGCGCGGAACCACGTGGACGACGGAAACCAACTCTGAAGGCGCCTTCAATCTGCCTCGCGTCCCGGTCGGGAACTACGAGGTGAGAGTCGAAGCCCAGGGCTTTCGGACCGCCGTCCGTCATGCGCAACTGGAACTGAACCAGACGGCCCGGCTGGATTTCAACCTGGTGATCGGCGAGATCACCCAGGTCGCAGAGATCGCGGCGATGCCGCCGCTGCTCCAGACGGACACGACGCAACTGGGCACGGTGATCGATTCCCGCACCAACGTGACCTTGCCGCTGGCGTCTAGAAACTATGTTCAATTGACACTGCTCTCTCCGGGCAGCGTCAACCCGAACCCCCAGACGTTGACCGGACCGGGAACGACGGCCAACAGCGGGCGGCCTTACATCAACGGTAACCGCGAGCAGGCGAACAACTTTATGCTCGACGGCATGGACAACAACCAGGTCTCGGACAATCTGGTCGGTTACACACCGACCCCCGACGCGATTCAGGAGTTCAACCTGATCACCAGCAACGCCTCGGCGGAATTCGGCTCCTTCCAGGGCGGCATCGTCAGCGTGACCATCAAATCGGGCACGAATGAGTTTCACGGCAGCGCCTTCGAGTTCTTCCGTAACGACGTGTTGAACGCCAACAGTTGGAGCAACAATCTCACCGGCGCAGGGAAGTCCAAAGAGCGATGGAATCAGTTCGGCGGCAGCTTCGGCGGCCCGATCATCAAAGACAAATTGTTCTTCTTCGCCGATTACCAGGGGCTGCGCTACAACGTCCCGGCGGCGACCAACTTCTTCACCGTCCTCACGAACGAGCAGCGACAGGGCAATTTCACGGCCATCTGTTCCGAGTACGACGCCAACGGCGTTTGCAAACCCGGCAAGGGGACGCAGCTTTATAACCCGTTCCAGCTCGACGCCACCGGCAATCGCGTCCCGTTCGCCAACAACCGCATCCCGAGCGGCGTGATTGATCCGGTGGCAAAGGCTCTGTTCAGTTCAAAATTCTATCCGGCGCCGGTCAACAGTCAGCTCGAAAACAATCAGACCAACACCTCGCGCAACTCCACACACGGCGATCAGGGCGACGTCAAGATCGACTACAACCGGTCGCAGAAGGATCGCATCTTCGGCCGGTTCTCGCGGAGCCGCCAGGACAGAAGCGGAACCAATTCATTCCCGCTCTTCTTTGACGACTTCTTCCGCGCCCCGGCCTACAACGGCGTCGCCAACTGGACGCGGACGTTCAGCCCTCAATTGGTCAACGAAGCTCGCGTGGGCCTCAATTACACGCTGGTCAACAACGGCGGCCAGGACAAAGGGCTTGGGAATGTGGCGCAGCAACTCGGCATCCAGAACGGCAATGATCGCGGGCCGGGTCTCTTCGCGATCAACTTCGGCGCAGCGCAAGCCAGTGGGTTCGGCAGCTCCAACATCGGCGATCAGCAGCGTTTCGCCAACACGGTGATCCAGCTCGAAGACTCACTGATCATCACCAACGGACAGCACATCTTCCACACCGGATTCCAGTATAAACGGAATCGCCTCAACATCTTTTACGCGGGCAACAACGGGCGCACGGGCTTTATGAATTTCAGCGGGCGCTTCACCGCAGGCCCTGACGCCTTGGCAGTCGCCAGCGGCGCGACCGGGCGAGGCGAGGCGGATTTCCTGTTGGGCTTTCCGGACACCTTGGGGCGCGGCGTCAATACAGGCTCGTGGGGACACCGATCTCACGTCTTCGCGGCGTATTTCCAGGACGACTGGCGCGCCACAAAGTTGTTGACGCTCAATCTGGGTCTGCGCTACGAAGCCCATACGCCCTGGGTCGAAATCAAAGATCGTCAGGTCAACTTCGATCCGATCAGCGGCAAGTTGCAATGCGCCGGCAAGGGTCGTCCGGACCTGGGTTGCAGCAGCCCGGCGACGGTCTATGACAACAACCGCGCTTTATACAACAACACGTATACGGCGATCGGCAACTTCCAACCGCGCATCGGCTTCGCCTGGACTCCCGAAGCTCTGGGCCACAATACGGTGATCCGCGCCGCCTACACGATCTCATCGTACCTGGAAGGCACGGGCACCAACCTGCGCCTGCCGCTCAACCCTCCGTTCACGACCGAGTTCAACACCGTCTACACCGCACCGGGCACGCGCACCGGTCAGGGACTGGTGCTGAGTTCGCCGTCTAATCCTTTCGCCGGGGCGGTCATCCGTTTATGGAACCCGGACGTAAGGCCAGCCGTCGTACAGCAGTGGAATCTGTCGGTGCAGCGTCAGTTCACCGCGGACACAACGCTGGAAGTCGGCTACGTCGGACAACACGGCACACATCTGATGGTCCCGATGCCCTACTTCCAACGCCAATTGCTGGGGCGCGCCGCCGATGGCAAGCCCATCACAGCTCCCAGCCCATACCTGTCAGGCAATCCGGCGCTGAAGGACATCGGCCAGATTTCGGGGACCGAGTCGAACGGCAACCAGCGCTACGACGCGCTGCAAACCACCTTGCGGAAGCGGTTCGGCGCGGGTCTGCAAGCCCAGGTGGCCTACACCTTCTCAAAGGCGATGGCCGATTCCAGCGGTTACTACGGATCGTGGGGCGGCCAGACGACTCCGTCGTCGCCTTACTGGCAGAACCTCTACAACGGCAAAGCCGAGTGGGGGCCGACCTTCTACGACTCCAAACACTTGCTGTCGGTCTACGCCGTTTATGAATTGCCGGTCGGACGCGGCAAGAAGTTCGGCGATAATCTACACCCGGTGGCCAACGCGGTGGTCAGCAACTGGCAAATCAGCGGCATCTATCAGGCTCACGGCGGATTCCCGCTGACGATCTTCGCTGACGACACTTCGGGAACCAATTCACGCGGCGCGCGCGCCAACTGCACCGGCCAGGCCAAAGTGTTTGGTAGGCAATCCGCGTCTGGCAAGACTGGTTTCCAATGGTTCGACCAGACCGCTTACAGCGCTCCGGCGCCGGCCAGCTTCGGCTCTTGCGGAATCGGCACTGTCCGCGGGCCTGGGCTGAACACTCTGGACCTTAGCTTCCAGAAATCCTTCCCAGTGATCGAGAACAAGCGAATCGAGTTCAGAAGCGAGTTCATCAACTTCACGAACACGCCGATACTCAATTCGCCCGGCATCGGCCTGGGTCCTGATCTCGGACGAATAACCAGTTCTCAAGGGAGCAGGGTTATCCAAATGGCGCTGAAGTTTCTCTTCTGAGAATGGATGGGACTTATAGGTCTTATAGGACTTATAAGTCCCATCGTCTTTGCCCTATGTTTGAAAAAAGGCTTATCACAACAATCTGCTCGGTCGCATTGCCAATGATCCTGCTGGCCTCAGGCGCGACGGCGCAGCGCGCGCGCATACCGGCGACGCCGGCGATGAGCGGCGCGGCTCTAGCCGAAGCGGGGCGCTGTCGCGAAGCGGTTCCACTGCTCAAAAAAGAGCTGCCGCGCATTGCGAATCCTGACCTCAAACGTTCCGCCGGCCTGGCCGGAGTGCGCTGCGCGATGGAGATCGGCCAACCCGATGACGCGGTTGATTTCATCCGGGCGCTTACGCGCGATTTCCCCCAAGACGCCGAAGTGCTTTATCAAGCCGTCCACGTCTATTCAGACCTCTCTCTGAAATCATCGCAGGATTTATTGATCAACGCCCCCGGTTCTTATCAGGTGCGATTGCTAAACGCCGAGGCTTTGGAGACGCAGGAACACTGGAATGAAGCGGCGGCGGAGTATCGAGCCGTCCTGGCGCAAAACCCCAACCTGCCGGGCATCCATTACCGTCTGGGAAGATTGTTGCTTTCGCTGCCGGAAAACGACCTGACGCCCCCCGTCCGCGACGAGGCGCGACGCGAATTCGAAGAAGAGTTGAAGATCAATCCGCGCAACGCCGGCGCCGAATATGTGCTCGGCGAGATGGCGCGTCAGGCGAGCGACTGGGCGCAAGCCGCCGACCATTTCGCCAAGGCGGCGCGGCTGAACTCGGCCTTCGCCGACGCCCACATCGGCCTGGGGCGCTCGCTGATCTCCGACCGCAAATTCGAAGAAGCGATCAAGCCGCTCGAACAGGCCGTCAAGCTTCAGCCCGAAAATCCGGCGGCGCATTACCACCTGGCCATCGCCTACAGCCGCACCGGTCGCAAGGAGGAGGCCGAAAGACAATCGACGGCCTTCAAACAGGCGTCCGAGAAGGCGCGGCAGTTGAAACAGGACGTGCAAACAGGCGTCCTGGGCCCACAGAAGGCCGAGCCATAAATATGTCCCTCTTCATCCGTCTGAGCCAGTCGCTTCTCACACTCCCCATTTCGCTGCTCGTCAGCGCCCAGCCCGCCGCTACGGTTCAATTCACCGACGTCACCAAAGCGGCGGGCATTACTTTCACTCATTTCAAAGGCAATAACGGAACTTCGACGATCCTGGAAGAAGCGGGGCCGGGCGTTTGCGTTCTCGATTTCGATGGCGACGGCTATCAAGACATCTATTTCGTCAACGGGCGTGATCTTTATCAACGCGGCGCCCAAAAGCGCAACGCGCTTTACCGCAACAACGGCGACGGCTCGTTTACAGACGTGACGGATAAAGCCGGCGCGCCCGGAACCGGGTACGGACTGGGCTGCGTGGCCGGCGATTATGACAATGACGGGCGCGCCGATCTTTACGTCACGCAATACGGAAAGAACGTCCTTTACCACAACAACGGCGACGGCTCGTTTACAGACGTGACGGATAAAGCCGGAGTGGGCGCAATGGACTTCGACGCCCCGTTCCATTCCGGCGCGACTTTCTTCGATTACGACCGCGACGGCCTTCTCGACCTCTACGCCGGCAGCTATGTCAATTTCGGCCCAGGCAGCCGGCGCGTCTGCCAGATCGGCGCTGGAGTCCCGACCAGTTGCCCGCCGTCGGTCTATCAGGGGACTCCGGCGGTCCTTTATCACAACAACGGCGACGGCTCGTTCACGAACGTGACGAAAGCGGCGAAGATTTATCAGCCGAAGGGGAAGAACCTGTCGGTCGGCGCTTTCGACTTCGACGACGACGGATGGCCCGATCTGTTCGTCGCCAACGACGGCGTCGAGGCCTATCTTTATCGCAACAACCGCAACGGGACTTTCACCGAGGCGGCGATGATCAGCGGGATGGCGCTCGGATCGAACGGCGAGACGATGGCCGCGATGTGCATCTCGATGGGCGATTATGACAACGACGGCCGGCTGGACCTGTACATCTCCGATTATCAGGACATGCCAGACCGCGTCTGGCGCAACGACGGCAAAGGATTTCTGGAAGAGGTCAGCTATGAGGTCGGCGTGGGCCAGGCGACCAAAAACGTCCTTAGCTTCGGCGGCGGGTTCTTCGATTTCGACAACGACGGCTGGCTCGACCTCTTCATAGCCAACGGCCACGTCTACCCAGAGATCGAACTGGCCTCGCCAGTTCGCTACAAACAGATCAATCAACTCTTCCGCAACAACGGCGCGGGCAAATTCGTCGAAGTGACCAAGGTCTCGGGCGACGGATTCGCGACGCCTTACGCGGGACGCGGGGCGGCGTTCGTTGATTTCGACAACGACGGCGATCTGGATGTCGTCGTGTCCAACAACGGCGACCCGCCTCTGCTGCTGCGCAACGGCGGCGCGAGCGCTCATTTTCTCAATTTCAAACTCATAGGCGCCAAGTGCAACCGCGATGCGACGGGCGCTCGCGTCCGCGTGCGCGCGGGCGGCCTCGCGCAGATGCGCGAGATTTCGGCGGGCGGGAGTTACTTTTCGCACGGCGATCTGCGCGCCCATTTCGGCCTCGGACAACAGCCTCGCGCCGAGAGCGTCGAAGTCTCATGGCCCGGCGGGCAGCGCCAGGTCTTCCGCGACGTGGCGGCGGACAGGTTTTATGTGATCGAAGAGGGAAAGAGCCAACTCGCGGCGCAAAGATTTGGCCAGCCGTCAAGGGAGCGTTAAGTCGGGACAACTGACGTTGTCGCATCGAAGGAAATTACAACCGCGGGGAGCGAGCGTTCCGCAGTACCGCCTTTAGGCGGTTGGCCTTGGAATCCGAACGCCGCCGACTGAAGCCCAGATCCACAGTTAAGGAGGTGAAAATGCGGTTTCGGCCAATAACCCTAGGCTATTTCACGATTTCGCCCCTTCACCCATCAAGTGAAAGTGGACGCGGGCTGTATTCGGCGCCTGCGGTATAACTCGGAAGAATAGTGGCGCGGACTTTAGTCCGCGCGGCCTGGGGATATGACGCAGGCGCAGACTAAAGTCCGCGCCACGGTCAAGATCGGTTCCATCCATTTTTTAACCGTGGATCTGGGCTTTAGTCAGTACTGCGGAACGCTCGCTCCCCGCGGTTGTAGTTAAATTGAATGCGCCAACGCTGACTGTTCTGATTTAACGTTCATTTTGTTTCTCTTCTTTCGCGCTTTCTATGTTCCCGGCCTCTTCTTGCGTGTTACGATGCCGGCGCAGGAGGACAGCTATGCCGGCGCAAGAGGGCGCATATGCCACGTCGGCTCAGCTTCACGCGGCTCAGTCTTTTCGAACAGCCGCTGGTCTTCATCGCCTCGTCTTTCATCCTCGGGTTGCTCTTCGCGGCGCGATTCCGATTTTCAACGCGCGCGTGGCTGATTGCGTCCGCCGCTTTGTGGATAGTCGTCTCGGTTCTTCTGTTGAGGAAGCTCGGCGGCCAGGGCAAATGGATGGTCACGTGTCTGCTGCTGACGCTGAGCTTCGCGTGCGCCGGCGCGCTGTGGGCGATCAACGAAGCCGGCGTCGGCGAAGACCGTGTGCTCCGCCTCGTCGAGCGCGGCGAATTGACGGCTGAAGAGCCGGTCGAGATTTGGGGGACGCTCAATGACGCGCCGGAACTCGCGCCCGATCGAATTTATCTGAGCGTCGCCGTCGAGAAGGTCGCAACACTGGGAAGGGAGAGCGCCGCGACGGGCGTCGCGCAGATCGTCGCGCCGCTCAGGGACGATCAATCCCGCGACGATTACGACCGGCTATCGCTCGATTACGGCTCCCGCGTGCGAATCCTCGGCAATCTGAGCGACCAGCGCGGTTATCGTAATCCCGGCGCGCCTGATTTCGACGAGATGCTAGAACATCGCGGGTTCGACGCGACGGGAGTGGTCAAAAGTCCGCTGCTGATCGAAACCCTGGGGGCCGGCGCTCGCAGCGCGATCCTTCATCTGCTTTATCGAATCCGCGCCCGCGCGATCGCCGTCACGCTCCGCAGCTTCACCCAGCCGACTTCCGGCATCCTGGTCGCCGCGCTCTTCGGCAATCGCCATTTTCTCTCGCGCGACGCCGCCGAAACGTTCCGCGCGGGCGGGACGTTCCACCTTCTGGTCATTTCCGGGTCGCACGTGGCGATGATCGCGCTGGTCGCGCTCTGGCTGGCGAAGAGGCTGAGCGGCCTCCGCGTTGTTCAATACGCGCTCGTGACGGCGTTGATGTGGGCCTACGCGCTGATGGTCGGAGCGCAACCTTCGATCACCCGCGCGGTCTTGACGCTCAACGTCGCGCTCGTCGGGCGTTTGATCTTTCGCGCTTCGATCGGGGCGAACACGCTGGCTGCCTCGGCGATTGTGTTGCTCGCCTGGCAGCCGCGAGACGTCTTCAACCCGGCCTTCCAGCTTTCGTTCCTGACGGTGTTGATGATCGTGGCCGTGGCCTCGCCGCTCTATTTGCGGTTGAAAGAGACTGGCCGGTGGCAGCCCTCAATGTCGACTCCTTATCCGCCGCGCGTCCCGAAGCCGGTGAAATGGCTGGCCGAATTTTTGTTCTGGAACGACCGCGAATTCCGTGAAGAGATGAAGCGCTCGCCGATCCGCTACCGGCTGGAAAAATCGCGCGCGGCCGTCTGGCTGAACAGGCTCAGGTTGCAGGCGCCGGCGGCGTGGACGGCGGTCACGCTCGCCGCGACAACCGCCACGCAAATGGGCTTGCTGCCGCTGATGATCCATTATTTTCATCGCATCTCGATCGTCGCGCCGGTCGCGAACGTCGTCGAAGCCGCGCTGATCTCGTTGTTGATGATAGCCGGCGCGGCGTATCTGTTGATCCATTCGATTATAGGCGCGTGGGCGTTGAAGCTCGCGCCGGCGGTGAACGCCGTCGGACGGCTGACGGTCGAAGCGGGCAGGCCGCTGATCGAGTGGCGCAAGGCGAGTTTTCGCGCGCCCGATTTCGGCGAGCATTGGGAGATCGTTTTCATCGCCTATTTCGCCGCAGTCCTGATTTTGATCGTCGCCGCCAATGAATGGAATCCGTTCCGCAAGGGCGATAGCGAGGAAGACGCGCGGCGTAAGGCGCCTGGCCGCGCCGCGACCGCCGCGTCAACGATCACAATCATCGCGCTCGGCTGGCTGTTGACCGTTCATCCCTTCGAGCATGAATACGAGCGCGGGCGATTGAGCGTGACGTTCCTGGACGTCGGGCAGGGCGATTCGATGTTGATCAGCTTTCCGCGAGGCTCGTTGATGCTGCTCGACAGCGGCGGGCGGGCCGGCTTCGATTCGCTCGAAGGCGATGAAGAGGAGGAATACGTCTTCGTTGAAGACCGCATCGGCGTTGGCGAAATCGCGGTGGCGCCTTACCTGTGGCGACGCGGGATCAAGCGGCTGGATTGGATCGCGGCCAGCCACGGCGACGCCGACCACGTCGAGGGCTTCGGCGAGATCGTTCGCGGATTCGCGATCGGCGCGGTCTTGAAGGGCGCGCCGAAGCGAAGCGATCCGCCGCCGAGCGCCTTCGACAGGGCTGCGCTCGCGGCGAACGCGCCGACGCGGAGTCTCAAGCGCGGCGACGCGATTGACATCGGCGGCGCGCGCGTCGAGGTCCTTTCTCCCTTCGCCGATCGGCCGCTGATGTCGGATAACAATGAATCACTGGTCTTGCGAATCAGGTTCGGCGCCCGCAGCTTCCTCTTGACCGGCGACATCGAGAAAGAAGCCGAGGCGCGGCTGGTCGAATCGAATAGCGATCTGCGCGCCGACGTCTTGAAAGTCGCGCACCATGGATCGAGGACGTCCTCGACAATCGGGTTCTTAGAGAGAGTGAAGCCGCGACACGCGGTGATCTCTGTGGCCAAGCTCAGTCCCTTCGGACACCCGCACCCCGAAGCGCTCGCGCGACTGCAAACCACGAACGCCCGCGTCTGGCGGACCAGCGAATGCGGCGCGATCACCATCTCGACCGACGGCGACGACCTGCGAGTCGAGACCTTCGTCAAATGCGGATTGTGATATTGTAGTCGGGATGCAACGTCACCGTTTTTACGCCGCGCCATCGAGTTTCACCGAGACGACCGTCAGGCTCGACGCCGACGAGGCGCATCACTTGACGCGGGTCCTGAGGCTCGGCTCCGGCGCGCAGGTATTCGTGTTCGACGGCGAAGGCGTCGAACACGAATGCGAAGTCGCGCGCGTCGCCAAACACGAGGTCGATTTGAACCTGCTGCGGCGGCTCGACGACGTCGTAGAATCGCCGCTTCAGTTGACTCTGGCGCAGGCTCAGATCAAAGGAGACAAGTTCGATTGGGTGATTCAGAAAGCGACCGAGCTCGGCGCGACGCGAATCGTCCCGCTCGTCACGGAGCATAGCGACATCAAACGCGCCGAAGAGCGGGCGGGGCAGCGGTTGCAGCGTTGGCGGCGGATCTCGCTCGAAGCTCTGAAACAGTGCGGGCGGCGAAGACTGGTCGATATCTGCGAGCCGGCTCCTTTCGACGAATTTTGCGGATCGGCGGCCCGCGGCGCATGTCTGATCTTTTCCGAACGAGGCGGAGGAGGTCTCGCTGAGGTCACGGCGAAATTGCGAGAATTCAATCAACTCAGCCTCTGCGTGGCGTCCGAAGGCGGCTGGAGCGAACGCGAATTGCGGAAGGCCGCGTCCTGCGGCTTTACGCCCGTGAGCCTCGGATCGAGGATTCTCAGAACCGAGACCGCCGCGATCGTCGCCGTCTCGCTGGCGCAGCACCTGTTCGGCGATCTGCGCTAGAACAGCTTGTAGTACCGGCTTTAGCCCAATGAGGTTAAGTTAGGCATCTGGCGCGATTAGTGGCGCGGACTTTAGTCCGCGCGCCAGCCATCAGCGCGGACTAAAGTCCGCGCCACTGATCGCTAACTTAACCTCATTGGGCTAAAGCCGGTACTACGAACAAAAAAGCCGCGTTGTGACGACTATGACGCGCGTCACAACGCGGCAAATTGTTTTATCTCCTGGTCTGAGCTTACAAGTCCACTCGCGGAGCGCGGTAGACTTCGTAGCTTCGCGCGGGAGCGTATTCGGGCCATTGTTCGCTTTCAAATGGCTCGTTAAACTTCTCTTCGTTCTCGACCGCTTCAATCGCTTCCAGCCAAACGCGATCCATGAATTCAAGCTCCACGCCCATTCGCCGGCAGGCGTTCACATGCCGGCGGACTATCGCCTGAACCTTATCGCGTTTGCTTTGCGGCAGCGCGTCGAGCGCTTTACGAACGTTCTCAGGAAACTTCATAACCCTTCCTCCTTCTCAAAAAATCGACCGCAAAGACGGCGAAAGACGCGTTGGCGAGATGAGAGTCGCCCCTTGCGCCTTTCCGCCGATTTTATCGTCCATCTTTCAGGCGGCTACGTCGGATATTATCGCGCCAAGTCCGTTTATCTCCAACGAGACGGCCGCGGCCTGGATCGTGGCGGCGATCCTGACCGCGTCGTGAACCTGGTCTTCGCTGACGCCGCCCGCCGTAACCACCTCTTCGTGAGAGCGGATGCACGCCTCACAGCCGTTGATCGCGCTAACCGCAAGACAGAACAACTCGAAATCGGCCTTATTGCTCATCGGTTTGCCGATCCAATTCATCCGCAGCCGCGCCGGTTTCGCCGCGTAACTCTCCTTACCTACAAGATGCCGAAACCGGTAATAAACGTTGTTCATCGCCATCAACGCCGCCGCCGCCCTGGCGTCTTCGATGACATTTTCATCAACTTTGCCCTGCGCCTCGACGAAGACCGCCAGCGCTAACTCGCCGTTGCGTGTCGCAATGGCCGAGGCCAGCGCCACGCCCCACGTTTGCGCGGGCGTCAACGTCGTTGACTGAAAGACAGTCTGCAAATTCAGCCTGATATCGCGCGCCGCGTCCGGCATTCGTTCACGCAATTTTTCAATCCCGCTCATTTCTTTCTCCAATGAATAGGACTTATGGGACTTATAGGACTTATAGGTCATATAAAATCCCATAAGTCCTTTAAGATCCATAAGTTCCATTCATGTTTATTTTCAGGCGGCCCTGCCCAGGGTCTTTTCGCCCTTCTTCCAATTGCAGGGGCAAAGCTCATCCGTTTGCAACGCGTCGAGCACGCGGAGGGTTTCATCAACGTTGCGTCCGACCGAAAGCTCGTTGACCGTCACCCAGCGGATGACGCCTTCGGGATCTACAATGTATGTCGCCCGCAGCGCCACGCCCTCCTCTCTATGGAGGATGCCCAGCGCGCATGAAAGCTCACGCTTTGTGTCGGCCAGCATCGGGTATGGCAGGCTCTTAAGATCTGAATGGTTGTTGCGCCACGCCAGGTGGACGAAATGCGTGTCCGTGCTCGCGCCCAAGACCTGCGCGTCGCGGTCGACAAAGTCCTTGTTGCGCTTACCAAATTCGGCGATCTCTGTCGGGCAGATGAACGTGAAATCCATCGGCCAGAAAAAGATCACCTGCCACTTGCCCAAGTGCGTGCTCTCGGTGATCTCCTGAAACTCCTTCTCCTTCTCCAAACTAACTACCGCGTTCAACTTGAAATTCGGAAATTTCTCTCCCACTGTCAGCATTGAATGTCCCCTATACCTATTTTAAATTTAGAACCAATCTAAATGAATGATCACAAAATTGAGGGCAAATGATCGCCCTCAATTTATGATCCTATTTTTCCTTCTGGCAAATGGCGCAGAGGCCGCGAAGAGTAACCTCGAAAAATTCCACCTTCTGGCTCGCGGGCAAAGAGCAAACCTCCACCGTCCCGATCAAATCACACTCGATGTCCTCGACTTTGCCGCATTTACGGCAGACGAAATGATGATGATGATCCGTGTTCGGATCGAACCTGACGCAGCCCGCCTCGAAGACCTCTTTAATCATCCCCTCCTGCTTTAACCATTTGAGCGTGTTGTAAACGGTCGCGCGTGAAGTCATTGGGAATTCGCGGTTGACCGTCTGCAAAACCTCATCGGCAGTAGGATGATGATCCGCCGATTGCATATAATCAATAATGGCGCGCCGCTGCGGGGTCATCTTCAGCCCGCGCGATTGCGCCATCGTTTCGACTATTTGTCTGAGCAATCTTGCCATTGGCGAGTAGACTAATTCTAAATTGAGATGCTGTCAAGAAGGCGAGGGATAGGGAGTGGGCAGTGAAGAGATCGAAACTGCCCACTGCCCACTATCCACTATCCACTATCCACTATCCACTCCCGATTCCTCACTCCCTACAGCCGTTTAATCACATCTTTGGCGAAATAGGTCAAGATCAGATCGGCGCCGGCGCGTTTGATTCCGATCAGAGATTCCATCATGACGCGTTCTTCATCAATCCAGCCCAGCCGTCCGGCGGCCTTGATCTGCGCGTACTCGCCAGAAACCTGGTAGGCGGCCAGCGGCAGGTCGAATCGCTCCCGCGCGGCCCGGAGGACGTCGAGGTAAGGCAGCGCGGGTTTGACCATCAACATATCGGCGCCCTGTTCGACGTCGAGCGCGGCCTCGCGCAGGGCCTCACGCACATTCGGCGGGTCCATCTGGTAGCCCCGACGGTCGCCGAATTGCGGCGCGCTGTCGGCCGCCTCGCGGAACGGGCCGTAAAACGCCGAGGCGTACTTCACTGCGTAAGACAAAATCGGGATGTGCGTGAATCCAGCGGCGTCGAGGCCGGCGCGGATCGCCGAGACCATTCCGTCCATCATTCCTGAAGGCGCGATAATGTCGGCGCCCGACTCGGCCTGGCTGATAGCGGTCTGGGCGAGAATCTCGAGCGTCGGGTCATTGGCCACGTCGCCGTCTTCGATCACGCCGCAATGGCCGTGCGACGTGTATTCGCACAGGCAGGTGTCGGCGACGACTAGCAGGTCTTTGACTTCGCGTTTGACGGCGCGGATGGCGCGCTGTGTAATACCGTCTTCGGCGAACGCGTCGCCTCCCCGCTCGTCTTTGCGTTCGGGCAGTCCGAAAACGATGATCGACGAAACGCCCGCGCGCCGCGCGTCTTCGCACTCTTTGACGAGCTCGTCGACCGAGAGGTTGAACACTCCGGGCATCGATTTGACTTCTCGGCGCACGCCCTCGCCCGGGCAGACGAAAAGCGGGTAGATCAGATTCGAGGGGTCGAGGCGGGTTTCGCGAACCATCTCGCGCAGCGCCGCCGTGCGGCGCAATCTCCGTGGACGATAAATCAATTCCTTCATTGGGATCTCCTTTGTGGGTGATAATCGAGGAGCGGGATTACAGCGGTTTTAATATGGACGAATGGCCACAGAGAACACCGCAGAACACAGAGAACATAATTATTTCTCTGTGCTCTGCGGTGTTCTCTGTGGCTAACAGTCTTCACACATTGAAAACCGGCATAGTATACCCCTTCACGCGCCCCGATAAAATTCGGCGATCTTCTCGAAGACGTACCGCCGCATCTCTTCGGTCAGTTCGGGGTAAACCGGCAGCGACAGGCATTCGCGCGAAGTTCGCTCGGTCACGGGCAAATCTCCCGGTTTGTAGCCCAGATAGGCGAAACATTCTTGAAGGTGCAGCGGCACTGGGTAATAAATCTCCGACCCCACGCCCCGCCGCTTCAAGAAATCCATCAGCTCGTCGCGCCGCGAGCAGCGGATCGTGTATTGATTGAAGATGTGGCGGCGATTCGGGCGGACGGCCGGCGTAGCGACTTCTTCGACGCCGGCTTCGGCGAAAAGCCTGTCGTAGTGTTCGGCGTTGCGACGCCGCGCGTCGCTCCACCGGTCAAGGTATTTGAGTTTGACCCCGAGGACTGCGGCCTGCAAGGCGTCTAGACGACTGTTGACTCCGACGATCTGGTGATAGTACTTCGGCCGCATTCCGTGAACGCGCAGCAGGCGCAGCTTCTCGGCGAGATGATCGTCGTCGGTGGTCATCAACCCGCCTTCGCCGGCGCCGCCCAGGTTCTTTGACGGGAAGAAGCTGAAGCAGCCGACGGCGCCCATCGCGCCCGCGCGTAATTCGTGATATCCGGCGCCGACGGCCTGCGCGGCGTCTTCGACGACATGCAAGTTGTGGCGTTCGGCGACTTTCCGTATCGCGTCCATCTCGGCGCACTGGCCGAAGAGGTGAACGGGCAAGATCGCCTTCGCGCGCGGCGTGATCGCGCGTTCGATCAGGTCGGGATCGATGTTGAAATCATCAGGCGAAACGTCGACGAAGACGGGGCGAGCGCCCAGCCGCGTGATCGAGCCGGCGGTGGCGAAGAAGCTGAACGAGGCCGTCACGACCTCGTCGCCCGGCCCCACGCCCAGAGCCGTCAACGCCAGCAACAGCGCGTCGGACCCGGAACCGCACCCGATCGCATGTTTGACCCGACAATATTCGGCGGCGGCTATCTCGAAAGCTTCGACCTCCGGGCCGAGGATGAAATGCTGGCATTCAAACACCCGTTCGACCGCGGCCATTACCTCGCCGCGAATCGTCTGAAATTGCGCGCGCAAATCCAAGAGAGGAACATTCATCTCTTTATTTTTCTGTCCCACATTTTTCTGTCTAGATCGGAACAACTGACATTGGGGGGTCGGGTGAATTTACAGCCGTCGAAGGAGAGCGTTCCGCAGTACCGACTGCTCTGACTTAGTGGCCGAAACGATGATCAAAGCCGCCCTGAATCTTTTAAGCGATACCAATCGATCGTCTTCTTCAGTCCCTCTTCGACCGGCACGCGTGGCTCCCACCCCAACACCTCTTTCGCCCGCGTGATGTCCGGCCTGCGGGTCTTCGGATCGTCCACCGGCAGCGGGCGGTATTCGATCTCGCTGCGGCTTCCGGTCAGCCGCAGGATCAGCTTCGCGAATTCGAGGATGGTCATCTCATTCGGATTGCCGATGTTGACCGGCTTGTTAAATTGCGCGTCCATCAGCCGCCGTATGCCTTCGATCAGGTCGTCAACGTATTGGAAGCTGCGAGTCTGGCTCCCTTCGCCGAAAACCGTCAGCGGCTCGCCGCACAAGGCTTGATTGATAAATGTCGGGACGACGCGGCCATCGTTGACGCGGTTTCTCTCGCCATAGGTGTTGAAAATACGAACGATGCGCACATCAACTTTATGCACGCGGTGGTAAGCCATCGTCACCGCTTCGGCGAAGCGTTTCGCCTCATCGTAAACGCCTCGCGGGCCAATTGGGTTGACGTTGCCCCAGTAATCTTCCTGCTGCGGATGCACGAGCGGGTCGCCGTAAACTTCCGAAGTCGAGGTGAGGAGGAACTTCGCGCCCTTGGCCTTCGCAAGACCCAAAGCATTGTGCGTGCCCAGCGCCCCGACCTTCAGCGTCTGAATCGGCAATTGCAGGTAATCAATCGGGCTGGCCGGGCTGGCGAAATGTAATACCCAGTCGAGATCGCCCCTCACGTGGATGTGATTGCTGACGTCGTGATGAATGAATTCAAAATCCGGGTTTGAGCGATGATGAGCGACGTTCGCCAGATCGCCAGTCACCAGATTGTCCATCGCTACTACCTGATGCCCCTCGGCTATCAGGCGATCGACCATGTGGCTGCCAATAAAACCGGCCCCGCCGGTAATCAGTATTCGCATTTTCCTTCCTATACCAGTTTTCATATGGATAAATAGCCACAGAGGGCACAGAGGGCACAGAGGGCACAGAGGACATGATGATTTCTCTGTGTTCTCTGTGCCCTGCGGTGGCTAACAGTCTTCATCCATATGAAAACCGCTGTGTTTATCTCCCGATTCCTCGATATTTAAATCCCGCTTCTTCGACCGCCTGTGGGTCTAACAGATTGCGTCCGTCAATGAGCGCCTTCGCGTTCATCACCTCGCCGATTTGATTGAAGTCCAGATAGCGGAATTCTTCCCACTCGGTGACGATGACGATGGCGTCGCAATCTTTGGCGAGCGCCATCGCGTCGTCGGCGTACTCGATCTTGAGTCCGGGGTACTGGCGGCGGCAGACGTCATTGGCGATCGGGTCGTAAGCCTTCACGCGCGCGCCCATCTCGATCAACTCAGACGCGATCTCTATTGCGGGGGCGTCCCGCAGGTCGTCCGTGTTCGGTTTGAAAGCCAGCCCCAACAGCCCGATGGTTTTGCCTTTGATGATCTTCAGCGCCTCTTGCAATTTCTGCACCGGCACGTGGCGCTGGCGTTTGTTAACGTCGACGGTCGAATGGAGCAGCGCGGGTTCATAGCCGTACTCTTTGGCGATGTCGATAAGCGCCGAGACGTCCTTGCCGAAGCAGGAGCCGCCCCAGCCCACGCCGGCGTTCAAAAACTTCGGCCCGATGCGGCTGTCCAGACCGAAGCCTCGCACGACTTCTTTGATGTCGGCGCCGACGCGTTCGCAGATGTTGGCGATTTCGTTGGCGAAGCTGATCTTGGTCGCGAGGAAGGCGTTGGCCGCGTATTTGATCATCTCGGCCGAAGCCAGGTCGGTCGTCACCACCGGTATCGCGGTGACGTCGGCGGGGCGCGGCGCGGAGGCCGGAGGGGTGAAAGTCTGCTCGACGATAGGCTCGTAGAGCGCGCGCAACCTCTCGGCCGCGTAAGCGTCCGTCGCGCCGATCACGATCCGGTCGGGATAGAACGTGTCACTGATCGCCGACCCTTCGCGCAGGAACTCGGGATTCGACGCGACGAGGAATATGTCCTCGGGTCTGCCGCCGTTCAACCGCCGACTCGCCGACAGGTCGGCGGTCGGCGCTCTGGCCTCGCTCGCCAGTTTATCAAGCCAGTCCGGATTCTCGCTCAACCCCTCTTTGACCAGCATCCCGACCCAGTTGCCAGAGCCGATCGGCACCGTAGACTTGTTGACGATCACGCGCCGCCGCTCGCAATCGAGCGCGCGCCCGACGGACTGCGCCACGGCCTTGACGTGGGACAGATCGGCCTTGCCGCTCGGCAGCGGCGGAGTGCCGACCGCGATGAAGATGATCTCGGACTCCTTGACCGGTTTCGAGATGTCGGTCGAAAACCTCAGGTTGCCGCGCTGTAAGCCGCTCGCGATCAATTGATCCAGTCCCGGCTCGTAGATCGGCGACCGGCCGCCGCGCAGCATCTCAATTTTGCGCTCGTCGATGTCGACGCAAACCACCGAATGCCCCAGATACGCCAGGCAAGTGCCCGTCACCAGACCGACGTAGCCGGTCCCAACAACACAAACTTCCACTTAATTTGCCTCCTATTCAGACAGGATTTTTCGGGATAGACAATGAGATATAGGCCGCCCCTATTTTCTCCATTCCGAACAATCCTGTCTATATTTTCCTGAAGATCACCTGTTTTTTTCGTAAAGGTAGGCGCATTCGATGAGCTTCGCCTCTTTGCCGTCATGCACGGCGAATTTCGAGTCTTTCCACAAGGAGGCCGCGCCGTATTCGCCCTTCTTATTGACTGCGTAAAAATTGATGTTGCCGAGCGCGGCCAACTCTTCCCTGTTATTGCCGTAGCGCGCCGCGACGCGTTTGACCGCGTCCATCGCCGCTTCGGTGGGCGCCATCCCGCGGCGCATGTTCTCGACCACCGTATGCGCCCCGTTGATGTAAATGCACTCTTCGCCGCGCCCGGTCGATCCCGCCGCGCCGACCTCGTTGTCGACGTACAACCCGCAGCCGATCAGCGGCGAATCGCCGACGCGCCCCGGTATCTTCCACGCCAGCCCGGAAGTCGTCGTCACACCGGAAATGTCCCCGTTGGCGTCAACGGCCAGACAGTTAATCGTGCCGGTCGGGCGGTCGCGAAGAATCTCTTCGATGCGTTTATTGAGGGCGATCTCTTCAGGCGAGAGCTTCATCTGCGAGGTTTTGACATTGCCGGCGGGCGCGGTCTTGTGCCAACTCGGCCCCCAGTTGTCTTGCGGGTTCAGGCTCTCGCGCCACGCCAACCACTTTTTCCGCGACTCTTCGGTCAGCAAATCCTGTTCCTTGAAACCATGTTTGAGCGCGAAGCGCAACGCGCCATCAGCCACCAGCAGGATGTGATCCGTCCGCTCCAGGACGACTTTGGCGACGCTCGCCGGATTCTTAATGCGATGGAGGTTGGCCACCGCCCCGGCCCGACGCGTGGGCCCATGCATCACGCTCGCGTCAAGCTCGACCTCGCAATCTTCATTCGGCAATCCGCCGTAGCCCACGGAGTCGTCGTCGGGATCGTCCTCGACGATGTTGACGCCCGCGACCACCGCCTCAAGCGTGTCTCTGCCCTCTTTCAGCATCCGCATCGCGAGTTCGACGCAACTGACGCCGCGTGGCTCGACGCCGCGCTTCGGCACGTTGGCGCCGTTCGCGCTGGCGATAACCACCGGACGCGCCTGGCCCAAGGCGCGTAACTGATTTTGTCTTGGCGCTTCGGCGAAACTCTCGCCGGCCAACAACGGCGCGCTCAAACCCGCCGTGGCCGCGCCTTTGATGAAATCTCTGCGCTTAAGATTTTCGTGGCTCATTCGTGTCTCCTGGGAGTTTGATTGCGGATTGCGGATTGCGGATTGCGGAGATTAGCCACAGAGCCACCGCAGGCACAGAGAAGAGAACGGAAAGATGAAAGCCACCCTCCGCTGATTTACTCTGTGGCTGCGGTGTCTCTGTGGCTAAGCACTGCCGCAATCCGCAATCCGCAATCCGCAATCCCTATTGTCTTTTAACGCCCTGCGAGCCGGACTCGATATTCTTCAACGCGTCTTCAGCCTCCTGAATTTTCTGTTCGGTTTCGCGGCTGATGTTCTGGTAAATTTTGAGCGACGCCGTCAGATCGGCCTCTAGCTTCCGCAGACGTTCTTGCTCGGACTGGAGTACGCGGTAGCGCGCCTCGTGTTGCATTCTTATCTGCTTCATCAACTCTTCGCGGTTCATGGTCGGAGTGCTGGCCGTCTGAGCCAACAACCCTTCGCGCGTCATCATTTGCCGCAACAGTTGCTCATCGGATTCGAGCGCGGCGAGGCGTTCGCGGACCGGCCTCAGTTCCCGCTCGTAATAATCGATCCGCATGTCGGCGCGCGCCATCCGCAGCATCTCGATCTGCGCCTGCCCGCGGATGTTCAGCGAGCGAAGCTCTTGCCCCAAAGCCCGCAGCTCGTTCGCGAGCGACTGAACCGCCACGGCCAGCGAGTCGGGCTGTCCTCCCGCGTCAGCGACCGGAGCGTTGTCCTGCTGATCGGTTTGTCGATCCGTCTGCCGCCCGTCTTTGTTTTCCAGATTGATGATGTTAGGGAATTGTGGAGGATTCTTGACCGGACGTTTTACCTTAGCCGGCTGTTGCGCCGCCGCAAGACCGGTCATGACGAACGCCGACAAAAAAATAGAAAAGCAAAGCTTTCGATACTTCATATAACCTCGATGGACCAGGAATCTTATCGCCGCTGAGGACGGGGCGGCGGCTTCGGGAACGAGGGCGCGCTGGCGTTGCCGTCTTTGTCAATTGTTTGGACGGCGAAGAAATAATCGTCTTTCGAGAGGCCCTTCATCACATATTCGGTCACGTTCCCGACGTCGACGCCGCGCTGCCAAAACGGCTGGTAGGTCTCGCGCCAGACGACGCGGTAGCCGGCGACGTCGGGCTCGGCGTTCGGCTTCCACGTCAGAGTAGTGTTGTATTCCTGACGCGAAGATTTGAAGCTGACGTCCGAAGGAGAAGCGGGCGCCAGAGCCATTGACGCCATCGCCGACGCGTTAACGCGGGCGACTTGCGCGATGTATGGGAAATCGACCATCTCGATCACGTCGCCGTATTTGACCCCGTCTTCTTCGCGGACGCGCTGGTGCTGGCGCGTGAAATCTTCATTCGGTTCCGTGAAACGCACCGCCGGATAGCCGCGCTGCAGGAAGGCGTTGTGATCGCCGCCGCGCCTGTAACGATCCCGGCGGAAGACCAGCGTCACTTCGAAATTGTTCAGGTAGCGCTCGGCGGCCTCTTTGATATAGCGGGCGATTTGCCGCGAAGGGCCGTCGTTTTCGCCGCCGTTCGACTGGCGTATGCGGACTTCCGCCTCGGTCTCGGTCGTCGGCACGCCTTCCGAAAAAACCCGGACGCGCGCGTTATCTTTCACGCCGGCGCCGCCCTGCGTGTTCCCGACAATGTCGTTGGTGAACATAGCCGCGACGTTCAGGTTCTTCTTCTTCGCCTCTTCGGCCCAATGCGCGGCGCCGAGCAGCCCCTGCTCTTCGCCCGCAACGGCTAAAAAGACCAGCGTCGCTTCGAACTGATATTTCGACATGACGCGCGCCATTTCCATCACGACGGCGGTGCCTGAGGCGTCGTCGCTCGCGCCCGGCGCGTCACTTGTGGCGTCGGTCATCCCCTGCGAGCAGACGCAGGAGTCGTAATGCCCGCTGACGACGTAGAAGCGGTCTTTCGATTCGGGTTGCGAGCCGGGGAGCGTGGCGACGACGTTGACGAGTTTAGTCGCTTGCGTCACGCGCTGCGTCGGCTGCTGAATGAACTCGTCCGTGGTCACAATCAACCGCCCGCCCGATTCGCGGCTGTAGCGATCCATCTCTTCCTTAATCCAGCGCCAGGCCGCGCCGATCCCCCGCGCCGGATCGTCCTGCGACGACAGCGTGTGGCGCGTGCCGAACCCGACCAGCTTACGCATGATAGCTTCGATATTGGCCGCGGAGACCTCGCCGAGAATCTTCTCGATTTGCGGATTCGGCTTTGACGAAATTTGAACCTGCTGCGCGGCGCCGCCGGTCAGGCATATGGTCAACAGAAGCGCGACGGACAACGGCAAAACTGCGATCCGATTCACGAAGAACTCCTTGTAAGGATGATCAGCGGATGACTATTACGGTGGATGGTTGCGGCTACGAGCGCGCAGCCTTAAGTCCCGGTCAGCGCCAGGCGCCGACGATTGAGGCCTTATGGTATCAGGCTTGGCGGTCGTCGGCAAAAGGCCGGTCAACAAAGAAGGCCAAGGCGGCGGATAAAAAACGGTGGGCGGCGGAGACCGATCCGCCGCCCACTACTTGTTCATCACTCTTCTCGGAAAAATGGTACGGAGTTCGATATTTACCTTACCGCCTTGGTCGGATCGAAATGGAAGGCGCCGAGTAAAAGCCCGAACCCCATGCCCTTCAGGCTTCTCCTATTTCAGCACCTTATAAATTCTGCTGTTTTTCCAGACAATGAGGATCGGGCCATGATCGAAAAATTCCTTAAGCAGAGGCTCGTCGCGCAGAACCTGTTTGTACTGCTCGCTGTCGCGCGTCAGTGTCCAGCGGCGCCATTCCTGCATCTCAGGCTTATATTCCTGATCGACCCACGTATCTTTCACGAAGCGGAAGACCTTCCCCCTTACACGCCATACCAGGAGCTTGGATGATTCGTCTTCCGGCGACTCCTGCATATCAGGGGTCTCCTTTCGCTCAGACTCCGAGAACCCCAATTTACCTAAGGGAGTGATTGACCGCTTCATCATTTCGCGCATGGCAGCGAGCGCCTGTCGCGATATGTTTTTGTTAGCTGGCGCCTTGGAGGGCGGTTCTGGCTTGTTCCCGACCAGCTTTCCCTGATAAAGCGGAAAGTTCTGAGCGCCAGGAGCAGTTTCTTTGGCCAACATTTGCTTGGGATCCGCTTTGAAAGCCTCCAAACCCGATTCGCTGTCCTTTCTCGAATCATTCACCTCCGCTGCAGCAGCGCCGTTTGGCCTGGCCGCGGGGGGCGCTGAACTCGAATCTGAGCGAAGCGCCAGCAATTTGCTCGGAACCTCAACGTTGCCAGTCGCGGGGTTCTCTATCGACCTGGTCCTGATTGATGGCTCCGGCGCAGGAATCGCCGGTCCCTCTGAACGACGCGCGATCAAATTTTGGTCGACCGGAGTGGCCGCGTCTTGCTGTGGAGGTTCGGGAGTTGGCGATATAAACCCTTGAGCTGATTGTTCGGCCGCCGGCGAGGAGGCTGCGCTCGCCCTGCTGGCCGAAAGCTCCGCCTGATATGGCGCCCGTCGCCATAATTGTACGCCAAGCGCCGCAATCAGTATCACGAACGCCGCGCCGGTAGCGCCCGCTATCTGCCATTTCAAATTCCAGGTTGAAAGATCGAACCAACCTGCGACGGCTTCTTTCCAAC
>WNFZ01000121.1_pt1 | contig 67228 bp, 63 predicted proteins | sample 5400081 | NCBI WGS metagenome assembly WNFZ01 (sample SAMN13153365, study PRJNA577476) | soil metagenome | isolation source: 80 cm soil or saprolite under grassland replicate 1 | place: USA:California | collected 2016-06-15
GCAGCGAGGAGGCCGCAGACGTCGTGCACGAGACGCTGGAACACGGCCTGCGCCGGCCGGCCGAGTCCACCGCGGATTTCCTGTCCCGGACCAAGGCGGAGGCCCAGACGGCCGAGGCGAAGCGAGCTGGCTTCCAGACCGCCGGCCAGCTCATCCGGGCCCAGGCCGATGCAGGCATGAGCCCCGACACGATCGGCCGGCACCAGGAGGGGATCGCCGCCAGCCTGCTGTCGGACGCGCAGACCGCCGACGGGCAGGCACTCGCCCGCGAGTACGCCGACACGGCCGGCACCTACGTGCGGGACCTGACAGAGCTGGACGGGCCCGGCCTGACGCCGGGAGCGCCCCACCCGGACGCGAACCTGGCCGCCAAGGGCTGGCAGGTGTGCGATCACGGCATCTACACCCGGCACCCAGACGGCGAACCCGAAGCGGAACCGGAGGCATGCTGACATGAGCTGGATCGCGCGCATGCAGGAGCGGCTGTCGGACCGAGCGCACTCCGGGGGCGATGCCTTCGCCCGGCAGGCCGGGTGGACCACCAGGAGGACGGCGGGGCGGTTCGGGTTCGGGGCCCGGGTGTACCGCGACCCCCGGTTCGGCCAGCGGCGCGCTGAGGCAAGCAGAGCCGCCCAGCCCAGGGGAGCACCCCGGTGAGCACGCTGATCGCGGCCTGCAACTCCGATGGCTGTCAGGACCGCTGCGACGCCAAATGCTACGACGCACACGAGCCGGACCGCGACTGCATCTGCGGCGGGCGCAACCATGGCGCGGGCCAGCAGCAGGCGATCGGCAACACCCGCGAGATGGCCGGGTCCTGGCTTGAACAAGCCCGCACTGACGGGCAGGACATCACCCGCGCCGAGCCGGCCGTCACCGTCACCCACGAGCCGCTGTTCGACCTCGCGGACGCCGGGCCAGCTGAGCGCCAGCATGAGGACTGGAACATCCACAACGATCACGCCGACGGCCTAGCCGCCGACCGCGACCTGGACCGAGAAGCATGAACCGGGCGCGCGGCAACACGACGGCCGCAACTGTCACCACCAGCAGCGGGGGAATGCCGTGCCCCGGCACGTGTGCGGGGATTGCGGTGAATTCCTGCCCCACGCTTGCGCGCCGTCGTCACCATCCTCCGGGAGAAGTGGACCGGCCGCCGGGTTGTCAGTATCCAAGACCGCCAGCCGGCACGCCAGAAAGCCGAGCTGGAAAAAGAGGCAGGCTGACCCAGCCAGAGCCACCGGGGAGAACGCGAGGACGGAGCATGACCGCGAACCACCTCACTCCGGCGCTGTACACGGCCGCCGAGGCTGCCGAGATTCTGCGGGTCAAACAGAGCTGGCTTGAACGCCAAGCCGCCGCCAGCCAACGCATCAGGTTCGGCCGGGCGGTGCGAGTGCGAAGGCGAGTGCCGGACCGGGCACCTGTTCGCGGCGTGCCAGCGGTGCCATCTCGGCTACGACCGGGAGCATCACGCCGAGACGGCGGGGCGGAACCGCGCGGCGGCGCTGGCACTGGCCATGGACTGCTGTTCACCGGGGAGGAGCTGACATACCCGACGTGACGAGGATAGAGCCCGCGTTGCAGGTGAGCGTGCCGCCCCGCGGGCCGAGCGCGGCGCTGACCGGCCGGGTGTGCCAGGCCATCATCCGCGCGCATCAGGCGCGAGAGGCGCGGCGCGCGCAGATGCAAAGGCGCTTCGGATGCCTCCAGCCGCCGTGGGCGGAGGAGTACGTCAGGCACGGCAAGGTCAGGAACGCGGAGCGGGACCGGGAGGCGGCCGGGTGAGCGACTACCCAGAGCAGGAATCGCGCGGTATCGAGGCCCGCGACGTACGGCCCGGCATGCTCGTGTGGAACCAATACGGCGGCTCCCGCGGCTACGCGGTGGTCACCAGCGAGCCGCGAGAGCGTCCGGACGGGACGATTGAGTTCGACGTGGCGGACGGCCGCACCGGGCACTTCCGGCCGCAGTCCCGGCTGCGGCTCATTCGGACGGCCATGGCCAGTGCGGAGGCGGAGAGGGAGGCCGGGCAGTGACCGCGGCCAGTGATTCCGCCGGAATCAGGATGGTGCCGCTCGCGGGGCTCGCGCCGCATCCTCTCAACCCGCGGCCGAGCCTGGGCGACCCGGCCGAGCTGGCGGCCTCCATCGCCGCGCCGGACCTCTTTGAGCCTCTCGTCGTGCTCAGCGCGGCCAGGAGCAGACAGTGAGGGCGCCTCCTGAGCCGCTGCTGACCCTGGAAGAGGCGTGCCAGCGGTATTTCCCAGGCAAGTCGGCATGCGCGCTGCGGTGGATGATTAAACGGAGAGGGTATGCGCACAGCCGGTGGGGCCGCGAGTACCGGCTCACCCCTTCGCAGGTCGCGGCCATCGTGGACGATCTCGCCCGGCCCGCTATCCCTTCCCCGGCGGATACGCCGAGGACATCTGCCGCGCTGCGGCGCGCCCGCCCTGCTGCGCGCGCAGTCCAGGCCGTAGCAGCTCCGGGCGCCGTCGTCCCGGGGCGCGGGGAAGCGCCGGGCGGGCAGCCAGCAGGTTCCAGGCGGATGCTGGAGGAACGCCTGTCGGCCCCGCTATCCGACACGGCCACCTGAACCACCCTTGTCAGGAGCCAGTACATGACCCGCAAGACGGCCCGCAAGTCCATCCGCCCGTTCTCGGTGGAGCAGCATGGCGGCGGCTGGCGGGCACGCGTCCGCGAGCGCGGCACCGGGCGACTCATCACTGTCGCGTCGGGTTGCGAGTCTGAACGTAACGCTGAGGCGGCCGGGTGGAAGTACCTCAACGACATCACTGAAGGGACCTGGCATGATCCCCAGCGTGGCCAGATGCTGCTGCGCACCTACCTCGACAAGCGCTGGTGGCCGGCGCAGCGCCTGGCCCTGAACACCAAGGCGCAGTACCGTTCCCTGCTGATCCATCACATCCTGCCCGCTTTCGGCGACCGGCCGCTCGCGTCGATCACCTCGCCTGAAGAGGTCGCAGCCTGGGAGATCGCCCTGCACGAGACACCGCAGGCACCGGGAGGCAAGCCGCTGTCGGTGAACTCCGCCCGCAAGTGCCGCAAGCTGCTCGCGCTGATCCTCAGCGACGCGGTGGCAGCCGAACTGATCACCCGCAACGCAGCCCGTATTCCACGGCGGCGGGGCATGGCTGCCAGCGAGGCCCGCGCCGCCGCTGCCGAGGCGGAACAAGAACCCTGGACGGACCCGTTGCAGGCACTGCTGATCGCCGAGCGCGCCGCGCTGCTCAGCGGCCGGGACGAAGAGTTCGTCCAGGTGGTCACCATGCACTACACCGGTATGCGGTGGGGTGAGATGACCGGCCTGGAGGCGTCGAGCGTCAAGCCCGGCAGCATCCGGATCTGGTGGCAGCTCGCGGAAGTCAACGGCGTGTTCGTCAAGATCCCGCCGAAGTACGGGTCACGCCGCGTGATCGACATCGCCCCGTTCCTGTGGGAGTTGATCTCGGCGCACCTGCGCGCTACCGAGGGCCGGGAATGCTCCTGCGACCGTTCTGGTGGCACGCCGCTGTGCGAGGGAACACGGCACGTGTTCCTGGGCCGCGGGAAAGGCCGGCCAGGCGGCCGTAGCCAGGAGGCCCGCCGCGGAGCGCACCAGCGCCGGTCGGGCTACGCGGCGTGGATCTTCAAGCCTGCCGCGACCGGCTGGTACCCGCAGCGCAGGCCGCAGCCCGCACGGCCCGTTCCTGTGACAGCCGAACCGTGGCCCGGCATCCCGGTGCGGGGCAGGAACGCTCACGGCCGGGCACAAGCATGCTGGCTGCCGATCCTGCCCGGCACCACGCCACATTCCTGCCGTCACGGCCGCGAGACGTGCATGGACGGCCACGGCGTCCAGAAGGTCCTGCGGGACCTGGTCATGGGACACCGCACAGCCGGAATGGAAGGCGTCTACGCCCACGTCACGCCCGCGTCGCGGGCCGCGCTTACCGCCGCCGACGAGGCGGACTGGAACTCCTCGCTCGCCGCGCGGGCCGCCATCAGCCCGCGCTCGCCGGTCGCCGTCCTTGACGCTCTGCTGGCCCCGTTCCGGAACAGCCCTCCATGATTGTTTCTCACCCACGCGCCCTGCGATATCTTCCCGATGCGAATAGCGCCACTCAAGTGCGGCCAGATCCGGTCGCGTCGGTGTCAGCTGCGGGTGTCAACCAGTTGGGCTGTGGCCCATCAAGCGCGCGGTGAAGTCAGCGGGCACGACACCTCGATCCTCGGGCTATTCACCTATCCACCCGCCCAGGTGCTCAACGGAGCGCCGCAGGGCTTGCGGGTCGTACCTGCGCCAGTCTTGGTGGCCGTCGGGCCAGCGGATGAGCGCGGCCCATCCGTGCCGGTACCGGCACCATGCCAGGATCATTGCGGGGTGCCAGCGCTGGTCGGTGAACAACACGATCGCCTGCGGCCATGCGGGCGCGAGCCGGTCAGTCCCGATCAGTTCACCCTGCGGAACGTGGCTGAGAATCGGCCGGGCTGCCATCCGGCTAACGATAACAAGTTCGTACTAAAGATCATAGCAATACTAAGAAACGAACAGATATTCGATTACTGACCGCTATGAGGATTCGGAGGACTTCCCTATGACGGCCTGGCAGTACGCCCAGTTGGTGATTACCCGCGACGGCCACGGCAGTGAGGACACCCAGACGATCTTGTGGCACGGGCCTGGCCAGGGCCTCGGGGAGAATCTCTCCGGCAGCGGGCAGACCGTGCTGGAGTTGCTGAACCGGGCGGGCGCTGACGGCTGGGATCTGGCCGACCGCGAGGTGCGCCAGGTACACGGCCACGGGGACCACTACCGGGATGCCAGCTGGACCCGGACGACCTACACATTCAAATGCCTGGTACCCAAGTAGCAATCTGCCGCCCTGCCGCTCCCACAGTGCGGCGGCGCTCGCCGGTCGCCGTCCTGAACGCTCTGCTGGCCCCATTCCGCGACAACCGACCATGATCGTTCCCACCTGGTTCCCAGTTAGGGCCACAAGTGTTCGAAAAACCAGTCGGGACGGCGGGATTTGAACCCGCGACCCCTTGACCCCCAGTCAAGTGCCCTACCAAGCTGGGCCACGTCCCGTGCTGAACCGCACCCACCGCCACCGGGCAGGCGTTCATACCTTAGCGCAGGACGGGACGCGACTGGCCCGCGGTGAGCTGGGCTGCTGCCGTCCGGGTATCTGCGCAGCCCGGGAATACGAGATCCTGGGGCCATCATGAATGACCGCCTGGCGGCCCTGCTGCCGTACCCCGCTTCCGTCCGCCCGCAGCCTGGCAGCCACCGGCTGAGCGAAGACAGCCCGGTGACAGCCAGCCCAGGCGCCGGGCTTGCCGCGGCGATCGTCCGGCGGGTGCTGCACGCGCTGCCCTGGCCTGGCGCGACCGTGACCGGAGCCGACCCGGGAACCGGGGCCAGGGCCCGCCCACGTCCCCGGTCCGCTCCCCGGCGGGATCCGGGCGCGGCGGCCGGCGAGCTCACCGTGGACGTAGACCGCAGCCTGCCGGCCGAGGGCTACCGGCTGCGCATCGGCCCGGACCGCGTGCGCATCGTCGCCCGGGATGAGGCAGGCGCGTTTTACGCAGCGCAGACCATACGGCAGCTGCTGCCCGACCGGGCCTGGCGGGCGGCTCCGGTGCCCGGCCCGCCATGGGATCTGCCCTGCGCGGAGATCGACGATGCGCCCGCGCTGGCCTGGCGCGGCGGGCACCTGGACGTGGCCAGGCACTTCTTCCCGAAGAGCGTGCTGCTGCGCTTCATCGACCTGCTGGCCGCGCACAAGCTGAACCGCTTTCACCTGCACCTCACCGACGACCAGGGCTGGCGGATCGAGAGCCTGCGCTACCCCGCACTGCAGGAGATCGGCTCGCACCGGCCGCGGACGAGAACCGGTCATAGCTCGGACCGCCCTGCCAGCTACGACGAGACCCCGCACGGCGGGTACTACACGCTTGCCGACCTGGCCGAGATCAGCGCCTACGCCGCCGCGCGCATGGTGACCGTCGTCCCTGAGATAGAGATCCCCGGCCATGCCTCCGCCCTGCTGGCGGCGCTGCCTCAGTTCGGCTCCGGGCCGGGCGGCGGTGACCGGGCATCGGCCGACTGGGGCATCTTCCCGCAGATCATGTCGCCGCTGCCGGACACGGCCGGCTTCCTCGGCGACATCTTCGGCGAGCTGCTCGGTGCCGTCTCCGCTCCGTTCGTGCACATCGGCGGGGACGAGTGCGTTCTCGATGCCTGGCGGGAAAACCCTGTGATCGAGGAGTACCGGCGCAGCCTGGGCCTGGCCAGCGCCGGGGAGTTGCACGCCTGGTTTCTCCGGCGGGTCGCTGACACGCTGGCCGGCCGGTTCGGGGCCAGGGCAGTGGTCTGGGACGAGGGATTCGCCAGCGGCGCCGGGACGCCGGGCGGGGCGCTGCGGCCGGACACGATCGTGATGGCCTGGCGCGGCGCCGGCATCGCCCGGCGCGCCGCGGAAGCCGGCCACGACGTCATCGCCGTCCCGGTCGTGCCCACCTACTTTGACTACAGCCAGGCCGATGACGGCAGGGAGCCGCTGGCGATCGGCGGGCCGGTCATGCTGCGGGACGTCGCGGCGTTCGCCCCGGGCGCGCTGGCCGCGTCCTGGCCGGAGCACGCCGCGCGGCGGCTGCTCGGCACCCAGTTCCAGCTCTGGACCGAGTACATCCCGGACAGCCGCGCCCTGGAGTACATGGCCTTCCCGCGCGCCTGCGCGCTGGCCGACGTGGCCTGGTCCGGTGGCCCGGCGCCGTCCCGGGGCGCCGGCGGCTGGCATGCGCGGCTCGCCGCGCACCTGGGCCGCTTGGACGCGGCCGGCGTCGAGTACCGGCCGCTGGACGGCCCCCGCCGGTGGCAGGAGGGCGGCGCGGGACCCCGCCGGCACCGGCCCGGTTACCGGATCGCGGATGTCACCGCCCACCTGGCTGACATCGCCCGGCGCCCTGACTCCGGATGACCGGTCGCTCGCTGATCACGGAATTACCCGGCGGCTGGCGGGTACGTCGACTCCAGGCTGCCGGGTACGCCGGGCCAGGAAGCTCATCAGGTACGGATGAGCCGGGCAACTCGACGGCCGTGCCATTCGTTGCCTGGCCAGGGCCAGCACGGCTGGCGATCAGGAGGAGCGGGCTGAATGCCGGTGCGACATCGCGTGCGGGCGGCCGATAGCAGCACGGTGCCGGACCACCGCGGCCGCCCGGGCGAGCTGGGCCAGCCGGCTGATCCGGGCCAGCGCGGACGGCCGCCTCGGCGGCGGATCCCGCGCCGGTCCGTGATCGTCGTCGGCGCCCTGATCATCATCGGGATCCTGGCGTTCGCCGGGCTGCTGCTCGTCACTCCCTCTGTCGGCAACGCGGAGGCCCTAGCCCGCGCGCAGGACCTGGCCCATCACGCCACATTTCCCGGGCCGCCGGTCCCGCCGCGGTTCGCGGCCGCGATCGAGGCCACCGAGGATCACCGGTTCGGCTACGAACCGGGCATCGACCCGTTCGCCATTGCCCGGGTCAGCGCCAGCTGGCTGACCGGCGGCGGCGCCGGCGACCAAGGCGGCGCGACCATCTACCAGCAGCTCGCCAAGCTGCTGTACACTCCAGGCCGGTCCGGTGCAGGCGTCGAGCTGGAGCAGGTCAGCCTGGCTGTCAAGCTGTTCATGACCTACAGCTCGCAGCAGATTCTGCAGATGTACTCGGAGGTCGCGTACTTCGGCAACGGCGACTACGGCCTCGCGGCGGCCAGCTGCGGCTACTTCGGGATACCGCCGCGCGCGATGTCCTGGCCGCAGGCGGCGCTGCTAGCCGGCCTGGTGCAGGCGCCTTCGGCGGACAATCCGCTGCACCATCCGGTCCGGGCGAGGCAACGCGAGGTGCACGTGATCGGCCGGCTGGCCGCGACCGGCGAGATCACCCGGCAGCAGGCCAGCGCTGCGCTCGCCCAGCCGCTTGCCCGCCTGATCGAGAACGCGGGCAGCGCGGGAGGCCACTGCGTGGCGTAGCAGCCGGCACCCCGCGGCCTGGCTCAGCTCAGCCAGCCGAGCCGGCGGCGGGCGGGGTTGTCCCGGGTGCTGCCGGGGTCACTCAGGCCCGGCCGGGCCCTTCACCAGTACCCGCCGCGGCAGCGGCGCGGCGGCTTGCGAGGCTGCCCACACCCACTTCCGGTACGACCAGAACCTGAACAGGGTGCCGAGGCCGATCCCGAAGATCAGCGTCACGTTGTAGCTCAGGTGGTCGGTGAAGCCGAGCACGTAGTAGGTGAAGCCGATGCAGGCCAGCTGGATCGCCAGGCCCACCCCGTTCATCACGAAGAACATGACGGTCTCGCGCGGCACTCCGGTCCGCTCCCGGTGCCGGAACGTCCACCACCGGTTGCCGACGAAGGAGAAGGCGGTCGCGGCGATCGTCGCCAGCGCGTTGGAGGTGAGCGGGCCGAGCTGTGCCTGCACATGCAGCAGGTTCGTGCCGCCGTCGGTGATCACGAACGCGATGCCGCCGACCACGCCGAACTTCGCAAGCTCGTGGATCAGGTGCCGGAACCGCGCGTAGAGCTCGCGAGTGAAGCGCACCTGGCCGCCTTCCTTGTCCTGAGTTCCCTGCCGCGCTCTGCCGGAGCGATGAATGCGAGGCTACCCTGTGCCGGGCACGCTGGTGGGGAGCACTGCTCAGGCCGGAGGAAAACCGTTCGGGAAAGTCATCCCCGCCGGGTAGCCTCGCCAGCGTGCCTGGTCCCGAAGATCTCATTCGCGCGCGAGGCCTGACGAAGAAGTTCGGGGAGTTCACCGCAGTCGACGGGATCGACTTCGACCTGCGCCGCGGCGAGGCGTTCGGCTTCCTCGGGCCGAACGGTGCCGGCAAGTCGTCCACGATGCGGATGATCGGCTGCGTCTCGCCGCCGACCGGGGGAGAGCTGACCATCCTGGGGCTCGACCCGGTCGCGGACGGGCCGCGGATCCGGGCCAGGCTCGGCGTGGTGCCGCAGGAGGACACGCTCGACGTCGAGCTGACCGTGCGGGAGAACCTGCTCATCTACGGCCGCTATTTCGGGCTCTCGCGGGACGTGATCAGCGAGCGCACCGCGCAGCTGCTCGACTTCGTGCAGCTCAGCGAGCGCGCAGAGGACGAGGTCGAGCCGCTGTCCGGCGGCCTGAAGCGGCGGCTCACGATCGCCCGCTCGCTGATCAACGAGCCGGAGATCCTGCTGCTCGACGAGCCGACTACCGGCCTGGACCCGCAGGCCAGGCACGTGGTCTGGGACCGGCTGTTCCGGCTCAAGCAACGCGGCGTGACGCTCGTGCTGACCACGCACTATATGGACGAGGCCGAGCAGCTCTGCGACCGGCTGGTAGTGATGGATAACGGCAAGATCGCGGCCAGCGGCTCGCCCCGCGAGCTGATCGAGCGGTACTCGACCGCCGAAGTGCTCGAGCTACGGTTCGATCCCGGCGAGCACGAGCAGGCGGCCGAGAAGGTGGCTGACGTGCGGGCTGAGCGCACTGAGGTGCTCGCGGACCGCATACTGCTGTACATACCAAACGGAGACGTCGCGCTCACTGCCGTCCGCAACCTGGGACTTGAACCGCTGACATCCCTGGTACGCCGCAGCACGCTGGAGGACGTCTTCCTGCGGCTGACCGGCCGGCGGCTGGAGGACTGATGGCGCCGCACGCGCCGGCCGCCCCGCCCGCGCGGGCCGGCCTGCCAGCGGCCTGGCGCGCCCCCAGCTGGTCGTTCGCCGTGCGCGAGTTCCGGTACTGGATGACGAACTACCGCCGCACCTGGCGCGGCAGCGTCTACTCCAGCGTGCTGAACCCGCTGCTGTACCTGGGCGCGATCGGGATCGGGCTCGGCACGCTCGTGAACAAGCACGGGTCGGCCAAGCTCGGCGGGATCAGCTACCTCGCCTTCCTGGCGCCGGGGCTGCTGGCAGCCGCCGCGATGGAGACCGGGATCGGGGAGTCCACCTATCCCGTGCTCGGGTCGGTGAAATGGCGGCGCACCTACTACGCCGCGGTGTCCACGCCGCTGCGGCCATCGGACCTGTTCCACGGGCACCTGCTGTTCACGACGCTGCGGATAGCAATGAACTGCGCGCTGTTCCTGGCCGTGATGACAGCCTTCGGCGCGGCCAAGTCAGCCTGGGCGCTCGCCGCGCTACCGGTGGCGGTGCTCACCGGCCTGGCGTTCGCCACTCCGATCGAGGCCTGGGCAATCACGGTGCTGAAGGACACATCGTTCGCGATGATCTTCCGGTTCGGCATGATCCCGCTGTTCCTGTTCTCCGGCACGTTCTTCCCGGTCTCCCAGCTACCCGCCTGGGCGCAGCCGATCGCCTACGCGACGCCGCTGTGGCACGGGGTCGCGCTGTGCCGGTCGCTGAGCCTGGGCACGGCCACTCCCGGCTGGACACTCCTGCACGTCGGCTACCTGGCGGCGCTGGCCGGCGCCGGGATCGTGGCCGGCCACCGGACCTACCGGCGGCGGCTCTATGTCTAGCGCGCAGCTGCCGGCCGTCCGCGACCTGCCGCTACGGGTGCTCCCTGTCGCCTGGCTGGCGCGCGGGTCGCTGGGCGGGCGCGGCAGCCGCTACATCGTCGAGCGCCACGCCCGCGTCTACCGCCATGCCTGGCTTGTCCTGCTGTCCGGGTTCTTCGAGCCGCTGTTCTACCTGCTGTCGATCGGCGTCGGGCTCGGCCATCTGGTCGGTAACGTGCCAGGCCCGGATGGCAGCCCGATCGGCTACGCCAGCTTCGTCGCGCCCGCGCTGCTCGCGACATCCTCGATGAACGGCGCGGTCTTCGACTCGACCTTCAACGTCTTCTTCCGGCTGAAGTACAACAAGTTCTACGACGCCGCGCTCGCCACCCCGATGCGCTCGGGCGACATCGCGCTGGGCGAGATCACCTGGGCACTGCTGCGCGGCGGGCTGTACGGCGCCGCGTTCATGATCGTCATGCTGGCCCTCGGCCTGGTGCATTCCTGGTGGGCGGTGCTGGCGCTGCCGACCGCGCTGCTGATCGGCTTCGCCTTCGCGGCGGCCGGGATGGCCGCCACCACCTACATGCGCAGCTGGCAGCATTTCGAGTTCGTGACGCTGGCGACGCTGCCAATGTTCCTGTTCTCCACGACGTTCTACCCGCTGAGCGTCTACCCCCGCGGTATCCAGATCTTCGTCGAGTGCACCCCGCTGTACCAGGGGGTGGTCCTGCTCCGCGGGCTCACGCTCGGCGTGGTGGGGCCCGCCCTGCTCTGGTCGGCGGCCTACCTGGCGATCATGGGCGTGGCCGGGCTCTCCCTGGCTGGCCACCGGATCGGCCGCCTGCTGCTGAAGTAACTCGCGCGCCCCGGCTGGCCCGGCGAGTAGGCGGGCCGGCCAGCCGGCCAGCGGCCGGCTACAAGCGGGTTAGCGCCTCGCGCAGCGGGTCCAGGCCCAGCGAGCCCAGGGCGAGTGCCTGGCTGTGAAACACGCGGAGGTCGAAGTCCGCGCCCTGGCGCTGGCGCGCTTCCTCGCGCGCCTGCAGCCAGATCCGCTCGCCCAGCTTGTACGACGGCGCCTGCCCGGGCCAGCCCAGGTAGCGGTCCAGCTCGAAGCGCAGCATGCCGTCGTCGGTGTGCACGCGGGAATGCAGGAACTCCCAGGCCAGCACGGCATTCCAGGTCTCGCCCGGGCGCCAGGGCGAGTCCGCGGGGATGGGCAGCTGCAGGTGCACGCCCAGGTCCACCACCACCCGGGCGGCCCGGAGCAGCTGCCCGTCCAGCATCCCGAGCAGGTTGCCGGGGTCGGCGAGGTACCCGAGTTCCTCCATCAGCCGCTCCGAGTACAGCGCCCAGCCTTCGCCATGCCCGGAGACCCAGCACATCAGCCGCTGCCAGCGGTTCAGCCGCTCCTTCTCGAAGATGGCCTGCGCGCACTGGAGGTGATGGCCGGGCACGCCCTCGTGATAGATCGTGGTGACTTCTTTCCAGGTGGCGAACTCATCGACGCCGTCAGGTACTGCCCACCACATCCGGCCCGGCCTGCTCCAGTCCTCGCTCGGGTTGGTGTAGTAGATCCCGCCGTCGCTGGTCGGCGCGATCATGCACTCGATCCGGCGGGCTGGCTCGGGGATGTCGAAATGGGTGCCGTTCAGCTCGGCGAGCGCGGTGTCGGCGACGTCCTGCATCCAGGCCAGCAGATTCGGCCGGCCGGTGATCCGCCGGGCCGGATCGGCGTCCAGCGCGGCGACGGCGTCCGCGACGCTGCCGCCGGGAACGATCAGGGCGGCCGCCCGGCTCATCTCGGCCTCGATCCGCTGGACTTCCGTCCAGCCCCAGGCGTAGGCCTCGTCCAGGTCGATCGCCGCGCCGAGGAAGTCGCGCGAGGCACGGGCGTAGCGCTCCCGGCCGGCCGCGTCGCGCTCCGGCGCCAGCGGCAGCAACTCGGTTTCCAGGAAGATGCCGAGCCCGGCCGTGGCCGCCCGGGCCGCCTCGGCGGCCCGGTCAAGCTCCGCGCGCAGCGGCCCGGCGGCCTGGATACGGCCGGCCAGGCCGCTATAGAAGTCCTTGCCGGGCGCTGACCACTCCGCGCACTGCCGCGCGCAGGCCGCGACCTGGCGGGCCGCGGACACCCGGCCTTGCGCCGCCGCCTGTGCGTACGTCGTGCGCAGGCCTTCGTACGCCGCGGGCACGGCCGCCATCCGCGCCACGACGTTGTGCACGGCCTCCTGGCCGTCGGCGGGCATGAGGTCGAAGACCTGCCGCACGTCCTGCACCCAGCTGGCGATGACATTCAGCTGGCTGGTGACGTCACCGGCGTCGTACTGCTCGACGGCCAGGCCGAGCCGCTCGAGCATCGCCTCCTTCGCGACCCGCTTGCGCTCGCCCTCGGCCGGGGTATCAGCCAGCGCCGCGATCGTGGCGCGGTCAAGCTCGGCGCGGGCAGCGAAGCCGTCCGGCGTCAGGTCGGTCATCCGGTCGTCGTAGCCGGCGATCCCTGATGCCGTCGCGGCGACTGGGTCGAGCTCGGCGGCCTGGTCGACGTAACGGTCGGCGATTTCATCAATGCGGCTCACACCGGACACGCTACTGAGCCCGGCGCCGTTAGCAACCGCATTGCCGCTTCAATTGACCGCGCGTGGCCGGATCGTCTCGACCGATGGCAGGCCTGGCCGTAGCGTTGAGCCGTACCGGCCAGTAGGTAGTCTGGTCCGGACTCGTCGGGAGGCGGCATGGATTTCGCATACGACGCACGCACCGAGCAGCTCAGCGGCCAGCTGCTCGAGTTCATGGATTCCCACGTCTACCCGGCGGAGAAGGTGTTCGCCGATCAGGTCGCCGAGGCAGCGGCGGCAGGCCGGATCTGGCAGCGGCCGCCGGTGATCGACGAGCTCAAGGCCGAGGCGCGCAGCCGCGGCCTGTGGAACCTGTTCCTGCCGAAGCACCCGGGCGGCGGCGGGCTGACCAACCTGCAGTACGCGCCGCTCGCGGAGATCACCGGCCACAGCCCGGGCATCGCGCCCGAGGCCATCAACTGCTCCGCGCCGGACACCGGCAACATGGAGGTACTCGCCGAGTTCGGCACCGCCGAGCAGCAGGACCGCTGGCTCAAGCCGCTGCTTGACGGCGCGATCAGGTCCGCGTTCTGCATGACCGAGCCGGATGTCGCCTCCTCCGACGCCAGCAACATCGCCACCAGGATCGAGCGCCGGGGCGGCGACTACGTCATCAACGGCCTCAAGTGGTGGGCATCGGGCGCGATGGATCCCCGCTGCGAGATCCTCATCGTGATGGGCAAGACCGACCCGGCCGGGGACCGGCACCGGCAGCAGTCCATGATCCTGGTGCCGGCCGACACGCCAGGCGTGACCGTCAAGCGCGGCATGCGGGTCTTCGGCTACACCGACGGAACCCATGGCGGGCACGCCGAGGTGGAGTTCAGCGACGTCCGGGTGCCGGCCGCCAACCTGATCGCGGGCGAGGGCGACGGCTTCGCGATTGCCCAGGCCAGGCTCGGGCCGGGCCGGATCCACCATTGCATGCGGCAGATCGGCGCGGCCGAGCGCGCGCTGGAGCTGATGTGCCGGCGGGTCAGCGCGCGGACCGCCTTCGGCAAGCCGCTCGCCGCACAGGGCGTGATCCAGGACTGGATCGCCGAGTCCAGGGTCCGGATCGAGCAGGCCAGGCTGCTGGTACTGAAGACCGCCTGGCTGATGGACACCGTCGGCAACAAGGGCGCGCACCGCGAAATTCAGGCCATCAAGATCGTCACGCCGGCGATGTCCCAGTGGGTGATCGACAAGGCGATCCAGGCCCACGGCGCGGCCGGGATCAGCCAGGATTTCCCGCTCGCCAACCTGTGGGCGAGTGCCCGCACGCTCAGGTTCGCCGACGGGCCGGACGAGGTGCACAAGCGCTCGCTCGCCTGGCGCGAGCTGAAGTCACATAGCTGACCCGGCCGGCCGCCTGGGTACGTCCCCAGGCAGCCCCGGCAGCCAGCCTGCCCGGGACACGCCCGGCACACACCCCGGCATGCAGCCGCCGTCACACAGCCAGCAGGAGGATCAGATGCCAGACGAAGCACAGCGGGTCGCCATTGTCACCGGGGGAGCGCGAGGGATCGGCGCGGCCGCATCCCGCCGCCTCGCCGCCGACGGGATGGCTGTCGCAGTGCTCGACCTGAAGGAGGGCGACTGCGGCGCCACCGTCGAGGCGATCACCTCGGCAGGCGGCCGGGCGCTGGCCGTCGGCGCCGACGTCAGCCTGGCCGACCAGGTCGAGGCCGCCGTCACGAGGGTAGCCGCCGAGCTCGGCCCGCCCGTCGTGCTGGTCAACAACGCCGGGGTGATCCGCGACAACCTGCTGTTCAAGATGACCGAGGACGACTGGGACACGGTGCTCAGGGTGCACCTGCGGGGCGCGTTCCTGATGAGCCGTGCGTGCCAGAAATACATGGTCGAGGCCAAGTTCGGCCGGATCATCAACCTGTCGTCGAGTTCCGCTCTCGGCAACCGCGGCCAGGTGAACTACTCCGCGGCCAAGGCCGGGATGCAGGGCTTCACCAAGACGCTGGCGATCGAGCTCGGCAAGTTCAGCGTCACCGCCAACTCGATCGCGCCCGGGTTCATCGTCACCGACATGACCGCGGCGACCGCGGCCAGGGTCGGCATGGACTTCGGCGACTTCCAGCAGGCCGCGGCGTCCAGGATCCCGGTCGGCCGGGTCGGCCAGCCGGACGACGTCGCGCACGCCGTGTCGTTCCTGGCCAGCGACGGTGCCGGGTTCGTCTCCGGCCAGGTGATCTACGTGGCGGGCGGGCCGCTGTGCTAGACGGGACTTCCCACATGGCCGGCGGCACCGGCCCGGCGCTGACCGCGGACGACCTGCGCGGCCAGGTCCGTGACTTCCTGGCGGCGCACGACCCGGCCGCCACGCCCCGGCCTGACTTCCTGCGCGCCAGGTTCGACGCCGGCCTCGCCTGGGTGCACTACCCGCCCGGCCTCGGCGGCCAGGGGCTGCCGCGGGCGCTGCAGCCGGCCGTGGACGCCGCGTTCGCCGCCGCCGGCGCCCCCGGCAACAACCCCGAGCGGATCGGCATCGGCCTGGGGATGGCAGCCCCCACGATCCTCGCGTACGGCACGGAAGAGCAGAAGCGGCGCTGGCTCCGCCCACTGTGGACCGGCGAGGAGATCTGGTGCCAGCTGTTCAGCGAGCCGGGAGCCGGATCCGACCTGGCCGGCCTGGCCACCCGCGCGGTCCGCGATCCCCAGGGCGGCGGCTGGACCGCCACCGGCCAGAAGGTCTGGACGTCCTCGGCGCACATGGCCCGCTGGGGGTTGCTGGTCACCCGCACGGACCCGGACGTCCCCAAGCACAAGGGGATGACCTACTTCGCCGTCGGAATGACCGCGCCCGGCGTGGAGGTCAGGCCGCTGCGGCAGATCACCGGCGAGGCCGAGTTCAACGAGGTCTTCCTGTCCGACGTGCCGATCCCCGACGCGGACAGGATCGGGGACATTGGCGCGGGCTGGCAGGTATCCACCGCGACCCTGATGAACGAGCGGGTCGCGATCGGCGGCGCGGCGATCCCGCGCGAGGGCGGCATGATCGGCTCCGCCGTGCGGACCTGGCGCAAGCAGCCGGAGCTGCGCACGCCGGGGATGCATGACCGGCTGCTGCGGCTGTGGGCGGACGCCGAGGTCGCCCGGCTGGCCGGCGAGCGGCTCCGCCAGCAGCTCGCCGCGGGCCAGCCCGGCCCGGAGGGCTCCGCCGCCAAGCTGGTCTTCGCCCGGCTCAACCAGGAGATCTCCGAGCTGGAGGTGGAGCTGGCCGGCGAGGACGGGCTGCGGTACGACGACTGGACCTTGCGCAGGCCCGAGGGAGCGAGCTTCTACGGCCGCGACCCCGGATACCGGTACCTGCGCGCCCGCGGGAACTCCATCGAGGGCGGTACCTCGGAGATCCTGCGCAACATCGTCGCCGAACGCGTCCTGGGCCTCCCGCCGGAGATCCGGCTGGACAAGGACGTGCCATGGAAGGACCTGCCGCGGTGACCCAGACACAGCAAGCACAGGCCCGGCAGGCACAGGCCCGGCAGGCAGCGGCCGAGCAGGCAGCGGCCGAGCAGGCACGGGGGGAGCAGCCGGCCGGGCCAGCCGCCGCCGGGATGCCGGATCTCCTCTACGGCGAAACCGAGAACGAGCTGCGGGCAGCCGTCCGGGACCTGCTGGACGACCAGGCCGGGCCAGCCGCCGTCCTGGCCAGGACCGAGACCGCGCAGACCTACGACACCGCGCTCTGGCACGCGCTCGCGGCTGACCTTGGCTGCGCCGGGCTGCTCATCCCCGAGTCCCACGGGGGGGCGGGCGCGACATACCGCGAGGCGGCGGTCGTGGCCGAGGAAATCGGGCGGTCCGTCGCCTCCGTTCCCTATCTGGGCAGTGCCATCGTTGCCACCGCCGCCGCCGTCGCTGCCGGTGACGACGAGCTGCTGGCTGGCCTGGCCGCCGGGACCACGACGGCCGCGCTGGCCGTGCCGTTCCCGGCCGCACCGGGGGCCGTGCCAGCCGCTACCGTCAGGGTCGGCGCGCTGCGCGACGGCGACCCGGCGGGCACGTACCGGCTCAGCGGGACCGTGACCGGCCTGATCGACGCGCTGCCGGCGGACGTGCTGCTCGTCCCGGCCGACGGGGTGCCGTCCGGGCTGTACGCGGTCTCGGCCGGCGATGAGGGCGTTACCCGGGCTCCGGTCGTGTCGCTGGACATGACCAGGCAGCTATGCGACCTGACGCTGGACGGCGCCGCGGGCCGGCGGATCGCGGCCGGCCAGGAAGCCGAGCGGGCCATGGCGGCCGCGCTGGCCGCGGGCGCGGCAATGCTCGCGTCCGAGCAGCTCGGCCTGGCCGACAAGTGCCTGGAGATGACCGTCGCCTACGTCAAGGAGCGGCGGCAGTTCGCCCGCCCGGTCGGCTCGTTCCAGGCGCTCAAGCACCGGCTCGCCGACCTGTGGGTGGGCGTGACCCAGGCGCGGGGGGCGGCCAGGTACGCGGCCGCCTGCCTGGCGGCGGCCGACCCGGACACGGCGGTCGCGATCGCGCTGGCCAAGGCGGCGTGCAGCGACATCGCGGTCAAGGCCAGCCAGGAGTCCATCCAGCTGCACGGCGGCATCGGCTTCACCTGGGAGCACCCCGCGCACCTGTACCTGAAGCGGGCGAAGAGCGCCTCGATCGGGTTCGGCACCCCGGACCGGCACCGTGCCTCCCTGGCCTCGCTCGCCGATCTCCCGGCGCCCGGCTCGCGGGGAGGCGCCCGGTGAACTCCGTGCAGAACGCGGGGATCGTGGTCACCGGCGGCGGCAGCGGCATCGGCGCGGCGCTGGCCCGCAGGTTCGCCGGCGAGGGCGCCAGGGTCGTGGTGAACGACATCAACGGCGAGGCGGCGTCGGCGGTCGCCGCCTCGTGCGGGGCGACGGCGGTGCCGGGCGACGCGGCGTCGCAGGACGGCGTCGCCGCGCTGATCGCCAGCGCCAGGGCGGCGCTCGGCGAGATCGACATCTACTGCGCGAACGCCGGGATCGTGCGGAGCGGCGGCCCCGAGGCGGCCGATGCGGACTGGGACGCCTCGTGGCAGGTCAACGTCATGGCGCACGTCCGGGCCGCGCGGCTGCTGATCGATCCGTGGCTGGCCAGGGGGAACGGGCACCTGATCTGCACGGTGTCGGCGGCCGGGCTGCTGGCGATGCCCGGCACGGCGTCGTACTCGGTGACCAAGCACGCGGCGCTGGCCTTCGCCGAGTGGATGTCGCTCACCTACGCGCACCGCGGCCTGACCGTGCAGGCGATCTGCCCGCAGGGAGTGCGGACCGGGATGCTGGACGGCAGCGATCCCGGTGCCGAGCTCGTGCTCGGCGACTCGGTGATCACGCCGGAGGCGGTCGCCGATGCGGTGCTCAAGGGGATCGCCGACGGCCGGTTCCTCATCCTGCCGCATCCCGAAGTCGCGGCGATGTACGCAGGGCGGGCCGCCGAAACGGACCGCTGGCTGCGCGGCATGAACAAGATCCAGCGGAAGATCGAGGACGCGATCCAGTAGGCGGCGCCCGGCCTCAGGCCGGGCGGCCGCGGCGGGGCGCAATCGCGCGCCTGGACCGCCACCCCATGATGGACAAGAACGACAAGCCGGACAAAACACAGCCGAAGCTTCCGGCCGAGCTGACCGAGCAGGCCGAGGCGACCGAGCCGATCGACAGGATCGACCCGGCGGAGCCGATCGACAGGATCGAGCCGGTGGAGCCGATGGAGAGGATGGACCCGCTCGACCTGATGGACAGGATCGAGCCCGGTGATCCGGCCAGCGGTGCATCACGCCTGGTTCGCATGATCGCATTCTCGCAGCACGGCCGGGCGGTTGACACGGTGACCGGGTCGTGCACGAAGTGCGTTACAGCCACCCGGTGCAGGCGGTGTGGCGCGCGCTGACGGACCCGGCGGAACTGGCCGCGTGGCTGATGCCCACGACTTCGCGCCGGAGCCAGAGCGCCGCTTCCGGCTCGACGCCCGGCCCGGGTTCGGCATCATCGACGGCGAGGTCGTCGACGTCGATCCGCCGCACCTGCTGCGCTGCCGCTGGACGGTCCAGGGCGTGCCGACGACCGTGACCATCCGGCTGCGGACCAGTGACGGCGGCGGCACCGTGCTGCGGCTGGAGCACGCCGGCCTCACCGCGAGCCAGCGCACCAGCTTCGACAGCGGTTGGGGCGACAAGTTCGGCCACGACCTCGGCCTCGTGCTCACCGGCGCGCGCGATCCAGCCCGGTCGCGGGCAGACCAGGGCCTGCACCGGCACCCCGACTCGCCGACGACTATTACGGCGTCTACAACTTCAACTGGGGCTACTACCTCGAGAGCCTCCGGCTGCTGTGCGTGACCGGCACCGGCAGGCCGTTTCCGGCGACGAGCTGACGAGAGTAGCTGAGCCGCGCCGGGATCTGGGAGGCTTGCCGGTCATGGTGGCGATCTCGATTCCCGCGCTGGAGGCGGCGGCTGCGGGCGGCTGGCGCCCGGCCGAGGAGGCCGCACTCGGCGGCTGGCTGCTGCGCGCGGCCGAGGGCTTCACCGGCCGGGCGAACAGCGCGCTCGCCGTCGGTGATCCCGGCCTGCCGCTGGCCGCGGCGACAGCGGAGGTCCGCGACTGGTACCGGGCCCGCGGCCTGCCCGCGATGATCGCGACCGCGTTCCCGCGGGGCCGGCCGCGGGAAAGCGCGACCGATGCGTTCCTCGAAGAGCGCGGCTGGTCCGTCCGCTCCGGCTCGGCGACGGTGATGACCGCCGCGCCCGCCGCCATCGCCCGCCCGGCCGGGACCGTGCAGGTCGACGTGGACGACAAGCCGGATGACGGCTGGCTGGCGCGGTATCACTATCGCGGCCAGCGGCCGCCGCCGGTTGCCCGCCTGCTGCTGATGTCCGCGCCATGGCAGGCGTTCGCCTCCGTCCGGGCGGCCGGCCATACGCTGGCCGTCGGCCGGGTCGCGGTGGCGGGGGAGTGGGCCGGCCTGACCGCCGTCGAGGTGCACCCGGCGCACCGGCGCCGCGGGCTGGCGACGGCCATCACCGCGGCGCTGGCCGCCGCGGCCTCGGCACGCGGCGTGACGGGCATCTACCTGCAAGTCGAAGACGGCAACGCGCCAGCCCGCGCGCTGTACCGGCAGGCCGGCTTCACCGACCATCACGGCTATCACTACCGTGTCGCCCCGGCAGCCTAGCTGGCCGGGCATGCTGGAGCGGTGGATCACATTCAGGAAGGGACGCTGCATCATGTCGAGCTCTGGGTGCCCGACCTCGGCCGGGCGGCGGCCAGCTGGGGCTGGCTGCTGACGGAACTCGGCTACCAGCCCTTCCAGGACTGGCCAGACGGCCGGAGCTGGCGGTCCGGGGGCACCTACATCGTCTCGGGATGGCGGGCCCGGCCCCGACGGGGGGAGGAGAGGACCGGGCCCGCTAGCGCCTGGCCCGTCAGTGACGGGCCAGGCACGGCTCAGGCTGACACGACGGGCGCTGACAGCCGCAGATCGCGCGATGACCTCCCCACCTGCACGGTGCACAGCTCCCGCGGCCAGGCCCAGCCGCCCGCCTCGGTGTCCCAGCGGGCAAACGCCCGCGCGGGCACGCGCAGCGGCACCTCGGCGCGCTCGCCCGGCTCCGCGGCAGCGATCCCGAACGCGGCGAGGGCGCGGACCGGCCTGGTGTCATCGCCTGGCGGCCCGGCCACGTAGGCCTGGATGATCTCGCGTCCCGGCCGGGTCCCGGTGTTCCTGACGGTGACGACGAGGTCAAGGTCGTCACCGCGCGCCAGGTTGCCTTGCGGCGCATGCAGCGACTCATAGGCCCAGCTCGTGTAGCCGAGACCGTGGCCGAACGGGTAGTGCGGGGCAACTCCCGCCGCATCATAGCCGCGGTAGCCGATGAGCAGCCCCTCGTCGTAGCAGAGCTGGCCGCCGCGCGGCACCGCGTACAGCACCGGGCAGTCCGCCTCCCTGGCCGGCATGCTGACGGGCAGTCGGCCGCCCGGCTCGGCATGGCCGAGAAGGACGTCGGCCAGCGCCTCGCCCATCGCCTGGCCGGGCAGCCAGGCGTAGAGCACCGCGGCTACGTCGCCTGCCCACGGCATCAGCACCGGCATCCCGGCGTTGACCACGACCACGGTCCGGCTGTTCACGGCGGCGACCCGGCTGACCAGCTCGTCCTGCCGCCCAGGCAGCGTCAGGGTGCTGCGATCGAAGCCCTCGCTCTCGGTCATCGCCGCGGAGCCGACGACAACGATGGCGGCATCGGCCTGGCCGGCCGCCTGCACGGCCTCAGCGAGCATGCTGTCCTCGTCCACGTCGGGCGCGATGCCGAGGCGGACGGCGAGCGGGCCCTCGCCGTCGGTGGCGGGCCGGAACTCCAGCCGGATCTGGGTAGCGCGGCCCGCCTCGAGCGTGACGGCGGCCCGCACCTCGCCCGGCCGGGTCATGGCCTCCACCGGGTCGGCGGGGACGCTGGTCAGCTCGTCGGCGACGGTGCTGCCGTCGACGGCGAGCGTCAGCCGCCCGACGCCGGCCGCGCCGATCAGGTAAGGCCCGCTGCTGTCAGCACGGAACGAGGCGAGCAGCACGATCCGCCCGCTCTCGCCCCAGCCGATGCCCGGCGGGACGCCGTCCCACCAGGCCAGCGATGTAGAAGTGCGGTGCTCGCTGGCGAGCAGGGTCCCGTCCGCGGCACGGAACTCAAGCCGCAGGCCGGGCTCGGCCGTGTCCGGGTCGCGGAGCGATCCGGGCGGAGGCTCCGGCACCATCATCCAGGTCTGGCAGCCAGCCGCCGTGGTGATCACCGCCTGGCCGCCCAGCGCATCGCGGAGCGCCTGCTCCGGCGTGGAAACGCTGACCGGCACCACGCCCGCGCTGCCGCCGCCCTGGATGGTCGGCTGGAAGGCGTTCGGGCCGAGCAGGGCGAGGCTGCTGACCCCGTCTGGGCGGATCGGCAGCGCCTCCTGCTCGTTGCGGAGCAGCACGAACGAGGCCGCCGTCGCCCTGCGCAGCAGCCGGGGATCGATCAGCTCGGGCCTGGCCGGACCGGCCGGGGCATCGGCGTTCCCGCCCATCGCGCCGACCTTGCGGGCGACGCGCAGCAGGCGAAGGATCTTGTCGTCCAGTACCTCCGGCCGGACCGCGCCGTCCGCCACCGCCCGGGCGAGCGACTCGCCCCACGGCCCGTCCGGCCCTGGCATGGCCAGGTCGAGCGCGGCCAGCGCGGTTGCCGCCGTGCTGCGCGCCGCGTGCCAGTCGGACGTGACGACGCCGTCGAAGCCCCATTCGCCCTTGAGCACGTCCTTGAGCAGGGACTCGTGCTCGGTCATCGGCAGGCCGTTCACCTTGTTGTATGCGGCCATGACCAGCAGCGTCCCGGCGTCGCGCACGCTGGCCTCGAACGGGATGAGGTAGAGCTCGCGCAGCACCCGCTCGGCGATCCGCGCGTCGTAGTTCCACCGGTTGGTTTCCGAGTCGTTGCCGACGTAGTGCTTGACCGTCGTCGCGACGCCGGCCTCCTGCACCCCGGTGACGTACGCCACCGCGATCTCCGCGGTCAGCACCGGGTCCTCGGCGAAGCACTCGAACCCGCGGCCGCCGAGCGGCGTGCGCATCAGGTTGATGGTGGGTCCGAGCAGGATGTCGACGCCCTTGCTCCTGGCCTCCGCGCCCAGCGCGGCCGCAAGCTCGTGCACCAGCCCGATGTCCCAGGTGGCGCCGAGCGCGGACGGGCAGGGCAGGCTGGAGGACGGGCTGCGCTCGTCCTTGATCACGCCCCGGACCCCGGCCGGCCCGTCCGACGTGGTCATCGGCCGGAGGCCGAGCGCCTTGGCGCCCTGGGTGCGCCAGCTGTCGGCGCCGGTGAGCAGGAGCACCTTCTCCGCTACCGTGAGCGCGGCCACCAGGCCGCGTTCCTCGGCCGGATCGGTGCCCGCCTCGGTGTTCAGTGAGCCCGTAGTCATTGCGTGCCCTGCGCATTCCTGGCTGTCGGGGCACCCGCCCGGCCGGGAGTCCGGCCGGGCGGGGTCCGCCCGTCATGATGTGTGGTCATGTCGGCAGTAGTCGTCCTTCAGCTCCGCCGGCCCGCCGGGCTACCCGACCGGCTTGAGCTGGAGAACCGTGTACTCCAGGTAGGGAATGTTGGGCACCGGAACCATGTACGGGTTACTGGCCGACGGCCACCCGGTGTAGTTCCTGGTCGAGTACTCACTCCAGGCGCCGCCGTACATGAGCGGGACGACGGGCACCTGACTGGACATGACGTTCTCCAGCTTGGTGATCGCCTGCGCCTGGGTGGTGCTGTCACCGGTGCTGGCGAACTGGGCGAGCGCGGCCTGCGCCTGCGCGTTGCTGAACCGCCCGAAGTCCCCGGCGGCCGGCTTGCCGATGGGCGCGCTGAGCGACTTGTCCAGCCAGTTGGAGTAGAAGAAGTACGGGTTCGGGCCCTGATTGCTCCAGTGGATGGTCGCGTCGAAGGTGCCGTTGGCAACGTCACCCGCCCATACCGTCGGGTTCCCGATGCCGTCGACGCTGGCGTCGAAGCCCATCGCGTTGAGCTGGCGGACGATGAGCTGGGCACCGGTGTAGTAGTCGGTGTAGGGGACCGGGTCCTCGATGGAGAAGCTGAGCTTCTTGCCGTTCTTGGTCCACTTGCCGCCGGTCTTGACCCACCCGTCGGCCTTGAGTATCGAGGCGGCCCTGGCGGCGTCACCCGTCGGCGGCAGGTCGTTCGCCAGCGACGGATCGAGGAAGCTGTTGTGGGCCGGGAGCATCAGTCCGCTCGATGATGTCGCCACCGGCTCGTAGCCTGTCTCAGCCTGGCTGGACAGCTGCTGCCGGTTGATCGCCATGCTGATCGCCCGCCGGACCGCCACGTCGTTCAGCGGTGCCTTATGAACGTTCAGCCAGAGCCCGACCACGTTGTTGTCGCTGAAGAACGGCTCTTTGCTGAGCCACGTGTGGTTGTCGGGGCTCTTCGACAGGTAGTTGGTCTGGATCCCGGCCACGTAGTTGCCGGCCCAGTCGATCTGGCCGTTCGCGATCGGCGGGACGAGGTTGGCGTTGGTGTTGTAGGAGGGGAAGTCGATCTCCGGGACGTGCACCTTGCTCTTCTGCCAGTAATTCGGGTTGGCCTTGAGCGTGTAGCCCTGCGGGGAGAACTTGTCCAGCATGTACGGGCCGGTGCCGACCGGGTTCGGGTCGGCGAACGTGGCCGGGTCCGACACCGATTGCCAAACATGCTGCGGCACGATGTAGACCTGCCCGATGGAGAACATGTTGGCGTACTGCGGCGCGGCGAAGTTGAGTGTCGCCGACGTCGGGCTGGTTGCGGTGGCGCTGGTCACGACAGGAGCGCCCGAGGTGTTCAGCTTGGGATTCTTGCTGAGCATGGTGAAGGTGAAGGCGACATCGCTGGCGCTGAATGCCTTCCCGTCGTTCCACTTCACGCCCGACCGGATCGGGAGGGTGAGCGTCTTGCCGCCGTTCGACCAGCTGGGCGGGCCAGAGGCGAGGAACGGGATCGGCGCCTGGGTGGGGTTCAGCGTGTTCCAGATGTACAGCGGCTCGTTGTAGAGGCTGACCGAGTTGGTCAGGTAGCCGGTCGAGGTCAGCGAGAACGGGTTGAAGGTGTCGGTCATCGGCGACAGCGGGGTGCTCTCGATCACGAGCGTCTTGCCCTGCTTCACCGTCGGCGTGCTGCTGTTGCTGCCGCTGCCTGAGCTGCCGCAGGCCGCTATCCCCATGCTGAGGATGGCAGCCACGGCCAGGCTCTTCATGATCCTGTGATTCATTGCTTAAACTCCGTTGTGCCCGGCCGGCTCGTCGCCGGCTTGTCGTGAATGACCATGTCGGGGTCTGTCACTGGTGATTCGGTGCAGAGTCGGCCGGGTGCCGTCCCTGCCTGTCCGGGAGCGAGATCCGCTATCCGCTAACCGCTCGGCCGGCTCATCGCGTCTCCTTCCCGGTTCTCGTGCTCGGGCGCGTGCAGCCAGCAGGCAGTGAGATGCCCCGGTGCTACCTCAGTGGCTGGCGGCGCGCTTTCCGCGCAGACCTTCATCGCGTGCGGGCAGCGCGGGTGGAAGCGGCAGCCGCTCGGCGGCGCGAGCAGGCTGGGCACGCTGCCGCTGCCTCGCAGGTCCGGCCGCCCGGCCCGGCCGGGATCGGGCGCGGCGCTGAGCAGCAGCTGGGTGTACGGGTGGGCGGGCTCGTTCGTTACCGAGCCCGCCGGGCCGGATTCCACCAGCTGCCCGGCGTACATCACGGCGATCACATCGGCCAGGTACCTGGCCGAGGCGATGTCGTGGGTGATATAGAGGATCGTCAGGCCGTCGGTGTCCCGCAGGCCGCCGAGCAGGTTCAGCAGGCCGAGCCTGATCGATACGTCGAGCATCGACACCGGCTCGTCGGCCAGCAGCACCCGCGGCTGCACGGCGAGCGCCCTGGCGATCGCCACGCGCTGCCGCTGGCCGCCGGACAGCTCGTGCGGGTACTTGCGGATGATCTGGGCGGCCGGGGTGAGCGCTACCCGCTCCAGCAGGCTCATGATCGTCTCGTCCAGGCTGCCGCCGGCCGGGACAAGCCCGTGCACCTGCAGCGGCCGCGCAAGGTGGTACCGCACGTCATGCACCGGGTTGAGGGAGGAGAACGGATCCTGCAGCACGAGCTGAACCTCGCGGGTGAACTTCCGCCCGGCCCGGCCTGCGGGCACCGGCCGGCCGTCGAGCAGCAGCTGGCCCGAGGTCTGCTTGATCAGCCGGGCCAGCAGGCGGGCCAGGGTGGACTTGCCCGAGCCGCTCTCCCCGACGATCGCGGTGATGCCGGCCTCCGGCAGCGCGAGCGACACGTCTTCAACCGCGAGCACCACGGGGGCCTTGCGCTGCTGGTCGGCGGTGCCGCGGCGAAGCCTCGTCCGCGCGCTGGATCGCGCGGACCGGCGCACGGCGAAATGCTTGGTCAGGCCCCGCGCTTCGAGCACGACGGGGCCGCCCTGCGGCGGCCGGGTAGCGACCTCCAGCTCGGTCATGACTGCTTCCTCCCGGCCCCGGCTGCTGCCGGGGCACCAGCCTGGCTGCCGCCCGGCTCGGCCTTGGCCAGCTCGGCGGGGACCGGCCCGGTCCCGTCGTGCAGCCAGCACGCGGCCACCCGCCGCCCGGCTCCTACCAGCAGCGGCGGAGACTGCGTCACACATCTGTCCATGACATACGGGCAGCGGGGATGGAATACGCAGCCGTCCGGCAGTGCCCGCAGGTCCGGTGGTGACCCGGGAATGCCGGTCATCTGCTTTCTCGGTCCGTGCAGCGCCGGGAAGGAATGCAGCAGTCCGAGCGTGTACGGATGGCGCGGAGCCTGGTAAAGCGCCTCGGCGGTAGCCTGCTCGACCAGCCGGCCGGCGTACATCACGGCGATCGAGTCGGCGATCTCCACCAGCAGCGAGAGGTCGTGGGTGATGAACAAGACAGCGAAGCCGAGCCGCTCCCGCAGCTCCATCAGCTCCTCGAGGATCTCCCGCTGGGTCACCACGTCCAGTGCGGTGGTCGGCTCGTCCATGATCACGATCTGCGGCTCCAGCGCGAGCGCCATGGCGATCATTACCCGCTGGCGCATCCCCCCGGAGAGCTGGTGCGGGTAGCTGTCCAGGCGCCCGGCCGGGATCCCGACCATGTCGAGCAGGCTGGCGGCCCTGGCCCGCCGCGCGGCCCGGTCCATCCCCGGCACGTGCGCCCGCAGCACGTCGGTGAGCTGGACGCCGACCGGCAGCACCGGGTTGAGCGCATGCATGGCGCTCTGCAGCACGACCGAGATCTGCGACCAGCGGACCGCGCGCATGTCCTCCTCGCCCGCGGCCAGCAGGTCGACGGGCTGGCCCCTGGGCCGGTGGTAGCGGACCTCGCCGCCGGTGATGATGCCGGGCGGCCTGAGCAGCCTGGTCATCGCGTGGGCCAGCGTGGACTTGCCGCTGCCGCTCTCGCCGGCCAGTCCGAGCACCTGCCCGGAAAGCAGGGTGAGGTCAGCATCCACGACGGCATGCACGGCATCAGGGCCGATGCCGTAGTCCACCCGGAGCCCGCGAACCTCGATCAGCGGCCGGCCGACGACGGCAGCCTCGGCCACGGCGCTCACCGCTGGTCCTCTCCGCCGCTGGCGGGCAGCATCACCGGGGTGAGGCCGAGCACGGAGCGCTTCGGCGGCAGGGCCATCCCGGCGCGGCGAGCCCGGCGCCTGGACAGCCCGGCCGCGCGCAGCCGCGGGTTGATGAACTCGTCGATCCCGAAGTTGAGCAGCGCCAGCGAGGTGCCGAGCAGGGCGACGGCCAGCCCGGGCGGCACGTACCACCACCAGTAGCCGCTGATCTCCGCCGAGCCGCTCTGCGCCCAGAAGAGCATCGAGCCCCAGCTCCAGTGGTCCGGGTTGACCAGGGCGAGGAAGGCCAGCGCCGTGTAGGTGCCGACACCGTAGAGCACGGTGAACAGGAAGGAGGAGGCGACGACCGGCGTCAGGTTGGGCAGGATCTCATGGGTGATGATCCGCCACCTGCGCTCGCCGATGATCCGGGCCGACTCCACGTAGTCCCGGTTGCGCAGGGACAGCGTCTGGGATCGCAGTACCCGCGCGCCCCAGGCCCAGCCGGTGATGGCGATGATCAGGCCGATCAGGACGTCGTTGCTGCCGCTGGACCTCGGCAGGAAACCGAAGATGACGATCAGCAGCGGCAGCGCGGGCATCACCAGGAAGAAGTTGGCCAGCATGGAGAGCGTGTCGTCGCCTAGCCCGCCGACGTAACCGGCGGTGACGCCCATAATGACCGACAGGACGGTCGCGACCGCGCCGGCGATGAAGGCTACCAGGAAGGTGCTGCGCCCGCCGGCCAGCAGCTGGGAGAACACGTCCTGCTGAAGCTGGGTGGTGCCGAGCAGGTGGGCGTGCGACGGGGGCTGCGGCACCCCGTTGACGGTCGACAGGCTAACCGTGGGGTCGAACGGGGTGATCAGCGGGCCGACGATGGCGAGGATCAGGAAGGCGGCCAGCAAGGCCAGGCCGACGATGATCTTCGGTGATCTTGGCAGCCGGAACTTGCGGTCACGACCCGGAAGGAGAACGGCCGGGGTGCCGGGGGAGCCGGCCAGGCCGGCGCCGGGGATGCCCGCGCCGGGAATGCCGACCCCTGGGCGGCCAGTGCCGGGGAGGTCTGGGCCGGGTGCGCCCGCGCCGGTGTCGACGGCCATCGCTCAGGCCTCCTGCCGGGTTCGCGGATCGAGGAACAGGTAGACAAAGTCCGCTGCCAGGTTCGCGGCAAGCACGGCGAACGTGATGATCAGGAAGATGCCTTGTAGCAGCGGGTAGTCGCGCGCGCCCACCGCCTGCAGCAGGATGAAGCCGAGCCCGGGGTAGCTGAACACGATCTCGGTCAGCAGCGCGCCGGAGACCACAAAGCCGATCGCCAGCGAGAAACCGGAGACGCTGGGCAGGATGGCGTTCCGCGCCGCGTACCAGATCACCCGGCCCTTCGGCAGGCCCTTGGCCTGCGCCATCAGCACGTAATCCTCGTCCATCGTGGTGACCATCACGTTCCGCATGCCGACGATCCAGCCCGCCGCCGAGCAGAGCACGATCGTCAGCGCGGGCAGTACCGCGTGGTCGAGCACGTCGGCCATGTAGGCCGCGTTGAAGCCGGGGAAGTCCAGTTGCCCGTAGGCGCGGCCGGACGGGAACCAGCCGAGCCTGGTGGAGAACAGGTCCAGCGCCAGGAAGGCAACGAAAAAGTAGGGCGCCGCCTGGAAGAAGGTGGTGGCCGGCAGCAGGCTGTCCAGCCAGCTGCCGCGCCGCCAGGCCACCAGGACGCCGAGCAGCGTGCCGAGCACGAAGCTGATCACGGTCGCCATGCCGATCAGGCCGATCGTCCAGGGCAGCGCGCCCCTGATCACGCTGGTCACCGTGGCCGGGTAGCTGCTCGTCGAAAGGCCCAGGTTGCCGTGCGCCACGTTCGCCAGGTAATGCGTGTACTGGCCCCAGAGCCCGGCCGAGGAGTTGAGCCCGTACTGCGCCTCGAGCGCGTGGATGTTCTGCACGGTGACCTGGCCCTGCATGTGCGAGAGCAAGGCCTCGACCGGGTTGCCCGGCATCACCCGGGGAATCATGAAATCCACCGTCACCGCCGCGAGCGCGGTGATCGCGTAGAAGAGGATCCTGCGCGCCAGCATCCTCATGGCCGCGGTCTCCCCTCGCTGGTCCGCCACGCGGGCATGGCAAGGTCGGCCGGGCAGCCGCAGCTCTCCCGCCGGATCAGCCGGGTGGGCAGCACGACGTCACGCTGGCCGGGCTGGCCATTGCTGATCATCGAGTGCAGGATCTCGAAGGCGGTCGCGCCGAGATCCTGGATGGGCTGGCGCACGGTGGTGAGCTGGGGACGCAGGTGGCGTGCCACCGGGATGTCGTCGAACCCGGTCACCGCGACGTCGCCGGGCACCTGGATTCCGTGCGCCGCGAGCGCGTACATCACGCCGAGCGCCGTCTGGTCGTTAGCGCAGGCGATCGCCCGCGGCAGCGTGACGCGCTCGTCGATCAGCCGGTCGATGACCTTGGCGCCGCCGACGGCCAGGTAGTTGCCGCGCCACTGCGGGCCGTCCACGAACGTGGCACCGGCGCTCGTCACCTCGGCCGCGATCGTCTCCTGCCGGGCCAGGTTGTCCGGGCTGTCGGTGTGCCCGCCGAGGTAGGCGATCGCGCGGTAGCCGTGATCGCCGGTCAGGTGCCTGGCGAGGTCGCGCATTCCGGCCTGGTTGTCGCCCCGCACGTTCGCGGTGGTCTCGGTGGGGACGCCGGCCAGCGTGACGATCGGGATCTGCCGGGAGAGCCGGGCGAGCTGGTCCGGCTCCAGCACCCGGTCATGCAGGATCAGCCCGTCGCTCTTGCGGGCCAGCGAGAGAATCCGCTTGCCGGTGTCATGGTCGCCGACGTCTACCGACCTGACCAGCAGGTCGAAGCCGCGGCGCTGCGCCACGACCTCGATGCCGCGGTTGATCATGTCGGGGAACTGCAGGCTCTCGTCCTCGTCGGCGAAGACCCCCTCGCTGGTCTCGACCCAGGGCACCCGCCGGACGACCACGCCGACGACCTCCTTGAGCCGGGCACTCAGGGCCCTGGCCGCGCCGTCTGGCGCGAAGCCGAGTTCGGCTACCGCGTGCAGGACGCGCTCCCTGGTCTCCTCGCGCGGGTTGCGCTGCCCGTTCAGCACCCGGGAGACCGAGGCGATAGAGACGCCGGCCACCCGCGCGACGTCGTAGATCGTCGGCGGCGAGTTCGCCGTGTCGCGAATCTCCGCCATCGTTCTCCTCCGGCTGGGTACCACGTCGGACGTTCGTCCTGGTCAGCTTGGTAAGCGCTTACCGCAGCGGCCGGCTGGACTGGCGGCTGTTCTCTGAATGGGCTGCCAGCCAAGGCGGTAAGCGCTTACCAAGCGGACTGTGAGGAGCGTAAGTCTTCCGTGCGGCCGACTCAAGCACGGGAGTCCACACTGTTACCGGAACGTGACGTTCGGGTAGAACCGGGCGCCGTCACCGTGATTCGGCCACGCCCCGGTGGCATGCTTCCGGCCGCGTCCCGATGATGTGCCCAGGTCGGCCCGGTGGTGTTGTTTCCGCCTGGCCCGGTGGCGTGTTCCGCCTGGCCCGGTGGCGTGTTCCGCCTGGCCCGGTGGCGTGCCAGGCCAGCCCGGCGGTAGCGAGGGCTATGGGGCAGCTGCGGGCTGCCGGGCCCGCCCGCCTTACCGGGCCGCCGGGCCGCGCCGCCACCTGCCCCGACGTCCCTGCGGTCGGTTGAGCTGTCGTCCCGCCCGGCAGGCCATCGTCCCGGCCGGGTCGGTGGCGATGGGGCCGCCGGTCCTGGCTGCCGGGTCTCGGCCGCCGTCGGGCGCTGCCCGAACGCGCGAAACAGGCAGTTAACAAAGGGCCGAATCGGGCGCGTTCTGTTGCCGGTGGCGTAACAGCCGGGAAATGCGCCCGAAACCCCGCCATGAAAAACAAGAAGCGTTCCTGGCGGACACCGGAACGGCTCCATGGCCGGCGCCATGGCCAGCGTGGGCCATGCCGGGCCAAGCCGTTCGCCATAGCCCCTTGGAGGCACCGAGTGGTTCCCTATCCGAGCTGGCTGAACGCCGGCGACAATGCCTGGCAGCTCACGGCGGCGACGCTCGTCGGCCTGATGAGCATCCCGGCCCTCGCAGTACTCTACGCAGGACTCGTGCAGCGCAAGTGGGCCGTTAACGCGATCATGATGGTATTCAGCGCGTTCTGCCTGACCCTCATCGTCTGGGTGCTCTGGGCATTCAAGATGGGGTTCGGCGATCCGTGGATATCGACCTTCATCGGGAAGCCAGCCGCCGTGATCGGCCACGCCGGCGAGCAGGCGCGGGCCAGCATCCCGCTGCTCGACGGCCTGATACCGAAGTTCCGCTTCCCGGAATCATCGCTGGTCTACTTCCAGTTCGTGTTCGCCGGGATCACGCCGATCCTGCTGCTCGGCGCCGTGATCGGGCGGATCAACTTCAAGGTGTGGCTGCTGTTCGTGCCGCTCTGGATCACCTTCGCGTATTCCGTGAACGCCTTCCTGCTCTGGGGCGGCGGCTGGTGGGGCGCACACGGCGCGCTCGACTTCAGCGGCGGATACGTGATTCACCTGGCGGCCGGCGTATCCGGCTTCGTGGCCGCCGCGATGGTCGGGCCGAGGCTGCGGCGTGACCGCGAGACCGGCGCGCCGAGCAACATCCCGTTCGTGGCAGTAGGGGCCGGCCTGCTCTGGCTCGGCTGGAACGGCTTCAACGGCGGCGACCCGTATTTCGCCGGCGCCGACGCCGCGGCAGCCGTGATCAACACCAACCTGTCCACCGCGGCCGCGATGATGACCTGGATCATACTGGACATGCTCGGCGGCAGGGACCGCAAGCCAAGCTTCGTCGGCGGCGTCAACGGCATGATCTGCGGCCTGGTCGCCATCACCCCGGCGGCCGGCTACGTGAACGGCCTTGGCGCGCTGGTTATCGGGCTGGTTGCCTCCGGGCTCGTCTGGGTGGCGATGACCTACCTACCGCGATTCGTGTGGCCATTCAACAAGGTCGATGACGCTCTTGGCGTGGTCTACACGCATGGCTTCGCCGGCCTGCTCGGGGGCCTGCTCGTCGGCCTGTTCGCCGACCCGAACATGATCATTTACCTAGGGCTGGGGAATTCCCCGGACATCACCACGGCCGGGCTGCTCTACGGGCACCCGAAGCAGTTGCTGATCCAGGCGGGTGCCGCCGCGACGGTCATCGTCTGGGACGGCATCATCACCTACCTCATCCTCAAGGGGCTCAGCCTGTTCATGAGCCTGCGCGCATCCGACGCCGACCTTGAACTCGGTGACCTCGCCGTCCATGGCGAGCTGGCCTACGCTCCCGAGGAAGACCTGGTCAGCGTCGGCCTGAGCAAGGGTCTGGAGCACGGCGGTCCCTTCGAGGAGCCCGCTGAGCTGGCCACCCGACTGAGCAAGCCGCCAAGCGACTAGCTGCTGTGGCACGCCGGGCTGCCTGCCTGGAATCCCGGCCAGGCAGGCAGCCCAGCCTCGGTCCTCGGCTGTGCCGTGGCCGGTCCCGCGGCGGATCTCAGCAGCGTCGACGGGACATCGCCGCGGTAACAGCGGCACTGTCCATGTGTGCCAGCGAGCTTTCGTGATCCCGGAGCCCGGGCCGGAACGGCGTTCCGCCTGATGGATGTGAGCTGGGTATTCGCCGGCGCATACCGATCCCTCATCCATCAGGCGGAATGCCCATCGTGTGCACCATCAGCACCAGGCGCCGCATCGTGAGGCGGCGGCCTGGGCGTAGTCAGGGCCGTTGTGCATGTTCACGGCAGGTCCCTTGGCAGCGCCCCGGGCGGCCACCGCAATGCTCTCCTGCGGGCCGGGGTGTCGCGCAGGCCGATCGATGGCCAGGGTGCGGCTGGGCTGTCAGGGGCCGGTGAGGTTAGCCCCCGTTCTTGATCACGATGCCCAGGGTCTCGGCCAGCAACGGAGCTGCGGCCATCAGCTGCGCGCTGGTAATGACGGCCCCGCGCAGTGAGTCGGGCGTGATCATGATATCCAGCTCCGCGCCGCGCAGATCGACGTCCTCCAGGGTGACCCGGCTGAAGTCGGTCTTGTCCAGCCGCGTGTTCGTGAAGGTGACCCTGGTCAGCGTTGCGCCGCCGAAGTCCACCTGGCGGAGCAGGCAGCCGTCGAACGTCACGTCCATGAGCACGGCGTCACGGAAGTTCACCGAGTCGAGCTTGCACTCGCGGAACGTGACTGCGCGCAGCTGAGCGCCGAACGCCTCGGCCCCGGCCATCATGCCGCCGGCGAACGTCGCATCCTGCCAGGCCGTTTCGCCCAGGCTGGTGATCATCATGCGGACGTCATGCAGCCAGACGTGGGTGAAGCGCGCCCGGCGGAACTGTCCCGCCTGGAACGACACCTGCGTGAAGGCGCATTCGATGAACCGCGCGTTCGCTGCGGCGGCATCATCGAACGCGAGCTGGTCGAAATGGACGGAGTCGTAGTCTTCGCCCGGCTCCAGGTCACCCCGGTGCGGCCGGAGGGCGGCTGCGTACGGCAGCTCGGCGAGCTCTCGCGGTTCCATGCTTGCTCCTAGCATCAGCGAAGTTCAGAGCGGCCGCCATCCCGGGCTGATCAGCTAGGCCGCCGGTGTCAGTGGCCGCGAAATGCCTCTTCCAGCCACCACGAGCCACGCTCGGACGTCACCTTGGCGTCGATGACGAGCGGCCGGCCACGCGATCCGTCGAGCCAGCCGCGGACCGGGCCGAGATCACCGGGCTCGCGCACCGTTATGGCCTCGCAGCCGAACCCCCGGCCGATCGCCGCGATATCCGCAGGGGGGAAACGGACCACGTCGAGCGGATGCCCGCCCGGACCGAAGTGATGGACCTCGGCGCCGTACGCCTCGTCGTCGTAGATCAGGATGACCATCGGCAGGCCAAGCCTGACGACGGTCTCAAGCTCGCTGATGCCCATCAGCGCGCCGCCGTCGCCGAGCGCGGCGAGGGTCAGCCGGTCCGGGCGTGCGATCGCCGAGCCGATCGCGGATGCCAGCCCGAGGCCGACCGACTGATACGCCTGGGTGAAGCAGAAGCCGTCGGCATCCGGCACGGACAGGTACATGCTCGGGTAGCCCATGAAGTTGCCTGAGTCCACCGCCACGATACGCTCGGCCGGCAGCAGGTCGTCGAGCGCGATGGTGAGAGTCCGCGGGTCGATCCGGCTCCCGTCGCTGTCGTCCGCGTATGGCACGTCCCGCCAGCGGATCTCGCTGGCAAGCCGGGCACGCAGCGCGGCGGACCGGTAGCCGGTAGCTGCCTCGTCACCGTCCAGCGGACCCGCGCGGCCGGCCGCGCGCGGCCGGTGTGCCGCCCCGGCCGCCAGCGCGCTGGCCGTGGCCCGCGCCGTGGCGGCGACGTCGCCGAGCACGCCGAGGTCCACTGGCCGGTGCGCGCCCAGCGCGGACTGCTCATGATCCACCTGAATGACCTTTGCGTCCGGGCCGATCAGGTGGCCATGCCGGAGGGTCCACATGTTCAGCGCGCATCCCCAGCCGACAACCAGGTCCGCGCCGTGGATCAGCTCGGCTGCCAGCGGCGAGGCGAAGCCGCCGCTCACGTCGAGATCCCAGGGGCTGCCGCGGAACAGCCCCTTGGCCGCGGCGGATGTCGCCAGCAGAGCACCGCAGGCAGCAGCGAGCCGTTCCAGGTCGGCACGGGCTCCGCAGATCCGGGCACCCCGGCCGGCGATGAAGACGGGCCGCCGGGCGCTGGCGATCGCGGCAGCCAGCGCGCTGATCACATCTGTGGGCGGCGCGCCGCCCGCGATCGCCGTAGCGCCCACCACGCTCGCCACGATCCGCCCCGACTCCTGGCCGGCCAAGGCAGGCTGCGGGCACTCGGCGCCCTGCACGTCGAGCGGCAGAGCAAGCACCACGGTCCGCCGTTCACGCTCGGCCGTCCGATAGGCGCGAGTCACGTCGGCGACCGCTGATTCGGCGGAGTGCAGCCGCTCCGGCGTCGCGCCGACCGCGGTGGCGATCGACGCGACATCGATGCGGAAGTTGGACCGCACGGCGGCGGCGGCCACGTCGGCGGCGAGCACCAGCATCGGCGTGCGGCTCTTGGCTGCCTCGGTGATGCCGGTGACCGCATTGGTCAGCCCGGGCCCCTGATGAACGGACACGATGCCCGGCCGGCCCGTCATGCGCGCCCAGCCATCCGCCATGCAGGCCGCGCCGCACTCGTGCCGCGCGGCGACGAACCGCGCGCCGCGTGCGACCAGGGCGTTCGTGACGTGGAAGTTGCCGCTGCCCACCACGCCGAAGACTGTGTCCGCGCCAAGTCCAGCGAGCGTTGCCCCAACCGCCTCGCTGACCAGCATCAGGTGCGCTCTACCAGGGCAAGCGCCCGGCACGGGCTACCGGAGCCGCCGGTGATCGGCAGCGGCCCGGCGATGATCACGGCGCCGTGCGCGGGCAGCCTGGCCAGGTTCTGCAGCTGCGTCAGGCCGTACTTGCCGGCCCCCAGAAGCGCGGAGTGGCACGGGAAGGGCGGCTCGAACGAGTGCGCCGCCCCCGCATCCGTGCCGACCGTTTCCACCCCGAACCCGATGACCGGCGACTCCTCGGCAAGCCACCGGGCGCACTCGACAGAGACGCCTGGCGTATGCGGCCCTGTCTCGTTGGCGTTGAGGAAGAGATCCTGGTCATGTGACCGGGCATCCCAGCCGGTGCGGTACAGCAGCCACCCGCCGGCCGGGAGCGGGCCATGCTGCTGCTCCCACTCCTTGACGTGGTCGATCTCAAGGAGGAAGTCCGCGTCCGCGGCGGCTTGTGCGGTGAAGTCCAGCACCGCGGCAGGCGCGATGAGCCTGTCGACCGGCACCTGCGCGACATCCTCGCCGTCGCGTCCGGTAATCCAGTGCACCGGGGCGTCGAAATGAGTGCCCGAATGCTCGCCCGTGCTGATGTCGTTCCAGTACCAGGCCGGGCCGCGCTCGTCGTACCTGCTGATCTCGTGCAGGGCGAATGGCGAGGTATTCCCGAACGGCGCTGGCAGCCTGATCAGCGGCGTACTGGCCTCCAGCCGCGCGGTCAGGTCAACGACCTCCACCGTCGCGGCGCGCATCGCGGCGATCAGTGCGTCGAGCACGGGCATGTCATGCCTCCAGGAGCAAGGTTTGGGCTCGGTTATGGACCCCAACAGACTGCCGCAGCCAGGCTCGGCTGTGAAGGCCCACCCGGGCTATCTGAGGCCAGCCGGATGAGGTTGCCGCTGGTCTGACGGGTCTCGCCGCTGCGGTGCGCGTTCGCCAGGCCGGCTGTGCGGGCCCGCCCGGGCTATCTGGCGACCGACAGGACGAGCTTGCCCCTAGTGCGGCGGGTTTCGCCGCGGCGGTGCGCGTCCGCTGCCCGCGAGAGCGGGAACAGCTGATCGATCGCGATGGTGAGCTGCCCGCCGTCGACGAACTCGGCAAGCCGGGCAAGCCCGGGCCCGTCGGGCCGTACCAGGTGAGTCTCGGCCCGGATGCCGGCCGCGGTGGCCGCGGCGGCAAGCTCGGCGCTGACCCCGCCGCGGATCACGATGAGGGTCCCGCCCGGCCGGATAGCGCTCAGCGAGCGAAGGCCGTAGTCGCCGCCAATGGAGTCGATGACCAGGTCGACGTCTTTGGCCGCCTCCTCGAAGGCCACCTCGGCGTAGTCGATCGGCTCGTCGATGCCCAGATCGCGCAGGAACTCGTGCTTGTTCGCGCGAGCGGTGCCCAGCACGTGCGCGCCGCGGGCCTTCGCCAGCTGAACAGCCAGGTGACCGACGCCGCCGGCGGCGGCATGCACGAGGACCCGCTGGCCGGATACGACCCCGGCAAGGTCAAGCACCTGCAGCGCGGTCAGCCCGGCCAGCGGCAGCCCCGCTGCCTCCATGTCGCCGATCCGGTCAGGCGCGGCCGCGAGGTGCGCGGCCGGTGCGGCGACGTGCTCGGCATAGGCGCTGGCCATGGCCGGAAACCGCGGCATGCCATAAACCCGGTCGCCGGGCGCGAAGGAGCCGGTGCCAGGCCCGGCCGACTCGATCACGCCGGAGATATCCCAGCCGGGAATGTACGGGGGGCTGCCGAACCTGTCGCCGGCCGCGCCGGACCTGACAGCCCAGTCCACCGGGTTGACGCCCGCCGCGGTGACCCGGACCAGCACCTCGCCGGGAGCCGGCTCAGGGATGTCGGTCTCCACTGGCCGCAGGACCTCAGGGCCACCGAAGTGGTCAACTCGTATCGCGCGCATCGCTCGCCGCCTTCCTGGTGGTACCTGCGACGGGGATAACGGGGGATACCCGCCGGATACTCCCTGGACCCGTACCAACGGGTCCAGGTCGCTTGGGCACTGCCCACTCTCCCGCAGAATGGAGGCATGACCCTACCCGTTCCGAAGGCGCATACTCTGGTGACCGAGGACGGCGTCCCGATCGACGCCGCGCACTTGCCCGGTGACCAGCGCCTGGCGATAGTTCTCGCCCATGGGTTCACGCTGAACTGGCAGCGTCCGTCGGTCTGGCGGGTAGCGAGGCAGCTGAGCAAACACGGCGGCGTTGTGACCTTCGATTTCCGTGGTCACGGCCGGTCCGGCGGGCTGTCAACGCTCGGTGACAGGGAGATCTGGGACGTCGGCGTGGCGGTGGCCTACGCGCGCGAGCTGGGGTACCAGCGGATCGCGGTCGTCGGATTCTCGATGGGCGCGTCGATCGTGCTGCGTTACGCCGGCCTGATCGGCGGGATTGACGCGGTGGTATCCGTCAGCGGTCCGGGCCGGTGGTATTACCGAGGTACGAAGTCGATGCGGCGGGTGCACTGGGCGGTGGAGCGCAGGGTTGGCCGGATACTCACCAGGAAGCTACTCAACACCCGGATCAGCTCGGGCCGGTGGGATCCGGTGCCCGTGCCGCCCGCCGATGCGGCCGCGCAGATCGCCCCGGTCCCGTTGCTGATCGTGCACGGCGACCAGGACGGTTATTTCCCCATCGAGCACGCGATGCAGCTTTACGAGGCTGCGAACGAGCCGAAGGAGCTGTGGATCGTGCCGGGATTCGGGCATGCGGAGTCCGCCGCCGGCGCCGAGCTGCTCGACCGCATCGGCAACTGGGTGACCGAGGCTGTCGTCGCGGCGGTCAGCCCCACGTCCATCGCGTAGCGCACCAGGCACGGCCCGGTTCCAGGCCAGCAATCCCCGGAGCAAAGAGCGCCTGGACCGGCAGGCCGGATTCGGCCAGATTCGCCAGACCCGTCCGGTAGGAGGTACCTGGTGGCCACAGGATCGGGGCCGGGCCGGGGTCTCGCGACCGGGCCATTGCGGGCGGGCAGTCCGCGGCAGCGGCGGGGGCGGATCACGCTGCTGAAAGCCGTGCTCGTGGTGCTGATCGCGCTCGTGCTCGCCGATCTCGTGACGACCCCATGGGTCTTCCACATCGGCGACAGGTTCACGCCGCAGGACGTCAGCACTACCACCGGCCCGAGCAGCCGCAGCAGCGGTGCGGGCGGCCCCTTGCGGACATAGGGGACGGCGCCCGTGTAGTAGCGCGCGAACCGGTAGCCAGTCGAGCCGATTTTCAGCAGCACCTGCCCGGCCAGCAGCATGCCGGCAAAGAAATGCAGCGGTGATGCCTGTGCCTGGCCGCCGCCTTGGCGGGCTGCCGCCTGCTCACCGTGCCCGGGCCTTGAGCAGCCGCAGCGCGAGGGTCGGGCAGGCGTCCCTGGCCCGGATCTGGTTCAGGAAACGTTCAGAAGCGGTAAATGCCGGCCACGCTCAGCACGATGGCAGCGCCCGCCGCCGCCGCGCGCTCAGGACGACGTGGTGGCCTCCCCGCGAGTCCCACGGCCCGGCCGGCCAGCCGGGACCTCGAGGGTGACGGTCAGTCCGCCGCCCGGCGTGTCCGAAAGCTCCGCGCGGCCGCCATTCGATGTCACCAGCCGGTGCACGATCGCGAGGCCCAGCCCGGAGCCCCCCGGGGTAGCGCTGAAGAACCTGCGAAACGCAGCCTTCCGCTGTGACTCGCTCATCCCTGGCCCGTCATCTTCCACCACGATCAAGGTGTGCGGCCCGGCGGCAGTGCCCCTGACCCGGACATGCCCGCCAGCCGGGACGGCATCGATGGCGTTGGCCAGCAGGTTGTCCAGGATCTGCTCCAGGTGCCCGTCGCCGAGGCGGGCGCGCACCAGGCCCGCGCAGATGCCGGTGACCTCGATGCCGTTTTCCTGCGCGGCCGGCCGCCATGCGGCGGTCCGGTCGCTGATCACCCCGGCCACGGAGACGGACACCGGCCTGGTGACGACGTTCTCGGCTCTGGCGACCGCAAGCAGGCCGTCGACCAGCCTGGACAACCGGGTGATCTCCTCCTGCGCGCCGGCGATCTCGTCCTCCGCTGCCGGGTCGACATCCTGCGCGAGCAGGTCAAGGCGGAGCCGCAGCGCGGCAAGCGGAGTGCGAAGCTGATGCGATACGTCGGCCATCATCGCGCGATGGCCGTGCACGAGCGTCTCCAGGCGTCCTGCCATCGTGTTGAAATTGGCGGCTAGCCTGCGGATCTCGTCCGGTCCGCTGCGCAGATCCGACCTGGTGCCGAGCACGCCGTCGCCGAGCTGGCGGGCGGTGGCCGCCAGGGCGCTGAGCGGGCCGCTGACCCAGCGGGCCAGCGCGATCGCGACCACGGCGCCCGCCGCCAGCCCGGCCAGCGAGACGGCTCCGAGCCACGCCCAGAGCATGGCGAGCCGGTGGCCGAGCGGGCCGACCGGGCGGGACAGCGCTACCGCGCCGACGGTACGGCGTGCTTCGTCGCTGCGTATCGGCGAGACGATAAGCAGCGCGCCGCCCGACGTGCGGGCCTGGCCCGGCCGGCCCGATAGCACCCGCCGCACCTCGGCGGCGGCGGGCGGACCAGCGCCGGCGATCCTGTGGCCCGCGTGATCATAGATGCCGACCTGGTCGCCGCTGCCGCGGATCTGCGTGATCGTCCTGGCGAGGGCCGCACCGCGCTCGTGATCCGCAAGCTTCTCCTCGGCTACGCCCGCCAGCGACCTGGCCGTGGCAGCCGCCTGGTCCAGGTAGTCCTGGCGATCATGCGCCGCGGTGATCAGGCCGAGCGGAACGGCCACCGTTGCCAGCAGGGCGCAGATCAGCGCCAGGATCGCCAGCACGATCCGGCGGGTCATCAGGTGTCGCTGAGCCGGAAGCCGCGCCCGTAGACGGTCTCGATCAGCCCTGGCTCGCCGAGCTTCCTGCGCAGCGCCGCCACGTGGACATCGAGCACCTTGGTGGGGCCGTACCAGTGCGAGTCCCAGGCGCTCTCCAGGATTTCCTGGCGACTGACCACCCGGCCGGGATCGATCGCGAGGCACTCCAGGATGTCGAATTCCTTCGGCGTCAGCGCGATGTCCGCGCCGGAAACGGCGACCTTCCTGCGGCGCATGTCGACGGTCAGCGGCCCGTGCCTGACCACTTCGCCCTCGGGCCTGATACGGCGCAGGACGGCCCGGATCCGGGCCTGGAGCTCGGCCAGCCCGAACGGCTTGACCAGGTAGTCGTCGGCGCCGGCATCCAGTGCCAGCACGCGTTCGGCCTCCTCCCCGCGGGCCGTCACTACGATGATCGCCTTGCTCGATCGTTCCCGGAGTCGCCGGCACACGTGCACGCCGTCGGCGTCGGGGAGCTCCAGGTCGAGCAGCACCACGTCGGGCTCGCCCCAGCGCAGCGCCTCACCTCCGGTCATCACGTGGGCGACCCGGTAGCCGCCCCTGCTCAGGCCGCGGACCAGCTGGGTGGCGATGCCCTGGTCGTCCTCCACCAGCAGGACGCTCGGGCCACCCGAGCCGGGCGGCACCGCGGGCCCGGGCAGCCCGGCGGCAGCTGGCTGCCGGGCGGGACCGGGCACGTCCGCACTCGCACTCATGGCCACCACCGTAGGTGACAGCTGACGTGGCCGCGCCTGCTAGTCGCTTACTGGCCCGGCAGGCCGCAGCGGCGGCGCCACCGAGATGCCGAATCCCCAGTTCAGCAGCCGGGTGGCGGCGGTGAACCTGGCCATCGGGTTGGTGCCGGAGCTGTGCAGCACGACCCCGATGAGCACGGTGCCGCTGCTGCCCACCGCCTCGAAGAGCAGGCAGTACCCGGCCGCGTCTGTCGATCCCGTCTTGATCCCGATGGCGCCGGGGTAAGAGGCGAGCAGCAGGTTGGTGGTCTTCCACCGGTAGCCATGGTGAGCGGAGGTGGGCGCGATGCCATGCGACCGCTGGTGCACGATGCGGCGGAATACGGTCCGGTCCATCGCTGCCTGACCCAGGATGACGAGGTCACCCGGGGTGGAGTAGGTCGAGTGCTCCGTCGGCAGCGGCAGTCCGTCGAAGTTCGAGAAGTGCGTGTGCAGCATGCCAAGCCGCCGCGCGGTGGCGTTCATCTTCCGCACGAAGGCAGCTCGGCCGGGGCCGTACGCCTTGGCCAGGGCCAGCGCGGCGTCGCAGCCGGATGGCAGCAGCATGGCCTCAAGCACCTGCCGGGCGGTGAGCACGTCTCCGACCCGCAGGCCAGCACTGCTGGCGTCGGGGTGCCTCCGGATGTAGCGGCGGACCGCCCTGGTGATCTTGATATGCCGGCTCAGGCGGCCGGCCCTGATGACCACCAGCGCCGTCATGACCTTCGTGATGCTGCCCATCGGCCGGGGCCGGTTCCGGTTGCGGCTCCAGAGCCGCTTGCCGGTGCTCGCGTTGAGCAGTTCGGCGCCCCAGGCCTTGATCCTGGTCGGCCCGCTGGCCGAGGCGACGAGCTGGTCGGCTACCGAGAGGCCGGCGACGGCACCGGCCGGGCTGGTGCTGGCCGGGCTGGTGCCGGAGGGGCGGGCGCTGGCCAGCGCGCGGGCGGGGGATCCGGTGGCGGCAAGGCTGGCGGCGAGGAAGCCGGCGGCGAGCAAAACTACGGCAGCCTGGCGTACCAGCTTCAGCATGGTCCAGCAGATTACCAGCCCGTGGGCATCGGCATGCCCTCGCTATAACCCGCCGCGCCCTGTACCCCGACGACCGCCCGCTCGTGCAACTCGTCCAGGCTGGTCGCCCCGGCATAGGCGCATGCGCTGCGCAGCCCGGCGGTGATCGTGTCGATCAGGTCCTCCACCCCGGGACGGTGCTCGTCCAGGTACATCCGGGAAGTGGAGATGCCCTCCTCGAACAGTTCCTTGCGGGCGCGGTCGAACGGCGAGTCGGCCGCCGTGCGCAGCCGCACCGCCCGGGCGGACGCCATCCCGAAGCTGTCCTTGTACCGGCGGCCGTCCGCGTCGCGGAACACGTCACCTGGCGACTCGCAGGTGCCGGCGAACCACGATCCGATCATGACGTTCGACGCGCCGGCGGCGATCGCGAGAGCGACATCCCGCGGATGGCGGACGCCGCCGTCGGCCCACACGTGCGCGCCGAGCCGCCGTGCCTCGGCGGCGCAGTCAAGGATCGCGCTGAACTGCGGCCGCCCTACTCCCGTCATCATCCGGGTGGTGCACATGGCGCCGGGGCCGACGCCCACCTTCACGATTCCGGCGCCTGCCGCCACGAGGTCCGCGACGCCGGCCGCCGTCACCACATTGCCGGCCGCGAGCGGGATCGACGGGACCGCGCCGCGCACCGCCCGGAGTGCGTCCAGCATCTTGTCCTGATGGCCGTGCGCGGTGTCGACGACCAGCAGGTCCGCGCCGGCATCGGCAAGCAGCTTGGCCTTGGCGCCGGCATCGCCGTTAATTCCCAGCGCGGCGGCGACCCGCAGGCGGCCCCGGACATCCGTGGCCGGCTGGTACATGGTGGCGCGCAGGGCCCCGGTGCGGGTGAGGATGCCCACGCACCGGCCGGCCTCGTCAACAACCGGCGCCAGCCGGTGCCTGCCGCTGTGCAGCAGGCTGAACGCCTGCTCCGGGTCGGTGCCGGCCGGCAGCGTGAACAGGTCGGTGGACATGACCTGGCTGAGCTGGGTAAAGCGGTCGACGCCGCGGCAGTCCGCATCGGTCACCACGCCGACCGGGCGCCCGCCCGAGACCACGATCACCGCGCCGTGTGCGCGCTTGGGCAGCAGGCTGAGCGCGTGCCCGGTGGTCGCATCCGGGCCGAGCGTCAGCGGGGTGTCGTAGATCAGGTCGCGGCTCTTCACCCAGCTCACTACGTCGGCGACGACGTCAGCCGGGATGTCCTGCGGAAGCACGGCGAGACCGCCCCTGCGGGCGATTGTCTCGGCCATCCGGCGCCCGGACACCGCGGTCATGTTGGCTGAGATCAGCGGGATCGTGGTACCGCTGCCATCGCTGGAGTGCAGGGTGACATCGAGCCTGGAAGCTACCGACGACCTGCTCGGAACCAGGAAGACGTCGCTGTAGGCCAGGTCATACGTCGGCATCTGCTCGGTGAGGAATCGCACGAACCGATTCTGCCCCGGACTCCGGGCCCGAATCGGCTATCCCCGGCTGGTCAGACGATCGCCTCGTCGACGTAGCACCATCGCCAGTCCTCGCCTGGCTCGAACGAGCGGACCACCGGGTGCCACGTCTGCCGGTGATGAGCCGTGGCGTGCTTGTGCCGCGATGAGTCACAGCAGCCCACATGACCGCAGCTCAGGCAGAGCCTGAGGTGAACCCAGGAGGTGCCGTTCGCGAGGCATTCCGCGCAGCCGCCGGGGGTCTGTGCCTCGACCGGGCCGAGGCTCTTCACGTGCGTGCATCCGGCCATCGGGCCATCCTCGCATCAGCCTGGCGCGATCGCACGGGCCACTCAGCTGGTACGCATCACGGTTACCGGCTGGCCCCGCAGGGCCGGCCGCGCAGAACGCCCATGCGCCAGCCCGCGCGGCCGTCGCCCGGGCCGGCTCCCGGTGAGCAGGGGCGCTTGGCCCTGGCCGCGTGCTGGCCCGCCCGGCGCGGCGCGCTGGCGCCGCCTATCCTGCTGCGGTGACCACAGCACGGACGCTGCGGCTCGGGCGGCGGGAGTGGGCGCCCGGCTCGTTCGCCGTGATGGCAGTGATCAACCGGACGCCTGACTCCTTCTTCGACCAGGGCGCGACACGGGAGTTCGGCGCCGCGCTCGAGGCGGCGGGCCGGGCCGTCGCCGCGGGCGCCGACATCGTGGACATCGGCGGCGTGAAGGCCGGCCCCGGCGACGAGGTCAGCGCAGCCGAGGAGATCCGGCGGGTGACCGGCCTCGTCGCTGCGGTCCGCGACCGGCATCCCGGCGTTGTGATCAGCGTCGATACCTGGCGGGCCGAGGTAGCCGAGGCTGTCGCCGCGGCCGGCGCTGACCTGCTCAACGATGCCTGGGGCGGCGCTGACCCGCGGCTTGCCGAGGTCGCGGCCGCGCACGGGATCGGGCTGGTCTGCTCGCACGCCGGCGGGCTTGCGCCGCGAGCCGGCCCGCACCGCCCCGCCTATGCTGACGTCACGGAGGCTGTTGCCGGGTACGTGGCCGCCGAGGCCGACCGGGCGGTGGCCGCCGGGGTGCGGCCGGACAGGATCCTGGTCGACCCCGCGCACGATTTCGGCAAGAACACGTGGCACTCGCTGGAGCTGACGCGGCGGCTCGGCGAGCTCACGCGTACCGGCTGGCCGGTTCTTGTCGCGGTCTCGAACAAGGACTTCATCGGCGAGACGCTGGGGCTTGGCGTCACCGAGCGGGCGGAGGGGACGATCGCGGCGCTGGCGATCTCCGCCTGGCTGGGAGCGCGGGTATTCCGCGTGCATGACGTCGCGGCGGCGCGGGGAGCGCTGGCCGCGGTGGCTGATCTGCGCCAGGGCTGACTGGCGGATCTGGCCCGGCAGGACGCGCGCCCGGGCTGACCGATCCCGTCAGGGTTCCCCCTGGAGCTGGAAGCGGATCCGGTGCCAGCCCCGGCGAGGCGGCGCCGGTCGTTCCGGCCCCAGCGGCGGCTAGGCCGTGTGGAAGGCCGCGAAGATGATCGCGCTGAGCCTGTCGACCATTTCCTCCCTGGGCAGCCGCACCTCGACGCTGAGCAGGTAGTTGACGCGCTCGAGCATCATCAGGCAGGCCACGGCGGTGAGCTCGGCATGCTCGGGAGGCTCGCCGCTGCCCGCCCCGGCTCCGCTGACCGCGCGGTTGCTCGCGGTCATTCCCTGGGTAATGGCCTCGGCCAGGCGGAACAGCAGCTGGAGGCCGTCACCCCAGACTTCCTCGCCGACCAGCTCTGCCTGGCTGAGAATCCTGATTACCGTCGCATGCGCCGCGTAGGTGTCGCAGAACCGGCGGATCCACTCGCGCAGCGCCGCCCGGCCGGCATCGTTCCTCGTCACCACGGGGAACTCGCCGGTGATGATCCCCATATCGTGCAGCGCGTCCCGCAGCAGCGTCTTGAACAGGTCTTCCTTGTTGGCGAAGTACAGGTAGAACGTGCCATGCGAGGTCTTCGCCCTGCGCACGACGTCGTCAACCCGGACTGCCTGGAATCCGCGCTCGTCGAATTCGGCTAGCCCGGCTTCCAGCAACCTGCGCACGGTCTGGCGGCCCTGCGCGCCGAGCTCGCGCTCCTGGGCGGGAATGCCGCCGCCGAGCGACGGGCGCCGCGGGCGGCCGCCGGCGGCATTCCGGGCCCGGCGTGCTGCGGCCTTGCCCACGTTCCGCTCCCTTGCTGCCGGGCCATCCGGCGCCGTGACGTGCGCCGGGGCAGCCACCGGATCCTCCGGCGTCACGTCCGGCGCCTGCGCGTTCGCCGCATCAGCATCCTGCACGTCAGCCTCCGCTCGCATCCGCTAGGTTCGCATCCGGTACGCCGGCCCCCCGTACCTTCGCGCCTCCCGCCACCGCGCCGCCGGCCGGGCTGGCCAGCTCGCTGCCCAGGGACGTGACAACAGCCTCCGCGGCGGGCACCGGGCCGCGCTCATGTTCCCCGCTCACCCTGGCGAGACTAGCGGGATTCGTAACGCAGGCACCGGAATTTTCCGCCCGTCACTTGTATCCCCGGCCGGGCTCAGGCTATCGAGCCGCTCGCGGGCATCAACATTCAGGCCTGCCGCCATCACGATCTTGGTCTACCCCGGTCGCGGCCACGCACACCGTGCGCGGCATTCTTCCCGGCCGGGCCGTGGCCGTGGCCCGCCAAGCCCCGCTGCCCGCTACGGGCCGAGGACCCGGCTCAGGTAGGCGTTGGCGAACCGCCGCTCCGGGTCCAGCTTGTCGCGGAGCGCGGCGAAGTCGCCGAACCTCGGATAGACGCCGCGCAGGTACGCAGCATCCCTGGTGTGCATCTTGCCCCAGTGCGGCCGTCCGCCGGCCGCGGTGAGCACCGCCTCCGTCTCGCGGAAGTAGTCCTCATGCGGCGAGGCATGGAAGACGTGGAAGGCGATGTAGGCGCTGTCCCTGCCCTGCCCGGTGGACAGCCACGGATCGTCGCCGGGGGTGACCCTGACCTCGATCGGGAAGCTGATCCGCCAGGCTCGCCGCTCCAGCAGGCCGCGCACCTCGCGCAGCGCGCCCGCCAGCGACTCGCGCGGGATCGCGTACTCCTGCTCCTTGAAGCGGACCCGGCGCGGGCTGGTGAACACCCGGTGCGAGGCATCGCTGTAGCAGCGCGCGCTGAGCGCCCGGCCCGCCACCTTGTTCACCGGCTTGATCAACCCGGGGAACCGGTGTCCGAGCCGGCAGGTGATCCCGAACAGGGTGTTGGAAAGGAACTCGTCGTCCAGCCGGTACCTGAACGCGGAGAGCGGCCTGGCCGGCCCGGCCGTGTGGTTGTTCCGCTTGGTCAGGCATCCGTCGGTATGCGGGAACCAGAAAAACTCGAAATGCTCGTTGTCCCGGGTCAGGTCATCCAGCCTGCCGATCACGTCACCCCAGCGCATCGGCTCTTCGCGCGCCTCCAGCAGGAAGGCGGGGACCACGCGGAACGTGACCGCCGTGAGCACCCCGAGCGCGCCGAGGCCGACCCGGGCCGCGTTGAACAGGTCCGGGTTCGCGCTGGCCGAGCATGACGTGATCGTGCCGTCGGCGAGCACCAGCTCAAGGCCGGCCACCTGGGCAGCCATGCCGCCGGCATCGCGGCCGGTGCCGTGCGTCCCGGTCTGGATCGCGCCCGCCACCGTCTGGACCTGGATGTCGCCCAGGTTCGCGAGCGCGAGTCCGTGCCGCAGCAACTCCTCGTTCAGCGTCCGCAGCGGGCAGCCGGCCGCCGCGGTCACCAGGCCGGCCGCGGCGTCGACCGACCTGATTCCGGTCATCCCGCCCGGAAGCAGCATGATCCCGTCGGTAATGGCCGCAGGGGTGAACGAGTGGCCTGCGCCGGTCATCCGGACGGTCGTGCCCAGTTCCCCGGCCCGGCGGACGGCGGCAGCGACCTCATCGGCCGACCGGGGCGTGATGACTTCCCGCGGCTCGGCTGCCGCAGTGCCCGCCCAGTTCCGCCAGGAGGCGGAGGTACCGGCCATGCCCGGACCTTACCCGGACGCCACGCCGCCGCTGCGTGCGGGCTCTTGACCGTGCCAGTTATGGTGGACGTTGCGATGAGAAGCCTGCTGCGGCGCACCGCGCTGCGCTCCTCCGCTGCCGTCACGCCCGCCCTGCGCGGCGTGGCGGTTTCCGGCATCCTCCTGGTTCTCGCGGTCGGCCACAGCCCGGCCGGGCTCGCGCCGCGGCCCGTGCCCGGCCCTCAGCCCGGCGCCACGGCAGCGCGCGGCACGGGAAGCGCGGACGGCGCGCGTGCCGCTGCCGCCTTCCGCCAGATCAACCTGCCCGACCTGCTCGTGGTGGAGCCGGCCGGCCTGTCGGCCGGCAAGATCGCCAGGATCAGGAAGATCGCCGGCGTCCGTGACGTGATCGCCTTCGACGGCGCCCAGATCAAGGCCGGCGGCCACCCGGTCAGCGTGATCGGCGTGAACCCGGGCCAGTTCCGGTCCTGGACACCGCTGCGGACCGCATCTGACCAGGGCTTCTGGAATGCCCTGGCGCACGGCAGCTTCGTCGCGTCCCGTGCCGCGGCGGCCAGGCTCGGGCTGCGCCGCGGGGCCTCCTACCAGCTGGCCGGCGCCAGCACCCGGCCGGTGCCGTTCGGCCGGGCGGCCCGGCTCGGCGTCGCCGGAGTGGATCTCGTGGTGAACCAGCCGACGTCGCGCTCGCTCGGCCTCGTGCACCGGGTAGCGGCGCTGGTCAGCGCGCCCGCCGCCGGGCTGGCCACGCTCACCAGCGACGTGCGCGCGCTGCTCGGCTCCCAGGCCAAGATCGTCAGCCTGCGCAGCCAGGCCCTGCCGGTGACCCAGCAGGTCTCCGGCCAGCTGCCCGGCAACTACCTCGACTTGTTCCGGCAGTCAGCGGCCAGGTACTGCCCGGGCATGTCGTGGACCATCCTGGCCGCGATCGGCCAGATCGAGAGCGCCGACGGCACCAACGTCGGCCCGTCAAGCGCCGGGGCCCTCGGCCCGATGCAGTTCCTGCCAGCCACCTGGCGGACCTGGGGGATCGCCGGATTCGGCCGGACCGGACCGCCGGACATCATGAACCCGTACGACGCCGTGCCGTCGGCGGCCAGGCTGCTCTGCGCGGACGGCGCGGCCGGCCGCGGCCGTGCGCTCTACCAGGCGATCTTCGACTACAACCATAACGACCGGTATGTCAGCGAGGTGCTCGGCCTGGCCAGCGAATACGCGAAGGACTACCCCTGACGGACGGCACCCGCCGGGCAATGCCGGCGGGCGGCGGGCCGGCCCTGGCCGTGCATGCGCGGCCGCCCAGGGCTGCTGGTTGGATGAAGGCATGCCGCCCTACGACGCGTTCTTGCTCGTATCCTTCGGGGGCCCGGAGGCTCGCGAAGACGTCATCCCGTTCTTGCGGAACGTCACCCGCGGCCGCAACGTGCCGGCCGACCGGCTCGAGCAGGTGGCCGAGCACTACTACCGGCTCGGCGGGGCAAGCCCGATCAACCAGCAGTGCCGGGATCTGGCCGCCGCGGTCGAGAAGGACTTCGCCGCCAGCGGGATAGCGCTCCCGGTCTACTGGGGGAACCGGAACTGGGATCCGTTCCTGGCCGACACCGTGCGGGAGATGACCGCGGCCGGGGTGCGGCGCGCGATCGCCTTCGTGACATCCGCCTATAGTTCCTACTCCAGCTGCCGGCAGTACCTCGACGACATCGAGCTGGCCAGGGCCCAAGCCGGGCCCGGCGCCCCGGTGATCGACAAGATCCGCCAGTTCTTCAACCACCCGGGTTTCATCGAGCCGCTCGCGGCGAGCACGCGTCGCGCGATCGAGTCGCTGCCACCCCTCGTTAAGAATGATGTTGATCTTGTTTTCACGGCGCACAGCATCCCGGAAGCCATGGCGGCGGCGAGCGGGACCGGCGGCTGCGGGGCCTACCCGGCGCAGCTTGCCGAGGCCGCCAGGCTGGTCGCCGAGCGGGCCGGCGCCAGCCTGCGCTGGCGGCTTGCCTACCAGAGCCGCAGCGGCCCGCCGTCCCAGCCATGGCTCGGGCCGGACATCGGCGACTGCCTCACCGAGCTCGCGGGGTCCGGCGCGCGGGCCGTGGTCCTCGTCCCGGTCGGGTTCGTCTCCGATCACATGGAGGTCAGGTACGACCTTGACGTGGCGGCGGCCGAGACGGCCAGGCGGCTCGGCCTGCCGCTAGCGCGGGCGGCCACCCCTGGCACCGATCCCGCGTTCATCTCGATGATCACTGAGCTGGTCAGGGAGCGGCTGGACGGCTCGCCCCGGGCAGCGCTGGGCAGCCTCGGCCCGCAGCGCGACCGGTGCCCGCACGGATGCTGTGCCGCCCGTCCGGGCTGGCCGGCCGGCCCGCCGCGGGGCCAGCGGTGAGCCTGCCGCGCGCGGGCGAGCTGCTTGAGCTTGCCCGGTCGGTGGCGGCCGAGGCCGGCCAGCTGCTGCATAACCGCCGGCCGGCCGGCCGCCCGGCGGTGGTGACGACGAAGTCGAGCCCAACCGACGTGGTCACCGCGATGGACCGGGCCGCCGAGACGCTGATCAGGACGAAGATACTGGCGGAGCGGCCGGGCGACGCGATACTCGGCGAGGAGGGCGGCGAGTCCGGCCACGGCCGGGTCCGCTGGATCGTGGATCCCCTGGACGGTACCGTGAACTACCTGTACGGCCTGCCGGACTGGTCAGTCAGCGTTGCCGTCGAGGTCAGCGGCACCGTGCTGGCCGGCGTCGTGGTCGTGCCGCAGCGCGGCGAGGAGTTCTGCGCGATGCTGGGGGCCGGCGCCTGGCTGTGGGCCGGCAGCGGGCCGCCCGCCGCGCTGCGATGCAACACCGGGGTGCCGCTCGGCCAGGCGCTGGTGGCCACCGGCTTCGGTTACGGGGCGGCCAGGCGGCGGATCCAGGGTGAGGTCGTCGCCGCGGTGCTGCCGGCCGTGCGGGATATCCGGCGCGGCGGGTCGGCGGCGGTCGACCTCTGCTCGCTGGCGGCCGGCCGGGTCGACGGCTACTTCGAGCGCGGCGTCAACTACTGGGACATTGCGGCCGGCGGGCTCATCGCCGGCGAGGCCGGGGCGCAGGTCGCGGGCCTGGCAGGCCGGGCCGCCAGCCCGTCGATGACGCTGGCGGCCGGCCCGGGACTGTTCGGCGACCTCGACAAGCTGCTGGCGAGCCTGAATCCCGAGCGAGACGAGTAGGCCCGGGCGAGCCAGCCGCAAGCCCGGGATCGGCCCGCCGCGAGCCCCGGCCTGCGCCGCGTGCCTACTGCCTGGTCAGGGTGCCGCGAGCGGCAAGGCTCGAGGCGCCCTTATAGATGAACTTCAACGTCCCGCCCGGCTGCTGGGTGAGCGTGACCACACCATTCAGGCAGACCCCGGCCACGATCTCCTGGCTCATCGTATAGCTGTCGCGCGCCGACGCCTTCAGGGTGAGGTTCCCCGAGCAGGTAAGCGAGCTGCCAGAGTAGGTGATCGTGCCGGCCGGCGACCTTCCGGTGAGCTTGACCTCGGTGCCGATCTTGACGCTGCCCTGCTGCACGGATCCCGACCAGGTGCCAGCCAACGTGGCCGGCAGCGTGATGGAGGTCGATGGCGACGGCGACGGGCTTGCTGGGCCGGACGGGGAGCTTGTCTGCGACGCGGCCGGCTGGTTGGCTGAGGCCGGGTTAACGGCGTGCGCGGAATCGTTCGAGCCGGCCTCCTGCAGGACGTGCACGGCGATCCCGATCGCCAGCACGCAGACGGCGGCGGCTGCCGCCCAGCCGATGGCCCGGGCTCGCTGGGACCGGGCCATCGGGCCGGGGCGCGCGGTGCCGGGCGGCGGTTCGGCCGGAGCGCGCATCGCCGCCTTGGCCGCCCGCCGGGATCCCTCCGCCAGCACGCCGGCGGCCGGGTTTTCGTGGCCGAGGAGCCGGACGACGACCTGCCGGGCGGCCGGCCGGGCGGTTGGCTCGGCGGTGGCGCAGCTCGCGACCGGGCCGCGCAGCGGCTCTGGCAGTACGGTCAGGTCCTGCCTGCCCGGCGGGCCCTTGCCGGTGGCCGCGAACAGCATCGCCTGCGCCCAGGCGAGCATGTCCGCGGCCGGGGTGGCCGCGCCGTAGGGCGGGGTGATGGCGAAGCCGATCACCCGGGGCCCGTCGGCACCGAGCACGATGTGATCAGGCCCGAACTCGCCGTGCACCAGCCCGGCCTGGTGCACCGCGGCCAGGCCGGTGGCTGCCCCGATGGCCAGCGCCTCCAGTTCCTCGCCCGCGCGCGGCCCGTCCGCGGCGACTACCTCGGACAGCAGCGGCCCGGCCACGAACTCGCTGACCAGGTAGGCCCGGCCGTTCTCCAGCCCGGCATCCAGGATCCGGGCGGCGCAGAACGGCGCTACCCGGCGGGCCGCCCGCGCTTCCGCCGTGAACCGGTCCCTGGCGGCGCCGTCGGGCGTCCGCTCGCTGGCGAACAGGGTGACGGCAACCCGGTCGCCGTCGGTCGCCCGGCCGAGGTACGCGGGGGTGCCCGACGGCCCGAGGATGCGCCCGGTCAGCCGGTAGCGCCCGACGCGCTTGGGATCGTCGGGACGCAATGGCGCGACCTGCGGCATGCGTCGTCTCCACGGGGTCCGGCGTGGCAAGATGTGCGGTTCGTACCATACGCACTCTGCGCTGGGGTGCTGTGCAGATCAAGCAAGTTTCTCGCTGGTGAAGCTCTCCGTTATGCGTCGTCACGCGGCCAGACCGTATCCCGGAGGCGACACGAACCTCCCGCTGCGGCTTGTTACGTGTGGCCCGCGCCGGGACGTGACAGAATTCGCCGCCGGAATCGGGCACAACTACGGCGTCCTGAGCGTTACATCCGCGCGAGGCGCATGACATGGAGGGGTATGGCCCAGATGGCTACAGACTATGACAGCCCGAGGAAGACGGACGACGAGCTCACTGAGGACAGCCTGCAGGAGCTTCAGGCACGGCGGATGGACAAGTCATCGTCGACGATTGACGTTGACCCGGACGACGTGGCCGAGTCACTCGAGCTGCCCGGGGCGGACCTGTCGAACGAGGAACTCTCGTTCCGGGTGATTCCGCGCCAGGCGGACGAGTTCACCTGCTCAAGCTGCTTCCTGGTGCACCACCGGAGCCAGCTCGCCGAGACCAGGGGCAAGCTGCTCGTCTGCCGGGAGTGCGCGGCCTAGATCGCCATGCACGCCGACCTGGTGCTCACCGGTGGCCCGGTCTACACGGCTGACCGGGCCCGGCGCCGCCTGGTGCCGGCCGGGCCCGCCGCCAGCGGCGGTGCCATGCCGGGTGACACCGCGGTGCCGGGCGACAGCGCCGTGGCGGTGGCCGGCGGCCGGATCGTCGCCGTTACGGCGGCAGGCGACCAGCGGATCCGTGACCTGACCGGACCGGCGACCGAGGTCATCGGCCTGGCCGGCCGGGCGCTGCTGCCGGGATTCCAGGACGCGCACGTGCATCCCGCGTTCGCCGGCGTCACGATGACGGGCTGCAACCTGATCGGCGCGGCCAGCCTGGACGAGGCGCTCGCCAGGATCAGGTCCTACACCGGCTCCCGCCCCGGCCAGGAGTGGATCGCCGGGGCCGGCTGGCGGATGGAGTGGTTCCCCGGCGGGACGCCAGGCCGCGGGCTGCTCGACCAGGTCACCGGCGGCCGGGCCGCGTTCCTGCTCAACCGGGACGCGCACGGGGCGTGGGCCAGCACCCGCGCGCTCGAGCTTGCCGGGATCGACCGCCGCACCCCGGACCCGCCGGACGGCCGGATCGAGCGCGAGGCCGGCGGCGAGCCGCAGGGCACGCTGCACGAGGGCGCGGCCACCCTGGTCGGCAGGCACGTCCCCGCGGTTACCTTCGAGGACAGGCTGGCCGGGCTGGTGCTGGCGCAGGCGCACCTGCACGCCAGGGGGATCACCGCGTGGCAGGACGCCATCATCGGCGACTACCTGGGCTCGGCCGACCCGCTGCCGGTCTACCTGGCGGCAGCAAGCAGCGGGCAGCTCACCGCCAGGGTCGAGGGCGCCCTGTGGTGGGACCGGCACCGCGGCCCCGGCCAGCTCGCTGACCTGCTCGGCCGCCGGGAGCAGGGCCAGGCGGGCAGGTTCAGGGCGAACACGGTGAAGATCATGCAGGACGGCGTCGCTGAGAATTTCACCGCCGGGATGATCGACCCGTACCTCGACTCGTGCGGCTGCCAGACCGCCAGCCGCGGCCTGTCCTATATCGACCCGGAGGACCTGCGCGAGGTCGTGACCAGCCTGGACGCTGCGGGCTTCCAGGTGCATTTCCACGCGATCGGGGACCGCGCGGTGCGCGAGGCGCTCGATGCCGTCGAGGCTGCCCGCGCCGCCAACGGCGCCAACGATCACCGGCATCACATCGCGCACCTGCAGGTCATGCACCCGGCGGACATCCCTCGTTTCGCCGCCTTGAACGTGACGGCCAACATGCAGGCGCTCTGGGCCGCGCACGAGCCGCAGATGGACGACCTGACGATCCCGTTCATCGGGCCGCAGCGGGCCGGCCGGCAGTACTTGTTCGGCGACCTGTTCCGGTCAGGCGCCCGGCTCGCCGCGGGCAGCGACTGGTCGGTGACCAGCGCGAACCCGCTGCGGGCCATCCATGTCGCGGTCAACAGGACGCTGCCGGGCGCCGCCGGGGACGGGGCAGAGCCGTTCCTGCCCGACCAGGGCCTCGGCCTGGCCGAGGCGCTCGCCGCGTACACCGCAGGCTCCGCCTACGTGAACCACCTGGACGGCGAGACCGGCGCCGTCGAGCCAGGCCGGCTGGCCGACCTGGCCGTGCTTGACCGGGATCCGCACCGCGGCCCGCCGGGGGAGATCGCCGAAACCAGGGTGCTGGCCACCTACGTCGAGGGCGAGCGCGTCTACACGGCCAGCGACCTGTAGGCAGGCCCGGTGGCCGGCCAGCCCCGATGAGCCGGGCGGCATGGCGGCGCTGGACGGCGGAAAACCGCAGGGGTAACGGATCCTTCGAGCCCGGTCCCGCCCGGTTAGATCAGCGACTCCGGGGTGGCGGTCATCTCACCGCCCGCATCGCCGGTGTTCACGACGCCGGCCGGCTCGATCAGCAGCAGCGACGTCTCGGTCGCTGCCCGCGGCCGGTGCCGGACGCCGCGCGGGATCGTCACCGTCTCCTGCGGCCCGAGCACCACCGCGCCGTCCGGCAGGTCGATGGTCAGCTCGCCGCCGAGCACCAGGAAGACCTCGTCGGTATCGTCGTGCTGATGCCAGACGAACTCACCCTGAACTTTGACGATCTTAAGCTCGTAGTCGTTGAGCCGCCCGATGATCTTCGGTTCCCAGTGCTCGCTGAACGTCGCCAGCTTGTCGGTGAGACTGACCTTGTCGATCGGCATGCCCAGAATTGTCCCATCCTGATATCGCACCGGGCCAGCGCATTTCCATTGGCCGCACCGGGGCCAGCACGGTTCTCCGGGGCCAGGACGGTGGCCGCGGAGCCCGGCAGGTGACGGCGGCCGACCCGCCGGGCCGTGCCGGAAGCCAGGCGGGCCAGGCGGTGCAGGCCGGGCGGTTCGCCGCGCAGTTGCTGACGGGCGAGCCGGCCCGCAGCGCCGTCGAGGTCGTCGGGCGGCTGCTCGGCGTGCAGGGCCAGGACCCGCGCGGTGTGCGGCTCGCCATCCGGGCCCGGTCGGCCGGCCTGGCCGCCGCGGACGTCGACCGGGCGCTGACCGGCGAGCGCTCGCTGCTGATCACCTGGCTGAACCGCGGCACGCTGCACCTCGTCCGGGCCGAGGACTACTGGTGGCTGCACCCGCTCACGACGCCGCAGCTTGCCGCGGCGAGCGCGCGCCGGCTGGCCCAGGAAGGCGTGCCGCCGGCCGACGCCGACCGGGGCGTCGCCGCGATCGAGGCGGCGCTGGAGCACGGCCCGCTGACCAGGGCCGCGCTGCGTGACCGCGTGGCATCGGCCGGCGTGCGCACCGAAGGCCAGGCGCTCGTGCACGTCCTGCTGCTCGCCTCGCTGCGCGGCCGCATCGTGCGCGGGCCGATGATCGGCGGCGAGCACGGCTACGTGCTTGTCAGCGACTGGCTGGGCACGCCGCCGGCGCCGCTGGACCGGGACACGGCGCTGGCCGAGCTGGCCCGGCGGTACCTGGCCGGGCACGGCCCGGCGGCTGACCGGGACCTCGCCAAGTGGGCGGGCGTGCCGTTGCGGGACGCCCGGCGCGGCCTGACCGCGATTGGCAGCGAGCTGACCGAGCGCGATGACGGCCTGGTCAGCCTGGCCGTCGGCAGCACCGGGGCGGGCGGCCGGAATGACACCGGTTTTCCGCCGCCCCGGCTGCTCGGCGCCTTCGATCCGCTGCTGCACGGCTGGGTGTCCCGCGAGCCTGTTCTCGGCGATCAGCAGGGCATCGTCACGTCCAACGGCGTCTTCCGGCCGTTCGCCCTCGTCCGCGGGCGTGCCGTCGCCATCTGGAGCATGCCCCGCGGCCGGGTCACGCTGGCGCCGTTCGTCTCCCTGGCCGCGGACGACGAGGCCGCCCTGCTCGCCGACGCCGCCGACGTGCTCCGCTTCCTGGCCTGCGGCGCGCTGCCTCCGGTGGCTGAGGGGTCTGATGTCACCGGGATGATCTCACGCCCACCCGCTCCGAAATAGGCCCAGGTTCCAGCTGCCGGCGCCCTAGCCGGCCGACGGCCTGCTGCGCCAGCTGGCCTGGTGCCGGACGAACAGCCAGATCATGCAGCCGATGAGGACCGGGAAATGCAGGACCGCGTAATAAACATTGAAAGCCTGCACTAAGAGCGGATGGGCCAGGAAGGCATGCTGCAAGCCGGCCTCGCTGGGCAGCCGTGCCACGCGCTCGGCATGCCAGAGCCAGTCAGCCCTGGCCAGCGCTCCGCCCGGCCCGAGCACGCCGAATGAGCCGGCGAACTGCCAGAGCGCGAACAGCGCGAGTATCAGCGCCGTCTCCTGCGTGAACCGGGCAGTGGCCGCGACGCGCGGCCGCCGCGCGCTGCGCAGCAGGGGAACCGAGACGGCCAGCCCGCCGGCCAGCACCGTCGCTGCCTTCCAGGACAGCTCAAGATTCGCCACGTGCCAGTCCTGCCCGGATCGTCCATTCATCCCAGCGCCATGGCACGTTCACGTCGATCAGATTACGTTTCGCCGTCCTGGCCCGCGCTGGTGGCCCGGCTGGCCTCCGGGCGGCACAATCGGCTAGATGCGACGCCATGATTCTCCCGGCGAGCGCCGGGCCTTAACCGGGGCGGACGCGCCCGCGCCTGACGCGGACAGGCAGGCCGCCGCGGACAGGGCCGGCGCCGGCGGTGAGCCTGCGGACGTTACGGACGGCGGCGATCCGGGCGCAGAGCGCGCGGACACGGAGCGCGCGGACACGGACGGCGCCGGGGCTGACACGTCCGACCGCGGGCGGCCCGGCGGCCTGGATGGTCTCCTGCAGCGGCTCGAGCGCCTTCCGGCCAGTCATCCGTCATCGCCGGGATATGCCGGGCACCGCCACGGCGGGCCGGCGGCCTGGCCCCCGCGCGCCGGCGAGCCCTACCGGCCCTGGTTTACCTCCGCCGAGCCGGGGGAGCCGTGGTTCACTGAGGATCCTGGCGATCCTGCCGGCTGAGCGTGGCCGGGTCGGGTTCCTGGCGGGGCAGCGAGACCTCGGCGCCCACGTCGCCGGCCAGCCGGACGATGTCGCCGTCGGCCAGCCGGACGCCGATGCCGGGCAGCACCCGGTCCCCGTTCACGAAGGTCCCGTTGGTGGAGTGCTCGTCGCGGATGGTCGCGTGGCCCGCGTCGTCGACGGTGACCGTGGCGTGCCGCCTCGATACGTTCTCGTAGCCGGCGAACGCCGCAGCCACCAGGGAATCCTCCGGATCCCGCCCGAGCAGCACGGAAGTCCCCGCTGGCACCTCGACATTGCCGGTGGGGAAGGTCAGGCGGAGCACCGCGGGGGAGATCGGACCTTTCGAATCCTCCCTGAGGTACTCCTGCATGACGGTTACCGAGGCGGGCGGGTCATCGTCCCGGGAGCGCACCCGCGGCAGGTTCGCGCCGCAGGTGAAGCAGATGAGGTCATCCGGCTTGACCTCGGCAGCGCAGGCGGGGCAGGTCAGGGTCGCCATCACATCCTCCACGGCGGAGCTAGCACATCGGGTCGCGGCCGCTTGAGCGCAACACGCTGCGGGACGACGTCGTGTCCCGCGCCAAACCTTAGCCGCGCTCCGCGCGTTGCCACGCGCCGTGTACTGATTTAGGCAGGCTACCGGGTGGCAGAAGGTGATCCGCGGGAACGGGGGATGACCGGGACGCCGCCAGGGGCCTGGCGTGGCGGCCAGTAGCATCGCTGATAGGCAAGGGCAGCGTCGCCGCTGCGGGCAGCTATCTGCAAAGGGGCAGAGATGATCAGCTTCAGGCTGGCTGACGACCACGAGCAGCTCCGCCTGACCGTGGCCGAGTTCGCACGTGACGTGGTGGCGCCGGTGATCGGTGGCTACTACGAGCGCGGCGAGTTTCCTTACGACATCGTCGGCAGAATGGCCAAGCTGGGGCTGTTCGGCCTGCCCTTCCCGGAGGAGTACGGCGGCATGGGCGGCGACTACTTTGCCCTCTGCCTCGCGCTGCACGAGCTGGCCAGGGTCGATTCCTCAGTAGCCATCACCCTCGAGGCAGCCGTGTCGCTCGGCGCTATGCCGATCTACCGGTTCGGCTCTCAGCAGCAGCGCGAGCGCTGGCTACCCGACCTCTGCCAGGGCGACAAGCTGGCTGCATTCGGGCTGACCGAGCCAGGCGGCGGCTCGGACATCGCCGGGGGAATGCGCACCACCGCGCGGCTCGACGACGACGAGTGGGTGATCGACGGCTCCAAGGCGTTCATTACCAACGCCGGCACGTCGATCACGTCCCTGGTGACGGCGCTGGCGATCACCGGCAGGGACGGCAGCCCAGGCGGCAGGCCGGAGATCTCTGCGATCATCGTCCCGTCCGGGACTCCCGGGCTCACCATCGGGACTGAGTACTCGAAGGTGGGCTGGTGCGCCTCGGATACCAGGGAGCTTGCCTTCTCCTCCTGCCGGGTGCCGGCTGCGAACCTGCTCGGCCCGCGGGGTCGCGGTTACGCCCAGTTCCTGCAGACCCTGGATGAGGGTCGGGTCGCGATCGCGGCGCTGGCCGCCGGGCTGGCCGCTGGCTGCGTCGACGAGTGCCTGGCGTACGTCAGGGACCGGACCGCGTTCGGTCACCGGCTCGGTCACTACCAGGCCATCCAGTTCAAGATCGCGGACATGGAGGCGCGGGCGCATGCGGCCAGGCTGGCCTGGTATGACGCGGCCGCCCGGATGGTCGCGGCGGAGCCGTTCAAGAAGCAGGCCGCGATTGCGAAGCTGACCTGCTCCAATGCCGCCATGGACAATGCGCGGGACGCGACGCAGGTCTTCGGCGGATACGGCTTCATGAACGAGTTCCCGGTCGCGCGCTTCTACCGGGACGCCAAGGTGCTGGAGATCGGCGAGGGCACATCAGAGATCCAGCGGATGGTCATCGCCCGCGAACTCGGGATCGGCGGCAGCTGACGCAGGCTGTCACCGGGAGGTGAGCCTGCGGGCTGTCACCCGGAGAGGCTGTCACCCGGAGATGAGCCTGCGCACGGCAAGCGGGGTGGCGATCATCCCGGATTCGTACATCAGGTCGGCGACTCGCTGCACCTGGCCGATGCTCAGGAAGGTCGGGTACTGGCCGAGGGTCAGCAGGGCCGCGTCCTGGGTGGTCATGGCTCTCGAGCTGGTCAGCTGAGCCTGCACCGGGCCGCGCATGGTGGCATCCTCCTGAGCTTGCAGCAATGCGGCCTTGAAGGCATGCACGGCCTGCGCGTGTCCCGTGGCGAACGAGGCCAGGCTGAAGTAGCCGAGCAGTGGCAGGCCGGACGTCACGCCGCTGCAGGAGTCAAGCACCGATACCGCGCCAAGCTTGCTCTCTGCCTCGAATATGTAGGGCTCAGTGACCACGATCGCGCCCACTTTGTGGTTTCCCAGGTCGCTGACCATCTTCGCCTCTGGCGTGGGAGTCCACTCAATGCTGGTCGGGCCGACGCCGTCGTTCCTCAGCACCGACTCGGTTGCCATCATCTCCATGCTGTACGGAAGGTTGTTGCTCTTAGCGATCCCGCCGGGCGGGGGAATGGCGACCTTCTGGTTCTGCAGGTCCTGCGGGGTCTTGATGTTCGAGTCAGACAGCGTCAGGACCTGCATAACATTCGGTGCCGCGTCATATCCGTCGGCGATCAGCCGCAGCTTGAGCGTGCCGTGTGATTGCTGGTAGAAGAAGTCCGCGTAGCTGCCGGCCGCGATGTCCGCCTGGCCGTGGCTGAGGGCCTGGATTTCGTCCTTCAGCGACGTGTACCTGGTGATCCTGACATTCAGCCCGTGCCGGCGGAACAGCCCGTCCTGGCGTGCGATATAGAGCGGCGCAGTGTCAACGCCAGGAACAGCAGCCACAGTGATGGTCAGATTGCCCGACGAGCCGGCACCCGAGGAACCCCCGCCGAGCACACCGCAACCCGCCATCGTGATCCCGGCCGATAGCACAGCTACGGGCAGGCGGAATCTCCTGCTGATGCTGAGGCTGCGCGGCGCGCTGGTGCCGCCTTGGACAAGCCGCATGGGGCTCCTTTGCGGGGCTTTGGGTCGAACAAGCTGTTCTGGGGACATAAGCGTAGCCCGCCAAGTACCCTACTTGTGGCCGGGTTAGGGCGCTCACGTAACGTAACATCGGTCTTTCCTAGTTACGCGAAGTATCGTGGGTAAGCGCTGGCAAACCGCATGTCAGCGTCGGGCCGCTGATCGTGCGGCGACGCTGCGCGGGCAGGATTGTCGCCTGGAAGGGGTTTCGACATGCCGGTTCCGGCGCGATGGTCGTATGCCGGCGGCCTGGTCCCGGTCGCGAGGCGAGTCGCGAGGTGAGAGGTGCAGAGGCTGTGAGGTCCCGGGCCAAGAAGACCCGCAGCACCACCGCCCAGGCAGGCCGGCCGGCCCTGTCGGCCGGACCGGCGTCGGGTGCGCCGAGACACGGCCAGAATCAGGCTGGCCATGCCCAGGGCGCCCCGCCGCCCGATGGCTTCGACGCGTCGTCCGGCGACGGCGAGCGCGCCGCCACCGAATTGGCTCCGGCGCGCGCAGCCTCGCGCCGCGCGCTCAAGAACTGGCGTGTGCGCTCGCGGCTCGTGCTGCTCATCGCGATCCCTACGCTGACCGCCATCGTCCTCGGCGGTATTCGGATCGGATCGTCCGCGCAGAGCGCCATTGCCTATCAGCAGGTGGAGCAGCTCGCGGTGCTGAGCGGAAAGGTCGCCAGCCTGGCCCAGGCGCTGGAGGTCGAGCGCAATACGACCATCACCTACATCGTGCTCGGCAAGCAGGGCGGCGGCCGGGGCAGCCCTCCGGTGACCCTGGCCTCCAGGCTGGAAAACAAGGTGCTCAAGAAGGACTACGCGGTCACCGATGGCTGGGCGCGGCAGGTGCGCAGCCAGGCGTTGACGATCGGCAGCTCGTACCCGCCGCTGGTGCAGCAGGATGCCGCCGGGGCGGTCACCGCCATTGACGGGCTGGCGGCCCTGCGGGCGGCCTCGACCGATACCCAGCTTCCGTCGCTCGTGGTGGTGCAGAAGTACGCGACCACGATCGGCAACGTGCTGGCGCTGACTGATGAGATCGCGCTGGGCAGCAACGACTCCTCCCTGGCCGACACCGTCCGGGTGCTCGGCCTGATCTCGGCGATGAAGGCGCAGGCCTCGGAACAGGGCGCGATCCTGAGGTCGGCGCTGACTTCTGACCTGTCCGGGCAGGGCGTGTTCGGGCAGGACAAGCTGGAGGCCATCACCGCCGCGCAGGCCAACCAGCAAAGCGACCTGTCGGCGTTCGGTATCTCCGCCACCGCGGCGCAGCGCCAGCTGTACAACGATGCGCTGTCCAGCACGCTCGCGGACCGCGCGCAGGCGCAGGAGCAGCAGGCGATCGCGCTGGCCAAAAGCGGCAGGGCCTCCTCGGTCGACCCGACGATCGCGAACGCGAGCGCGGCCATGGCCTATCCGGTCAACGCCCTGCGCGGTGTCGAGACTCAGCTGGTCAACTCGGTCATCTCGCGGGCCACCGCGTTGCGCAACAGCGCGATCGTGTCCGCCGTCGCCGTCGGCGTCGCCGTCCTCCTCGTCCTGGTGCTCGCGCTGCTGTTCACCACCATCGTCGGCCGGTCGATGGTGCGCCCGCTGCGCAAGCTGAGGGCCGGCGCGCTGGAGGTGGCCGGGATCCGGCTGCCGGACACCGTGCGCCGGATGAGCGAGACAGACGGCGATGATGCTCCGCTGGACGTAGAGCCCATTGACGTTGACTCGGCGGACGAAATCGGTGAGGTCGCGCGCGCCTTCGATCAAGTGCACAGGGAGGCGCTGCGGCTCGCGGCCAACGAGGCGGCCCTCCGCGGCAACGTGAACGCCATGTTCGTCAACCTCTCCCGCCGCAGCCAGTCCCTCGTCGAGCGCCAGATCCAGCTGATCGACGACCTCGAGCTCGGCGAGCAGGACGCTGAGCGGCTGGCGAGCCTGTTCCAGATGGACCACCTCGCCACCCGGATGCGCCGGAACTCAGAGAACCTGCTGGTCCTCGCCGGCCATGACGTGTCGAGGCGGTGGAATCAGCCGATTGCCCTGGTCGACGTGCTCCGCGCTGCGGTATCGGAGATCGAGCAGTACGAGCGCGTCACGCTCAATGTGCAGCCGGGGATCGCGGTACGCGGGCAGGCGGTCAACGACGTGGTCCACCTGCTGTCCGAGCTGGCCGAGAACGCGACCTCATACTCGTCCGCCGAGACGCCCGTCAACATCGCCGGTCACCTGCTGAGCAGCGGCGGAGTGCTGCTGGACATCACCGACCAGGGCGTGGGCATGGGCGCAGAGGAGATGGCCCATGCCAACTGGCGGCTCGATAACCCGCCGGTGGTCGACGTGGCGGTCTCCCGCCGGATGGGGCTGTTCGTGGTCGCGCGGCTGGCAGCCAGGCACGGGATCAGGGTAAGGCTGCGCCCGGCTGCCTCTGGCGGCCTGACCGCGCTCGTCTGGCTGCCCGATGAGGCGGTCACGCACGAGAGTGACGGCGGCACGCCGGGTCTGCGCCGCTCCGACGCGAACGCACTCGACGCGGCGGCTGACGCCGCCGGCTTCGGGGCGGGCGGCTTCGCCACCGCGGCTCCCGCGCCAGCCGGATCGGTGGCCGGGGTGTTCAGCACGGGTGAGTGGGGCAGCGGCGAGCGCTCGGCCGCCGAAGACGCGGTCACCGCGGCCAGGACGCCGAAGTTCGCGCCGCTGCGCGCCGAGGCGGATGACAACGGCGGGCTGCGGTCGCGCCGGGTGCCAGGAACCGGTCCCCGGCCAGGGACGGCGACGGGCCCGCTTCCAACGTTCCGTACTAGCCCGCAGCCGGCCGGGGACGCGGGATCCGTGCTGTTCGGCGCCGGCTCGCCGTCGGTCGCCGGCACCAGCCCAGCGGCGGGCGGCGCCGAGGAAACACCGTTCGGGAATGGCGCGGACATGTTCGCGCCAGCTACGGATGCGTTCAGTACTTCTCCGGAACCCGCTGCGCCAGAGCCAGCGACCACGGACGCCGACCCGTTCGCGGCCAGCGCGGAGGCATTCGGCACCGCACCGCAGCCGGTGATCGGCACCGAGCCGCAGCCGGTTGCCGACACTGGGCCGCAGCCAGTGCTCGGTTCCGAGGCCCAGCCGGTGCTCGGCGCGCCGACCGCCGGCCGGACGGCCGAGCGGATGCCGTCTGTGGGTGGCTTGGCCTCCAGCGGCTGGACGCCCGGCTCGTCAGCTCAGGGCGGCGTGATCGTTCCGCCCGCAGCGTCTGTCGGGAAAGAGAACCGGCTGCCTATCTTCGAGTCGGTCGAATCCGACTGGTTCCGGCGCGGGCGGCATGCTGTCGCCGGCTCGGGACAGGAAGACGAGAAGGCAGATAGCTGGAGTTCGCCAGCCGATGAGGGCTGGCGCGCGGCCGAGGTGGTCAGCGCACCTTCGTCAGGCGGCGTCACCTCGGCTGGCCTGCCGAAGCGGGTGCCGAAGGCGAACCTCGTCCCCGGCACCGCCGGGCTTGAGCCAGCCGCGTCGGCGCCGGCTCGCTCACCGGCGGCTACCAGGGACCGGTTCGCCAGCTTCCAGCGTGGCGTCAAGGAAGGCCGCGCCGCCCGGCGCGGTGGTCAGGAGTCCGGTGAACGAGAGGACGACGGTGGCACGTGACGCGCGCGCTGATGTCGTTGAGGCGGGCATGCTGAGGCCTTCGTTGCGGCTGAACCGGATGGCGGGCCCGAGCGGGCCTGCGGCGGGGGCTGCTGGAGCATCGGAGGCCGGTCACGAAAGGAAGGAGCGCCCGTGAGTCCGCTAGTCCGCCCGGCGCAGGACCTGAACTGGCTGATCACGAACTTCGTCGAGCGGGTTCCTTCCGTCGCGCACGCGATCGTCGTCTCCTCCGATGGCCTTCCGATGGCGTTTTCGCACGGATTCCCGGCCGATCGGGTTGATCAGCTCGCGGCGGTGACATCGGGCCTGACCAGCCTGACTCAGGGTGCCGCCCGGGTCTTCGAAGGCGGCGCGGTGACACAGACCGTCGTGGAGATGCAGCGCGGCCTGCTGATCGTGATGGCGATCAGCGACGGGTCGAGCCTTGCCGTGCTTGCCGCCGCTGACTGTGACATGGGCCTGGTGGCCTACGAGATGGCGCTGCTCGTCGAGCGGGTCGGAAGCGCCCTCACGCCAGATGTGCGTAGCGCCCTGCCGCCGGACTGGCCGGAGAATGGCGCACAGTGACAGGAGACGCCAGTGCCGGGCTCAGCCAGGAATGACTGGGAGCCAGTTGACGGCAGATACCCCCCTGAACAGGCGGACAGCAAGCCTGTTCCGGGGAGCGATCCGTCATCGGGCGGCATACCCAACCAACGCGATCCGAGTCAGCATGACTCGAATCCCTACCGGATGGCCGAAAGCACTGGTAGCGCACTGGTCCGGCCGTACGCGGTCACCGGCGGCCGGACGAAGCCCAGGTATCAGCTGCAGATCGAGGCGATGGTGGCGGCCTCGCACTACGAGGCGCGCGATCTGTCAGTACTGAGCCCGGAATGTCAGGCCATCCTCGGGTTCTGCCGGGACTGGCGCTCTGTCGCGGAAATCTCCGCGGTGCTCCGGATGCCCCTCGGCGTGGCGCGCGTGCTCATCGCCGACATGGCCGTCCAGGGCCTGGTCCGGGTCCATCAGATGGACCATGCGCACGGGCGCCCGGATCTTAACCTGCTCGAAAGGGTTCTCAGTGGACTTCGCAAGCTCTAAGGCCGGCCCGGGGGACGTGGCCGAATCGGCCATGACGTCCGTAAAGATTGTCGTGGCGGGCGGCTTCGGCGTGGGCAAGACCACTTTCGTCGGCTCCGTGTCGGAGATCACTCCGCTCACCACCGAGGCGGTCATGACTTCGGCGAGCGATGGCGTCGATGACTTGTCACACACTCCGGACAAGACCACGACGACGGTTGCCATGGACTTCGGCCGGGTCACCCTCGATGCCGGGCTGATTCTCTACCTGTTCGGGACGCCAGGCCAGCACCGGTTCTGGTTCATGTGGGACGACCTGATCCAGGGTGCCATCGGCGCGGTGGTGCTCGTGGACACCCGCAGGCTGGCAGACTCCTTCCCCGCCGTGGACTACTTCGAGTCGGCGGGCCTGCCCTTCATCGTGGCCGTCAACGGCTTCAACGGCGACTTCCCGCACGCGGTCATCGACGTGCAGGAGGCGCTGTCGGTGAGCCCGCACGTGCCGATCATCCAGTGCGACGCCAGGGATAGGAAATCCACCAAATCAGCGCTCATCTCGCTGGTCGAGCACGCGATGGCGATGCAGCTGAGTGTCAGGTAGCGAGGATCGCGCGTCCGCGGCCTCGCTCGCCATCCCGCCCGAGCCGGGCCCCGCAGCGCCCGGGATACACGCCGGGCCGCAGCCTGCTGTAGTTTGTTGACGCAGTTCCGCGGGGCGGTAGCTCAGCTGGTCAGAGCAGCGGACTCATAATCCGCCGGTCGTGGGTTCGAGCCCCACCCGCCCCACCACATCTGACCTGCGAGAACGTGTTCAGCGAGCACGCCTGCGCTGCCCTGGTGAACGGCCGGGGAGAACATCGGGGGAACATCCGTGCCGGTCATGACGCACCACCGGCCTTACGGACCAGCGCGGCGACCTGCTCAGCGGCTGCCTGGTGCGCCTCGATCAGGACGTGCGTGTAGCGGTCGGCGACCTCGGCGTCGGAGTGACCGGCCTCACGCATCCTGATCGCCTGGTCCACTCCGGCATCCCGCATCAGCGAGATCGCGGAGTGCCGGGCCTCGTGCAGCTTGATCACCGGAACGCCCGCCTGCGCGGCCAGCCGCCGGAACCGCCGGGACACATGATCGGGATTCCACGGCCGCCCATCGGGCTGGCAGAACACGAGGTCCCCGTCCCCCCACGCGGCACCGGCCCGCATCCGCATCGCCAGCCACGCCTTGCGCCACTGGCGCAGCAGCCCGGCCGTCTCGGCATCGAGGAAGATCAGCCGCTCACCGGCCTTGGTCTTCGGCTTGCCGCCTATCACCAGCTTGCCGCCGAGCTGCAAGATAGTGCTTGCCACGGTCAGCACGCCCGCGTCAAGGTCGGCGTCGGCCCACCGGAGCCCGGCCAGTTCTCCTCGGCGAGTACCGCGCAGCACCGCGATGCGGAGCATCAGCCCCATCGGGTCATCTGCGGTGGCCGTGATGAACCTGGCCGCCTGCGCCGGGGTCCACCGCTTCGCCTCGCCCGGTGCCTCCGGGTCCAGCTCGACACCCTGGCACGGGTTCCAGGTGATCCGCCTCTGCTTTACCGCCGCGTTCAGCGCAGCCCGCAGGGTGGCGAAGATCCGGCGCTGCGTGCTCGGCCCGCAAACCCGCGGCTGGCTGCGCACGTCACCCTCGATCACGATCAGCGCCTTGCCCTCGCCCCGCTGGCGCTCCAGCTCGGAGTTGAAGCGATCGATGGTGGCGAACAGATCCTCGATGTGGCCAGGGTTCAGCCGCTCCAGCGGGACATGGCCCAGGTGTGGCTTGAGCCAGACCCGGCAGTGCATCTCATACGAGCGGACGGCCGATGGCCGCTTGGTCCGGCGCTTGCCAGCCAGCCAGCCGTCCAGCCACTCGGCCACCGTCACGCCCGGATTGGAGGGGTCGAGCCCGAGCCCGAGCCGCCGCCGCACGTCATCCAGGGCTGGCAGCGGTACCCCCCGCTTCACCGCTGTGATCATGTCGCCGATCTTGCTGCGGGTGGCGTCGTCGGCTCCGGCCGCTTCGAGCAGCTTGCCCACGGCCTCAGCCGCGGCCTTCGCCTCGCTCTTGGATGCGTAGCCGAACCGCTTGACCGGCCGCATGCCGGAACTGGTAGGGATTCGGCAGGCGAACCCCGCCGACCCGTGCCTGGCGTTCCAGGTCTTGTCCTTGCGTCGCAGGTCAGGGCATGCCGCCCCGTGTGGGCACCTGACGTGGACGCTGTAGGTGAATCTCATTCGTCTTCCCCATGATCTTGATCGCGATCTTGTCCCGATGCGGGCTGGAACAGAGCGACGACGTGACCGCTGGCGTTGCTGCTGCCC